>Ga0194055_10000745_pt1 | contig 26260 bp, 17 predicted proteins | sample SepL449m_MetaG_FD_155482 | JGI IMG/M metagenome (GOLD analysis project Ga0194055, IMG submission 155482) | Anoxic zone freshwater microbial communities from boreal shield lake in IISD Experimental Lakes Area, Ontario, Canada - Sep2016-L442-9m | ecosystem: Environmental > Aquatic > Freshwater >... | reverse complement strand
ACATTATCGAGAAGCTTTTTGCCTGCGGGATCATCCTTAGCAAGTTCGCCCTTCAAGTATCCAGTTCTCCAACCATTGAGATTTGCGCCCAAAGCTGCTTCACCCGTGTATTGGGTAAAGTAGTCAGTGGGATTCTTACGCAAAGATTCAAGAACAGCGCTGGCAGATTCGGTAGTGGCAAAGTAGCTAAGCCCACGAAGAGCTTCTGTTCGGGTTCTGCCACTTTCATTTAAGGACGCTGCTTTCAGGAGATCGAATGCAGATGGCAAATAATCGCGTTCATCTGCAACAATACGAGTGGCTGCTGCTTTCGCATCTGATGTTTTGCAACCCATAACTTGCTTGAAAAGATCGACATCCACCGCATGAAAGCTTTGTTGAATCCACAAGGCTTCACAGCAAAGACGATCGTAATCTTTACTAGTTTTATCAAGTTTTGAAACCCATTCTTTAACCAAAGGCAGAACCTCTGCAGCGGTATGGGAATGAATTTCGTTTCGAGCACGGGCACGAGTACGCCATTCGTATTCACTTAACTGCGTAAGCAGTTCGGGAACTGTTTTACCGAATTGAGTAACTGGTTTGAGCAATGGTTTATCCTTGTAAACCAAGCGGTAAATTCTGCCATGAACATGATCACGATTTGGATCGCGTTGGCTGTACTGCATATGACCGATAAGAGGGTTGGCCCAATCACCAAACCAAAGAGCACCATCGGGCCCAATTTGTGGATCGACAGGCCTGAAATGCTTATCGGTACTTTTGATCAAATCGAAAGGGGTTTTCGCATCTTTAGGGTCATGCCTAACGCGAGTACCTTTATAGCCAGCGCCGTCCTCTGAAAAAGTCCAACGGGGGATACCGTTCATGTTAATCACACAAGCATAGATAAACTGGCCCTGCACATCATCAGAAAATTGACGAGACACCAAAAATTCACTGCCAACAACAGGCCTCATGCCTTCGGTTGGGAAGACAGCATTAAGCCCTTTACGACCTTGAAATTGCTTACCAGAAAGGGGTGTATCCCAATGCTGATTGGCTCCGGTACCATCACCACAAAAGCCCTGACTCCATTCATCGAAAACATAGCACCAAGGATTGCCATAACCAGGTGTAATATAATGGCTTATTTTCCAAGTTCTTGGATCAAGCACATAGGCACCCGAAGAACCAAAATTGCGGAAGGCTCCCCAAGGAGTTTCCACAGCGGTACTCATTGCAACGCCTTCTAGCATATGAAGCAAGCCACCGTTGTTTTCTTCGAAGGCACCAACCGTATGGTGGGTATCTTCGGTAGCCCACCCATCGAGCACATGAACAACGACATCAGCTTTGTCATCACCATCAGTATCTTTAAGCCAAAGAATACGTGGCTGATCAACAACGAGAACGCCGCCGTTGTAAAACTGAAATCCGGTGGGGCAATGAAGTTTATCGTAAAAAACAGTACTTTTATCCGCTTTGCCATCGCCATCGGTATCTTCGAGGATCACAAGTTTATCACTGGGTTTAGGATCGCCTGGTTTCCACAATGGGTAACTAGGCATGGTAGAAACCCAAAGTCGTCCTTTGTTATCAAAGCTCATCTGCACAGGTTTCGCAATTTCAGGAAACTTAGTTTCGTCAGCAAAAAGCTTGATTTCGTAACCTGGCGGAACTGTGCAAGATTTGATGAGCTCATCAGGGGGAAGAATTTTAGGTCCGCCTTCCTGATTTTCGCTGTACTTCTGTCTAGGTTCACCAAACCGAGTTAGTGGGGTAAAAAGCTCGCCAGTTTTTGAATCATCGATTTTATCAGAAACCTTTTTACCTTGGGCAATATCCCACACAAGTTGGTCTCGAACTGCAGCCATTTTGCGAATTTTCAAATATTCACGCGGAAAGGTCTCGGTGTCAAAGGTGCGTCTGCCACCATAAACATACCAACCATTCAACATGCGGTAATCCTGCAAATGAACCCACGACTTATCATTGATAGCTTTGCGAAGTGTTTCCAACATGGAACTATTACTAGTACCTGGATTCGTACTGTTAAATAATCCGGAATCTAAAATCTGACCAACGACCTTGTCCCCTGCTTCATTAACATGGCACCCATTGATAGTAAACTGGGAGCCAGCTTTTTCATCGAATGCCTTGAGGGTGAGGGTAAAGATATCGAGGAAGGCGATTTTTCGTGAATCCGCTACCGTCTTGGCAGCATCAGCATAAAGCTTTAGATTCTCATTTTCTTTTTTACCTTCGGGAAGAAGGGAATCGCCTGTAGATTCAAATGCAATCGGAGAAATGATTACAAATCTTGGGCTGCTTTTAGAATCATCCCGGGCATACTTCTGAGAGTACTCATCAATAAACTTTTCGTAATCAGACTTAAATTTCTCAACACCAAGGGGGCCAGCAAAAGATTCATTGAAACCGAAGAAACAAAGAAAAGTATCTGGGTTAAATGCAAAAAGAGGATCATCAAGCTTCGTATAATCGTTTGCACGCTGACGGTTTGCAACTTCATCGGCTGGCCTGCCAAAGTTTCTGAACACCAATTCTTTTTCGGGGAAGCGAGCATGAAGCAAAGTTTCAAAATGACCAAAAAGGTTCATTCGCTCTGCGGTGGAATTACCAACAAGAGCAATCCGTTCACCTTTAATAAATTGTAAAGGCAGAGTACTAGCAGGCAGATCAGCCTTTTTAGGCCTAGCAGCGGGTTTGAGTAAGTCATTATTATCAACACCCGACGCCTTCATCGGTTCTTTTTTCTTTTGCGCTGATGCGATGTTGCTCATAGCAAACATTGCGGAAATAATCGCACCAATAACAAACAACCTATTTGCATACTTCATTTAAAGCTCCATGAATCAATCACATTAGATAACCATAAAATAAGTATAAACAAAAAACCTTGATGAAACCAATATGGAAGCAGAAAGATTAATATAAAAATACCGCACATTTTTGAACTCACACAAATTGTTCCATAGTGCCCTTTAGCCTTAAATCTTTCCTCTAAAACGAAGAATGCATTCTGCCATAAAGCAAAATGCATTCTTTTATTTTTATCACGCAGTTTCAGCGATTAGCTTTTCTTAGCTTTCTCAGCTTCCACCACTAATTCATTTACTTTCTTTTCGAGCTCTTCACCGCGAAGACCTTTGGCACGGATAACACCTTTATGATCAAGAATGTACATCGTGGGATAGAACTTAATATTCCAGTCTTTTAAAATCCCTTTTCGATCAGCGAACCAATGAACCCATGGCATTTTTTCTTTCTCAAGAAAACTGGTAAGTGTTTCTTTAGCATCATCTCCAGAAATGGAAATAAATGCAAAAGGCTTATCCTTAAGCTTCTCGTTCATTTCTCTTTCATGAGGAATCATCGCTTTACAAGGTCCGCACCATGTAGCCCAAATATCAAGCACAACAACTTTGCCTTTGTAATTGGAAAGCTTATCCTCTTTATCGCCATCGATATTCAAACACAGCACTTCAGGAGCAACTTTACCCACACTTAAATTTTGTAGCTCAAACAAAGCCGCTTTGATGGTGTCGCCAATAGTCCCACGACCCATTGCAACATCTGCATAATCCTTGGCAAGCTTTTCATAAATCATTTCAGTTCTTTTATTCAATTCCTCGGCTTGTTTGGGGCCAACATCACCAGCTTCTTTCTGAAGATTTTCAGTGATAGCATACCAAGCAAGGCCTGCCAAATTGCGATCATCCGTTTTGTTTGCAATTTTTTCAAGAATAGCGGCACCATCAGGGGTAGAACTAATGAACCCCAACACCGAAATCATCTTGGAGTTTTTTGAATGATCTTTAATAATCATGTCAACCGCTTCCTTCATGATCTCTTTATTGTTGCCACGAGAAACCATGCTCATTGCAAAAACTAGGGAATCAAAGCTTCCCTGATCAGCGGGTTTCATGGTCTTGGAAAGCGCAATGGCTTTTTTGGCATACTCTTCACGAGGAAGTTTTAATAAATTCTTTTGAATTTTTGGAATCAATTTCTGTGCTTCTTCTGGCGACTTAGCATCTTTATATTCCTGAATCACATCATCTTGCAATTTCTTAAATTCGTTACGAAGTGAGTCAAGTTTTTTCTGACCTTCCGATTTTTCGACATCGGATCCCCCAGATTTAATGGGTTCAGCAGGTTTTGTTGGAGCTTTTTTACCCGTTGTATCCTGTGCAAACAAAGGCAGCACCATACCTAATAAAACTAAGTAAGCAAATCGAATTTTCATGTCATCTTCCTTTATTTAAACAACATTAAATATTCATATAACAGTCAAATATTATCTCGTATCATAAATGCTTTTCGCAAGCTTAGCATTATAGAATCCAGCTTTTTAACAAATTAATCCTAAAACTCGCCTCTTATCAAGTAATAACGAAATCAGACTTATTTTGCTGATTTCTTACCATCTTCCAGTTAGGATGCTCTGTTAAGAAGAAGACTAGCACCAAAGTCAGTCGTTACGATAATTCGTTCTGCTTTAATCGTGGTCTTCCTATCGACATCAATACCATTATTTTGTGGAGTCAGGCTTTTGAAAAATCGCATTCTGGGCAATACGGGTGCAAATGTTTCGGAAATTGGATTTGGCGCTTGGGCTATTGGTGGCGGTTGGGGCCCACAAGCCAACAATGATTCCATCGCAGCATTAAATAAGGCCCTTGATCTTGGTGTTAACTTTATTGACACCGCAGAAGTATATGGCAACGGCAAAAGCGAACAAATCATCGGTGAAGTGCTTCGGAGCAGAAATAGCCAAGTATATGTGGCAACCAAAACTCCACCCACGCCAGGAAAATGGCCACCTTCCCCTTATTGCAAAGCAGAAGATCGATACCCGGAGGCATACCTTCGAAAAAACATTGACGAAAGACGGAAAAATTTAGGCGTCGATTGCATCGATCTTCTACAGCTTCACACTTGGACTCGTGCCTGGAACCGTAACCCCACCCCACTAGATGTTCTCAAAAAGCTTCAGGCTGAAGGTAAAATCAAACACATCGGGATTTCCACTCCAGAGCATGACCAAAATTCACTAATAGAACTTATGCGCAAAGGTTACCTTGACGCCGTTCAAGTGATTTACAATATTTTTGAACAGGAGCCAGTTGCTGAACTTTTACCTGCTGCCATCGAGCATAATGTTGGGGTTATCATCAGGGTAGCTTTTGATGAAGGTTCACTAACTGGGAAGTATGTATTAGGGCAGGAATTTCATTCGGATGATTTTCGAAGCAGATATTTCCAAGCAGACCGGCTTGATCGAACCGTTTCAAGGGTCGAACGCATCAAGGAAGATCTTGCAAAGTTAATGCCCGCAGATTCCTACACACTTGCAGATGTTGCTTTACGATTTGTTCTGGGGCACCCTGCAGTAAGCACGATCATCCCCGGTATCCGCAATGTTTATCAAGCAGAAGCCAATACCAAAGTATCGGATATGTCACCTTTACCCGATGCAGTGATCCACAAATTAAGGGACCACTACTGGCACCGAGGCATTTGGTACGGCGGAAAATAAACTTTCAATCATACAAAAGGCCATCGCATCTACTGATATTCAAGTTTGACAATTTCATTAAAGGAACATTTTCCATGAGAGTTTTATCTACCGCAATTATTGTTCTTTTAGGCGTATCGACAGCCATGGTTTCAGGATATGAACCCCAAAAAGAAATCATTCTTTGGCCCAAAGGCATGCCAGAACCCAAAGTTCAAACTGAAATACCCGAAACGTCTATCAAAGGGAAAGACGAAATTTCCCGTAGATCGAATGTTTCTAATCCAAGACTTATTGTTTTCAAACCCGAAGCAGGATCCAAGCCCTCAAAGGCTGCAGTCATTGTGGTTCCCGGTGGCGGATTTGGTATTCTCGCAGATGAACATGAGGGCTCTGATGCTTGCAAATGGCTAGCAAAAAACGGCATCACCGCTTTTCAACTCGTTCATCGAACACCTACAAACAAACATACCGAGCCTCACGCAGGTCCTGTGCAAGATTTGCAAAAAGCCATTATCGAAGTCCGAAACAATGCTACAGATTTAAACATTGATACAGATAAAATCGGCGTGCTTGGTTTCTCTGCAGGCGGTCAGGTTACTCTTATTGCAGCTACCAACAAACCAAACTTCCCTCTCGTTGATGATAAGGCCAACCATAAACCTGATTTTCTACTGCTACTTTACCCCTACAAGATTTATGACCCGATCACTAAAAAATTAAGATCTGATATCAATATTGAAAACGGGCTGCCCACTTCCTTCATTGCTCAGGCCAGCGATGACACAGGCTCTCTCCCCCAGGGAAGCACCCTGCTCTTTCTGGAACTCATCAATAAAAAAATCCCCGCAGAGCTACATGTTTACGAACGGGGCGGGCACGGCTTTGGCATGCACTTGCGACCAGGAACTACTGGACCAGGCGATTGGCAAAAACGAGCATTCGACTGGCTTTCACAGCATAAACTTCTACTTCAACCCTAACGCCTTATAAAAGATTTATCTCTGGCTTTGTTTTCTGCCTTGATTCCTTAAAATAGCTTTGTTGGGTTTAGTTATCTGATTAGTCTATCAGTACCTTACAAGCTATATCCCAGCAATTTTTACTTGTATTTTGCGCAATTGCTCTCCCTTGATTGATAGGTTGATGCTTGCAGGAAAGATCTTTTTATGAACGACGAGATCGTTGGCATCGATCTTGGCACCACCTTCAGCCTTGCTGCTTTTGTCCGTAATGGCAAAGCACAGGTTGTTAAGGATAACTCTGGTAATTCCCTCATCCCCAGCATCATAAGCATCCATGCGGATGGTAGCGTATTTGTTGGCACGGAAGCTCAAAGGCATTGCCTTACTGACCCCGAACACACTATTTTTAGCATCAAGCGTTTGATTGGAAGAACACTAAAAGATCTTGAAAAAGATCTCCCTTTTATCCCCTATCAAATCCAAGAAAAAACTAAGGATGATGGCAGAACAGTTCTTACCGTTAAAATTGGGGACAAAGATTTCACCCCAGAGGAAGTATCTGCAATTATTTTGGGAGAAGTCAGGCGACTCGCTGGAAACCCCACTAAAGCTGTTATCACCGTTCCAGCATATTTTGATGATACCCAAAGGCAAGCTACCCGAGATGCAGGCAAAATCGCTGGCCTTGATGTTCTTCGGATTATCAATGAACCTACCGCTGCAGCTCTCGCTTATGGCCTTGATCGCAAGCGTAATGGCACTATTGTGGTTTATGATCTAGGCGGTGGTACTTTCGATTGCTCCGTTCTTTCCATTGCTGATGGCGTTTTCAAAGTCCTCAGTACCAATGGTGATACCCACCTTGGTGGAGATGATTTTGATCACGCAATTATACGGCATGTTTTAGATGACAAACTTAATATCAAAACAAAATTAGATGCAGGAACCGTTGCAGCACTTAAATTAGAGGCTGAAAAAACAAAACGAAACCTAAGCAGCAATGACCAAGCAACTTTCAATTTAGACTCGCTTCCCAACCTCGGTACAACTCCTTTAGAAATCAGCAAAGAAAATTTCGAACTTAAAATCATTCCTCTGATTGAACGCACTATAGCTTGCTGTAAAAAAGCACTTAAGGATGCTGGTATTAAAACCACATCTGTAGACGAGATCGTTCTTGTAGGGGGATCTTCCAGAGTTCCCCTAGTTCAGAAGATGGTTCAAGAATTCTTTGGTAAAAAACCTTTAACCTCGATCAACCCCGATGAAGCGGTAGCCATAGGCGCAGCGGTACAAGGCGAAATACTATCAGGCAAACGCAAGAATCTATTACTATTGGATGTCATTCCACTTTCACTCGGTATTGAAACTTTAGGTGGGGCTATCAGCAAACTAATCCACCGCAACACCACCATCCCTGCAATTGCAACCGAACGGTTCTCCACTGGGGTAGACAATCAAACAGGTATTGTTTTCAACATCTATCAAGGCGAAAGAGAACTAGCTAAAGATTGCAAAAACCTTGGCAAATTCACCCTTTCAGGCTTCCCACCTATGCCTGCCCAAATGCCTCAGGTTGATGTTTCTTTTATTATTGATGCCAACGGAATCCTCACTGTAAGCGCAAAGGAAATCCGAAGCGGCGTTGAAGCAAGCGTGAAGGTGCAACCTGCAAGCGGCCTTAGCAAAGAAGAAATCGAAAACATCGTTCTCGATAGTATTGAACACGCAAGCGAAGATTTTAAACAAAGGATGCTAATCGAATTAAGAACCAAAGCTGGCATTGATCTAAACCATGCCAAGAGAATTCTTTCAAACTCCATGCTTCCTCTTTCTGAAAACGACAAATCGAATATCAACACAGCAATTGCAACCGTAGAAACCTCATTGCTTCAGCAGGAACCTGGAATAATCAAAAGTGTTCTTGATGATTTTCAAGCGGTTTTAACGCCCTACGCCTCAATGGCGATGGACGCTGCAGCGAAAATGTATCTTTCAAATCAAAACCCTGAACAACTAAATGATTTAGGAAAATAAACAATGAACTGGAACGATTTTCGAGATATAGGCGAACTGCTTTTAGCTAAGCATGGCAAACTTAATCCTCTTTCTGTTCGTTTCACTGATCTTCACAAATGGGTACTCGAACTTGAAAACTTCGAAGGAAAACCTGAAGCTTCAAACGAAAAAACCCTCGAAGCAATTCAGATGGCTTGGTATGACGAATGGCAGGATGAGCATGGCGACGACTAGGCTTGAGCTTGTTTTTCAATTAATTCAAGTGCAACTTGTGCTGCTAACATAGCATTAGCGAGAAGTAGTTTTTCATTTGCAACAACTGTTGCCCCTTGGGTAAATTCTGCAACTGAGCGAAGGAGATAAGGGGTACTAGCCTGCCCCATGATTTTATCTTCGACGGATTTACAAATTGCATGATTCAAAGCATCCGACCAAACCTCTGGAGATAGAGCAAAACAACTTTCTACAGGAAGACATAACAATATTGCAGAGTTTGAATACTTCCAGTGTTCAACAGCGATTGCAGCAAGTTCTTTTACATTTTGAATGCAAGGAATTTTATACCCACTAAATCTGACGAAAAATGCAGGAAATTCATCAGTCTGAAAACCAAACACAGGAACTGCCAACGATTCTAGAACCTCGAGTGTTGCACCAAGATTTAGAATGTTTTTTGCCCCCGCGCACACAACGATAACCTGGTTTCGGGAAAGTTCCAGCAAATCTGATGATACATCCAACGGTTTATCATTCGCACAATGATGAACACCACCTATACCCCCTGTTGCAAAAACACGGATCCCAGCTTTGGCGGCAATTTTCAATGTACCTGAAACTGTAAGAGCTGCTGTTTTTTTTTGGGCAACAGCTATACCTATTTCTCTTGATCCAGCTTTAAGGATTCCACTTTCTGTAGCTAATCTTTTTATTTCTTCGACAGTACAACCAACCGTGATAACACCATCAATTATTGCAAGCGTTGAGGGTTGGACATTTTCTTTGCGAATACAATCTTCCATTGCATGGGCGATTTCAAGATTTTTGGGGTACGCCAACCCTTGGCTGATTACTGAACTTTCTAAAGCAACCACTGCTTTTTTAGAATCCAAAGCGTTTTTAGCGCTCGTGGCGACTTTCATGCGGGTCTTCCTTTTTGATCATGCCTAGATAACTTAGATAACGATCAGGGCTAATAACCCTACGAAAAACCTGCCTTTTAATCGCACAACCTGTTTCATGCGTATGAGTACAGTCTGCAAATTCGCAGTAAGGCAACATTGGGCGGAATTCTCTAAAAAAGTTCTCAACTTCAGAGGGCATTTGATTCGATAACTCAAAAGATCGTATGCCAGGGGTATCCACAACCCACCCTTTGCATTCCAATGGAATTAATTTTGCAGAAGTGGTGGTATGCTTCCCCTTTTGATTAACCTCACTTACCACATTAACCCTTAACCCGAGGTTGGGTTGCACTGCATTTAACAACGAAGATTTACCAACACCGCTTTGTCCACATACTACTGATTGCTTGTTCGACAACACATGCCTTACATCATCAATCCCTACGCCTGTTCGTGTACTCGTGAATAATACCTTGTAACCAAGTTGCGAATATAAGCCAACTAGGTACTGGTATTGATCTTCGCTAATCAGATCAACCTTGTTGAAACAGAGGATCGGTTCGAGGTTACCTTCCAGAGCACCTGCAATGTATCTATCCACCAAATGAACTTTCAATTCAGGCTGAGAAAGCGATATCACAAACATCACTTGATCAACATTTGCAACAATGACATGATCTTTATGCTTAGATTTCCTAGTCAATATCCCTTTTCTTGGTTCAACGGTCTGAACTACACCTACTGGCAGAACCGCACTGTCCGGCACCGGATCTAACTTTGGCACAAGTTCTTGAGTTAAAGGAATCTGTTCTGGAATTATCCAAACTTTATCGCCCGTTGTTACGGCACTTCGCTCATCCGTCGCAAGTGTTTTAAGCAATCGCCTTACTGTGCATCGATAAATTTCGCCATTTCCTACCTGAACCAAAACCGTTAAACCAGTGATTTGAATTACCCGGCCAGGGATGGCATTAATTAAATCTGCAGCAGGCCTAACTTCACCATCTTGGTTACCAGAATCATCGGTGATAATAGTACGTTTACGAGAAATATCTCCCTTTGCCCGAACTTGTTGGGTGCCAGATAGGTCATCAATTTTTTCAGAAGCAGTTTTAAAATCGCGGGTAAAATCATTCTCCCGAGGTGCTTTACCCCTGTTCTTAATGAAATCGACCCTAATTTTTTTCTTCTTACTCATGCCCTTTGCTTTCTTTCTAATGAAGACTTTTAAATTATACAACATTCGGGGCTGTTAGAAATCTAGATTTAGCATGTGCTTTTCAACTTTTGATGAATAACTAAGCATCTAGCACAAAAAACAGGCAGTCATACCACCCCATTTGCGAATATCATCCTTAAACAGTTGAAATTACTGCAAATATCAACGTCTTAAATATTTTCGTAATTGGCACAAAGATTGCATATGTAGCAATGTTCAACTTCTGTTCACTTGGAAGGAATAGAAATTGTTTACATCACATGAAAATTTAGGTTACCTAGAGGAACCTTACTTCATAAAGGAAAAGGCAATAAACGAAAACGAGATTGTAGAAATATCCTTATTATTGTCCAAAGCTCATCTTCGCCTATTAGAAGATCTTGCAGATTCAAAGCGCTGCTCGCTAGGGGAGGCTGTACGGTTATTACTAAAGCAATCTAGCATGTTAAAATAATTACACAAACACCTTAGCAAGATTACTTTTAGAAGTATCTGCAATTTCTTGATGAAGTGAAACACCATGAGAATCCATGGTAACAACAACAGGAAAATCAGTAACAATCATTTCCCAAACCGCTTCTGGGCTTCCGAACTTTTCTTTTAAATAAACATTAGGCACATTGCTTACGCAAGCAGCATAAATTTGAGCAGCGCCACCTATCGCATGCAAGTAAACACAACCAAATTCCTTGCAGGCTTGTAGCGTTTTTGGCCCCATTCCGCCTTTACCAATTACCGCTTTAATACCATATTTCTTTATCACCTCGGCCTGATAGGGTTCCTCTCGGATCGAAGTAGTAGGTCCCGCAGCAACAACTTTATAGACTCCATCTTTTTCAAGAATTACTGGGCCACAATGATAAATCACTGAATCTTTAAGGATGGGAAGGTCGCCACCTTTAAACAAATATTTATGAACCTCATCCCTTCCTGTAAACAATTTCCCTGATAGCAAAACAATATCACCAGCTTTAAGCGTTCGAATTTTATCTTCGGAAATTGGAGTGGTCAACCGAACAACATTAGTAGACTTCGAACCTAATTTGCCTAAATCGATTACAGTAAACGATTCCCCTTCTTTTTGAAGCTCAAAGTTTTCATTCACTTCCTGATAAAGCCATTCATGAACCTTTCCAGATAGATCGAGAGTAACGCCACGCCTTCGATAAGCCCAACACATATAAGCAACAGAAACAAAGAAAGAAGCAGGCAACCGGTTCAAGGTCCCAATCTTACATGCACCTAGAGTAAGCTTTCCGCCAAAGCCCATAGGCCCAATACCCAGTTTATTTGCATCTTCCAACACCTGATTTTCAAGATGCGAAAGCTGAAGATCAGGATTCACATCTTCAACAGTCCGAAGTAATTGCTGCTTAGCAAATTCGTAACCACTAGCGCGATCACCCCCGATACAAACACCCAAAAACCCAGGGCCACAACCTTTGCCCTGGGCCTGCCAAACAGCATCCAATATTACAGCTTTAACACCAGCAAGATCACGATCACAGCGTACACCATTGATCGAAGCAGGAAGGGAATACTGGGCGCTCATATTTTCACAACCACCACCTTTTAGTATCAATTTTATTTCGATGTGAGCGCTATCGTGCTGATGCCAATGAAAAACTGGTGAGCCCGGGCCGATATTATCACCACTATTTTTCCCGGTCACACTATCAACAGAATTCTGCCTGAGGTAGCCTAAATCTGTCGCGATTGAAACAGCAGAAATACAAGCTTTTTCTATATCAATTTGACTGGTGAGCACCGGAGTAGAAATGTAAAAAGTGATGGTACCAGTATCTTGGCAGATCGGGGCACTTTTTTCTTTGGCCATCAGAATGTTCTTGTAAACAAGTTCAAGCGCGAGATCGGCGTTTGAACCCTGCTGTTCTAAAACACGGTTCAAATCGATCACTTCCCTTACATCTTTGGGAAGGCTGGTAGAAGTACGACGAACAAGTTCAAGTATATTTTTAAATAGCAGATCATTCATAACAACACATCCATTTTAAATGAAATTAATCAGACAGGATTTCCCTTTAATGCCCTTAAACAATCAAGCAAGGTTTCATCAAGTTTATATTTACTCGACCAACCCGTATATTGCTTTATCTTACCCAATGAAGGAACCCTATTAAGAATTTCTTCAAAACCCGAAGGCATTACATCCTCATAGGGAATCATTTTTATTTCTAACAAAGGATCAACTAGCAACCGGATTTTATCTGCAAGATTACGAATCGAAATTTCTTCGGCATTGCCTATGTTAAATACCTGCCCATTACAAGAATGAGTATTCATAAGAGAAAGTATGGCATCAACCGCATCATCAACTTGGCAAAAAGATCGGGTTTGTGTTCCATCACCAAAAACGGTGAGTGGAATACCTTTGATTGCTTGAGACAAAAGATTAGGTATTACTGCACCATAAGCTTGATTTTGCCTAGGGCCTACTACATTAAAGAATCTGCCTACTACGAGTGGAATATTTTTATCACGATACAAAGAAAGCAGCAAGTATTCTGAAAGCAATTTACTACAGGCGTAAGCCCATCTTGCTTTACCTGGTTCACCCAACACCAAAGGAAGGCCTTCGGTAAGTGGTGAAACATTAGTTTTTCCATAAACCTCACTGGTACTCGCATAAAATATTTTCTGATGAGATGAGGCAGTAGCACAGATATCGCGAATTTGATCAACTTGCGTATTGGCAGTGCCAATAGGATTTTCGATAACCCGGCGAACCCCAAGGGTAGCTGCAAGAAGATAAATTTGATCAGCATCTTTAATATGGCTTCTAAATAACGATGAATCAGAGACAGAACCCTGAACATATTTAAAGGCAGAAGAGTTCAGATTAAAAAGATTATTCGATTTATTCCAAGGGGCATGATCAAGTGCAACAACATGGTGATTATCGCATAGCAATCGAGAAATCAAATGACTCCCGATAAAACCAGCACCACCAGTGACAAGACATTTAGCCATGTTTCACTTAAGTATCAATCTTGCAAACGAAATAATTTACGCAGGGCATCAATTAGCGAATGATTCGAGGCGTTACCTTTTTGCATCTCTTCAGCGAGGGCGCTAATAGGTCCATGAAGAAACTTATTTTGCAAAAGGCGAAAAGCACCTTCAATGTAATCTTTATCTTCCTTGGATAGTTTTCCATTTAATTTGGAAAGCAAGTTTGCAACAACATTCTTACGTTTGGTCTCAAATTCCTGATTAAGTCTGGCAATCACCGGACCATTGCGCCTGCGCTCCCAATCACCCATGAATCTAGAAGATTCCTGTTCAACAATAACTTCTGCCTGAGGAACGTGCTTTAATCGTTCCTTAAGAGTTGATTCGCGTATTTTCTGAAGATCATCAATATTAAAAAGGCAAGTTTGATCACCATCATGAATCGCAGGATCAAAATCTCTTGGAACAGCAATATCTAGGATAACCAAGGATCGACCATTGCGTTTGTGCGAGACCGAGGAAAAAAATTCCTTAGTAACAATCGGCTCCTGTGAACCTGTGGAACTAATAATAATGTCTGCGTGAACAAGAACATCGGAAAGCAGCTCCCAAGGATATACTTCGCCATTGCAACTTTTAGCTAATAAAGCGCTTTTTTCAAGGCTTCGATTAGCAACAATGATCTTCTTTGGATTAAGTTCCTGCAGGTTTTTGAGAGTAAGTTCTCCCATTTTTCCTGCACCTAGAATTGCAACCACCTTATCGCCAAAATGATCAAAAACCTGTTTCACATAACCAATAGCAACACTAGAAACAGAAATATTACCTCGAGAAATCATGGTTTCGGTACGAACCCTTTTAGCAACTCTCCGGGCCTGCCTAAATAGCGAGTACAGCAATGGCCCAGCGGTAGAAGCAGCGGAAGCGGTTTCAAGCGCGCTTTTAACCTGCCCAGCAATCTGCCCTTCGCCAACAATCATACTATCCAAACTGCCCGAGACCCTGAAAAGATGTTTAACCGCATCGATTGCGTCAAGAAAGAAAAAGTGTTTTTCAACAACGTCAAGGGGAACAACAAAGAACTCAGAAAGAAACTTCCCGACGATCTCTCTTCCCTGAACTTCAAGGCTATCAATTCCAGCGATATAAATTTCAACCCTATTACAAGTCGCAAGAATAATAACTTCGACATTAGAATTTGCGCTAAACCAATCAAGTGCAGCTTTGAGCCGATTAGTATCAAACGAGAATTTTTCGCGAATTTCGATTGGTGTGTTACGAAAATTGCAGCAAGTTACTAGGAGATTCATTTCCCCACCTCATGCGGAAGATCGTGAGGGAGAATCAGACAAAGAATTAACAAGGCAAAAACAGTAATAGTAAGGCTTGCAAGTTGTTTGCCTCGCAAATGAAATCCATAGCGGGCATAAATCAAAACGAGAAAAGCAAGCCATAATATGGATGAACCAATAATCTTCGGATCTGACCATCCAGTAAGTTTTTCAACATTCTTCAACATTAAATATAAACCTATCAGCAAACCCATAGACAAAAGAGGGAATGACAACGCTATGCAAGATCGAATTACAGTTTCAAGTTTTTCTAAACTAAGCATTGCTAAACCTTTTCCGGGTGCAAGCTTTAGTTTCAATTGATTGGAATGCAAAAGGTACATAAAACTAGCAAGAGACCCAAGGCAGATCACAACCGTAGCAGTAAGCAAAAAAGCAACATGCAACAGCCCAAGTGTTTTGATATTGGAAACCAATCCGCCAATTCGATTGCCCGCGGCATCCATGGCAGGAGGAAAAAAGGCAGCCAATGTCACAAGCAAAATAATAAGTGGAAGGACAAAAACCCCCCAAGCAATTTTCCGATAATGAATGATGCCATATAAGTAAAAAGTAGAAAGAATCCAACTAGACAAAAGAAACCATCCGAATTGTTGAGCAAGCGGGGGTTGCCACCATGCAAGATACCAAGATTGAGCAAACAACCCAGCAAGAGCGAATGTGATTTCGAGAATGTTAAGAAGGCGAATAGGCCTGTACTGGTACAAGATGTTAAGTACCAGAGCGACAGAATAGCTAGCACCAAAACAAAAAAGGCTAATCTTATCCAAAGGAGGCCCTTTAAAACCGGAGCCGTTTAAAACAGCAAGGTAAAACGATAATTGTTATTATACTTGAAAAGTTGAAAATGAACCAAAATAGTGGAAATAATGAACCACTAATTGGGAACTTTAATCATTCAACCCGAATGGCATAAAAAGCAGAATCTCGATCAACCAATTTTGAAGAGCCAGCAATGGCCTTAGCATCGGAAGTAAAAAGAAAACCTTGAAAATTCTGCTCAATCCGGGGGAATTTAATAATGAATTGAATCGCATGAGCTGGAGCACCCGCCTTACCACGCACCTCGTACTTTTGCCCATCTTTATCAGAATAAAAAGAACCAAGCACCTCGCCAAGTTCATCCACCTTAAGAATCAATTTCCCAGTCCTTCTACCATCATCATTTAGCTGGTAGGTACCATTAAAATATTTCATATCGAAAGTAGGCCCAACGGTTACTGCATTATCTTTTTTCATGGGTTTAGCATCAGGATGAGCCTTAATTACAAGAAAAAGTTTAGCTTTTCCAAGGGGTGAGATTTTGGGGGAACCTTTATCCGATTCAAAAAGAATATCACCACCCAATTCAGAAGGAACAACCTGACCAAGATCAAAGCTAAATCTGAACTTCGAGAAAAGTGCTACATTTTTTGAAGAAGCAAGAACAGTGCGCTCCTCACCTTCGCGATAGGTGGTGAATCGTTCGAGAAGCACCATTGGGGTAGCATTGTTGGCATCAATTTTTTGCCTAGCAAATTGAACGAGCGAACGGGAATAACGGCCTTCATTAGTTTTAACGATGACAAAACCTGCTTGAATGCCAGGAAGAACTGAATCAATATCAGCAATATCTTTGAGGGATATGGCATCAACTTCCTTGCAGAACCCCTCTTCGACCATTTTTTGCAAAACCTGATTGGTATACTCATCAAAAAGATCAGCACGCACCACAACCGGTATTACAAGAAACAATAATACGATCAATAGAAAGCGTTTTAGGAACATAATGCACCCATGAAGGTTAAGGCGGAAGTATTACAAGGAATTATCTTACCAGACCTATATCAAAAAGGTCACTTATAAGTCGCCAAAGCCATTGGGCACAAGTTTCGGGCAGCAGGTAGATTTTAGCTTGCGCCATACATCCGGGGAAAATCGTGGCATCAGCATCGAGAACATCAATGTAAACAAGAAATTGCTGCGCCTGAGGTACTAATTGGTTTGGAACCTCTGTAGCCTTTACGGGTATAGGCCCACCAGCCTTATTGGAAAGAGCCATGGGAATTTCCTTAGCTTCAGATGACGGTAGGCTTTCATGCCTGATTTTACCTTTCCAAACCTTGGAATCACGACCTTGAACCCGAATATAAATATCAGGTTCCCAAGTAGCTAAATTTTTATCCGACTTGATTTTTAATTGTTCTGCATAACGAAGGTTCATCCTCAATTGATTAAAATCGGAGGGAACCAAGGGAAGGCAAATACTAAGCACCTTAGGTTCATAAATAGAGACAAGCGGCGCATTAGGATCATCCAAAAACAGTTTCCCAATATCTTCAGGTTTTGGGGCATGCCCGATAATCCCATTACGACTTGCGACAATCGCAAGCTTATCTTTTTTCAATTTAACAAGGGTATCGGATTCAATCCTTGCCATATCCCCTGTTCGAACCGATTTATTTATCTCCATTTCGATGCGATCGCGTTCAGCACGGTCGTTAGTGCGATCCTTCAAGACCAAAAGAACACGATGATATTTATCGCTAGCTTCAAGCTCAGTTTTTGCAGAAGAAAGTTTAGATTCTAGTTCATGATTACTGAAGATAGCAAGTTCATCGCCTTTAAAAACCTCTTGCCCAGCTCGCACTTTAATATCTTGAAGAAAACCAGGAACTGTTACAAAAAGCTTATCCGTCGTTTCAGGCCTAGGCACTACAAGGCCATAACCGCGCAGTCTATTAACGGGTAGGGGAACGGTGAAGAACACCAAAAGTAAAACCGCCGCAATAAAAGCAGTTACAGTCGTTCTGGCACGATTCATGTCTGGCAACCTCCCCCTGCGAAATAAGTTTTTCCCGAACCGATACAAAGGCCAACCTACCATCGAGCCAATCGAGGCCAAGGTCAAAGTGGCACTGATAACTTCAAGCTTGTATGGTTTGAGGAACGAATACATAAAATACAAAATGGTAAAAGTAACAACCCATCGATAAAGATAACTAAAAACAGCATACGATATAAAAAGTGTTTTTCTCGTTGCAGCCATATAAGGCTCAGGAGGCACTTCGACACCAAAACAATGTTCAAGAAAAAGATTTTTGATAAAGCGATTGGCCCGTTCCCGAAGGTTGGGAATTTCCAACCAATCTGCAAGAGCGTAATAACCATCGTAACGCATCAACGGGTTGGCATTAAAAACTACGGTGCTAACACTGCAAACAATCATGATACACAGGGCAAGATTGTTTACAAATGGATCGTTAGGAGTATTCCACCATACGAAGGTAGCAATAGAAGCAATGATAAGTTCGACATAAATACCAGCAGCACTGATAATAATGCGGTGCCATTTGTTAGGAAGAGTCCAAGCATCAGAAACATTAGCATAAAGAGCTGGGGAAAAACAAAGGAAGAGCATGCCCATTTCATGCACTTCACCTCCAAACTTTTTACAACTTAGACCATGACCAAATTCATGAATAACTTTGACAATGCCCAGTGCCATCCAAAGATAGATCAGGGTTTTGAAACTAAAGAAGAACTCGTAATAATTAGGCAGTTTGTTGCGAAAAGTATCAAAATGAGAAGCAACAAGTAAAACAGCAGCACTCATGATTGCGAGGCTTATAAGAAACCAACCGAAAGAGAAGATCCAACTAAAGTACTTGAGCATATGCTTCAAGAGGTAATCAGGATCAAAAACTGGAACTTTAATATAAAGAATATTGGTAAAAGTTTGAAAAAGCTCGGTTCGTCTTTTTTTTACATGCCTTTCGTACAACTGTTTACCAGATTTGGGGGCTTCATTTTGAGCCAACCCAGCGGTTAAAAGTTGTTGGGCAAAAGCTTCGAGATCTTCGAGCCTTAATCGATCAGGGCGAAAACGATCTTCATAAGCTTTTTGGGCATCTTGAAGGGTCCGCTTCCCATCCATGAAGTCGAGTAAAAAATGCTCATGCTCTTTTAGTCGATAATAACGAAGGCTGACAGGATCTTTGACAACAAAAAAAGTACGGCCTTCGTAAAGCTGCGATTCAATAGACAGATCTTTACGAAGGCGGATTTTAATCTGCTTGCGTCGTTCAAGATCTGAAGAAACTGGCTCACTCATAAGATTTAATTAATTGAGGTAGAGTTATTTTTCAGGAGCAACGGAGATCTTAGCACCAGGTATAACAAGGGTTGCGGTGCCACCTGGATGCAACCAACCTGGGTTTTTAAGATCAACCCAAATACGAACCTGCCTAGAATTAGAATCCAAAAAGTTTTCATTAAGAGCGATATTACCAAACAATGTTTCTTCAACTTCCCGCTTGTTGGGCAATGCCCAAACAAGAACTTGGTGATCTTGTGTGCCTGTAACAGCAAAACTTCCATCCGGAGAAAAAGCACAGCAAGAGGAAGAACCACCAGTCCAGATAAATTGCCTTAATTCAGCAGGCCTAGCATTATTAATGGGAGTGCGCCAAAGTTGAACCTTACCATCACTACCGCCGTTGGTAAGAACTGTTTTTCCATCAGGAGAATAGACAGCAAAATTAGTAAAGCTGGAAGAACCAGAGTTAGAATGGATGATACCCTCAAGGTGTTTATCTGCGAGAGAAAGAACACGGATTTCTTTACCTTGATCAAATAGGATGGTTTTACCATCAGGGCTTGCGCCTAAATGCGAAACATCACCACTGCGTTTATCAAACGAAAGAAGCATGGAAGGATCAATTTTCCCTGCATCGAAAGCCCAAACACGGATTGAATTATCTTTGCCTGCCGAAATAATTTGTCCAGCGCCAGCAAAGGCCAATGATGTAATACCGGAACGATGTGCATCTGGGAATTTTTGCAGAAGCTCTGCACTTGCAATTTTCCAAACACAAAGAGAATGATCTTCACCAGCAGAAACTGCGTATTCACCATCAGGGGAAATAGCAAGAGAATGAACAATTCCACGATGCCCAAAAACCGAAGATTTAACAGCGTCTTTTTCACGGATGGTGGCAGGGGAGAAGAACACCAGCGACCCATCGGAAAGGCCAGCCACAACTTGTGCAGATTTGCCACTATAACATGCAATGGATTTAACAGGGTGCTTAAGAGTGAGTGCCCATAATTGCTCGCTGGTACCGGGGTTCCAAGCACGAATACTACTATCTTCGCTACCTGAAATAATCGTGCTAATACCACCCTGCTGACAAACACCAATTGCAGTTACTTCTTGTAAATGACCGCGTAAAACAAGTTTTGGTTGCTCGGGTTGCGAAGGCTCAACAATAACTTTGGTATCACGGCCGATAGTTCGTGCATCCTGAACTTCAACAAGCCCCTCAACCCGGAGACGGTCGCGATTTTGAACCTGAAGCAATGGCTCAAGATTTTTAATAGCCTCACCCCGATTTCGATAAATGGTTTTAATAACACCAGGAATCGAACTGCGGATTTCATGCATTTTAAGTGTCGTAACAGCAGCATTTAATTCGCGTTGAGATTGAACCACCAAGGCAGCTTTGCCTGATTCTTCATCAATATATCTACGCCAGAATAGTTCTGCAGAGCGATACTCTTCATCGGAACCAGCACCTTTTTGCCTGAGCAGTGATTGCTGTTGGAACCGTTTATGAGCTTCATCACGAGTTTTTTCACTCGCCCTGCGATCGGCTTCACTCGCTTCCAACTTGGCAGCGCGAATTCCCAAATCATCCAAAGCCAACACAGGATTCACCAAGGCTACCATCTGGTTCTTTTGAACTTCATCACCAACTTCAAGCTTATAAAATGTAGTTTCTTTATAATCCAAGGCCAATTTCCCAGGGGTCAGTTGATCTTCGCCACCCTTCCATAAGCGAAACTTTTTATTCGATTTATTGTCCAACAAGATAACATCACTACCAGAAACTTTTTCATCTTCGATCACCAATCGACTAATGGTAAGCTTGAAAACATCATCAGGATGAATATCACGCTTGGGCTTAATATCGGTACCTACGAACAATAGCTTTCCATCTTTTTCAGCGGGGATTTCCTGCCTCTCCATGGCACTAATGCGGGCGTTTGCGATAACCAAAGGTTGGTTAACCCCAGGCCTCGAAACGGTTACGGTGGCAGGAGCATCAACTTTGGGCTGATTATTCGCAGGATTACCATCTACAAGATTGGTTTTGTTTTCCCCTACTTGCGCAACAAAATCTTCAGTAGTTGAAGTGAAGACAAATTCATCTGTGGCTACCGCCTTTTGGGAAGTAGATTGATTGATTGCATTCAGCACAAGAACGCCTAAAACAAAAAACAAAACTGTTACTGTTGCCCATCTAAACATGATTATCTCCTAGCAGACTCTGTATATATTTGTAATTCTATCCACCCAGCATTGATTTTGAGCTTGCTGATTAGAAGAAAAACACAATTTTCTCGTAGAAGAATTCCCAAAGACCGTAAAAGAGGGAATAACCCATTCTCTCATTACCGCAAATGATTTTCGCATGAACTTCGGTACCCGAAAGAAGCAATTCCCGAGGAAGTTCATAATCTTTATCAACACCAACCAAGGTAACACAGGCAATCACCACCGGTTCTGCTTCCATACCGGAAGAGCGCTCGGGATTGGCTTCGCCCCCGATTTTTATTTTAGTAAGCTTGCCCTTAAATTTACGAGTTGGGTCGCTGCGCACTATAAAATCGACTTCCAATTCATCTTTATTCATGCGCCCAAAACCTTTAAGAACCTGTCCGATATGCTGCTGGGGAATTTTTAGCTCAACTTCCCATGGGCCATCGACTGCACCAAGACGGAGTAATTCTTCAGAAGGTTTGACAACGCGATTGGTCAGATTCTCTTGGAAGGCGCTGCTTAGTACTTTCCATTCTTTATTACCAACCCTAACCGCCTCCTGCGAGGTAAAAAGGGGTGCTTTTAAAGCAAAAAAGCCTTCTTTTTGCAGATTTAGATCAGCATTAGTCCTTTTAATTAAGGCATCAAGTTCCCGCTCTTTACTAAGCCTGATAATGCCACTTTTTTCAGCTTCAACAAGGCTTGATAAACGTTCAGAATCTGTGCCCTTGCTAGAACGCTGTTCGTACATCCGAGCATCACGATCAGCAACTTGGATCTCTTTACGTTGGGTTCGAATTTCTTTTTCCAACTGACTGTCATACATAATGCCCAACGAGCGATTCTCTGCAACCATATCGCCAGGTTTAACACTCAATTCTTTAATCACACCTTCAACCGAGGAGAAAACCTTACGCCTGATTTCGGGTTGTAATTGGCCTGAGGCATCCATTTTCAAGGGGTAAGGAACTAAGTAAAGCATGAAGCCTAAGACTATAACACCCACTACAACCGCAAGTGTAATCGCTTTTGTTGCGCCTCCCAAGCCTTCTTGAACTTTCGCAAGCGGCATCCAAATGTAACGCATCGGAATTCTGCGGTACTGGATAGCATTATAAATTGCAGTAGCAGCATGGCGACCAACAACATCAAGCCTTGCGATTAACTGCTGAGGATCTGCAGGCGGATCGAACGACTCCATAATTAAAACGGTTCGAAACGGCGGTTTTCGATCTTTATCGCGGTCATCGGTGACGGGATAAACCACGAGAAGTTTACTACCGCTTTCAGCAAGGTATTCATCAAGGGCAGCAAGCACCTTAGGAGGCAATGTTTCTTCTTTTGCGCCCGTGAAAACAAGTTTTTCACCCCACTCAAGCACTTTGGCCGAAAGCCTTTGCATAAGCCTGACGAGGTTGGATCGTTTTTCAACGACATCCGCACCAGAAATAGCTTCTATTACAGGCTTTTTACCATAACAAATACCAACGCTTAAACGATCACAATTAACCAAACGCCTTCCATCATTAGCTATTTGGTAGGCAACTTCAACAGGATCGAGACTCGCATGAACCAAGCGGGAAAACGATTCGACCTGAGTCCAAATTTGTTGTTGCCCCAGCATTTGACCCAGCATCTGGTTTCGCTGGTAACGAGTGGCAATATCCGCCATCAAGGCAATGTATTGCATAAAACCAGGCACGGCATTCATGGCACGATTCGAGCCTTGAAAAACCTCGATGATGCCTGTGATTTGATTATTTAAAAGAATGGGAACCATCAAAAGCAAGAAATCGGTAGGATTGCCTGCACCCGATTTGCCTGGTTCATCAGAAGCAAGTCCACTTCGAGGAAGTAAAACAACTTGCCGCGGGTTGACTACCACCTGTCTAAGAAGTTCTTCATGACTTTGACGAGATTCTTCTGATCGGTCGAGGCCAACTTCCTTCAAACTGATTTGAAATTGCAGCTGAAGATTACCTTGATTGGTACGAATCCAAAGCGCACCTACAGGGGCAGCAAGGGATTCCAAAAGCTTCTTGAGTAGCTCACCGTAAAATACACCGGGAGGAACATCGGATTCACAAAGCTTGGACAGTTCTTCCAGCCTTTGACTTAGGCGTTTTCGCTCTAAATCTAGAGCACGAGGATCAACTTGGGGCTCTGGCGCGGTACTCACAGCAGTCCACCTTAATAAATTTCAGATTGCGACTTAAATTAACTCTACAACATTCTACCTAAGTAGATTGCTGAATAATAGTTAACCTTAAACAAATTGAAATTATTTTAAGAAGACCAACCTCAAGAAAGCTGATTATCCAGCACAACCGCTGAAAATATAGTGAAAACAAAAAGGATGGGCAATATAGGTCAGGCTGCCTTCCGTCTCATCTCCGAACCTTCACCAAACGCAGTTACCGAGTGCACCGTCTCACGATCTCGTTTTGTTAGCACTTTTACCATGCGTAAAAGTAGGTTCATGCAATCACTAGGATACTCTTCAAGTACTTCGTGAAGTTCTTCTGCAGCCAACAATTGATGTGCATTAGCTCTTTGGCCTTCGATTTCCCATAGCACCAAAATTTTCCGGATGGATCGACCTTTGGTGGCCAACCTCTGCAGCTTCAGCTTCAACAGCACCGCATTTTTTTCGCATACCACCAACTTCTCGGCTCTTTCAATCAGCCAATTTATAAAAACCTTGGCAACATCTTCTGCCAATCCATCTGTCATAAACTCATCATCTAAAAACCCAGCTAATTGAACTCGACTGATTAACATTAAAACTTCCCCCGGCAAAACAGTTCTTCCCCCAACCAACAAGAAGGCGGTATAACACAAAGATTTATCGCTTCAATGGCACTTTGCTATAAGAATCATCCTTTCTTTTTTGGGATTGACTCACATTACTTAACTCGTTTTTCCAACCCAAGATCCACCCACACTAAATCCCGAAGCAAATTTAAAGGAAGGGTGCCGTGAGATAAAACAACCTCATGATATTGCTTGAGGTTAAAAGATTCACCTTTGGCGTTTTGGGAATCGGCCCGAAGTTTGTTGAAGAATACTGCGCCAGCAAAATAAGTTGAAAGCTGACACGACGATTGTTTCGATCGAATAATTTTCCCCAAAGCTTCACCCTGAGTTTGAAACGCACGGTTCACAAGTAAATCTAACGCCTGCTCATCCGTCATATTGTTGCAATGCATTTGATGATCAAGCACCGCATTGGCAACCGCCCGCAGGTACCATTTCAATTGATGTATTCTCAAGCCAGGATCTTGGTCGCCATAGCCTTCATCAAGCATCATTTTTTCGGTATAAACAGCCCAACCTTCTGCAAAAACGCCGGAAGATAATACTCTGCGAATCTTCGAAGGATGCTTGTTCGAATATTCAAGCTGAACATAATGCCCGGGGTAAGCCTCGTGGATAGTCAAAATCTGCAACATATAACTGTTGTATTCTTTCATGAAACTTAAAACGGTGTTGGCATCCCAATCAGATGGAGGCGGACTAATCGCATAAACACTAGAAGCGCTAGTATCCAGAGGCGGAGCCTGATTCAAATACGCAACAGAATTCCCTCTTTGAAATTCAGGCATCTCAAGAATCTGGCATCGATCAGGTTGAGGCAAGGCAAGGATATTCTTTTCGGTGATGAAGGATTGAATCTTTTTTACAGTGCTGCGGGTATCTTTCAGAAGATCCTGTGGGTTGCCTCTTTTCTCACTCAGTTTTTCAAGAACCTTTGCAATGGTTTCGTTTTTACCCTTAACATCTGGAACGGGAAGAACTTTCCCAGGATACAATCCCGACCACAACTGCCTTGCAATCACATACATTTCATGGGTGACGGTAAGCATTTCCAATTCTGCAAGGCGGAGCAATTCATCTGCGACAACTCCGGTCTGTAGTTCGTGAACCAATTTAAGCTTGAATTGTTCTTTGCCTATTCGCCAATCTGTATCGCCTCCTTTTTTGGCAAGATCCTGAAGAAAATCCTGATAACTTTCTAGGCTAGGTACAACTTTATTGGTGGCTTCTAGAAGGCGGGTTTTAAGGTCCGGATTTTTAACAAACTCGCCAATCCCTTTTTTATAAAATCGAATAGATCCAAGGTTTTGCTTTATCGCAGTATTAAGAATAACTTTGGGCGGGTTTTTAATCGAATCTTTTGCAGACTGCAAAACATTGGGCACCAAGGCAACTCTAGCAATCAACGCAGCGACAACTTTTTCTTCAGGTATTGTGGATTGAGACAAAGGCAAATAAAGGCTGTCTGCGATTAATTCGTTGTAAACTCTGGGGTCTTTCTCATAGGTTTTGTTAAATTCCTGAAGCCATAGAGTTCGTTCCAGATTCGATTCAAGAACCTTGAAGTCAACTTTCCCGCTGTCACTTAGCAATTCCTGCTTAATTTGGGAGCGCAACTTTTCAAGGGACGATTTGTAAAACTGTTTCCATAGCTCCCGATTTTCTTTGCTGGGGTTTTCCAACTTATCATCGAACCGATGGTCTCCCAATTGGGTTGCAACCATTGGGCGCAATTTAAATTCATCCTCCAGCATTGCATCAAAAAACTTTATCAACTTCTTGTCTTCATCTTGTTGGAGATTGAACATTGCAAATCCATATAATGCCATCGAAAAGAAAAACAATCCACATGTTATCAGTTTCAGTTTCATTGCGGTACACCCCCTTTGATTTCAATCGTACCATTCTTGTAGTAGACGATATTATTGCCTTTACTTTTGGGTTGAGAAAGAAGCAAATCGTTTCCCAC
>Ga0194055_10000744_pt1 | contig 26292 bp, 19 predicted proteins | sample SepL449m_MetaG_FD_155482 | JGI IMG/M metagenome (GOLD analysis project Ga0194055, IMG submission 155482) | Anoxic zone freshwater microbial communities from boreal shield lake in IISD Experimental Lakes Area, Ontario, Canada - Sep2016-L442-9m | ecosystem: Environmental > Aquatic > Freshwater >... | reverse complement strand
TCAATCTCACAGCCCACACTTCTCAATCGCCCCTTGAAAAACCCTCTGGCAAAAAATGAAATGCAGACACGAACGCTCGGAAAAACTGGCCTTGAACTACCAATCCTTGCATTTGGCGCATCGTCCCTAGGGCAGGAGTTTCGCTCGATCACGCTGGAGGAGGCACTCGGCAGCGTGCGTGCAGCGATTGAATGCGGAATGCGACTTTTTGATACGAGCCCCTTCTACGGCCGTGGTATGAGCGAAGTGCTCTTGGGGGTGGCCCTCAAAAATGTGCCGCGAGAGGAGTATCTGCTCTGCACAAAGCTGGGCCGCTACGATCTTCCTCATTTTGATTTTACCGCCCGTCGAGTGGCTGAGAGCGTCGATGTGTCGCTGCATAGACTCGGCACCGATCACCTCGATATTGTTTTGTGCCACGACATAGAATTTGTGCCGATGCAGCAAATTGTTGACGAAACGCTGCCAAGTCTGCGGAAGATTCGCCAGAGCGGAAAAGTGCGGTTCATAGGATTCAGCGGCTATCCGCAGAAGATATTCCGGTTTATCTGCGAGCAGACCGATATCGACTGCGTGCTCAACTACAATCAATACACCCTGCAAAACACTCGGTTTGCCGACGAGACGATTCCCTATCTCAAGGCAAAAGGAATCGGCGTCATGCATGCCGGACCGTTTAGTGCTCGACTGCTCACCGACGCGACTTTGCCTGAGTGGCTGAAGGAGCCTGTCGAGGTCATGAATGCTGCGAGAAAGGCAGCGGAGCTTTGTCGTTCCCGGGGCACGCCCATTGCAAAGCTGGCCCTGCAGTTTGCCTTGGCAAACCCCGACATTGCCACAACGATTGCCGGGAGTGCCAATCCGGCCAATATTCGCAACTGGGCTGAGTGGGCCGCAGCGCCACTCGACCTAGAACTTCTCCGCGATGTGCAGACCATTTTTGCTCCGGTCAAAAATATCGGCCACACCGAAGGCCTCCCCGAAAACAACTAACATGCAAATCGACTCTCACCAGCATTTCTGGCAGTACTCTCGCGCAGACTATCCTTGGATTGGCCCCGAGAGCCAGCTGCTTGCGCAAGACTATCTGCCGGTCGATCTGGAGCCGCATGTTCGCGGCGAAGGCATCGGCGGTACGGTGGCTGTACAGGCGAGGCAGACATTAGAGGAGAGCCGCTGGCTACTGGAACTCGCCGCTACTCACCCGCTGATTCAGGGCGTGGTTGGCTGGGTCGATCTCCAAAGTGAGCAGGTGGCAGAACAGTTGCAAGAATTTTCGGGTTGTCAAAAATTTGTCGGTGTCCGGCACGTCGTGCAGGACGAGCCAGATCCACGGTTTCTCCTCGGGTCAGCGTTTGTGCGCGGACTAAGTCACTTGCAGCACTACGGTCTGACCTACGACCTTCTGCTCTACCCGGAGCACTTGCCGGCGGCAGTTGAATTAGCGGCCTTGCTGCCGGAGCAGCCGTTTGTGCTCGACCACATTGCCAAGCCAAGAATGAAAACAGGTCGGCCAGCAGACTTTGCTAGTTGGCAAAGCGACCTAATCGCTTTGGCCTCGCAGGCAAACGTCTGCTGCAAAGTTTCTGGGCTCGTCACAGAGGCGGCCTGGAAAACCTGGAAGAGAGATGAATTTGTACCCTATTTAGAGGTTGTGCTAGCGGCGTTTGGCCCTCATCGGCTGATGTTTGGCAGCGACTGGCCGGTCTGTCTCCTCTCGGCTCAATACGCAGAGGTGGCTTTGATTGTCAGAGAGTTTTTTGCACAGCTCTCCGGCACACAGCAGGATGCTTTGTGGGGTGGCACGGCCAAGCGTTTCTATAACCTTTAGTCCAACTTCAAAAAGGCAAACAAATGCAGGCACTGCTCTTGGAAAAACCCAAAGAGTTTCGTTTTGTTGATCGTCCAGAGCCGGCAACTCCTGGCCCGGGTGAGGCGGTCGTTCGCGTGCACGCTGTCGGTATCTGCGGCACCGACTACGGTGGCTATCTCGGCAAGATGCCTTTTTTTAGCTACCCACGGATTCCAGGCCACGAACTCGGCGTGGAAGTTTTGGCCGTCGGGGCCGGCGTGACATCAGTCAAACCGGGCGATCGCTGCTGCGTCGAACCCTACATCAATTGTCAGCAATGCTCTGCCTGCCTGCGGGGTCTGACCAACTGTTGCGAGCACAACCAGACGCTTGGGGTTCACTGCGACGGGGGACTCCAGCCACTTTTCAAACTGCCCGCCAGAAAGCTTCATCCGAGCCCCCGGCTGACTCATGCCCAGAATGCGCTGGTGGAAACGCTGGCGATCGGCTGCCATGCAAATAACCGTGGGGCACCCCAACCCCAAGAGACGGTGCTCATCATTGGCGCTGGGCCAATCGGACTTTCAGCACTGGAATTTGCCAAGCTATCGGGGGCCCGGGTGATTGTCATGGACAGGATGGCTTCTCGATTAGAGTTTGTCTGCCAGACGATGGGGGTGGCCGACAGCGTGCTGGCCAAGGGCGACGCGACGGATGGAGAGACGATCGCGCGACTCACCGATGGCCGGCTTTGCGATGTTGTCATCGATGCAACGGGGAGCCATGCGAGCATGTCGAGCGCGCTGGAACTTTGCGCTTTCGGCGGCAGGCTTATTTATGTGGGCATCACGCAAAGCGACATCTCGTTTCCACACGCTGCTGTGATGCACCGCCGAGAGTTGACGATTCGCGGCAGCCGCAACGCTCTCTCGGCCGACTTTACCCGGATTATCCGGCTCATCGAGGAGGGAACAATCGACACGCGACCGTGGATCACGCATACCGTGGCCTTTGCCGAAACGATTGAAAGCTTTCCGCGACTGCTGCAGCCCGACAGTGGTGTTTTGAAGGCGGTCATTGAGATGCCGGTACCCTAACCGTAAGGCGACCCATCGCTGACGGTCCGTGCATCACGCCAAAATAGTCCACGAGGCACACGACTTGCGGTGGCCCTGACACTTCTATTGAATACTGGACCCTAGACGTCAGTCACAGTTTTGAGAGACAAATCGTTTCAGTCACAATTTCAGCCAGAAAGAGACACGCCCCAATGTCCAAGAAAACAGTCGCCGATATCGATCCTCGTGGAAAAACAGTTTTGGTGCGTGTCGATTTCAATGTGCCTCAAGATGAGGCCGCCGCCATCACCGACGATCGGCGAATCCGCATGGCACTGCCGACGATTCGGTCGATTCTCGATCGGGGCGGCAAGGCAATCCTGATGTCGCACCTCGGCCGTCCGGCCGGGAAGGGATTTGAACCCGCCTTGTCACTGGCACCGGTGGCCCGTCGGCTCGGTGAACTTTTGGGCCAAGCAGTGGCCTTGGCAACAGACACAGGGGGCGTCGATTCAATCGCTCAGGCACAGGCTCTGCCGGCTGGTGGCGTGTTGGTCGTAGAAAATGTGCGATTCAACAAAGGGGAGAAAAAAGGGGACGACGTAGCGTATGTCAACGGGTTGGCCGCACTCGCCGACGCCTATGTCAACGACGCCTTTGGCACGTGCCACCGCAATGAAGCCAGCATGCACGCTGTGCCTGTCGCCATGAAGGCTCTGGGCAAACCAGCCGTGGTCGGTTTTCTGGTCAGTAAAGAGATCGCCTATCTTTCTGATGCGATTGCCTCTCCCAAGCGACCATTCGTGGCGATCCTCGGCGGAAAAAAAGTGTCTGACAAGATTGATGTCATCAAACATTTGCTGAGTGTCTGCGACCATGTGCTGATTGGTGGCGCGATGGCGTATACATTTTCGCTGGCCCAGGGAGGGCAGACCGGAAAATCGCTTGTAGAAAAAGATAAAGTCGATCTTGCCAAGCAACTGATAGCCATGGGTGGCTCAAAACTCGTCGTACCGCTCGACACGCACTGCGCCGATGATTTTGCAGCCGGGGCCAACAAACAGATCGTCAAGGCGGGCGAGATTCCAGACGGCTTTGAGGGTCTTGATATCGGGCCCAAGACCGCCAATCAGTATGCGGCTATCATCCGTGGGGCAGGCACCGTTGTCTGGAACGGACCGATGGGTGTTTTTGAAATGCCACCCTTTGACGCCGGCACAAGGATCGTTGCCGAGGCAGTGGCCGAAGCCACGAGGTTGGGCGCGATTACAATCATCGGCGGCGGTGATTCAGCGGCGGCAGTCGAGCAGATGGGCTACGCCGAGAAGGTGAGCCATGTTTCGACCGGAGGCGGGGCGTCTTTAGAGATGCTGGAAGGCAAGGCGTTTGAAACGGTAGCTGTGCTTGACGAAAAGTGATTTAGCGGGAGCGTAAGAATCGTTCGGCCGGGGCCGACTCGTTTTTATAGACCTGCTGTTTCCATCGGCTGCGCCTGCTGGGATCGCTGTTCCGCTGCCAATCGAGCGCCCGTGGCGGCCACGTAAGCCTGATCCTGCGGGCACAGTCGCGTCAGAGGCACTGTCGAGAAAGCGCCGTTGGTTTTGAGAATCCGAATCCGATCGGTTTGCACCTCAACAAGTTTTCCAACCGTCTCATGAACACCAGTGTTGTCCAGCCAGAGGCGGGTCGGTTCTTGGGTCGCCTTGAGCGGGGTCGTGATGCCAGCGAATGGATCTTTTTCTTCTATCTCCTCGGTCTTCTCGGGCTGGTCTTCCAGCACATCGTCGGCAGCAGGAACCTCATCGGCTGGCATAACTTCTTCTGCAGGCTCTTGCTCCTGTACCGCGTCGGTGGCGGCTTCATTTTGCACTGGTGCTTCGTTGAAAAGATCGTCTGAGGAGGAGGCTTGGGCCGGAGTTTTTTCTGTCTCAGGGGCGACGGGTTCTCTAGCGATCACCTCATCAAAGAGTCCTTCGCTAGGAACGAGATTTTCTTCGGCAGGGGCCGGGGCTGGCTCCAGCTCCGGTTCCGGTTCCGGTTCCGGTTCCGGTTCCGGTTTGGCGGCGACGGGCGAGGCCGCCGCATCATCTTCTTCGGCTGCTTCATCGAACAGATTTTCCTCTTCGGTCGCCGTTGGCGCAGCGGGCACGGCCGTCAGAGCGGCTGGCACAGGAGGGAGAGCATCAACTGGTGGGCTTCCTTTTGCAGCAGGCTCTTCCATGACTTCTTCGACCGGAATATCGGCTGGCTCTATCGCCGCCGGTTCGCTGGGCAGAGGCTGTGGCGCGGGCTCAGAAACTGGTGGTTCTTGAACTGGAGTCTCTTGAAAGAGACTGTCGTCGATGGGCGCAGAATCGACACCTTTGTTGACTGCCGGCGGAACTTCATTTTCCGTGGGGAGCAAAACGGGCTCGGGGTTTTTCTGAAGGGGTAAAGCAGAGCTCGGATTGGCAACCACGGGAAGAGGTTGCTCCCCCGATACTGGCGCAACCGGCTCACGGGCCTCTAGAATCTCATCGATTGGGTCGACGACCGGAGCCTGTACCTGTTTTGGGGGAACCGGGAGCGGCTTTTCTTCAGCGAGCTCTGTTGGCAAAGAACCCGGTAGGGCAGGAGTCGGCTCCTGAACAACTGACTCAACCTTGTCAGTCACAACACCACGCGCTGACCCATCTGCCGGGACGCAGCACTGCAGAGGAGGGGAGCAGACAATCATCACTCGAGTTGAATTGCAACAGGCGTTTCCAGACTCGGAAAAAGAAGAGGAGGAGGTGCACCGATTGACAGGTCGGCAGCAGCTTCTGCGAAACCGGCAGGCCGATGCCGAATCAATCGAGAGCGTCAAGGCCAAGACACCGACAAGAAAAATGCGTGCCCAACGTCGCAAGAGTCACCTCAAAAAAAGCAGACATTCGATCGATGCGGGGACGCCACAAAGTGCGGCAGAACAAACCCACAAGAGAACTCTACCGCACAGCGAGTGAGGATGCTAATATCCGCACCCGAGACACCGGTCAGATTGTAGGGATGAGGGAATGTGGCCAGAAAATAACCGGCACAATCGATGTAAACAGCCGTAAAAAGAGCTTCCCCGTCTTGAGGAAGCCCGGAGCCCGAGTGACGGGGTGTGGAATATAAAACCATCGCCAAAATATGGCGGTGGCTTTGAATATTTTCGGCACTCGAATCCTTCCTCGCTGGCGTAGCGGGCTTTTCAGGAAGGCACTGAGGGACGCCTTCGCCGACGGATTCTGTGAGTGAGTGCAAAAAGAAAAGGCCGTGGCAGCTTGGGACTGCCACGGCCTTTTTGTGTATCGAACCTGTCGACCGCCTGCGAACGGGGTAGAAAATTGCGAAACTGATGCGGATCGGGCCCGTGACGAGCACGAGCTTTTCAAAGGATCCGGATCAACGCGATTGGTTTGGCACCTCCGACGGGATGCGGTAACAGGACTCGAAGATTATTTCAACAACATTAACTTCGGCTGCCAGAGGCCAGTATCTTCAGTCGACTTGAGCATGAATGGCGCATGTGTCACCGCCGTTGGTTTCGCCATAATAAGCAAACTTTGCGGCGGTGCTACCAGGCTCAAAAGGCCTTCAGGTGCTGCGGCCCGCGGAGCAGACTTTTGACAAGAGAGATTACGAGCAGCCCATGCTGTTGCCGCAGTTGTGGCAGAGATAGCAGTTGCCATTGCGAACCGTGATCGCCCCGCAGTTATCGCAGGCCGGAGCATCGATTTGAAACTTGGCAAACTGACTCTGACGATCGGCAGCACTTGCAGTGGGATCGATCCGCATTGCTACCCCGGCCCGCTCCAGCAGTGCGGCCGTGCCATTGTGCTGACTGGACCGAACGGTAGGACTCGCATGACCATTGCCTGCGCCGGTTCCATGAGCAGCCCCATTGCTAGCTGATTTTCCACTGGCGGCTGGAAACTTGCCTCGACTCCCAGTTGATTCACCCGTTGTCTTGGACTTTCCTTGTCCTTCAGCCAGCCCGCTCGCCATCGTGGCGGCGGGCTTGCGCTCACTTTCCGCATCGTCGCCAGAGGCCGACTCCTCGCCGATGTGTGCAGCACTGGAATGTCCACCGGGACGATTGGCCTCACGAAATCCCTGAATAAATTCTGTGCCCATCCAGCGAAAGATGTAGTCGACAAGGCTCTTGGCCACGGGGATGTCTGGGTTTTTCGTGTAGCCCCAAGGCTCGAATCGGGTGTGCGAGAACTTCTTCACATACACCTCTAGCGGTACGCCATACTGCAGGCTCATCGACACCGCTGTGCCAAAGGCGTCCATCAAACCGCCGATGGTGCTGCCTTCTTTGGCCATCGTGATAAACAGTTCGCCGGCGCGGCCGTCGTCGTAGAGGCCAACAGTGATGTAGCCCTCGTGGCCCCCGACATTAAATTTGTGGGTCACACTGCGGCGGGTGTCGGGAAGGCGTTCGCGGCGCGGTGTGGGAATGACCTTTGCCGCAGCTTTGTCCGCTTCTGTGCTCGTGGAGAGCGGTTGGCTCTCCTTGGAACCATCACGGTAAATGGCTAGGGCCTTGAGCCCCATCCGCCAACCCTCGGCATAGGCTCCGGCAATATCGGCAGGCGTGGTTTCACGGGGCATGTTGACCGTCTTGGAAATGGCTCCCGAGATGAAGGGCTGGGCAGCCGCCATCATTTTGACGTGAGCCTCCCAGGCAATTGAGCGAACTCCCAATCGAGGCTTAAACGCACAGTCAAAGACAGAGAGATGCTGGTCCTTGAGGCCGGGCGCTCCTTCAATCGTGTCGTTTTTATCAATAAACCCTAGAATTGCTTCGACTGCTGGCTCGTCGTAGCCCAGCGTTCGTAGGGAGAGCGGCACCGTTTGATTGACGATCTTGAGCATGCCGCCACCGGCTAGCTGCTTGTATTTGACGAGGGCAATGTCGGGCTCGATGCCGGTGGTGTCGCAGTCCATTAGAAAACTGATCGTGCCGGTTGGTGCCAGCACCGTTGCCTGTGCGTTACGGAATCCGTGCCGCCGGCCGTGGGCCAGCACACCGTCCCAGATGTTACGGGCAGCCGATCGCAAATACTCGGGGCAACTCGCGTCGATGTGGTCGACAGCATCCCGGTGCATCTGCATCACATTGAGCATCGGCTCGCGATTGGCGGCATACCCTTCAAACGGGCCGACCGCTGCAGCCAGTTCGGCACTGGTGCGATTGGCTACGCCGTGCAGGATGGCTGTGATAGCTCCGCACAGGCCTCTGCCGGCGTCGCTGTCGTAGGCCAGGCCGTCGGCCATCAGCACGCTGCCTAGATTGGAGTAGCCGAGGCCTAGGGGGCGGAAAAGATGGCTATTCTTGGCGATTCGCTTGGTTGGATAGCTGGCGTGATCGACGAGAATTTCCTGAGCCACGAGGAAAATCTTACAGGCGTTTGAAAATCGATCGACTTCAAATGTGCCGTCGGGCTTGCGAAACTTCATCAGATTGATGCTGGCAAGATTGCAGGCCGTGTCGTCCAGAAACATATATTCTGAACACGGATTACTGGCGTTGATCCGCCCGGAGTTGGGACAGGTGTGCCAGCGGTTGATCGTTGTGTCGTATTGCACGCCCGGATCGCCGCACTGCCAGGCACATTCTGCCATGCGACTCAGCACATCGCGGGCTTTAAACGAAGGACCTGCCTTGGTGGAATCGGTGACCCAGCGAGTGGTCCAGGTATCGTCGCGATCTGCGGCTTCCAGAAACTCATCGGTCAGCCGCACCGAGAGGTTGGCATTTTGAAACAAAATCGAGCTATACGCTTCGCCATTAAAATTGGCATCGTAGCCCCCCTTTTCGATCAGCACGCGAGCCTTCTTTTCCTCTTTTGCTTTGCACTCGATAAATTCCATGATGTCAGGATGCGTGACCTTCAAGGATTGCATTTTGGCGGCCCGACGCGTCTTGCCACCGCTTTTGACAACTGCCGCCACCTGGTCGTAGACCCGCATAAACGAGAGCGGGCCAGAGGGCTTGCCGCCGCCAGCTAGTTTTTCTCGTTGGCTGCGGAGCGTGGAAAGGTCGGTGCCTGTGCCGGAGCCAAACTTGAAAAGCATCGCTTCGCTACGGGCCAGCTCCATGATGTCTTCCATGTTGTCTTTGACGCTTTGAATAAAACAGGCGCTGCCTTGCGGATACTCGTAGGGATTCTCCGGTTGCACAACATCCTGCGTGGCCTCATCCCAACGCCAGTTGCAGGGCGTGCCTTTGACGCCATATTGCGAATAGAGACCGACATTGAACCAAACCGGAGAATTGAAGGCCCCGTGCTGGTGGACGCACAGCCAAGACAGATCTCGGTAGAATGTTTCGCCATCTTCGGCAGTTTTGAAGTAGCCGTCGGCGATGCCCCAATCGGCAATCGTGCGGGCTACTCGGTGAACCAGTTGCTTGACGGAGTGCTCTCGCTCGGGGGTATGAATTTCACCATAAAAATATTTACTGACAACAACATTGGTGGCCAGCTGGCTCCAGGCTGCCGGGATTTCGCAGGCCGGTTGCTCAAAAAGTACTTTGCCGTCCTCGCCCTTGATCGCAGCGGTGCGGAGATCCCATTCGGTTGTGTCGAACGGGCTCTTGGCATCGGTTGGGCAGAAAGTGGGATGCATCTCGATCGGAATCCGCGCGGCCGACGCGGTCGATTCAGTGCCTTGCGAGGCAGCTTTTTTGGAACGGGCGCCAGCGGTAGACGATCCGGCTGCGGAGGTCGAGAAAGATGCCATCGGTTAAATGCTCCTATGCAAGGGAATCGCGTGAGCGAATGAAGTATACTTCCGTATAGTGACTGTGCAAGTGGTATCGGCTGATCGGCGGTCTTTTGAGGCGGGTGAAAACGAGCTCAAAAGCCCTTGAAGTGCGAATTGAGAGAAAGCAGCTCCTTCTGCATGCTATCGCAAGATGTGGTACGGACATTCCCAAGGACCACCTCATATGGCCCGGGGCATGACTGTAGCGTGAGGGTTTGGTGAGTCAAGCGAAATTTTGTGAGGGGGCAAAAACGGCTTTAAAATGAAAGATCGGATCGAGCCAGAGGGCCGCCAGAGGTGCTGGCACAAAGAGTTCTTCAGAGGGGTTCAGTCTCGGCGGCTGTAGAGGCTCTGTTTTGAGCGGGCTTTTTAGCATTGAGACGATTGAGCTTGGTGTAGACTGCGGAGGTATGAAGGCTCAAAAACCATTGGCTCACGACGCCGTCAAGGCCCGCATCCGAGCGGTTGGGCTGCGATGCACCGCAGCGAGGCTGACTGTCATGCAGCACTTGATGGCAGCGAGTGGTCCAGAAACGCATGCGGAGGTTTCTGATGCATTGGCCGATCGCAGCTTCGATCGCGCGACGATCTACAGAAACCTGACCGAGTTGACTGAGGCGAAACTCGTGACGCGCGTGGAGCTAGGCGATCATGTCTGGCGGTTTGAGCTGAAGCGGCCCGGGAAGGCTGGATCTCATGGCGAAGACCATCCACACTTTCTCTGCACAAAATGTGGAGAAGTTTCGTGTCTGGACGATGTGACTGTGGCGATCACTCCAAAGCCAGTGGCTACTGGCATGCGGGCGTCTTTTGGGGCAGGCAAACCTAAGGCTGCTACCCATCGATCGCAGGGAATTCGCTCGGTCACAGAAGTGCTGCTCAAGGGTGAGTGCAATAAATGCGGCTGACGGGTCGGGTGAATCCTTAGGATCAACTGCAAGAGGGCTTTGTGAGCAAAAGTCTCGCGCCTTGAGATGGTCGCGTGGTAAACATCGAGCAGGCGCGGCCGCTACGCTGAAGATAGCCGGCGGCAATGAGCTCCATCGCTCTCTCAGCCTTGCTCGCTTCCACAAGCGTTACAGTCGATCCTCCGAATCCTCCCCCTGTCAGCCGCGAACCGATCACGCCCGGTTGGGCCTCGGCCAGTTCCACCAGTAGATCGAGTTCAAAACAGCTCACGCTGTAGTCATCGCGGAGCGAAGCGTGGCTGGCCGCCATGAGCGTGCCAACAGCGTGCCAGCGGCTCGATGCGAGTGCTTCGGCGGCCGCCTGTGTGCGGGCGATCTCTGTGACCACATGTCTGGCCCGGCGGTAGCCGATGTCGCCCAGTAGTTCTCGCGAGTTTTCAACCTGCTCGGCAGTTGCCTCTCGCAATGATCCTACCCCAAGCAGTCGGGCGGCCCGCTCACAGTCTTTTCGTCGCTGTGCATATTCGCTACCGCCTAGTTGGTGCTGCACATTGCTGTTGACGATCAGCACCAGTAATTCTTTCCGGTCAAAGGCCACCTGCCTTGCCTCGAGCGACTGGCAGTCGAGTAGCAGCAGATGGTCTTGCTGGCAGAGCGTGCTGGCAAATTGATCCATGATGCCGCAGGGTACGCCGGCAAATTCGTGTTCGGCCCGCTGGCATAAGAGCGCCAATTCCACAGAAGTGATCGGGTCGCCTGTCATGCCGGCGAGCAATGTCGCCATCGCCACTTCCAAAGCAGCGCTACTCGATAACCCACCCCCCACAGGCACGCTCGAATCGATCAGAGCATCAAAGGCCGGCAGACGCCCACTTCGGGCCTCAAACCCGGCGATCACTCCACGCACATAATCTGCCCAATCATGCGCCCCCGATTTGCTGTTTGGCCGCAGCGAGCCATCCAGCGGTATGTCGACTCTGTCCTGAAAGGCAGTGCTCGAGATGCGAGCAAAACCGGGTTTCTGGCCTCCTGTTCCAATCGCGGCGGCAATCATCGTGGAGCGATCGATCGCCATGGGCAGGACAAGACCGCCACAATAATCGACATGTTCACCGATCAGATTGACGCGGCCCGGCGCAGCAGAGAGCCACTCCGGCGGCCTGCCAAACTGCTGCACAAAAAGCTCGATGATGCGATGTTGTTGATTCATTCTGGAGCCCGCAGGCACAATCCTAATGATTCTGCTCAACCTCGACACTACCCAAAACCCACGCCTTCAACGAAACGCAGTCGGAATGAAAGATGCTTTAAGCCGTGGCTCAGCTTTTCAGGACTGTCCTGATAGACGCGAGACTGGCTCAGAGAAGTGGGATCGCTGGCACCAGCGGGATATTTTGCCACTCTGGGTGGCGGATATGGATTTTCGTACGCCCGATGTCGTGCTCGACGCCATCCGCGAGAGGGTCGATCATGGAGTGTTTGGTTACACAAATGCTCCGCCTGGTTTTAGTGTGGCGTTGGCCGAACATCTTTCGCGGCTGCATGGATGGAGCGTCAATCCCGATCTGATCACCAGTACGCCGGGAGTTGTCAACGGTCTGGCGATCACCGCGAGGCTATTGGCCCAGAGTGATGACGAGATCATCACATTCACTCCTGTCTATCCGCCGTTTCTCACACTGCCGCCGCTGGCGGGTCGCCGCGTCGTCCGCGTGCCACTGGCTCAATCGGCTTCAGCGTGGACGATCGACTGGGATCTGCTGGCAGCCAGCGTCACGCCCCGCTCAAAACTCTTCTGGCTTTGCCATCCTCACAATCCCACCGGCACGGTGTTTGCGCGTGAGACTTTAGTATCGCTTGCCGACTTTGCCGATCGGCATCGACTGACGGTTGTGAGTGATGAAATCTGGTCGGACCTCAATCTCGACGAGCAGCCGCATATCCCGTTTGCGAGCCTGGACCATCCGGCAGCCCGCCGCGCGATCACGCTGGTGGCTCCTTCAAAGACATGGAATCTGGCAGGCTTGGGCTGTGCGGCGGCAATCGTTCCGGATCAGATGCTCTGTCGCAATTGGCGGGCAGCAGGGGGGGGCCTTGTGCCGATGATCAACCCTATAGGCTATGCCGCAGCCGAGGCGGCATGGCGCTACGGCGATCCATGGCGTCGAGACTTGATCGCACTCTTACGGCAGCACCGTGCCGATGCGATGGCGGCCGTGGCGGCCGTGCCAGGGCTTACCTGTGTAGCACCGCAGGCCACCTACCTGATCTGGATCGATTGCCGTGGCACTGGCGTGGCCGATCCGCAGGCCGCGTGCGAGGCCGCTGGACTGGGGCCTTCCGACGGACGGGAGTTTGACGCGCCGGGATTCATTCGGCTCAACACGGCCTGCCCAACGCCACTGTTGCAGGAAGCCCTGCGGCGACTATCGAATGCGTTTACGGGCAGTCACGAACCCACGAGCCGTTGATGGATCGCCACGGTTGGCTGTCCGAAGGAGTGTCGCGAAGGCACTCGGGCAGACGCTGCTGCGACCAGCCGTCAAAGCAGATGCGTCGCGCAAATCTTAACAGCGACCAGGGCATTCCTACGGCTGAAAAAAATGGTGGACTGGCCGACGGCCATGGGCCGCCATGCTGCATCGCCGGACTCACTGCCAAGCCAGTCGGCATTCTGTTTTCGATCAGTCGACCCGATCTCGCGACAAGGAGTTGGATGAGGGGTGCGAGCAGTTGATCATCGCAGCCATTTTTTGCAGAGTAGAGACTCGCTCCGAGGGATCCCTGCAGAGGGACAATTGCCCGGGCGAGTTCCTCCAGCGACGCGCACCGCACGAGCATGGTTGCATTTCCAAACGCTTCGACCAGCAGCCTATCGGGTTTGGCAAGAAGGTCTTTGGCAGTGATTTCCAAAAGCGTTCCTACGTAGCTACACGGGCTCTGACCAGGGGTGCCGCCCACGACCACGCGAGCCCCGGCCCCCTGAAGATGATCGACCACTTCTGCCAGTCGCTGGCGACCGGCCAGCCCGAGAAGAACCTGCGCACCGACAGCCCCAAAGCGTTCTGACAGCAATCGCCGAAACGTATCGCCAGCCGAGTCGTCCACAAGAAAAATGACGCCGGGCTTCGTGCAAAATTGCCCGGCCGACCCGGTCACGCTTGCGACGAGTTCGCCCACAATCTCCTCGCCGCGTTCAGCCAGTGCACCCGGCATCAGCACAACTGGATTGAGGCTCCCCATTTCGATCCAGATCACGCGGCCGGTGGTGGCGGCTGCCGCATGCAGACGCTTGCCTGCTGAGTGGCCCCCAGTAAAACCAGTGGCCCCTACGCGGTGATCGGCCACGAGTCGTTCGCCGTCGCTTGGAGCCATGCCGTGCAGCAATTGCACTGTTCCTGCGGGCAAGCCTGTCTCTGCCAAAGCAGCAACCGCTTCAATGGCGGCGAGTCTCGACACGCCCGGATGCCCCGGATGCGCCTTGGCAATCACTGGATTGCCTGCGGCAATGGCCGCTGCAAAGTCGCCGCCAGTGACGGCCCCGTAGGCAAACGGAAAATTAGCCGGCGGGAAAACCACTACCGGGCCGATCGGAAACGCCGCCGAGCGAATGTTGCGGGGGGTATCGAGGATGGCCATCTGCCACGAGCCTTCCCGAGCAGCGCTGGCAGCCTGGCGAAGTTGATCGAGTGTGCGTGGCAGTTCAATGTCTGTCAGTCGAGGCTTCACAGCCAGAGCGGTTTCGGCATGCGCCGTCGCTACCAAGTCATCGCCACGAGCGGCCAGTCGATCGGCATACCGCTCCAGAAAATGCGCAAGTTTTTCTCGCGGCACAGCAGCCATTTCGGCGGCCGCGGCCACCGCTGCATTGAGTGCGGCATCAACATCATTCCACTGGCTTACCGGCCAGACAGCCCTGTGGGGCTTGCCCGTGCTGGGATCGGTGGCCTGAAACGTTTCGGCACTCACGGCGGCCCGCCACTGGCCATTGATGAGAACAGGTTCTACGGTGGCAATATCTACTGGCACTTCTTGGATGGTCGTCATGAGGAGCATGGTACGCTTTTTGGAACCGATGCAGGAGCCGTTGGCCTCAGAACCAGAATAAAGTTACGAAAATCGCCACGCGCCCAAGTCTACTCACTTCAAACCAGAGATTTTCTAACCATGCGACACGTTCCCATCGACTCGGCTCTGTTTGTTTCTAACCGTCAAAATTTACTGGCCCGCTTGCCTCCCCAGGCAATTGCCATTGTGTGCGCCGCCGACATCCTGCCGACAACGGCCGACGGCACCATGCGAATGCACCCGGCCGCCGACCTTTTTCATCTGACGGGAATCGAACAGGAAGAGAGCGTGCTGGTTTTGGCTCCCCATGCAACCGATCCTGCGCAGCGAGAGATGCTTTTTATTCGCCAGCCAAACGAACTCCTCGCCACCTGGGAAGGGGCGAAGCACAGCAAGGAGCAGGCCGCAGACATCTCAGCCGTGGAAAAAGTGCGATGGATTTCTGAGCTCCCCATGGCGCTCCATATCCTCATGTGCGAAAGCGATGTCGTCTTTCTCAACTCTAATGAACACGAGCGGGCCGCAATGGATGTCGAGCCACGCGATATGCGTATGGCAAAACAACTCATGGCGAGGTATCCGCTGCATCGCTACGAGCGATTAGCACCTCTGATGCGAAGCTTGCGAGCTGTGAAAAGCCAGGCTGAGATCGGTCTCACGAGTCAGGCCATCGACATCACAGATGCTGGCCTGCGGCGAGTGCTCGGCATGCTCAAGCCGGGTGTGATGGAATATGAGATCGAGGCCGAACTGCTGGCGGAGTTCACTCGCCGCCGCGCGAAGATGGCCTACGAGCCGATTGTGGCGGCGGGCAAAAATGCCTGCGTGCTGCACTATGGCGTCAACGACCAACCCTGCCGCAGCGGCGATGTTGTGCTGATCGATGTGGGAGCCTGCTATGCCAATTACAACGCTGATGTGACGCGAACCTATCCGATCAACGGTCGCTTCACGCCACGTCAGCGGGCCGTTTATGAAGCAGTGCTGCGGGTGCTGCAAAGCTCGATTGCCAGAGCCACCGTTGGCACTTTGATCCGCGAATGGAAACGAGCAGCACAGGTGGAAATGAATGCAGAACTTCTGAAATTAGGACTCCTGACTGCCGCACAGGTGGCCCAGGATTCACTTGAGGAGCCGGCTTGCAAAAAGTACTACATGCATGGATTGGGCCATTCACTGGGATTGGCTGTACACGACATTGCGCCTGTCAACGGGCCGTTTGAACCAGGTTGGCTGATCACTGTTGAGCCCGGCATTTATATTCAGGAAGAAGGGATTGGAGTGCGGTTAGAAAATGACATTCTGATCACGCAAAGCGGCCCGGTCGATCTTTGCAGCCATGTTCCAATCCTGCCGGACGAAATTGAAAAGCTCATGGCTGACGGCTGACACACAGTCGCGTGCCCGCCTACGGCCGCATGAGACATTCGTATTTCGTGTAAGCCTTTGATTTTCACTCGGGCTTCTCTAAAGAAGATATTTTAGGAAGCACCGCTCATGTCGGTGGGCACAATATCTGGCTCAGAAGCCTCGATCAGAGTTGAACGGACCCGGCGGGGTTCGGCGTCTGTGCCCGGCACCAACTGCGGGGCGTCGGTCGATGCCTCGATGATGTCGCGCAGTTCGCTGCCATCAATCACCTCTGACTCAAGCAGACGCCGCGTCACAGCCTCAAGCGCCGCTCGTCGCATCTCAATGATTCGCCGCACCGCCTCAATCGCTGTGTTGACAATTTTATTGACTTGCTCATCGATATCCCAGGCAGTTTTTTCGCTGTGGCTTCTGGCTCGGGATAGGTCCGCGCCGGCAGCAGCCAGAAAAGGTGAACGCGGGCTTTCTCGGTAGGTGACGCGACCCAACCGGCTCATGCCGTAGTCCATCACCATCGCGCGGGCGATCTCGCTGGCCCGTTCCAAGTCGTTTTGAGCACCGGTCGAAATGTCGGCAAAAACAATCTCTTCTGCAATCGTGCCAGCCAACAGCACCTGAATCCGGCTTTCCAGTTCGCTCTGCGTGAGGAGATAGCGGTCGTCTAGGGGTCGCTGCATCGTGTAACCAAGGGCGGCCAAGCCCCGGGGAATGATCGACACTTTATGCACAGGATCTGTATTGGGAAGCGAATAGGCCACCAGCGCGTGCGCCGCCTCGTGGTAGGCGACGCGTTTTTTTTCGTCCTCGTGGATCACGCGTTTTTTCTTTTCGAGGCCCGCCGTGACGCGTTCCACTCCTTCATTAAATTCCTCCATGCCAACGGAGGTTTTATTATTACGAGCCGCCAACAGTGCCGCCTCGTTCACGAGGTTGGCCAGATCGGCGCCAACAAACCCTGAGGTGATTCGAGCAATCAGTTCCAGCTTCACGGCTGGATTAAGCTTCACGTGGGCGACATGCACCTTGAGAATCGCCTCACGGCCCCGCACATCGGGCCGATCGACCAACACATGTCGGTCAAATCGGCCGGGTCTCAACAGCGCCGGGTCGAGGGTTTCAGGCCGGTTGGTGGCCGCCATCACGATCACGCCGCTATTGGTGCCGAAGCCGTCCATCTCGACAAGCAACGCGTTGAGCGTTTGCTCGCGTTCGTCGTGACCGCCCATGATGCCCGAACCGCGAGTCTTACCGAGAGCGTCGAGCTCGTCGATAAAAATGATGCACGGAGCCTTGGCCTCTGCTTGCTGAAACATATCGCGCACCCGCGCAGCGCCAACACCGACAAACATTTCGACAAAATCGCTGCCGGAGAGACCAAAGAATGGCACACCAGCCTCACCAGCAATCGCCTTGGCCAGCAAGGTCTTGCCTGTGCCCGGCGGGCCCACCAGCAGAACCCCCTTCGGGATATGGCCGCCTAGCACCTGATATTTTTCGGGGCTGCGTAAAAACTCGACCACCTCGCGGAGTTCATCAACCGCCTCGTCGATGCCGGCTACTTCGTCAAATGTGATGCCGAGTTCTTCCTGGGCGTACATCTTGCCTCGACTGCGGCCAAATGCCATCGGACTGCCCGCGCCGCCGATCCGTCTCAGCATAAAAAAAAAGGCCACCCCAAAAAGGCTCATCACAAAAAGCATCGGCAGCCAATTGCGCCACGGGCTGGGCGGTTCTTCATATCGAAAAGGTACCGAATTTTCAGCCAACAATTTTGAAAGCTGGCCCTCGGAGTTTTCGCTCGGCAACTTGGCCGTGTGCAGGCGGCGGGTGGCAATGGCGGGGATCGCCTGTGCCAGCGTCGACGCTTGGGCATCGTCGTTTGCCGTCAGCTTCGGCACGGTTTCTTTAGCAGACAATTGAGCCGGGAGTTCACGAATCGATCCAGACACTTGAAAAGCGCCGATCACCACATCTCGCAGATCGCCATAGCGGGCCGCCTGCTGCACATCCTCACCTCGTTTGGCAATCGCAATCCATTGCGAGAAATCTTTCTGTTGATCGGCGGCCTGCTCGCCCTCTTGCTGGCCGGCGGCACGGATCAATTTTTCGAGGTCGCTGTACGACACCTCAATGTCCGGGGTGACGTTGATCAGACTCATGGCAAACAGCCCAGCCACGGCGGCGGCAATCAGCGACCAGATGAGATTTGGCCCTGCCCACGAGGGTCGGCGATCAGATGGGCGTTTGGGGGGATCAGTGTTTTTTGGCATGGAAAGCGGGAAAACCTCGGGGCGGGGAAATAAGAGGAATCAACAGCGAAGATCAGCGGCAAAACCAAAGTGTCATACAGCTCTTAGATCCTATGCTTGAGGAAAGCTACCGACAATTGGCTCGAATGGCCGCTGGTTGTTCGGGTCAATAGAGAAGGAAAAGTGGCAACATCGTTCAAAACATCCTACACTCTACTCACCGCGTTCTATGCCCCTCAGTATGGCCGGTTGCATGGGAGCGGCATAGGTAGGTGTAATCGTATCGGCTCCTGTTCACGATTTAACCACTCTGGCTAACCACTGTGCAATTTTCCGCCAGCGTGCCTATCGACAGTGCCTCACTCAACGTGGCTGTGCTTGGCTCAACTGGCAGTATAGGCAGCAGCACGCTTGATGTGATTCGAGGATCCAACGGGCGATTAGTGCCATTTTTACTAGCTGCCCATCGCAGTACGACGGCCTTACTGGCACAAGCTCAAGCCTGTCGTCCTCGGTGGATCGTTGTTGTGGACCCTGCGGCGGCGGGAGAGATTGATCGGGCTGCCTTACCGGCGGGCACGCAACTGGCTATCGGTCCAGAAGCCTTGGACGAGCTGGTGAAATCGCCGGAGATTGACCGCGTGGTGGCGGCGATCGTGGGTGCGGCCGGGTTGCGGAGCACATGGGCAGCGCTTGAGGCCGGCAAGACAGTGGCACTGGCCAATAAAGAGACGCTGGTGATGGCTGGCCCTCTGGTCATGCGGTTAGCAGAGCAGACCGGTGGCAAAATTGTGCCGGTTGACAGCGAGCATTCAGCGATCCATCAGGCCCTCAGGGCGGGCTCCGCTAGCGAAGTCTCGCGGATTGTCCTGACTGCCAGCGGCGGACCATTTCGACTTCGCCCCATCGAGACGCTTGTGAGCGTTACCCCTGCTGAGGCGCTGCAGCATCCGACGTGGTCGATGGGCCCGAAGATCACGATCGACTCAGCCACGATGATGAACAAGTCACTTGAGTTGATCGAAGCCCGCTGGCTTTTTGATGTGCCCGCCGAAAAGCTCGGCGTGCTTGTCCACCCGCAGTCGATCGTGCATTCGATGGTTGAGTTTATCGACGGTTCTGTGATGGCGCAGTTGAGCCCTCCGGACATGCGTCTGCCGATTCAATACGCTCTGGGTTATCCACAACGGATAGCCGGCCCAGCACGGCGGTTTGACTTTTCAAAGAACACTTCCTTAGAGTTTGAGCCACCCGATCCACGGCGTTTTCCCGCTCTGCGATTGGGATATGAGGCAGCCGCCCGGGGCGGCACGTCTGGCTGTGTGCTCAACGCAGCCAATGAAGAAGCCGTTCGTGGCTTTCTGGCAGGCGAGTTACGATTTACTGATATTGTGGAAGTGTGTGCAAGGGTGCTCAGCGAGCATCCATTTCAAGCCGATCCGTCGCTCGACGATATCCGTCGAATCGATGCGTGGGCCAGACAGGAGGTTGTTTCGTGGGCGTGTGTTTGATCGGCCAGATGGCAAGTGGTTTTTCCGAAGTGCAACTCTTGGCGGCAGCCACTTGGGTTCAATGGATCATTCAGCCATCGAGCTGGTCGATCATTTTACAGGTGGCCCTAGGCTTGGGGTTTGTGATCTTTGTGCACGAACTCGGTCACTTTTTGGTTGCCAAAGCCTGCGGCGTGAAGTGCGAAAAGTTTTTTCTGGGCTTCGATGTCGGCGGCCTCAAACTGCTCAGCTTCACATGGGGCGAAACAGAATACGGCATCGGCTGCTTGCCCCTCGGGGGTTATGTGAAGATGCTCGGACAGGACGACAACCCCGCCGCCGCCGCCAAAGAGGCGGAGCGGGCCAGGGCCTTGCTCGCATCGGGAGATTTGCCGCCGGAGCCTGTCGACGGCCCGCACCCGGCTTGGGATCCGCGCAGCTACCCAGCCCAAAGCGTGCCCAAACGGATGGCAATTATTTCTGCTGGCGTGATCATGAATGTGATTTTTGCCGTTCTCATGGCCTCGTGGGCCTTTCGTCTGGGAGTCAAGGAACTCACCTGCGAAGTGTCGAGCGTCCGGCCCGGTGGCGCAGCGTGGCGGGCAGGCCTCCAGACGGGGGATGTCATCACGGCCATTGGCAACATCCCCAATCCGATCTTTAGCGATTTGCAGAAAGGAGTGACGCTGGGCAACGTGGCGGAGGGGATTGAATTTACGATTCATCGTCAGACCGATGATTCAACGCGTACGCTCAGGCTGTATCCCGACACTGATTTGGGCGTGCCAACTGTCGGCGTCACAAGCCCCTTCTCCCTGTCGCTCCCGAAGGATCTCCCCAAGGATTTAGATGGTGATCTGGCCAAGGGACTTCAGGGGAGTGCTGGCCGTGCCCAGCCCTCATTCGTAGCGGGCGACACGATTCGCTTGATCAATGGCGTGGCCGTTCAGAGCTACGCGGAGTTGATTGCGGTGCTTTCCGAGCAGGGCGATGCGACTGTCAAACTCACTGTCGATAGGCTCCCCACAACAGGCAAGCCGGGCAACAAGAATCAACAGGCTCAACCACCAGAGACGATTGCCATCGAGATTCCGCCACAGAAAATGCGATCGACTGGGCTGTGCATGACGGCGATGCCCATCAAGGCCGTCCAGGCTGATGCTCCGGCTGCACGGGCCGGAATGAGGGCCGGCGATAGATTGCTGGCCATCGAGGGCAAGGCTCTTGGGGATCCGCTCACGATTGACCAGCGACTGCGCGACAGGATTGGCAAAAAGGTGATGCTCACGCTGGTCCGTTCAGCCGACAAGACCGACGGCGACAAATCGCTTGAAGAGGGCCAAGGCTCTCAAACGCTGGAAGTAGAAGTGGAGCCTCGGGCTGTCTCGTGGATCGAGGAATCGCGGTGGCCCTCGAGCCCTGTTGCGATCTCGACACTGGGCGTGGCGATTGGCGTCGATGCGATCGTGGCCGAGGTGGCCGCTGGAAGTCCCGCTGCAGCGGCGGGTATCCTGCCGGGCGAGCGGGTGGTGCGGGTGCGGTTTGACGATCCAGACCAAAAAGAAAATGGACCCAAAAAAGCTGCCGCTCAAAACGGCCTTGAGATTTCCAGTAAGTCGCCTAGCTGGCCGTACATCGTTTCGGTGATGCAGCAGGTACCAGAGGGAACCAAAATGCAGCTAGAAGTCGAGGCGGCCGACGGTGTTCAGCGAGAGGTCGAACTGCTGCCGGTCGATTCGCAAGTGCAGTTTGTCGTGGATCGGGGGCTGGTCTTTGAGCCGGTCTATAAAGTTGTGCGGGCCGATTCATTTTTGGCCGCACTCAAACAGGGAAGCCGCAAGGCCTACGAGGACCTCTCGCTGGTCTACCGATTTTTACAAAAGCTCACGAGCAATCAGATCAGTCCCCGGCTGCTCGGTGGTCCTATTGAAATTGCCAAGCAGGCGGGCAAGTCGGCCGAGGAGGGCTTCGGTCGTCTGCTTCTCTTTTTAACGATGCTGAGTGCAAACTTAGCCGTCGTCAATTTTTTGCCGATCCCCGTTTTAGATGGCGGTCACATGGTTTTTCTGGTCTACGAATGGGTGCGTGGTAAGCCGCCGAGCGAAGGCGTTGTGGTTGTGCTATCGTATCTTGGCCTAGCCCTGATCCTGACGCTGATGCTGTTTGTCTTTGGCCTCGATCTGGGTTTGATTCCAAGACGCTAAGGGTTCGTTCTCATGCTGCCACACTCGCTTCCTCGCCGACTTTTTTTGGGTGCCACTGGAACGGCTGTCTGTGCTGCTGCTACTCGCTGGCCGCAGATCGCGATGGGTGCCGATAAAAAAGAATTGAATCTGGGAATCCAGATGTATTCACTGCGAGGCTACAAAGTTGATCAGGCATTGGTTCATGCCAAGGAGCTGGGATTTAAGTTTATTGAGTTTTACGGTGGCATGTTTCCAATCACGGCTGATCCGGCGGTGATCGCGGCGATGAAGCAAAAAGTTGAAGATCAAGGCTTGACGATCAGCGCCCATGGAGTGAATGGCTTTGGCGGCAACCCCGGGGAGAATCGCAAGGTGTTTGAGTTTGCCAAGGCTGTAGGCATTCCCACGATTACAGCCGATCCCAGCCCCGATGCATTTGCTAGCCTTGAGGAACTCGTCAAGGAGTTCGACATTCGCGTGGCGATCCACAACCACGGTCCGGGCCATCGCTACAACAAAGTCGTCGATGTGCTGCGTGCTATCGAGGGTAAGGATGAGCGAATTGGGGCCTGCGCCGATTTGGGCCACTTCATCCGCTCGGGCGAGCAACCGACCGAAGTGATTCGACTCTTAAAGGGCCGGCTCTACGGCATCCATCTCAAAGACTTTAAAGAAATGAAAGCCAACACGCCTGGAGTGATTCTGGGCCGGGGCCATCTCGATGTAGCGGGCGTTTTTGCCGCGCTTGAGCAGGTTGGTTTTCCCAACAATGGGGCTCTTTCACTGGAGTATGAGGAGAACGCCAACAATCCCCTCGCCGATATTCGCGAGTGTCTGAAAGTGGCAGAAGAAGCCCGGGCCAAGGCGTAGGTCGTCCGTTACTCGGTCGAATGTTGGCCGGTAAAGATTAAGAGCAGGCAGGCAATTCCTGAGAGCGCGGCCGTCGTGGCGAGTGCCCATGAGGGACCCGAAGAGCCTTGCTGCCAAAGCCATCCCGTCAACAGGCCGGCTGGTAATGCCATCAGGCCTTGGACCAGCGTGTACCAGCCAAAGGTGTTGCCCCGTTGATGCTTTGTTGCCAATAGCGCTACAAGCGCCCGCTCGGCTGGTTCGGCTAGGCCGTAGGCAATCCCAATAAGTCCGATGAGCGGTAATGCGAAGAAGATCTGCGCGGTCATCGCCAGCCCTCCGTAGGCGATCGCAAAGAGGAGCCAGCCAGCGGCCAGCGCCCAGCGTGGATGCCAGGAATCGGCCAGCCGACCTGCCATCATCGCCGATCCACTTTTAGCCAGACTCACGCCCAGCCATACCACCGGCACAAGGCTGGCAGGCACCCCCAGGTCACTGGCACGCTTGAGCAAAAAAAGCTCGCTCGATGCGCCCAATGCCCAGACACAAACGCTCCCCAAGAGCATCGTTTGTGATGGGCTGAGACTCCGAGACAGCGGCTTCGAGGTGGCCATAGGCGTCACCTTTGCCGGGTCGCGGACGAAGCTCCAGAGCACACAGAGCGTCAGCAGGCCAGGCCGTCTTTCTTGCCCATGGCAGTCGTTCCTGCTGGTCGTCGCCGGTTTAGTTTCCCGATTCCCCGCCGCCGTAATGCACCGCCAGCCAGATCGTTGGCTCGTCTGGTGTTGTCCATGCCACGCGGTGTTTCTGGTGGGCCGGGATATTCACGAAATCCCCGGGCCGCATGTCCAACACTCGGTCGTCGAACTCAAGCCGTGCAGCCCCTCTGAGCACCAGCACCCACTCGGCCTGATCTTGGTCGTACCAGAAGCCCGGCGGCGAGCTATGGCCGTGAGAGACGATCCGCTCGATGCGAACGTCACTGTCCTCGAGAAGCGTTGCGAAAAGCTCTTCGGGGATGATCTGCTCGGCCAGTTCTTTCTTTCCGCGTGGCATGGAATGCCCTCCTTTGGTTTTGACACTGACAGAATCTCGCTCTGGAGGTGGTGACGTTTAAGGGGGGTAGGTCAAGTTGCTTTCTGCTAGGCGGCGGGCGTTGGGGCGTAATCCACGTCGATCACGACCGTCGCACTGTCGTCGTCGAACCAGCACCGGCCGGCCGCCAACCCACGTGGGGCGGATTCTTGCCGCAGTTTCTTGGATTGGAGGTGTGCCAGAAGATTCGCGACATCGTGGCTTCCGATGCTGCGATTTCCTATATCGACGCGCCCGCTACTCGGCTTGTCGATGAGGAGCGAGAGTCCATGCGCGGCATGACGCTTGGTCGTCGCGGCGGCGTCCGCGTCAGTGGCGGCGACTACCAGTGGTGGACCTACGCCGGCGGTCGCATCAACTCCACGATCCGATATGGGCTGCAAGCTCTTCAACCGGAGTGGACAATCGTCCCGGATAACTTCTGCATTGCAATCAAGGGCGATACTCTGAATAACGCTTCGTTCACGCACGCATTGGCGGAAATTGCAACACCGGAACTCTGGCAGGACGAGGCTGTCTGGTCCACGGTGCGAGCCGGCCTCCCGAACTACCGACTGAGCAAGTTTCAGCCATTCGTCCCGCCATGGGTTGAGCAAGAAATCGTCGCCACATATCTGCTCGACATTGCCGCCACATGGCGTTGGCTGTCTGGCGAGCAGGGGCCGTTAGTCATTGCGACTACCGACAACAACACCCTTCCTAGCCCAAAACGACCGCGTGTTCCCGCTCCACTAACCCTTGCTTTACCTCACGCTGAAGAGACTTCGTCGGTAACAGGCGACAAAACGGATGTGCTGCCAATAGCGCAACGAGATTCCCATCGCGAGCTCCGTTGGGTCACGACGCAAGAAGAGTTGAATGCGGCAGTTGATGCGCTGCTGCAGGAGCGCGTGATTGGCCTCGACGTGGAAACGACGCTCGGCACAAAAACTCTTTGCCTGGCGCAGATTGCCGCAACCGAGTGCACGTATCTCATTGATGCCTTAGCCCTCGAAAATTTACAGGCGCTCGACAGGCTTCTCGTGTCACCGACCGTGACAAAGCTCATTCACAACGCCCGATTCGAGTCGCAGGTCCTCGGCCAACATGGCCTTTCCATCGAGCCTGTCGTTGACACCATGGACTTGTCGCGGAACGCCCGCGGCCACAATGCTTCCGGAGGCCATAGCCTCGCGGCCGTATGCCAGCGCGAGCTTGGAGTCACCGTGTGCAAACAGCAACAGACGAGCGATTGGACTCGCCGCCCGTTGGATGTCGCCCAGATCGCATACGCCGCTTTGGATGCGGAATTGCTAATACAACTGTTCGCACGACTGTCGTAGCCCATCCGGATTTATCTGCGGTACTGTGCTGACCGATAGCTGACACTCGACGCAATCGCAGAAGAGTTGGTTGGCCCTTTAGCCGTGATTCCGGGCACACTCCGTCTATTGCCCGCCTAGCTCAGGTGCAAACCCATAATAGACGCCCTGAAAGGATTGCGCCGGTTCGTAACTCGCGATCTTGATCGCCCCGGGAATGTTTAGAGCCGACGTGTATCCGTCGTACCCATGTGGAAGATCTGGCTCGGGCTCCCCGTCGTCCGGAAGGCCCACAAGGCGGTTGAACTCGCTTGAGCGGTACTCAAAACCGTAATCGGTTGCCACGAACAGCGTGTGGTCGCAAACACATGTGTCGGCATCAAATTCCCACGCTTCCGCATCATCTCCTCCGGGGCAGCAGACGAACCCGCAAAACGGACAGCAGATAGGATCCGACGGGCCCTGTTCGATAATCCGAATCTTAGGATCACTTGTCATAATGTCGCCTCGTTTTTGGTAATGAAACGCAGTGAATGTGGTAGGGATCCTAGCGGCATCGGTATTTCAGAGAGCCTGCGGGCATCTTCGTTGATGCCTAATCGCCCCCGGACTAATTGCTTTCCCCCAAGGCATGATCTCGTGCGTTGATGGGCTGCCTAAGCCCGAACCCAACGCTTCGTAGCTTTCCGGTAGAAAAACCTGACATCCTGCCCATTGATCGATAGGACGCACCGGGGTGTCGTCAGGCCCTCGTGGTACAGCGGTCGGGCAACGGCGACAGTATCGCCCTGTTTGATGCTTCGGTCGATAGACTTATCCAGCGCGGCCAGCGCTTCTGCGATCAGCTGTTCGTCAATGATTTCCGTCATGGGGTGAACTCTCCACGGGTTGCGCGTGCCGCTCCAAATATCAGGGGCTTCCGTCTTCGAGCCGCTCAGCGTGGTGATCGTGGCAGGTGAAGAAGAGCACCTGCGTGCTTGCCGAGAACGTGCGGAGGATATTCGCCGCAACGGCCATGCGAGTCTTGTCGAAGTGGACCAGCGGATCGTCGAGCATGATGAATCCGCCGTGCCCTTGGAGGTAGGCCTCCGCCATCGCCAGGCGCACAGCGAGTGCCAGTGCGCCGCCTCCACCGTGCGACAGGC
>Ga0194055_10000742_pt1 | contig 26306 bp, 32 predicted proteins | sample SepL449m_MetaG_FD_155482 | JGI IMG/M metagenome (GOLD analysis project Ga0194055, IMG submission 155482) | Anoxic zone freshwater microbial communities from boreal shield lake in IISD Experimental Lakes Area, Ontario, Canada - Sep2016-L442-9m | ecosystem: Environmental > Aquatic > Freshwater >... | reverse complement strand
CCTATTCCCACAACCAGCACAGAAATTATCTGTCGGTTTTCCTTTTCTACCGCACTTTGTACAGTATTTACCCATCTTATTAATGTCCTTAACTTCTATAGACATTTGTGATGTAGGTTTTATATGGTATTCAACAACATTTGTTGTGTATGGATAAAACTTTTTACTAACTGTTTGGAAACTTTGTTCAGAATGTGATCCCTGTTCAATTCTACCTGTTTCAGTAGATTTTACACTCCTTTTCTTTACTTTAGAACAAAAAGGTTCATTTGACCCAGCAATTGATGATGTTAATGTTGTATTTAAACCAGTATTGTAGGTTGTACCTATAGAAGTTGAACAATACATTGTACCGTAATCTTGACCCCCAATCGATGACCAATTATCTGTAAAAGTTCTTACCCCATTAGGTTTCCATAAATTTGGTTGTGGTGTATATAAAGGTGTGGTATCTTCATTATAGAATTCCACCTTTATTAAACCATTTTTTTCAATGGCCTCTTTTATTTCTTCAGCATTACCATTAACAGAGTAAGTTTCAAATTTAAACCTACTTGGGTTGTCTAGATAACGTTCTAAGAATACTCGTTCACCAGGACGTAATACAATTCCTGAATAAGAGATTAATTTATTATTGATTGAGATTTTTGATAGAACCGTGTTTTGTGTTGGATTAAATAATTCGATTTCGAATTCGGTTCCGTTGTCCATAAAGACAACTTCATTTTTCATTTTTTTTCTACCTTTATTGACCGTTACGTAGGCCATAGGCATTGTTGTAGTGTTACTCATTTTGTTTTTTAACTTAATTACTTGTTATTTGTAACCCTTTCAAATGACTTCGCTACCAACCAAAAATTGGTGATAACTCAACAGAGATTTTCTCTGGTCACCAAAAAGGTGGGTTAATCATCATTTATAAATATAATAATTTTGGATTTATTGTAAAGTTTAGTATCTTTACACTATGAAACTATTCTTAGACGATACCCGCAGTTTAGATATGATTTATCCTAATGACAACCCAGCAGAATGGTCAATTGTTAGAGATTATCATCAATTTGTTAACTATATCCAAAAATATGGTTTACCAACTTTTATTAGTTTTGACCATGATTTAGGTTTAGAACATGTAAAATTTTATTTCGATAACGGTGGACATGAAAACCCACCTGACCCATCTACAGCTTCTTTTACAGAAAAAACTGGTTATGATGCCTGTAAATGGTTGGTGGACTACTGTGTAGAAAAAAATGTTAAGTTACCTGAATTTCATGTTCATTCACACAATCCAATCGGAGCAGCTAACATAAGAGATTATTTAAAAAACGCTAAAAAACATCTTGACTTATAATTTTGCCAATACAAACAATATTATTATATTTGTCCTATGAAAATAAAAGATAAAATAAAAATCGTAATTACTGTAGAAACCATTAGAAAAATGGAAAAAACAGCACATAGAGTAGCTTTAGTTGAGGCTGGAATTTATTCTAGACCTACACACAAAGTACATAAATCTGAGAAAAGTTACAAACGTAGAGGTAAACATAAAAAAAATGTGTTAGACTATTGATTTTTCACCGAAACTTTAATATTTAATTAAAAAATATTTAGTCGGTGTTGTAATCACTCCTTGGTAGTTAATCAAGATTCACACTAGGGTTTTCACCGACTACAACATAAGGGGTCATGAAAATCTATAGATTTTATGACCCTTTTTATTTAAAAAAAATTATGAGATACGAACAACAAAATATTCACTTTATAAGTGACTTCCATATTGGACATAAAAATGTTCTTAAATATGACGGTAGGCCATTTGAGGATGTAGATGAAATGCATGTAGAACTAATAAAAAGATGGAACAATGTTGTTGAAGACGATGATATTGTTTATTATCTTGGTGACTTGGCTTTTTGTCGTGATGAAACTACTGTATGGTTTTTACGTTCACTTAAAGGTAAAATTAACTATATCATAGGAAATCATGATAAAATGAAAGATATTATTAAATTTGATAGATTTGAAAATGTACATGAGTACGGTACTGAAATCTTTATTAAAGACGAAGACTTAAAATCAGCCAGAGGTAGTCAAGGATATCAACAATTTATCTTATCACATTACCCTATCTTAAGTTGGAACAGAGCCCATTATGGTTCTATACACTTACACGGTCATTGCCACGGTAATCTTATGAAATCAAACCAAGATTATTATAAAAGAAAAGTTTTGGACGTAGGTTGTAATGTAATAGACTACACCCCAATTTCTTATCAAGGTGTTAAAGATATTATGGAGAAAAAAATAATTTCATCAGTTGACCATCATGGAGAAGATTAAAACAATTATTGGTTCAGAAGAGTTTGTATCATTTCCAGAATTAAATTTGGATTTGATACATGCTCGTATCGATACAGGTGCCACAACATCTTCTTTAGGTGTTAAAAGTATTGTGGAAGTTGGTGATAGTATTCAATGTTTGTTACCAAATAAAAAAATTGTTACATTCACTGATTTTAAAAAAAAAATTATTAAATCTTCTTTTGGACATACCGAAGAAAGGTATGTAGTTAAAGTATTGGTTAATGTTTTAGGCCGTAAAATAAGAACTGACTTTACATTAGCTGATAGAAGTAAAATGAAATTCCCTATTTTAATAGGTCGTAAAATGTTAAGAGGTAAATTTATTGTAGATATTACATTAAAAAACCAATAAATTACCATTTATAGTAATTTTATTTTTGAAAATATTTTGATATCCGTTGACTTAATCTAACTCTTGGGTCATTTTCCGTTCTTCCAACCACACTATATGGAACTATAAAACCAAAACTTAAAAACACTCGTCTTGAGTTAAATTCTTCTGTCCAATGTTTATATAGAGACGCCTCAAAACAGTATAGGTCTTTTTGTTCTATTACAGGTGAAGAATCACCTATAAAAATTTTGTAATCTTCTGATAACACACTTATGTTACATTTATAGTTTATGTAACCATCAATTGATGCGTCATAGTGTGGATTTATTTTTCCACCTTTGTTCATATCAACTGCCTGAATAAAGATATTATCAAGCGGTAGGTTATTCTTTTCAGATATCCTTTTAAAAATAGTTTTAATAATTTGGGGAACCTCTTGTTGTAAAACTTTAGAAACCGACTGAAAATTTGTGATATAGTTTGTTAGTTCCGTGTTTGATATATCAATAATACAAGATTTTCCCTTCAGTGTTTTTGAGATTTCACTTAAGTGGTGATTCGGGGTTCCGTCTTCAGGGGTTAACGAATCTACCCAATCAACAATTATTTTGACCTCATCATTACTGATAAAATTTTTTTTTAACTTAAAAGGGGATAATTCCGTACTTTCCAATTTTCTTTAGGTTATGTTTCTCCAAAAATTCTTTTGGGTTCATTGCCTCAATTATGGTTAATTCCGCAGAATCAATCATCTGTTTGGCTTTTTCTTCCGTAACCGCCATAACACATAATTTATGTGTTGATGGTAATTCTCCTGTCGGCGATAAATCTATTTTTAAGATATTATCATTTTTCATTTTTTCTCTTGCTTGTGAAACTTTAGATTCTTCACACAATATACATATTCTCATATTATTTATTTTTTTAGTAAATCTAATAATTCTTCTCTTTCTTCTTTAGTGATTGTTTTGTATTTTCTCATATCAACAATTACTTTTAATTGTTCAGGAAGAAAAACACCATTTAATGCGGTTTTAGCCGCCTCACATTCTCTATGAGTCATTTCAAATGCTTCTTTAACGTTATCAACCCAAGTTTCAGTTTCAACCGATTTAAGGTATTTGTTATCCGTTGTTCTTTGTATTAATTTTATCATAATATTATTTTTTTTATATAATGTATTTTTAAGGGTTACGATTCTTAATTAAAAAAATTGAACACTAATCCTCCCCAATCATGGAAGGTATCACCCGAACCTGGGTCTGAAGTTACTCTAATACCACCTACTGAGGTAATGTTTTCAAATGTCACATCAATATTACCAGGGAAGTATAAATCGGGACTAGTATTACCAGAATAATTTGGATTATTTAATGTATATGACCAAACTGTAACCCAATCACTTATTGAGTTGTCATATAAATCTATTGTGAGGTCGGACGATTCGTATTCATCGTGAACGTGTGCGGTTGCATCACCACATTTACTTGTTGTAAGTCTACTCACATTTAGAATTGGTGGTATTACAATATCGTAAGTGTCAAAATCGGATTCTCCACTATACGTTGACCAATTAATTGAAATTAATGGTGTATCTTCCTGAGTAATATTAGAATTAAGTTTAATTTCAATAGGTGTGTAGTATAAGGAATCACCTACAAAATCTTCATTTGCAAAGTCATATACGGATAAAAATATAGTATCATCTATTGGTCCCAAAAAGTAACCAATCTGTGATGATACAATTAAGTTAAATTGTGGTGGGGTAAAAAAATCATAATTAAAAGGAGCGATAAATGTTGGGGTAGTTATTTGAGTTTTATTTCTTGGAAAAATATAACATACATTATTGTTGTTAATATACTCACTAAAAGATACTATATACAAACCTTCTTGAAATAATGGGTCATAAAACCACACTAACTCATCACCAAGAGTATTTTCTAAAACATCAACAACTAAACCTCCAACAGATGTTAATATAGAGTTACCCCAAATTAATGGAGTGTCTCCTGTTGCAATGAAGACACAACCTGTTACGTTAGGATTAACTTCAGTAACTGTAATTATCATATCATTTGCGGGAGTACTACCACTAAGTTCAGTTCCTAATATTGTTATTGTGTCACCTACTGCGTAACCATCTCCACTAGTTACAATATAAACGTCATTATTTGTTGCTCCACACCAATAAGCATAAAAAGAGGCTCCACTACCCGAACCACTTGTTGTTCCTGTAAGACCATTAAAATACGAATAAGGTACCGCCGATGAGGTCCAAACATAATCAAAATCTATAAAAGCCCCACCACTAATTACATTTGCTACATTACTAAAATCATCGTAATCTTGATAATCTGTAATTTCGTATGTTTCTCCAACTATTAAACGATTATTAAAGTCGTTACTAATCCCGTTAATAGAACCTGTTTGAGTTAATAATGCTCTATATGTTCCACTATTATTTACACTATTGGTGGTTAAATTCCCGTTGATTGTTAGGTCACCAGTTATGGTTTGTCCTGTTAAATCATTAACAATATATTTTGTTGCCATTTTTTTATTTTTTAATTTATTTAATCAATCGTTAATCCAGCCATATAACCAACAGTAATATCACTCCATCCAATACCAAATTCATATTTCATAACTTTATCAACAACAACATATGATTCAAATTGTGTTCTACTTGGGTCGAAAGGCATATCTGGAATTACATCAGTATTGATAAAAATACCACTTAAAAAATATACGTCATTCTCAGTGTTCCCTGTTGTTGCTGCTGGTAAATTAGCAATGATATAATCATATGCCGCATCTCTAATTATTTCTGTCGCATAAACCATTTGTTTATTATATATCACTTCACTAGTTCCTGTGAATCCTGATAATGTTTCACGAAACGACCATAAAATATCCGTTAATTTCCAAAAAGAATAGTTACCATCGTTAAACGGTGGATTGTCTTGACTTGGAGCTTGAGTTAAAACATTAACAACTTGGTTAATCGCTCCCCAAACCGCGCCACAGGTATTATCTGTTATACTATCTGATTTACCCCTTCTCAACATTCTTCCTGAACGACCATCTTCAGTTACACCAATGTGCGGCATACTTGTAACAAACAAAGTTCCACCAAGTTCTGTTGCTACGTGACTTGCAAAGGCTCCAAATCCGACACTACCGACAAACGGATAACCCGCCAATCCACCTGATTGAAATGGTCCTAAAAATGAATTAATGCTATTCGGCCATCCACCAATATTGTTTGGTACTTTTGCCGCATCAACGTCATCAGAACAAATACCTTCAGCTAAAACAATATCAGTTGACGGTATTCCTTCATTTGTAATATATTCTGTTGTGTATGTTCCCCATACTTCAGTTAATACCGCCCCTGAAAATGGTTGATATCCTCCGTCAACAGTAACAGTTCTTACTGTTTCAGTATATGCGCTCTGACCTGTTAATGGTGCTGGTACAATTATTTCATATGTTCTATCATAAAATGGAACGTCTAATTCGTATGTTCCGTAAGGATAATCCGAAATATTATCAAATGGTATTACTTCAGACCCTAAATCAATGGTTCCACCCGTTGTGGGTAAAAAAGTAACGTTTGCCGTTAGTCCTGATAAATTTGTACTTGTTATTCTAATTCCTTGTATCATTTTTTTGTTTTTTTTATTTTTATTTTATTATAATATTAATCCGAAATTCAAATCATTTTCTGGTATGTCTAATGCGTTTAATCCACCTAAACAAGGAGCTTCAGTTAATGTTTCTATTGTTAGAACATCTGATTCATCATAATATGATAATCTATTATCTCCATTTTTATTTTTGAATACATTAACTGTTGTGATATCATATAACATACCTGTACTTAAACAAGTACCATTAATTTCGGTATTAACAATATTCCATTGAAATGAATCATCTATTTCATTACTACGGAAATTATCAGGTATAGTGTTATTATAGAAATATTCGCCTACGATATTGTTGTAAAAATCATTTCCTATTTTATTTCCTTGAGGGAATGTGTATCCAAACCCAAAATTATTACCTATGGTATTATTATTAAATAATGAACCGATTTGATTATATTGGAATCCATCGGATATGTTATTATCGTAAAAACTTTCACCAATATTATTATTACTAAAATTATTGCCAATAACATTTCCATAACAATTACTTTTAAATGTGTTAGAATAAACATTACCCAAAAAGTCGTTGCTTAAAGTAAAAGGACCAAAGGTATTATTCCCACACTCCCCACTAAATTCATTTGCGGAAAATCCCCAATCTGTTTTATTAAAATAAAACTCTCCATACGTTATATTAGCCTTAAATTCATTGAATATTTGGTTGTTGTCAAAACCATCTAAGATGGTATTATTTTCAAATCGATTACCAATAACGTTATTATGAGTATTTGCAGTGATACCATTATCCTGAAATTCATTTCCTATTTGATTTGAATAAAATTCATAAGTATATGGGTTATTTATATCTCCAATATCATTTGAACCATAATATTCACCTATTTTATTATCGTAAAATTGACAATAAATGTTGTTATTATTATATCCGTTTCCAATTAAATTACCATAAAAGTATGAATATACATTGTTATAATTATATCCATTACCAATATCATTTTTATAGAAGTCATCATAAATTTTATTACTATTAAACTGATTTCCTACTTCATTATTTTGAAAATCACCAGAAGTATAAACGTTATTCCTAAAATCATTTCCAATATTGTTTCTATAAAAAGACCCACCTAGTAAAGTGTTACTATAAAAATCACTACCAATTCTATTATTATTGAAATTAGATGTGATGTAATTGTTATTAAACCCGTCTCCAATTATATTCCCATCAAAGTCGTCATTCGTTGAGTTGTTATAAAAGCTATCACCTATTTGATTATTATCGCAATCATCATTAAATGTATTATTATATGAATCGTTACCAATGGTATTATTAAAATACTCTCCTGAAATAAAAACATTGTTAGCTAAAATAAATGTATTTCCATCCCAATCATATAAATTTGAGTAGTTACCAATATAGTTATTAACCGCACCACCGTATAAATTAACACCACCAAATGTTGTGTATTCGTAAACTTGGTCTTGTCTTATATTAGGTTGGTAATAACTCATTACACCATCATCATTTCCATAATAATAAATTGAGTCAGTGGTTGCACTTATTGTTGCCCCCGATATAATTGCTATAGAATCACTCACAACAGATATCACTTCAAAAAATGAAGGATTTAAATTTTGTACTGAAACAATGTCTCCTGTTGAGAAATTTGAGGTAAATGTTGTACCCGTGTTACCATATAACACGGCAGTTGTTCCTGTTAAACCACTTATCCCAACAAGACCACTTAATGGGTTGTTTTCGTAATATGAATATCCATTATATCTTTTAAATAAAATACTTCTGTTATCATAATCAGTTCTATTATTAAAGTTATCAATTCTTTCAGTGATTATACCTTTTGCAGGACTGCCGGTTACTTCAGTTGTATTCCAAGTTATGTCGTATGTTATTTTGTCTTGAGGGTATAATGTTGAATATACTGTTGGTGAAAATTTGGTTGTAGATATAGCCAATAATAAAATTGGTTCGGTATTACCCAACATATAATTACCTGTTGTAATTGGATTTTTTACATTATTGTAGTTTGGTTGGTCATAACAAGCCTGATAATCAGTCATCAAGTAAAATCTACCTGGTGTTAGTACCCCATTGTTAGATTCTGAAACAAATTGTGTATATGTCCCTTCGTTGTATGTAATCGATGAAAATACTATATGATAAGTATTCCCACTTAGTTCTACAGGGAGTAAAGTTTCGTTATTTGGGAATTGTAGGTATGATAAGTCCCCAATTGTTTTTCCTGTTAATGCCATAATTTGTTTTTTATTTTATAAATAGTTTAAAGTTTTATATTAATACATTAAGTATTCATCATCACCAACAATCAAATATTCATCATCACCAATCAAAATTGGGTTAATTAAAAAGTCTGGAGTTGTAGTAGTCGTTGTTGTCGGAGAAATTGTCGTAGTTGTTGTTGTCGGTAATGGTGTCGGTGTTGGTGGTGGACATGTTGGACAACTTGGACATGGGGTAGTAGTTGTTTGGGTCACCACAGGCCCATTAATACAACAAGGGAATTCAGACACATAACAACTGTCATATGGTAAATCGTCAGCAATAAATGAGTCTTGGACATTAATATAAAGTTTTTCTCTAATTGGTAATATCAATACACCATCACTACTTCTCAACATAAACTGAGCCTCATATCTACCAACCTTACTTGTGTCTCGGTTAGTAAATTGATAATACAAATAATATTCGGGTTCTGCGTTTGGTTCTATAAACGTCTTCTCAACAAACCCCGCAGGCCTTGAGGTTATTTTTGGGATTCCTGTCTCAATATCAACCATAGAAAAAAACATAGAAGAAACCTCAATCAATTTCATAAAATTGTTGTATTCACTACGACCATCTTTAACCACCTGTAATTTAATGACAGGTAGGGTTGCGTTTTTTTTGATATAAAACTCCATTAATTATTTTTAATAATAAATAGTTGGAATTACATAAAATAAACGAATTAACTTTCTTTTCTTAGACTTCCATCATAAAAATCAAATCTATCGTGTTCTGTCGGAGTTAGTAATAGAACACCTGATTTTAAATTACCTTTAATTGTTTCTTGAAACATATGGCTCATCCATGTTTGTTCAAATTGATGTCCCCATGTCGTTTCTAAAAACATTTTACGATTTCCGTCTTTTGAAACTATTTGAGGCCAGTTACAATAATAAATCTCACCTGTTGAGTATGGTATCCCGTTATGGGTCTTAATCGATTCAAATTTTGTTCTTGGGGCGTTTGGGTCCAAACCTTGAACGGGTAGTTTTTTATTGTTGGGCCAAACAACTTCTCTGACTACTTGAGGAACATTGTACCAACTCCATTGAGTGGAATTATCTCCATAAAATTCACTAAAATTTAATTTTAAAAAATCTAAATTCTCTTTGTTAATTATTGATAAAGATTTTGTATATAAATTATCGACATATCGATTAAAACCATTCCTACAAACTTCATTTTTTTTAGGGTAAAAAAACATATCATCTTCAAAAAAGAACATATATTCTAAGTCCGTTTTATCAAAATGTTCGGCAATAAATTGTCTCCCACCACAAATCCCTAAATTATCTTTTTTAATATGTTCAAAATTATATTCACGACAAAGTTCTAAGTATTTTTCTGTGGTCGATAAATCATTTGAATTGTCTAACAAATATTTTTTAGTTTTATCTAAAAAATTAGAATCGTATTTTTTCATTGAGAAAATTAGGGTTTCAAATTGTTTTGGACTATTAAACCCAATAACATATAACCCAACTTTACTCATATCCCCAACTTTAATCACCTTTCCACCCGTTAGTTCATTCTTAAGATTTAAAGTCCCGTTTTTAACATTCTCAAAAAATAACCAAACCAAACCATTACCTTCTATTTCAGAGTAATCAAACAACATAGGATATTTGTATAACATAATACTAAAGATACTTTCTTCGGTTCCCATATACCCACTTGATAATGTTGTGTTCAATAATTGGTAATATAAATTATTAGTTTCTGTGATAGTCTCTTTTGGTCCTCCAAAAAATCCTCCTCTTGCAACTTTGTTAACTTTATTTCCTGATAACTCACATAATTTTTTAAACTCAAACCCGTGTATTTCTGAGGTTGTTTCGTAAGGAAATGTTATGAATGTGAATTTATTAATTAAGTTAGGTAACTTGTCAATTACTTTATCGTGAGTAAAATACCCTGAATTAACAGTATTTGTCAGACCTGCATCTATCCAAAAAAGGTAATCCGAGTTAAATGAATCGAGTAATTTTGCGTCATGTAACAAGAATACTTTGGACATAACCAAAGGATTATACATCTCTAACTTTGCTTGTGTTGAATCTTTTAACCAACCTACTTGATTAAACCAATCAGGGTTATTTCTAATCTTTTGAATTTTATCGTAAAACTCGTTATTTTTAAACCATGATAAATCTCTATTAATAAATTGTGTGTTTGATTGGTTTCGTCTTTCCCACACAAATTTTTCTAATTCAGAATCCCCAAAAATAATAAGGTTATTCTCCGTTTTTAATAATTCACTAAATTTAGTTAAATAATGGTTTTCATAAGGTCTTGACCAACCTTCCGTTAGTTCACCTCTACCTAAATCCCATAAACCTGTTACTAATGTCACCATATTATATGTTTTAATCTAAAGGTAGTTTATCGATAAATTTAAATTCTTCAGGAATGAAAAATTTTGCCTCTAATTCTAATATTTTTGGGTGATTACAACCTGTATTACCGAGACTATTGGAATGTCTAATCACAGGAAAAGTTGTTACTCCTTGGAAGGAATGCCAATTATCGTAAGTTGTAAGTTTATCATTATCTTTTTCATATGGAACAACATACATTTTTATTTTTTTAAATAGAAAATAATATGTTATTAGAATATCGTCAGATTTTGTTTTACCGACAAAATTGTTGTGGAAATCCTGTTCGAAATATTTTACAAAATATGATGCGGATTTATAATGTTGTAACATACCACTAATTCTTGTTGGTTTGGTTACACAAATTACCCATGAATCTCTTAAGTCGTTGTATCTACTCCCAACCAACCCTCTACCGTCATATAAGATAACTGAGTTTGGTAACTGTTCATGATATTTTATATGTTCAATAACCATGTCAGGATGATACACTAAGTCATCGTCTACAACAATTAATAATGTCTCGGGCGATTCTCTAAGTATGGTTGGTATAACTTTGGTCGGAGGTCCCATGTCCTCAACCCTAAATACCTTTAAGTGAGGGTATTTATTTTGGAACCCTATCAACCACTCAGGAATAAGATACTCTTCTCCCGTTACGGAATAAACATAAGGAAGGTTTAGGTGAACTTCATAGTTACTATAGTTTTGTTCGCAAACCGATTGGACAACTAATTTAAATCCGTCCTCAACGGGATGGATTAACCTTTCAGGAACGGTTGTTAACGTTATTACAATTTTATTTATCATCGCTACTTACATGATTTATTTTAATGTCTTTATATCCTTCACCAAAATAATCAACAACGTCATTTTTATAGGTGATTCTAATCTTATTAAATTCTCGTATTTTTATTGCTCTACGACCAACCTCCTCTAAACCTAATTCCCCTTCTTTACCTCTACGAATGTCGGACTCCAAATCCCAAATGTCACCATTAACTTGAATTAAATCTTTGATTTTTTGATTAATAAATTCATAATGGTCCTTGAGATATCCGTCAATTTCAAATCTCAAGTCATTAATTTCTTTAGAGTTTTCGGCGTCCGCTCTTTCTTTTTTTAATATTGCGATAGAATACCTATCTAATATTTCACTAATTGGCATTTTCATATTTATAAATTACCTGTTATTCTTTCGCACCATCCTTTAGATGTGCTATAAGGCCATACGACCCAATATTTTGGTTTATGTATTGTTTGAAAGTCTCTCCACACTTTACAATACCCATCAGGGTCTCTCATCATATTATTAATCTCATTGATATCCGCGTCCTTTCTAAAAATGGTTTCGTCTTTCTCATCGTGAAATGCTACAACCCAAAATTCATAATCTTTTTCAGGTACTTGAGTAAATCCAATATCGATACAATGTTTAAAGATACGGGCAAAACTACTTTCCCATTCTTCTTCTGTTTCAAATATTTGTGGGTTTGGTGGATAATGTTTGTCTAATGTATATTGTTGGACGGCTCTAGATGAGAATTTAAGACCTGAATATACTTCATAATCTTTTAATGTTCTTTCTGTTCCGAACCCATAAGGTCCATCATGACCTTCTTGAGTTTCATCATCCATACCAAATAATTTTCTATTTGTTAAATGTGAGTGATTATTTTTTTCTCCCCAAGTTTTGTCAATATCCCATTGTTTCGTTCTACCTTTACGGGTGTATTCGTGATAAACAACAGGAATGTGTGGATGGAACAAATCGTAACCCCAAGTGTAAGCTCTTACCGCAATTGAAATCTCTTCACCATGAAAATAATATTCGGGGTTGTGTTGAACTTCAGTTGAAAACTGTCCTACCGTAAAGCAGAAATGGGCGGAATAGAATCTTGATGTTACAGGTTTTTTCATTTCTTTCCAACCTGGAATTGTTTCAGGTAAAAAAAATACCGCTCCTTCGGGAATGAATCTATCAAACGCCATTCTCCAAGCTTCTTGTGAGCGACCCGATGGGTCGTTGTCAGGGTCAAAGGAAGGCACGTATCCTGTAAGGAGAGGTTTTTTATGTCCGTCCTTCTGTAACCCCTTTATCATTTTGATAAGGATATCGTCCCAATCCTTAACAAATCTCATATGGGAATCAATCTGTAAAGTATATTTTTCCCCTTTATATAATTGTTGAGTCAAATTTCTTGCCCAACAAACACCTTTTGAGTCAGTATGAGGAATATCTAAAATTCTAAATCTTTTATCATCTCTCCATTCATCAACATTATCAAAACCATCTTCAGGATTAAATTGTCTTGCTATCGCAAATATAAGATTTTTTGGGTATTTAGCGTTTGCCAACATATCTTTAATTGTTGGAACTAGTTGTGGGTCACAAAATGACGCAATTTGTGTAAATATCTTCATAAAGTTTTAATGAAAAAATATATAATAATTAAAAAAACTAAATGGTGTTGTAAAATCAACAATTAATAATTTTACGTAAGACAAGGACCTAATGTTGAGGTTAACATGTATTGAAAGTGAATACCTTGTGGAATCCAAGAACCAATAGGCGTCCCTGTAATAGAACCATCATATAATGTGGCATAAAAAATAGTAACATTGTCGCCTAAAATAGGACTATAATACCATGTAGTGTTACTAGGGTTCCACCAAACATAATTACTATTTACTACATAATATGGGAATCCGTTATAATATCCAGAATATAGGATTGATTCTGATATAATGTATGGTTGACTATAATGTGTAAAACATATTACAGTCCCCATAGGACAACTACCGTCAAAACAATCCCCTAAAATATCAATAACGACAAGGTTAGGATTTGAGGTTGGTAGTTTACCACAAACATATAATATTGTAAAAGGGTTAATCACACCATAAAAAATAGTTCCGTCACATTGAGTATAAGTAAATTCCTGTTCGGTGTCGGAGGTATTGTTAAACAAAATACAATTACAATTAATTATTGGGGTTGGTGTAGGTGTTGGTGTTAATGTTGGTGTCGGTGTTGGTGTTAAACACGTATATAGTTGAATTATTTCACATCCTAACGAATCAATTAATTTAACAATAACCTGAGAAACACCATCAAGGGGGATTGGGATAGTCACAGTATAAGTTGGGGGTATTGTTGTTGCGGACGAGACTAAATAACAATATGTTAATGTTATATCACACACATATACGTCATATGGTCCTGTACCTGTTGCACCTGTTATCTCAATTGTTATCATTAAACGGTCGGTGTTGGTGTTGGGTAACAATAACCGCTAGTCAAACTAGGAGTTGGTTTAGGAGTTTTACTCGGTGTTGGCGTTTTACTTGGTTCAGGGCACCCACATGGATTGGTACAAGTTGAAGAAGGTGTTGGTGTTTGAGTCGGTGTTGTAGTTGGACTTGAGGTTATTGTCGGTGTTGGTGTCGGCACTTTACAAGGGTCAAAAGTTGGTGTCGGAGTTTGAGTCTGAGTTGGCGTCGGAGTTTGAGTTCTTGTTACTGTCGGTGTTGGCGTAGGTGTTGGTGTGGGTCTTGGGACATTTAATATGTTCGGGCAATCCGAGTTTAATACCAATATTGTGTAAGTTCCATAAACTTCTTTTGGAGGCTCTAGTAATGAAGGGGTAAATTCAAAGGGTAACTCATGGTCACCTAAATTAAACACAATTTCTTCACCATAAGGGTTAAAAAGAATATTAGCTATCTCCCCATCATAATTAACACTCTGTATAATAATACTTTGACTCATATTTTAAAATCTATTTTCTACGGCCAAACATACTTCACCGTTTTCGTTAATTAATCTTTTCATATCAGAAAAGGAAATAAATGCGTGACCTTGTTGTCCCCAACTTCTTCCCCAACTATTCTTTATTCTAAATAACTGTGTAACTGTGTTAACTCCGTTGATTTCATAAGCGTGTCCGCCAGCAATCCCTCCACCAACTCTAATTAAACCATTGCGGTCAGGTCTAAACATATTGTTATACCAATTTGTACCAACCACTACAGGACCCACAGTTAATACTGTATTGACCATTACATTAACATCGAATGTCCAAAGGTAGGATGAAATTTTACCTGTTGATTTAAGATATTTTGCCCCACCTCTAACTGAAGTTCCATCATAATTTTCTCCTTTCCATTCGTCAACTTTTTGAGCTTCGTTATAGATTGTTTGTGGAGGAATAACAGGATGTATTCCTGATGTATGTAAAGTTGGGCCATCTTCAATCCAATGAGCCCAAGCGTATCCAACACACATTGGTGTTTGTCCTTGGTCTCCCCACCATACATTATCCTGCCAATACTTTGAAGTGATTCTCGGTGCGGTTAATGGTAATTTATTCTCAATTAAATAATTATGGTCTCTATTGTCAGGAATATGAATCCTACCTAATATTGAGATTGGAATTATCGTTGTTGTGGTTGTTGTTGGAATTATCGTTGTGGTTGTTGTCGTTGGGTCTATAATATCATATGTAAAATCGTCCGTTAAACAAACTTCAGTAGAACAATCAGGACAATCAGGATTAAACATCCTAAATACATTTTTAAGTAAACTAAAATTATGTTTAACTTCAGGTGCTGATAACGGAGTAACGTACATTCTAAATTGAGAAATCCCCCCCTCAAATGTTCCTGCAAAATTTTGTTCAATTTGAATGTTCGTTTTTAACCCATTAAAAGTTGTTCCCGTTAAGTCGTTAATTGGAAAACATTCTGGGTCTTGGATATAAGGGCCATAAGGTAGTGTCATTGACGAAAAGGTTAAATTTTCTCTCAATCCTTGAGTTCCACCACCCCAAGAAACATTAAATGGTACTCCCACTTGTTTTTCTTTATCGGTGTTTAATGCTCTAGGTATTAACTCTTCAAAATCTTCTATAGTATGAAAAATTTTACCATTAATATAAAATTTTAACCTTCCTTTTCTATAATGGCCATTAACCAACCACTTTTCATTTAAATTAACAATCTCGATTTCCTCGGCAGGTTTTGACCCTTCGTGAGTGTATTGTGAGGTAACTAATGACATTGTATTTTGGGCTAATGACTCTAAATAAACTTTTTTAGTAATGTCACCTAACCCCCCTCTATAATTTAAATCACAGAAGTCTAACCATGTATATCTTTCCCATACGGCATCAAGTTGGAACCAATGTTCTAACTCTAACCATGCAGGATTTATCTTAAAACAATCAGGGTAGATTGGAGGTGTACAATATTCGGTTACAGTAAACCCTGTAACATAAGTTGTTCCTGTTGTTGAACACGAACCCGTTGTTGTACAATCACCCGTGAATCTTAAAACCTTAACTCCAATTTGAGGGTTTTTAGGGTCACCACAAAGTTTAAACGATAATGCGTTTGACATACCGTCATATAATGGGTCTTTTTCACAAGTGTCCTCAATTGACGTATAACCTGTTGTTTCGCAGTCTACACAATCGGTACAAGTAGTACAGTTTGTACATGTTGGAGTACAAACAGGGTTTGGTATACAACCGTTACTTGTAGGTGTTGGGCTAGGTGTTGGTGTTGGTGTTGGTGTTACTAATGGCGGACAATTGTGAGTTTGACATTCCCATCCACATGATTCACAACCATAACTACCACAATTACAACCACACGTAATTTGAGTACTACGGTTCCCGTTACATAAAGAACATCCGTAATTAATGTGTGGGTCGTGTTTACCGTCTTTAGACCTTGGTGGGTAGACAAATATACATCTACTATCTGTGACAAGTTTATTACAACACGCACAAGTACTCAAACCTGTTAATGGGGTTGTTACTCTTGTATAACCTGTAAAACAATCAGGTGTTCCATCGGCATGGTGATAAAATTTATTTTCTGCTCGGGTACCAAAATAAAAGAAAGTATTTTTATTATTTGGGTATAACTCATTAAGGGTTGTTTCTCCAAGACCTGGAAAATACTCATTAATTAATCTTGGTTTTAAAATCATTTCAACAGACCATCCCTTATTCATTCTTTCAGGAAAAATATCGTAATCGTATTCAAATAACTTATAAAAACCTTGATAAAAACCACCATACAATTCGTGGTATCTCCCTTCAAATGGACTATACTTACTAACAACTTCATATAATACAGTGTCATTAAACCCTGAAAATCTAATATTAGGATTAGAGGTGTTACCCGTCACTTGAAACAATTTTAATCGTCTATCAAAACTTAATCTATCAAATTTTAAAGAATTAGGTAATAACCCATTTGTAAATGTGATTGTTTCGCCTGTCATTTGTGTAACCAATCCATTATCTATTCCTGTTAATCCAATATCACAAGAGGTTTGTCCTGTGATACAAGTTAAATCTAAATTGTTTGGGTTGTAATAATTTTGTGACACAAAAACATTATTTCGGTTATAGTTTTTGTACGTCAAATTTAAATTTGGTACGGTATCACTATTATTAATATCAAAATAAAAAGGGAGTCTATCACCATAGGTTTGTGCAATCAAATAGGGTGAGAACACCACTTCTTGATTGAACCCTGTTTCATCCGATGTTAATGACATATCGTATGAGTCCAAAGAAAGTTTTGGAAACAAATTAGGATACCCGTATTGATTTATATTCTGACTCGACATCTTTTTTATGATAAATACATTAAAACGAAGTATTTATTGATAAAAAAGACATGATTAATTTTAATGAGGAATACTTTAGTAACAATTGTTATTTTTTTCTTAAAGAGAGAGAGGATAAAATATCTTTATATTATTCTGTGGCAGATACTTTAACAGAATCAAGAAAGAAAGACGATAAAAAAGATTTCAAAAAGAAGGATTTAAAAAAAGTTAAAAATATTGTGAATAAATTTTTATCATCAAAAGAAAAGGTAACTAAAAAAGATATTGATAAAGAATTATCTAACGTATCATCGTCAGGTGAAATTGAGGAATTTGTTGATTCTGAGGGAGGTCTTTTAAATACAAGAACACCGTATTTAAACATGGCGTTACACCCTAGAAAAACGATGGACCAAACGATAACAATGACAAGGACTGCTAATGACCCCATAACAAGAGGTTATCGTGTTTATTATGGTGAGAATAAAGAAAATGAAGGTAACGTTGTATCTGAAGTAGATTATTCTGACGCATTTGGTTTTGAAGAAACTGAAGATATGGACTTTAAAAATACTGTTAATACACTTAAAAAAATGGGTGTTGAGAATGCCGTTCATAGAGCGAAAGAATTGGGTAAATTACCTAAGGCGAAAAAACGAAACGGTAAATTAAGACAACGACTATCTGAAAAAGATAGTATTGAAGAACAAGAAAAACAAAAAATGTCTAAAATGGTCGAGGATATTTTGGCAAAAAAGTCCAACAAAGATTCTGACATTTTAAAAAAAGATAACGATAGTAGTGTTAGTAAAATTTTAATTAAAAACCTACAATCAATAAAAAAATTGGCAGATAAAGAGGGGATTAATATCTCCAAGTTAATTAATATATTAAAAACAAGTGAATAAAGATTTATACGGACATAAGGTTTCTTTACCTGAGGATGTTATCAATTATTTGGGTCAATGTTTTGACGCCGCTAAAGGCGCTAGCGAAAATACCGAAGGGTATAAAAGAAACAAAGACCTGAGAGATAGTAAAGAAGTTACTTATCAACAACTTAAACGAATGAAAAATTGGTTTGACGACTTTAATGGTCATGAGAATGAACTTCCCCATATATTAAACGGTGGTCATTATGTCAAAGGTTGGGTTAATACAACATTAGATTCTATGAGAGACAGTGTTCACAACTCAAAACAAAATATATCTGTAGTATTACCTAATCAATTTATCCAACCACATGAAAAGAACGGTATAAATGATATGAATAGACCCACTAAAAGTCATAAAACAAGTATTGGTGACTATGATTTACAAGTCACTGAAAGCCTAAAAAGAATAAACGACCTAATAAAAAAAATAATATAATATGGCAACAACAGAACCTTTAGATTTTTCTCAACCGAAAAATGACTTAACGTCAATCGCTGAAATAGAAAGAGCGAAACTTATCCCTAAGAATGATTATAAAAAAACGGCTTTCGAATACTCCTCAGTTAACCCTGACGCAATTGCTGATGGTGATGCTCAAGGTAAAGGCACTGGAGGTGATTTAGATGTATATAATCAAAATGCGGGGGCAATCCAAGATATTCTTGAGAGAAAAGCGGAAACCGTGGTTAATGAATTTCAACCTAACAAACCGTACACAACACCAAGCGCATAATGAAACTTTACAACATAACAAAATCCCTTATTTTAGAAGTAGCATCAATCGATTCTATCGTTGACGCTATCAAAAAAAGAAACAAAATAGTGATTTATTATGATGGTGATGAGCCAGGAGGTAGAGGTTTAAGAGAGATTGAACCTGTTTGTCTTGGTTACAGTAAATCAGATAATCCTGTTTTACGAGCATGGGATAGTGAAGGGTCTTCCCATACTTCATATAAAGGAGAACAACCTCTTCCTGGGTGGAGATTATTTAGAGTTGATAAGATTCTATCATTTAAACCTTCGGGAGAACAATTCTACGAACCAAAACCTAACTATAACCCAAAGGGGGATAGAAGTATGAATAGGGTAATAATTAATGTTACCTTTGATAATAGACAGGAACAAAACGTTTAAATATGACAAATGAAAATGAATTGATACAAAAATTAATGGTATCTAGAAAAATAATGGAAAAACACAGTCAAATACCAAGAAACGGTACTCAAGGCAGTGTTCTTACCTCACCTATGGTAGAAGAATATTCTTCACCAACGGCAAAATATAATTTACCTTCCGATATGTTACAGGAAAGTAATATACCAATGAATAACTCAAGTCCTCAGATGGCGACTAAGGACAGAATCATGGCCTCAAAATTACCTGACGAGATTAAAATGTTAATGATTGAAAACCCAATTCAACAACCTGATTCAATGTCAGGGCCGACATTATCAAATGAGTTGGTTGAAAAGGCGTCAAGATTAATGAATAAAGGTAAAAGTGAACCAGCAAGACAACAAACAAGTCAACCTCAACCATCTATAAACAACGATTCATTAAAACAAATGATGAGAGAAGTCGTTTCAGAAGTTTTATCTGAAAATGGTTTATTAGTTGAATCTGTAAGTAAATCAAATGACATTTTTTCTTTTAGAGTTGGTAAACATATTTTTGAAGGGAAAGTAACAAAAATTAAAAAAGTTCAATAACTAAAATTATAATATTTAAATCCTCACCTAACAGTGGGGATTTTTTATTTTAGTAGAGTTGATAATACCCGTTTTTCATGTTATACTTCCTTATTAAAAGAAAATTATGTCAGAAAAAATTAAAGTATTAGTTCTCCCCAGTGACAAAACTGGCGTTTCAAAGTTTAGGTCTGTCGACCCTCATGTAATGTTACAAAACATGTATAATGATGACTTCCATGTCGATATTGATTACGAACCAAGAATAAATGACCCAAATTATTGGAAACAATATCAGATAGTTCATGTTCATAGAAATATCGGACAAATATATGAACATACTCCACAGATTATTAGAAATTTAAAATCAATGGGTATTATTGTAATCGTTGATATTGATGATTATTGGTTACCCACAATGGAACACCCAATTCACAGTATTATCGTCCAAGATAAAATAAATGAAAAAATTGTTGCTAATTTAAGAGAGGCTAGTTATGTTACAACAACAACTAATTTATTTGCCAACGAAATTCGTAAGGTAAATAAAAATGTAATTGTTTTACCAAACGCGATTGACCCTAACGAAGGTCAATTTAATCAAAAATCAGAAGAATCTGATAAAATTAGAATAGGTTGGTTAGGAGGTTCTTCTCACTTACACGATTTGAAATTATTAGACGGTTTTGTGTCTAAAGTCGGTAAAGAACTTAATGAGAAAATCCAATACGTTTTATGTGGATTTGATACAAGAGGGAATGTAACTGAGATTAATAGACAAACGGGAGAAAAGACTCAAAGACCTATTAAACCTGAAGAAACCGTTTGGATGAGATATGAGGAGATTTTCACCGATAACTATAAAATAGTTGATGAAAATTATAAAAAATTCCTAATGGAATTTAAAGAGAGAACGTATTCTTCTGATATACAATTACCATATCAAAGAGTTTGGACAAAACCTGTCACGTCATATGCGATGAACTATTCTAAATTTGATATTTCATTGGCACCAATTAAGAATCACATCTTCAATAGAATGAAATCCCAACTTAAAGTCATTGAGGCAGGATTTTATAAGAAAGCAATTATTGCGTCTGAAGTTGGCCCATATACTATTGACCTTAAACATTGTTTAAAAAATGGGGAATTTGTTGACGGTAACGCAATGTTAGTTCAAGAAAATAGAAACCATGGTGATTGGTCTAAGTTTATTAAGAAGTTAGTAACTAACCCTAATTTGATTACGGACATGGGAGAACGTCTTTATGAAACAGTTAAAGACACTTATGACCTTAGGGCGGTGACGAAAACCCGATGCGAATTTTATAAATCTTTAATTAAATAAATCATGATAAAAATACCCATTACCAAAATTTTATTTTTAGACATTGAGACCGTTGGTATCTGTAAAGATTGGTCATCATGTCAAGAATCACACCCTAAAGTCGCCGAACAATTTATTAAATATTTTGATTGGTTCTTAAAAAGATTTCCAGAAGACAATGTTCCTACTGAAGGTCTTCAGGAAGAACTTGATAAAATTAATGATGTTTATAAGAAAAGAACCGCATTAGTTCCTGAGTTCGCTAAAATAGTTTGTGTTAGTGTTGCGTTTGTAACTGACAATGGAGAGACTAAATCTCAAACGTTTTCAGGAGACGATGAAAAAGAACTTTTAAAAGGAGTTCAAAAACTATTAGATAGATGTGGTAAGTTAGATTTCTTTTTATGTGGTCATAACTTAAAAAACTTTGACATTCCTATGTTAGCAAAACGTATGATAGTTAATGGTTTATTACCACCATCAATACTTCCGTCATACGATACTAAACCATGGGAGATAAAGGCTATTGATACTAAAGAAATTTGGCAATACGGTTCGTATACATCAATTGGGTCATTGGATTTAATGTGTACTTGTATGGATGTTCCTTCACCAAAAGACGGTGAGGTAACTGGAGATAAGGTACATGACTCATATTGGAATAAAAATATGTTAAAAGAAATATCAGAATATTGCGAAAGAGATGTTCAAGTATTAATCGATGTAATAAAAAAATTAAAAGAATTAGAATAATGGATATAGATTCACTAAAAGAACAGGCGGATAAATTACAAGATTTTTTAAATCAACATGACGATAATGAACTAGATTACGACATGATTTTACAGGAGTACGGTCTCGATGTTAAATCGTTAGAAAGGGAAATGGATAATTACGCACCAAAGTTAGACTTGGGGTATGTTAAATTACATCCTGACGCTTTTGACCCAAAGTATAACTATGAAACTGATTCGGGGTTTGATTTACACTCAGTTGAGGAGGTGGAAATACCTGCTTTTGGTAGAGCGTTAGTTCCAACAGGGATATCTTTTGATATTAAAGACGGATATGAAATTCAAGTTAGGTCAAAAAGTGGTTTGGCAATTAATCAAGGTTTAATGATTCTTAACTCTCCAGGTACCGTTGATAATGGGTATACGGGTGAAGTTAAAGGAATTATCTTTAATACTAATAACCATCCTGTAACCATAACCAAAGGTATGAAAATAGGTCAAGCGGTCCTTTGTCCTGTGGTTAATGGTAAATGGGTAAACTTAGTTCAAAAAAATAAAGTAAATGAAAAAGATAGAGGAAACAATGGATTTGGTTCAACAGGAATATAATATGGAAAATAATTTAAAAGAAGTAATGAGACACAAAGGAACTCACTTGGAGAGCGAGTTACGAAGACTTTGTAATGAAGTGAGAGAAATAATCGGAGATTCTCCAACTATTGTTGAACTTGGTTCATATATGGGAGAAAGTAGTCTAATTTTTGCCGAAGAATTTCCTAACGGAAAAATAATTTGTGTTGATTCTTGGGAAGGTGGTTTTGATGATTCAGATAGTTGTAGTAATGTTGATTATTCTGACGTTGAACAACAATTTGATTTACGTATGAGTATGGTTGATAATATTACAAAAATTAAAGGTCTATCTACTAGTGTTGAAATTGAATGTGATTTAGTATATATTGATGCTTGTCATAAATATGAATGTGTAAAAAATGATATAATTCATTGGTCTCCATTAACTAAAAAAGTTATGTCGGGGCATGATTATTATGATGACATTGAATTTTGTAATCGACACCCTCACATTAAAGGTGTAAAAGTTGCGGTTGAGGAGATGTTGGGTATACCTGACAAAAAATATAACGATGGTTCTTGGTTTAAAATTATTAAATAATATGGTAACAGTATATATAATAACATATAACGAAGAGGTGTTTATAGAATTCTGTATCAATCATTACCGTAAAATTTTCCCTAATTGTATCATTAAAATTTACGACAATCACTCCACAGACAATACCGTAAAGATTGCGGAAAGTTTTGAGTGTGAAATACAAAGTTATGATACAAATAATACTTTTGACGAGAAAACGATATTAGAAATAAAGAACAAATGTTGGAAAACGTCTGAAACGGATTGGGTAGTTGTTTGTGATTGTGATGAACTAATTCAAATAACACAAGATGATTTAATAAACGAATCTAATAAAGGAACAACTTTGTTTAAATTTATAGGTTATCATATGGTAAACACAGGTGATACTATTAATATTGGTGAGATTAATTTAGGGTTTTCAGACACATTTTATGATAAAACTTTATTATTTAATAAAAAAAAAATAAATAATATTAAGTACGAACCTGGTTGTCACATATCACATCCTAATGGAGAAGTAAAATATAGTGAACATAGATATAATATGTTACACTACAAATACTTAGGTGTGGAGTATACAGTATCAAGATATAAATTATTTGCCGATAGGTTATCTGATTTAAATAAAAGCATGCGTTGGTCATATCACTATGCTAAACACGAATCAGAACTTAGACAATATTATAGGGATATGAACACAAGGAATTTAATAAAACTTGTTTAAAAAATTTAATAAAATTTATGATAACAATAATTTATTCAACCCATAAAGATGCACAAATATTAGAATATATTAACCATAATGAACATTCATTATCGGAACTTTACAATAAAGGTATTTCAGAATCAATATACAATATTGTTGTATGTTGTCATAAAAAATTAGGGGTTAAAATAATTAAATAATATGGTCACAGTTTATACAATAACTTACAATGAGGAAGTTATGATTGAATTTTTCATTAATCATTATAGAAAAATATTCCCAAACTGCGAGATTAACGTGTATGATAATTATTCGACTGATTTAACAGTAGACATCGCAAAAAAATACGGATGTAATGTTATTCCATATGACACTAACAATGAATTAAGTGACGAAACTTATTTACAGATTAAAAATAATGCGTGGAAAAATTCAAAAACTGATTGGGTAATTGTATGTGATTGTGATGAGTTTATTGAAATTAATGAAAGTCAATTAATTAACGAGGAAAAAAAATTAACTAATATCGTAAAACCGATTGGTTATTCATTAATGAATAATGATGAGATAATTAACATTAAAAACATGAAATATGGGTTTAAGGATTCAGGGTATGATAAATGTATTTTATTTAATAAAAAGTTCATCAAAGAAATTAATTATTCAGTTGGCGCACATGGTTGTCATCCTGTGGAGTATAATAATGATGTGAAGTATAATGATACTGAGTATAGATTGTTACATTACAAATATTTAAGCCCCACATATACTGTAAATAGACATAAAATGTTTGATGAGAGACTTAGTGAAAATAATAAAAAAAAAGGATGGGGGATTCACTACTCATTTAGTAGTGAAAGTATTATAAAATACTACGAAGAAACAAATAAACATTTAATAAAATTATTATAATAAACAAATATGGAACATAACTACAAAGAATTAGAAGGTTGGTTTAATATGGAAAAACAATACCTTGATTTATTAGAATTAACACCAAAAAATGGTGTGTTTGTAGAATTAGGCGCATATAAAGGAAAATCAACTTCATTTATTGTAACAGAAATAATCAATAGAAATATATCTATTAACTTTAACACTATTGACACGTTTGAGGGGGATAGCGGTTCTAACGATAATAATGAAATATTAGCGTACAAAAAGGTGGACGTTTCCAAAATGTTTGAGGAGTTTAGTAAAAACACTAAACACATAAAAGAACATTTTAATGTTATTGTGGGTAAATCGTACGAATCGTCAAATAATTTTGATGATGATAGTGTTGATGTGATTTTTATAGACGCTGGACACAGTTATGAATCGGTAATTAAAGATATTAAATCTTGGTTACCTAAAATGAAAAATGGGGGAATTATGTCAGGTCACGATTATAAAAGTTGGGATGGAGTCAAAACTGCGGTTGATGAGATATTTGAAAATATTGATAAGATTGAAAACGATTGTTGGTTTGTTAAAATAAATAAATAAATGATATAATATGATACACGAAACAGGTTATTGGACTAAAGAAAACTCAACTAGTCACCACATACATAGTCCAAATTTAAGTAATTGGATTTCTGATTTTTTAAATGACTATAAAGATTATCAAATTTATGATTTTGGTTGTGGATTAGGTAATTATCTAAATGATTTACATTTAAAAGGTTTTAAAAATTTAAAAGGTATTGAAGCCGACCCTATGAAAACTGATTATGATTTTGAAATATTAAAATTAAATTTGTCTGAACCAATTTTATTAGAAAAAAAAGGTATTGTCATATGTTTAGAGGTAGGGGAACATATACCTAAACAATATCAGGAAACACTATTAAATAATTTTATAAATAATTGTGACAAATATTTAATTTTATCTTGGGCGGTAAAAGGACAAGGAGGGTATGGGCATTATAACGAGTTAAATAATGACGAAATTCTTCCTTTAATTAAAAATTTAGGGTTTAAATTTCTTAAAGAATTGAGTGATTCAGTAAGATTAATTCCTGAAGATAAATGCTCTTACTTTAGAAATACTTTAATGATTTTTGAAAAACAATAAAATGATAACAATAATAT
>Ga0194055_10000741_pt1 | contig 26345 bp, 16 predicted proteins | sample SepL449m_MetaG_FD_155482 | JGI IMG/M metagenome (GOLD analysis project Ga0194055, IMG submission 155482) | Anoxic zone freshwater microbial communities from boreal shield lake in IISD Experimental Lakes Area, Ontario, Canada - Sep2016-L442-9m | ecosystem: Environmental > Aquatic > Freshwater >... | reverse complement strand
GGGGGATTTTGGGAGATGACTTGATCATCCACGAACTTATCAAGGATCCAGAAAAGCCTAGCGTTGGCAATTTTCCGTTGTTAGAAACCGCCTCTTATGAGAATTCTCGTCACTGGTGGCTGTGGCTTTATTGGCAGTAATTTTATTGGTTATTTGCTTGCGCGCAACGATTTGGCGAAGATTACGAATATCGATGCGCTGACCTACGCTGGGAATCCCGCCAACCTTGCGGGGGTTGTGGCAGATTATGGCGAACGCTATGAGTTTCTGAAGGCAGACATCTGCGACGCGGAGAAAGTGGATCAGGTGCTAAGCAAGCATGACTATTTTGCGGTGATCAATTTTGCGGCTGAGTCGCATGTGGATCGGTCGATTGATTCACCTGGAGACTTCATTCATACGAATGTGGTTGGGACTTCGACATTGTTGAATGCGGCTCGGCGTCATGGGGTTGAGCGTTTTGTGCAAATCTCTACCGACGAGGTATATGGATCGCTGGGGCCTGAGGGAAAGTTTACGGAAAGCTCGCCGCTTGAGCCGAGTTCGCCTTATTCGGCGAGTAAGGCATCGGCGGACCTGCTCGCACTTGCCTACCACCACACCTATGGGATGAGGGTCGTGATTACCCGTTGTTCAAACAACTACGGGCCCTACCAGTTTCCCGAGAAGCTCATCCCGCTTATGATTATTAAAGCGATGGGAGGCAATGCTTTGCCAGTTTATGGGGATGGGCTGAATGTGCGCGATTGGATTCATGTGGAAGATCATTGTGCGGCAATCTTGGCGGCCTTGATGAATGGGAAATCGGGGCAAGTTTACAATATTGGATCTGACGGCGAGTTGCGAAATATTGATGTCGTCAAGCGGATCCTCGCTCACCTTGGAAAGCCGGAGAGCTTGATTGAATATGTGACGGACCGACTTGGGCACGATCGGCGCTATGCGATTGATTCGACAAAGGCGCATCGCGAATTGCAGTGGAAACCGTGTCACCGGCATGAGGAGGGAATTATTGAGACGATCGACTGGTATGTTCTTCATCCGGAGTGGTGGACGCCTCTTTTAAAGAGCTAAAATATGGGGAAAAGAATCGTCATTATTGGGAGCGGCGGTCGGTTGGGAGCGGCTTTGCTTCGCGAATGGCAGGCGCGTGGGGATGCGGTGGTGGGATTTAATCATCAGCAAATGGATATTGGAAATTTTGAGGAGGTCCGCGGAAAGTTGAGTGGGCTAGATTTTGATGTCTTGGTGAATTGTGCGGCGCAGACGAATGTGGATCGTTGTGAGAAGGAACCAGCGGAGGCCTTGCTTCTGAATGGGCAAGCGGTGGCGACGTTAGGGGAGATTTGTACGGCGAAGGGGGCTCGGTGCGTGCAGATTAGTACGGACTACGTTTTTGGAGGGGAGAAGCGCCAGCCCTATACTGAGAAGGATGAAGTCCATCCCGTGAGTGTCTATGGGGAGTCGAAGCTTCGAGGCGAGCAATGTCTGCAAGCTTTTGGCGAGGAGCATCTTGCGGTGCGGGTTTCTTGGGTATTTGGGCCAGATCGAGCGAGCTTTGTTGATCAAATTTTGCAGAGGGCGATTGATTATGAGGCGGTGCAAGCGATTGAGGATAAGGTGGCTGTGCCGACATATACTTTGGATATTGCAGGATTGCTTCGGCCACTGCTGGAGAGGGACTCGATGAGCGGGGTGGTTCATTTGTGCAATCGCGGGTTCTGTACTTGGCAGGAGTATGGGCAGCACGCGATTAACTGTGCGGTGGCGGCTGGGGTGGAGTTGCGTGGTCGTCAGGTGGGTGGATTGAAGCTCGCGGATCTGAAGGCATTTTTGGCCCGGCGACCTGTGTATAGCGCAATGAGCACGGAATTATTTGAACGGACCACGGGGATGATTCCACGACCATGGGAGGACGCTGTGGAGGACTATGTGCGAACCCATTGGGCACCGAGTCGCCGTCGAGTCTAGGGAGTGGAGCGGTCTGGTACTGATTTTAGGCGCGAAGTCTGACGAGTAAATCTCCTGCTTCTGCGGAGTCGCCGACGGCCACGAGTAATTCTGAGACCACGCCGTCTTTTTGGGCGTAGATGGTGGTCTGCATTTTCATGGCTTCGAGGGTGACGAGCTTATCTCCTTTGAGAACCTTGGTGCCGACACTTACGGAGAGGGCAGTGATCATGCCTGGGATGGGAGCGCCGAGTTGGAGGTGATCGGCGACGTCGGATTTGACGCGGGATTTTGTTTTAGGGGCGACAGATTTATCTTGGACGATGGCTTCCCGTGGCATGCCGTTGAGTTCGTAACTGATCACGCGTCGGCCTTCGTTATCGGCCGTGCCGACATTGATCAGTTTAATGAAGAGCACCTTCCCGGTTTCGATGGACACGCTGATTTCTTCGCCGGGCTTTAGACCATAGAAAAATGATGGTGTGGGTAGGCAGCTGACATCGCTGAACTCGCGTTGAAACTTCGCGAAGTCTGCGAAGACGCCCGGATACATTAGGTGAGAGTAGAGGTCGTCCGCGCTGGAATCGCGCTTCGTTTTGGTGGCGACTTCCTCTTGAGTTTCTTTGAGTTTGACGGGGGCTGGTTTGATGCGTTGGGGTTTAGTGGTACCAAGCACGGCTTTGACGACGGCGGGGGGCCAACCGCCGATTGGTTGGCCGAGACCGCCACTAAGCATATCAATCACGCTATCTGGCCAACTTGTTCCTGGGGGGAGATTGACGACATCGGCGGGTTTGATTCCGCGGGTAAAAAGGAAGAGAGCCATATCGCCGACCACCTTGCTTGAGGGGGTTACTTTGACGATATCGCCGAACAGATCATTGACTTCGCGATAGGTTCGAGCGATTTCCGGCCAGCGAGCGCCGAGGCCCATCGCGGCGGCCTGTTCTTTTAAGTTGGTATATTGGCCACCGGGCATTTCGTGGAGATAGACTTCGGCGCTCCCTGCTTTTGGGGCCGTGTCAAATGGCGAATAGAAGGTCCTCACTTGCTCCCAATAGTCGCTGAACTCGTTGAGCGTGCTGAGATCGAGACCTGTATCGCGTGGAGTATGTTGAAGGGCGGCCACGATGGAGTTGAGGTTCGGTTGGGAGGTGGATCCGCTCATGGAAGCGATCGCGAGATCGACCACATCGCAGTCGGCATCGGCGGCGCGAAGGATGCTTCCGGCGTTGACGCCACTGGTGTCGTGGGTGTGAAAGTGGACGGGAATTCCGATGGAGTCCTTGAGCGCTTTGACGAGAGCGCTGGTGGCGTAGGGGCGACAGAGTCCCGCCATGTCCTTGATGGCGAGAAAGTGCGCGCCCATTTTCTCGAGTTCTTTGGCCATGGCGACATAGTACTTGAGTGAGTACTTTGATCGAGCGGGGTCAAGGATATCACCAGTGTAGCAGATCGCGGCCTCACAAATTCCGTGAGTATTTTGAACCGCTTCCATGGCGGCTTTCATGTTCGTGAGATCGTTGAGCGAGTCGAATACGCGAAAAATATCCATGCCGCTTTCGGCGGCGTGTTTGACGAAACCGGCGACAACGTTTGCGGGATAACTGGTGTAGCCGACTGCGTTTGCGCCTCGGAGGAGCATTTGAAAACAGATGTTGGGAACGCGCTCGCGGAGGACGCGGAGTCTTTGCCACGGGTCCTCGTTGAGGAAGCGCATGGCGGTGTCGAAGGTCGCGCCGCCCCACATTTCGAGTGAAAAAAGTTCAGGGGTCCGGCGGGCGATGGCGTCGGCGATTGTTGCCATGTCGATGGTGCGAACCCGGGTCGCCATCAAGGATTGGTGGGCATCGCGGAAGGTCGTGTCGGTGACGAGGAGGCGCTTTTGTTTGAGCGTCCATTCGGCAAACTTTTTTGGTCCGAGTTTGAGGAGAAGTTGGCGGGTTCCTGGAGGAGGAGTTTCCTTGCGATCCCAATTGGGGAGTGGAGCGGGATTGAGTGGGGAGGCGGGTTTGTAGCCTTTGGCGTGGGGGTTGCCGTTGACGATGACGTTGCTAATGAAGCTGAGGAGTTTGGTTGCGCGGTCGCGCTTTTGCTTAAACTGAAAGAGTTGGGGTGAGGTATCGATCATCGTCGTCGTGGCCACTCCAGTCCTGAAGATGGGGAAGTGGATGACGTTTTCGAGAAAGGGAATGTTTGTTTTCACTCCACGGATTCGGAATTCGCGAAGGGCCCGATCCATGCGATCGAGGGCCATATCAAAAGTTTGTCCGCTAGCGGTGATTTTAACGAGTAGGGAGTCGTAGAAAGGCGTGATGACGGCACCGGCATCGCCCATGCCGGCGTCGAGGCGGATGCCGAAGCCTTCGGCTGGTCGGAAGGTGAGAATTTTTCCGTAGTTTGGGGTGAATTTGTTTTCGGGATCTTCGGTGGTGACTCGGCATTGGACGGCGAAACCCATTCGAGGAATGTCTTTTTGTGCGGGCAAGCAAAGTTCTGGTCCTTGGAGTTGTGCGCCTTGGGCGATGAGAATCTGCGAGCGAACGAGATCGATGCCGGTGATTTGTTCAGTGACGGTGTGTTCGACTTGGATTCGGGGGTTCATCTCGATGAAGAACCATTCTTTAGTGTCGAGGTTATAAAGGAATTCGATCGTGCCCGCGTTATCGTAGCCGATTTCTTGGGCGATGCGGACGGCGGCATTGCAGAGTTCTTCGCGAACTCGGGTATCGAGGCCGACGCTAGGGGCAATCTCGACGACTTTTTGGTGGCGGCGTTGGACCGAGCAATCGCGTTCGTGCAAGTGAAGGACATGGCCGTGGCGATCGCCGAGGATTTGGACTTCGATGTGTTTGGCGCGGGGAATGTATTTTTCTAAAAAGACCGAGGAGTTGCCGAAGGCGCGCTCGGCTTCACCTTGGGCCTCATCGAGAAGGGAGTCGAGGTCGCCAGGTTTGTGAACCACGCGCATTCCACGACCGCCCCCACCGAAGGCGGCCTTGATGATGAGGGGGAAGCCGATTTGGGCGGCGATTTTCAGGGCATCGGCGCGATTGCTGACGGGCTCTTCGGTTCCGGGCAGAGTGGGGACTTGAAGTTTTTGGGTTAAAGCGCGAGCGGCGACTTTATCGCCCATGAGTTCGAGTAGTTCTGCTTTGGGGCCGACAAATTCGATACCGGCTTCCTTGCAGGCGCGGGCGAAACGAGGATTTTCGGAAAGGAAACCGTATCCTGGATGGATGAGATCCACGCCGTGTTCTTTGGCGACGGCCACGATGCCCTCGATATCGAGATAGGCGCCGACAGGTCCTTTTCCTTCGCCGACGCGGTAGGCCTCATCCGCTTTAAATCGGTGCATTGAAAATCGATCTTCTTCGGCGTAGATGGCTACGGTGCGAAGTCCGAGTTCGGTGGCGGCCCGCATCACTCGGATGGCGATTTCGGAGCGATTGGCAACGAGGAGTTTTTTTTGGCGGGTGGGGGAGGCGAGCGGAGTGGATCGATGGGTCGGCATGTGAAAAGCGGAAAGTTTTTAAGGGAGAAGATCGATAAAGGCGAGTGGATAAGCGGGGAGAATGGCGATTAATCGGAGGACTTTGAGGAGATTCCGAGGGTGATGAGGAAGTCGCGGGCGAAGGTGAACCCGGCGAGAGGGGTGGGGCTTACTTGTTTATGTAAGGCGAGCACTTGAAATTTTTGGCCCATGATTTGGGGGTGCATGAGGGTTTTAAAAGCGCGAAGTTCTCGATCCTTTTCAGGGGTTGAGGGGAGAGGTTCGCGAAAGTAGCTAGCGCCGAGGGCGACGATGAAATGGTGTTGGTCAGTGAAGCCGGCGATTTGCAGGCCGGCGGCTAAAGCGTGTTCGGCGAGGCTAGTAAAATCAAGGTGTGCGGTGATATCGACTTCGCCTGGATGGGCAAGGAGGTCGGCCACGCGCCGATGGTTGGCGTAGCCGGTCAAGGTCCCGCTGGTGCGTTCGGGGCGGTAATATTCGGCTCGTGAAAAGCCGTAATCGATGATGAATACGAAACCTCTGGTGAGCTTTGTTTCGAGTAATTCGATCCAAGAGAGGGCGGCTAAATTGACTTCTGTTTGGTAGCCGGCGGGAAGTTTGGGGAGGGTTTGGAGGATGGATCGTAATTTTTGGTTGATGATGGGACGTTCGGTTTGTTGGAATTTTTCTTGATCGAGCTTGATGTGAATTTCTGACCATTCGTCGCCATTAAAAACCACGGAGTGAACGGGAAATGCGTCGAGGAGTTCGTTGGAAAAGTGGACGCCAGTGAACGCGGGGAGTGCTTCGAGAGAGGAAAACCAGCGAAGTTTTTCGCTTGGAAAATTGGCGAGTCTTTCGATTTGGGCGGAGCGAAGCCTAAGTGAAGGTTCGATGATTTGGTATTGGGTGACGCCGTAGCAGGGTGGGGAAAGAAGTTGGAGTGCGGTGAGAAGATCGTGGGCGCAGTCACCGCGGTGGGCGCCTTGTTCGACGATCGTGAAGGGGGTAGGTTGTCCGAGTTTTTCCCAGAGTTCGGCGAATTGGGAGGCGAGGAGTGTGCCAAAGAGTGGGCCGACGCTGACGCTGGTAAAGAAGTCGCCAGTGCGCCCGATCTGGGATTTGCCGGAGGTATAGTAGCCGTGATCGGGGTGATAGAGAGCGATCTCGATAAAATCGCGAATCGGGATTGATCCTGATGGTGATTCGGCGAGGCGTTGGAGAAGAATCGGGGTGAGGCTATTGGGCACGGCGGAGTGGATTATTGAGGTTGATCGAAAGGGATGAGTGATTCGGCGACAAGAGTTTTGCTCAAATTCGTGCAAATACGCTGGTGGTTGAGGGGAGGAAGTGTTGAAAAAGCGGGGTGTCGATAGCCTTGGCGACTTCTTGCCTTACGAGAGGGTTTGTTGTTTTTTGATCGGACGACGATTTTTTTAATTAAGTGATGAATCCAACTCTTCAACTTCATGCATCGGATCGGGTGCTGTTCTTTGCTCCGCATCCTGATGACGAGTCGATTGGTGGAGGTGGATTGGCGCAGAAAGCGTTAGTGGCTGGAGCTCAAATGCGCTGGGTTTTTTTAACGAACGGCGATCGAAATCCCTGGCCGCAACGAATTCTGGAGCGTCGGATGTTGATTAAAGCGAAGGATCAGCGTCGTTGGGGAAGTCGAAGACAGCAGGAGGCATTGAATGCGTTGGCCAAACTGGGGGTTGGTCAGCCAGCGGAGGCCCACTTCTTCAACTGGCCGGATCAGGGAGTCACGGATTTGTTAATGACGGGGAATGAGGAAGCGATCGGGCTGATTGAGTCGCAGATCGTCGCATGGAATCCGACATACATCATTTCTCCAGCCGCAGAAGATACGCACCCTGATCACAGTGCGTTTTTCGTTTTATTGCGGATTGCGATTGATCGTTTGGTGCGTCGGGGGGTGGTTGCGGGGTCGATCTTGACTTATCTGGTGCACCGACCGAAGTCGCCCCTCTTTTTGGCAGTTTGTTCCCTTGATCTTTCTCCTTTGGAAAAGGCGATGAAAGCGGAGGCCATCCAAGCGCATGAGACGCAAATGCTTTCGAGAAAACGCTTTCTAGCTTACGCTAAAGATCAAGAGGCTTTCTCGGTTCCGCTCCGAGCCGAAAGCAAGCACCCGCATCATCCGATCGTCAGTGCGGATCAAGGGAGTGGGGCATTACGATTGAAAATTCAACTTCCCAAGGGGTTGACTCGTTTTGGGGGAGCGACGGTGCAAATTGCTTTGGAGACATTGCTTGAGGGTGGGCTGCGGTGGACGCTTTCTCTGCCAAGTCGTTCAGCGAAAGTGCCCGTAGTGAACTCCAAAACGGGGGAGTCTCGTCGATCCGCGGCTATTCGGATTGTTGGACGGACGGCGACTATTTTGATTCCAATTGTGACTGCGCAACCGATTGGGAGAATTTTTGCCAAGTTTGATCGGCGGCGAGTGTTCTTTGATGTGGCGGGGTGGCGTGAACTCCCTGCGGACATTGATCGGGGGCCGACGGTTTGTCGTCATCAGCTCGGAACTTTGTCGGTTCAGTAGAGAAGATGTGTCGGAGTATTTTAGAAATCAAATGAAGGCGATTGCGGCGATGTCATTAAACCGAGTCATCGGATGTGCAGGAAAAATTCCTTGGCATTTGCCTGAAGACTTTCAGTGGTTTAAGCGCATGACTATTGGGCAGGTGGTTTTAATGGGGCGCAAGACTTTTGATTCGATGGGGAAGCCGCTCCCCAATCGAACGAACTTGGTTTTAAGCCGAGGGGAATCGATTCCAGGGGTGACGATGATCAAGAGTCTCGAAGAGCTGTCGCCAAGTCGTTATTCGCCCCAGGAAATCTTTGTGATTGGTGGTGCTGAGGTCTACGCGCAGCTTCTCCCGCGTTGCACCGAGCTTTATCTGAGTTTGGTTTTTCAGGAGGTGGAAGGGGAGACGTTTTTTCCTCCCTTTGAGAACTTTTTCGAGCTGATTGATGTTCCCTTACGCCATGAGAAGTTTGAAGTTCGCCATTATCGCAATCTGGATATTTGAGACGAGTTGTCTGGGTTGCCTGATGGGAGGTTTGTATCATATGCCTGTTGAGACCGAAGTGAATCCAGTTCTCCTTCTCCATGGATTGAAAGACGATGCGCGGAAGATGGAGCCGATGGCGGCCTATTTACGACGGCAGGGGCGGGTGGTTGACACGATTAGTTTGACGCCGAGTTGGGGGCAAAAAGGTTTGGAGGTTTTGGCTGAGGATTTGGCAGAATTCATTCAGAGCAGGTATTCGACTGGGCAAAAGATTGACCTGGTTGCCTTCAGTATGGGTGGTTTGGTGGCCCGCTATTATTTACAGCGGCTTGGTGGTCTGGAGAGGGTGGACCGTTTGGTGACGATTTCCACCCCGCATCATGGAACTTTTCTTGCCTATTTTTTAGGAAATTCCGGGGGGCGACAGATGCGTTTTCAAAGTGAATTTTTGCGTGATCTTGCCCGGGATGCCGTTCGGCTGAAGACGATTTCGTTCACTAGTCTATGGACTCCCTTGGATGCGATTATTTTACCTGCGCGAAGTTCGATTATGGCTGAGGCAGACAATCAAAAGATGATCGTGGTAGCTCACCCTCTGATGGTTCGTCAAAGGGGATGCCTCGAGGCGGTTCAGCGAGCGTTGAATCGTCGGGTGGATCGATGAGTCATAATCAGGAAAACTGGTAGACCAGGGCGTTTTGGGGATCCCGTTGTGTCGGTTGACTGGTGGGTAATTGACCCCTTGAAGTTATCGGAATTTTCTGGTTTCGAATTCTGCTGGGGAATTTAGCTTACTGAACTTGAGGCAGAATGATGCCAAGCAGATCGCTGATTTTTACCCTTTCTTGGCGCCCGTCGTCACGGTGGCGAAGGGTGACGGTATCAAGGTGCTCTGGGCCGTTTTCTCCGATGGTGTCAAAGTCAATAGTGAGGCAGAATGGGGTGCCGATTTCATCTTGCCTGGCGTATCGACGACCGATCGCCCCTGACTCATCATAAAAGGCGGAGAAGTGGCGCTTCAAGCTGTCGTACACTGCCCGGGCCTTGGTGACGAGCTCGGGTCGGTTCTTCAGCAGAGGGAAAACGCCGACTTTTACTGGAGCGACCCGGGGATGGAAACGGAGGACGGTGAACTTTTCTGACTTTCCTTTGTTGTCGGTCTTTTCCACTTCGGAGTAGGCAAGGGCGAGCACGCCGAGAGCGAGGCGATCAAGGCCTGCGCTTGGTTCGATGACATGGGGAAGGTAGAAGCCATTGAAGAGGCGTTCCGCCCAAGTCTCGATTTCGGAGTCGGTCAGTCCGCCATTTTCCTTAGCCTGTTCGGTGGATTTTTTGCGTTCGATGAGGGCGGATCGCTCGGCGTCGCTCCATTTAGCAAAAGCTTGACGCACTTCGTCATCAAAGACTTCGAGGGATTTTCCTGAGTGTTTTTGGTGTTGTGCGAGGTCAAAATCTCCGCGAGCGGCGATTCCTTCCAGTTCCTCAGTGCCGAAGGGAAACTTGCAGAGAATATCGACGCAAGCGCGAGCGTAGTGGGCAAGTTCTTGAGGGGTTTGCCAGTGATAATCGAGGACCTCGGAACTGAGTCCGATGCCTGCATAATAACTAGTGCGCTGAGCGACCCAGTAGCGATGCCACATCTGCCAGCCCCAGTTTGGTTGGGGAGCGGTCAAGTCGGCGCCGTCTGTCCAAGGGAGAACTGCTCCACAAACTGCCTCGATGGCTTCGTCTGGTTTGATGAAGAATTCCAGCTCCATTTGCTCAAACTCCCGCGAGCGGAAGGTGAAGTTGCGTGGGGTGATCTCGTTTCGAAAGGCTTTTCCAATTTGTCCGATTCCGAATGGAACCTGCATTCGGGAGGAATCGACGACATTTTTAAACTGAGCGAAGATTGCTTGGGCGGTCTCTGGGCGAAGGTAAACCTTATTCTCTTCAGCGATCAGTGGGCCGGCGTAGCTTTGAAACATCAAATTAAACGGGCGGGGTTCCGTCTTTTCTCCAGCGCACTCGGAGACTGATTTGCTGGGCTTTTGTGGGCAAGGAATCTCCCCGATATGGTCTGCGCGAAAGCGACCCTTGCAGGTCTTGCAGTCGATCATCATATCGGCAAAGGTTTCGACATGTCCTGACGCCTTCCAGATGGCTGGATGCATGATGATCGTGGCGTCGAGTGGAACAACATCTTCTCTCTCGCGGAACATGGATTTCCACCAAGTTTCGCGGAGATTGCGTTTTAGTTCGGCTCCGAGTGGACCGTAGTCCCAAAAACCGTTAATTCCCCCGTAGATTTCGGAACTTTGAAAAATGAAGCCTCGTCGTTTGCAGAGCGAAACGATTTTTTCCATCAAGGGGATCTCTTTTGGCGAACTCATAAGGGTCGGGAAAGTGAGGGGAGGCGGGTGAACTCTCAAGCCCAAAGTTGGTTGGTTGGGGTGATCGGTGTTACTGGTCGCGTGGATTTGCGGTGAAGGATTTCCCCTTTGATCCATAAGAATGCGCGTTCGTCATCGGCACCGAGGATGGAACATTGAACGATCAGCCAGTGACCTACATTAAGGGAGGATTTAGGTAGGAAGTTGCTCGGAGTTACCCCAGCGGGCAGCATAGGAAATTAGTGCTGAAGCTGTGGCGATTCCGAGTTTTGTTTTGATGTTGGTGCGGTGCGCTTCGACGGTCTTAGCGGTCACATTCAAGCGGACGCCGATTGCCCGAGTTGGAATGCCTTCACCGAGGAGGAGAAAAACCTCCAGTTCTCTGCCACTCAGCTCTTTAAGGACTTGGTCTTTCTTCGATGGTGTTCTGCCAGTGATTCCCCGCATGATTCCTGAAGAAAGGGTGGTGCTGACAGAAATTTCGCCTGCGATCACAGATTGAATAGCGTTGAGGAGTTTTCGCCCGCCCTCCACTTTCATCAGGTATCCGTCGGCTCCTGCTCGGAGGGCGCGTTCGCCATAGACTTCTTCGTCATGCATTGTCAGGACTAAAATGCGAATTTCGGTACTGATTGCTTTGAGATCGCGAATGAGTTCGATTCCGCTGCGGTCAGGAAGCGTCAGATCGAGGACAATAATTTGAGGTTTTTTTTCCGCAGTTAGGCTAAGGGCTTCGGCTGCGGTGCTGGCTTGTGCACAGACTTCGAGATCCGTTTGTTCGTTGATTAGTTGTGCAATGCCATCGCGGGTCATCGGATGGTCGTCGACAATTAAGATTTGGACTTTGGAGTTAATTTTTGATTGATCGGGGTTGTTCATGGTGTTTTTTGGGATTGCGGAGACTTTGGTGGAGAGTATTGTTGAATGAGCAGGTTATGACAACTCGATTTTTATTATTTTTGCTGATTTGGAGGGTGCCGCCGATCATATCAGATCGATATTGCATAATCCGTATGCCCATCCCTTTTCCGGTGGTCGAGTTAGTTGGAAATGGTGAGTCTTTGCCGTTGTCAGAGATTGAGAGGGTGCTTTTATGATTGGAATGAAAGAGATCTATGGAAATATGTTTAGAAAGTCCATGCTTAACGGCATTTGTGATAGATTCTTGAGCGATCCGGTAAAGGTGGGCGGCGGTCTGAAAATCGTAGACCAAGACTGGATCTTGGCAACGAAAAGTGCACTTGATACTAAAAAGTAATTCGGTGTGGGCCGCCAGTCCTTGGAGGGCAATCATCAGGCCTTCAGGTTCAGGAATAACCGGGGAAAGGACCTGGGCTAGAGAGCGGGCGTTTTTGGTGGCTTTACGGAGGAGTTGGCCGATATCCTCGGTGCCGGTACGGACATCAGGAGTTTGGGAGAACTTCAGTGCAAGTGCCTCAAGGCGAAATTCGATCCCCATTAACTGCTGACAAATGTCGTCGTGGAGATCTTGGCCAATGCGCTGTTTTTCATGATCACTAATCTGGAGAATTTCGGCTTCTAGTCGGCGTCGGTCAGTCACATCGCGGATGGCTGCCATCACCCCAACGATCTCTTGCTGGCGATTTTTCCAAGGGGCGAATCGAGTGGCGAGCCACCCTTGTTTTTCCGTCAGCGGAAGATGAAATTGGATATCAGGCGGTGAGAAAATCTCCCCTTTGATGACACGATCAAAGATTTGGCTGAGGATTGTGCTATCAAATTCAGGTATAGAATCCGCGGTAGTTTTGCCGAGGAGATTTTTCGCGTAATACCCAGTGATCTCCTCCATGTAGGGATTCCAGACGACGAAGCGAGCATTCGCATCCCAAACGACAATTCCGGCTTGGGCTCCACCGATGACGATCCGATTAAACTCCAGGGCGTCGAGAAGTTGTTCCTCGATGGCTTTTCGGTCAATGAATTGGCTGATCTGCTCGCCGAGGTTCTCGAGCATTTGGATTAATTGAATATCCGGTTGCGTAGGTCTTTGGCTGAAGAAGATCGCTCCTCGCGTCAACTGATCTTTATTGCTAAGCGGAAGGATGATCGCGGACTTCAGGCCGGCCTTGGCGGCGAGTTTTTTGCGATAAAATGCTGATGAGCTTTTCAGATCTGGAATCCATGTGGCCGTTGGGGATTTCATCAACTCCTCCATGGCAGAATCTGATTCAATCAAAGATTTACTTTTCTCCAAGAAATCAGCGAATTTTCGGATTGGGTGTGATGAGGAGTGGCTCATTTTCGAGCTCTTTGATGAAGGGGGTGGACTCACCTCCCAGAATTCTCCGACTTCCCAATGGAAAAGCTCCGTGGCGTTTTTCAAAAAGTGGTTAATGACATCGTCGACTGAGGCGGACTTGCTTAGTAGATGGGTAATTTCATTTTTAAACTTCCGACGAATTTCTGCATGTTTTACTTCGGTGATGTCTTCCGCTACGCCAGACATTCGATTGATTTCTCCGGATTCGCCGGAAATCGGGAAAGCGCGATCATGAATCCATCGTTCGTTTCCATCGGGACGGATAATCCGGTATTCAATATCGTATTGGGGATTTTTGTTATTATTGCTCGTGGCTGCATCGTAGATGATCACATCATCAGGATGAATTGACGCCAACCAGCTCTGGGGTTTTTCGTACAAGGAAAGGCAGCTCCGGCCCCAGATCTGCTCATATGCGGAGCTGATGTAAATTATCTGATTTGTCAAGATATCACTCATCCAAAACACTTGACCGATTGCGGCAGTCATTTTTCGGAAGTTTTGCTCGCGACTTAAAGTAGTTAGCTCCGAGAGTTTTTGTTCTGTAATATCGATGAGAAATCCTTTGATTGATTCTTGTCCATAGATGCTTCTTTTTACATGGACGATATCCCGAAACCAAAGAATTTTTCCATCTTGTCTGACTAGTCGATATTCTAGCTCAAAGTGGTCTTTGGTTTCTGCCTGTTCTTTTGTTTGACTGATAAGGTATTCTAAGTCATCTGGATGAACAATATTTTGTCTGAAAAATCCATCGTTATGCCATTGGGAAATTGGATGTCCGAGTATTTCTTGGGCCCATTGGCTCACATAGCTAAAGCTGTGAGAGTTTGCGGGTCTTTCCCAAGCGATAATTTTGGTTGATTCGACTAATTGCCGTACTTGTTGCTCAGTGTTGTTCGTGTCATTTTTTTCGTTGTAGGAACTGATATCGGTAGTATTTCCTCGATAAAGACATGTTTTTTTAAGGCGTTTGATGAGTACGCTTTGAAAAAGCATTTTGCAAAGCGTTTTGTCTTTCTTGATGATCCAGAGTTCAGATTGAACTAATTCGCCGACTTTATTGGTTCCATGGGTATGACGAAGAAATTTTTCGCGATCGGAAAACGCAAGATAGTTTTGGAGGGGTTTTCCGATTAAAATTTCTTTGGTTTCACCGATAGTATTTGATAAAGCGTCGTTGATGGTCAGAATAAATCCAGACTCCGAAAAGGTGACGAAACCTACTGGGGCAAAGTTGTAGAGGTCAGCATGTTGCTGGGCTGACTCTTGCAGAGTCTTTTGCGAACTTCGCAAGTCGGCGTTTTCTTTTTCTAAGGTGGCCAAGCGGAGTTTGAGAGTTTGCAGCTCTTTATGAGCCTTAGGCAACGCCACTGGACGGTTGCTGGTTTCTTCAGAAACCCCCTTGATTTTTGATTTATCCATTGATTGGTTGGTCTTCGCTGGAATGAAAGTCTGGTGATCGCTATTCTTTAAAAGTCTGCAAAGGACTTGATCGTTTCTGATGGTTCCGAAGACGGTTACTATTGATTTTATGTCGTGGCTATGAACGCCTCAGAAAGTGCTGATGTTGAATTCATGCCCCGACTTTGTTCTTAAGGTCTTGAAACGGAGCCGAAGATCAGAGGGCAGGGTGGGGTTTCCTCTTGCGGCAAAAGTCGCCTTCTGTGTGGCGTTGCCATAACGCGGTCGATTTATTTTATCGTTGATCGGCAACATCTTGCAGTGGTCATGTGGGAGCGATTGGAGGGCAGATTTTAGGATGAGGATTCAGATCTGCGAGCGGCTTGCTATCTATGCCTAGATTTCCTAATCATTTGCTAGGTAAAACTGATCGGTGGACGATTGTCTGAAAAGTGTGCAACAAGTTGGAGGCTGAATTGGGGATGGTCACCTTCGCACAACTGGGGAATTTTCCCTCTACGGTTGATCGGGCTATGGATCGGTTGGCTTGGGATTTTTTTCGTTTATTGACCGGTTCGTCGGAAATTCAGGCGTCCAATGATTCCTCGCTGATCGTATGGTTTGTTCTATTTTCTTGGGAACGTTTGTATAGTGCCTCTTCAAAAAATTTGGACTGATTCTTGACGAGAGCCAGACGCCTGATTTGATCGCACTCGCCTTATGTTAAAACGCTTCCTTTTGATGTTCACCCTTCTGGGAATTTTTGTACTTGCATTAGTCTATTGGACGCTTCACCGGATAAAGGAAGGCAAAGCGATGGGGGCAAAGTTTGCGCCCCCGCCGACTTCGGTGACCACTATTATTGCCGAGGAGCAAAGCTGGCAACCCGTGCTGAGTGCGGTGGGCTCCATGAAAGCGGTGAATGGGGTGACGCTAAGCACGGATTTGGCAGGAATAGTTCGCGAAATTGCCTTTGTTTCGGGAGCCTCGGTGAAGCGGGGGGATGTTTTGGTCAAGCTTGATACTCAACAAGAAGAAGCCCTGCTTCGATTGGCAGAAGCTCGCCTCCAATTTGCGAAGACGGATCTTACTCGGAAGCGGGATTTGCAGGCGACAAAAGCGATCTCTCAATCAGATTGGGATTTGGCTCAAAGCCAAGTCAGCCAAATGCAATCGACTTTTGAGGATGCCGAGGCGCTGGTCAGGCGCAAGCAGCTGACCGCTCCATTTGACGGGGTGGCGGGAATTCGTCAGATCAATTTGGGCCAGTATTTACAGCCGGGAGCGTCGATTGTGACGATCGAGTCGCTCGATCCAATTTTTGTGGAGTTCTCGATTCCGCAGAAGGACTTCGAACGGTTGAATCCTGGAAGGAAAATCCGCGTAGGGGTGGATGGTGTCACGCGGCAGACATTTCTGGGCGAGATTACGGCGATCAACTCTCGACTCGATGAAAAGTCCCGCAATATCATGGTTCAAGGAACGATTAAAAATCCTGAACACGCCTTGCGTGCGGGCATGTTTGTGAATGTGGAGGTACTTTTGCCTGAGCAAGATAAGGTGGTTGCTGTGCCCTCATCGGCGGTGGCTTATGCGCCATACGGTGACTCGGTTTATGTGGTGAAGAGTGACGGTCCATCGTCACTAATAGTGGAGCAGCACTTTGTGAAACTTGGACCTAAGCGGGGAGACCAAGTGACGATTCTTTCTGGGGTAGCGGCGGGAGACCAAGTGGTTTCCAGTGGAGTTTTTAAACTGCGTCCTAAGGCCCCCGTCAAGGTGGACAATCGGGTTCAACCCAACAACAGTCTGAACCCGACTCCAGCGAACACTTAGGCTCAGATATTAATGAGATTTACTGATATCTTCATCCGCAAGCCTGTGCTCGCCACGGTGCTTAGCTTAATCATCCTCCTTGCGGGGTTGCAGTCGATTAGTTCACTGAGTGTCCGCCAATATCCGCGCAGTGACATTGCGGTGGTCAACGTGAAAACCCGCTATATCGGTGCCAGTGCTGATCTGGTTCGGGGATTTGTCACCACCCCAATCGAGCGAGTGATCGCAAGCGCGGATGGGATCGATTATCTTGAGTCGCAAAGTGCTCCAGGGCTGAGTATTATCACCGTTCATTTAAAGCTAAACTACGATACCAACGCCGCTCTTACCCAGATTCAGGCGAAAGTGAATCAAGTTCGGAATGATCTGCCCGTCGAGTCTGAGTCGCCGATCATCGAACTCACGCTAAGCGACACGCAGTTTGCCCAGATGTATATTTCCTTCGCCTCTGACCTACTCGAGCCGAATCAGATCACCGACTATCTTACCCGGGTCGTTCAGCCCAAGCTCACCGCGGTGAGTGGCGTGCAAAAGGCGGATATTCTTGGGGCGCGCAATTTTGCCATGCGCATCTGGTTACAACCGGATCGGATGGCGGCTTTAAATGTTTCACCGACGCAAGTCCGCCAAGCACTGGCTGCGAACAATTACCTTTCTGCCCTCGGCATATCCAAGGGATCAATGATCTCCCTCAATCTGATTGCCAACACCGATTTACGGAGTGTCGACGAATTTCGAGAGCTTGCTTTGCGCGAGGACGATGGGGCGATCATTCGATTAAAGGACGTGGCAGAAGTCGAGGTTGGGGCGGATGACTACAACTCGGATGTCCGTTTTTCGGGTCAAAAAGCCACCTTCATGGGCATCTGGGTCTTGCCTACGGCTAATTCCTTGGACGTGATCAAGGCCGTGCGAGCGGAGTTGCCAGAAATCACTAAACAGCTCCCTTCTGGGATCACTCTTGGCGTTCCTTACGACGCGACAAAGTACATTCAAGATGCTCTTAAAGAGGTAATTCATACACTCACGGAAACGCTGATCATTGTCGTGGTGGTGATCTTTTTATTCCTGGGAACGCTCCGCTCGGTGATTATTCCGGTGGTGGTCATTCCCATCTCCTTAATCGGAACGGCCTGTCTGATGCTGGCTTTTGGCTTTACGATCAACCTTCTGACGCTTCTCGCGGTGGTTCTTTCTGTGGGGTTAGTCGTCGACGATGCCATCGTGGTCGTTGAAAATATCGAGCGTTATCTGCACTTGGGTCTCAACCCATTTCAGGCGGCGATTAAAGGCGCTCGTGAATTAATTGGGCCGGTGATCGCGATGACGATTACTCTGGCGGCGGTTTACGCTCCGATTGGTCTTCAGGGTGGATTGACGGGAACGCTTTTCCGCGAGTTTGCCTTTACGCTTGCTGGCGCGGTTCTGGTCTCTGGGGTGGTCGCCTTGACCCTCTCCCCGATGATGTCTTCAAAACTCTTGCGGGAAGGCGATTCGCATCGTGGTTATGCTGGTTGGGTGAATCGACAGTTCAGTCGACTCCGAGACAGATACGTTCGAACCCTAACCAACACCCTTCGGTGGCGTCCCGTCACCCTGACGCTGGCGGTGCTGGTGATTTTGCTGGGAGTGCCATTTTTTCTTTTCACCCCTAGTGAATTGGCGCCGAAAGAGGATCAGGGAGTGATTTTGGGGATCGTTCAAGCGGCGCCCAACGCAACGATTGAGCAAACCGCGCTCTTTACGCCTTTGGTCAATGAAGTTTTTCAATCTTTTCCTGAAACTCGGCACACTTTTCAAATTACGGAACCTTTTGGTGGGTTCTCTGGGATGGGCTTAAAGCCTTGGAGCGAGAGGACCCGAACTGCCGAACAAATGATGCCTGAAGCCTTCGGCAAGTTGGGAGCGATTCCCGGGCTTCGGGTGATCGCGACGACCCCGGCCCCCTTACCTGGTGGCGGAAATTTTCCAGTGGAGTTGATCATTTCTTCCACTGCGGAACCTGCGGAACTTCTGGGCTTTGCTCAAAAACTGGTGGCTAAAGCGTTCGAGAGCAAAGTCTTCGTCTTTGCTGATACCGATTTGAAGTATGATATGCCGCAGGCGGAGATCGTCTTTGACCGGGATAAAGTCGCTTCACTCGGCCTGAATCTTCAGCAAGTGGGAGCGGACCTCGGAACGATGGTCGGGGGCAATTTTGTGAATCGATTTAGCATCCAAGGGCGGAGCTACAAGGTCATTCCACAGGTTAAGCGGAGCGAGCGTTTGAATCCCGAACAACTTGAGGATTTTTATGTGACTGGTCCCAAGGGGAGTTTGGTTCAACTTTCGACTTTTGCGACGGTCAAAGAGTCAGCTCAGCCAAGAACCCTCAATCGGTTTCAACAGCTAAACTCGGCGAAAATTCAGGGGGCTATTCCTCCACATGTCACTCTGGACAAGGCGCTTAAAGTTCTGGAGGACGAGGCGGCGGCGATTCTTCCTAAAGGCGTCACTGTCGATTATGCGGGAGAGGCTCGCCAGCTTCGCCGTGAGGGTCACAAATTGAGCACCACCCTTTTACTGTCTTTCATTTTGATTTTTCTCGTGCTCGCTGCCCAATTTGAGAGCTTTCGCGATCCGTTTGTGATTCTTTTTGGATCCGTCCCCCTTGCCCTGACTGGGGCCCTGCTCTTTGGCTTTCTGGGTTTTACGACCCTGAATATTTATAGTCAGGTTGGTCTGATTACCCTCGTTGGTCTGGTCGCAAAAAATGGGATTCTGATTGTCGAATTTGCCAACGCTCTTCAGTCCATTGGGCGAAGTAAACTCGACGCTGTCACCGAGGCTGCGGGTACTCGACTTCGCCCCATCCTGATGACTTCGGCGGCGACGATCGCCGGTCATTTTCCGCTAGTTCTGGCCAGTGGTCCTGGAGCTGGGGCAAGGAATAGCATCGGAGTCGTGCTGGTTTCGGGAATGCTGATTGGAACGATCTTTACCCTCTTTGTCTTGCCAGCGGTTTATCTCCTCATCGCTGGCGATCATCGGACTAATCGTCGCGAGGATTCTCCGAAAGCGGAGGGTTCCGATCTGCCGTTGGAACCTGTAGAAGCCTTGGTTCGTTAATTTTGGGGATGATGTCCATCAAGCAGTGAGCGTACCGATCCTTACACTTCCGCCTGCCGGTTCCGTATTGGATAACAGTGCGCTGCTTGATCGGTTTCTTGCCTATGTTGCTGACCAAAAGCTCGAGCTTTATCCCGCGCAGGAGGAGGCGATTCTCGAGCTCTACGATGGGAACAATCTCATTCTCACCACCCCGACGGGCTCTGGAAAATCGTTGGTGGCAGCTGCTCTCCATTATCAGAGTCTCGCCCAAGGCCGGCGATCAGTGTACACTTGTCCGATCAAAGCCTTGGTCAATGAAAAGTGGCTGGCTCTCTGTCGCCTTTTCGGCCCCGAAAAAGTCGGGTTGAGCACAGGGGACGCCTCAGTCAATTTAGGGGCCCCGATCCTTTGTTGTACGGCCGAGATCCTTGCAAACCTTGCTCTTCGTGAGGGTTCGGGTGCTCAAGTCGATGATGTGATCATGGATGAGTTCCACTATTACGCGGACGCTGATCGTGGGGTTGCTTGGCAGATTCCCCTGCTGACCTTAAGCAAGGCGCGGTTTTTACTGATCTCAGCTACGCTGGGCGATCCCGCTTTTTTTCAGGAGGCGTTGACGCGACTCAATGGTTTGCCGACGGTGGTGGTGACTTCGAGCGTCCGCCCAGTGCCTCTGGAGTACAGCTACGCGGAGACACCGCTGGCCACGACCTTAGAGGAACTGGTGGCCACTCGTAAAACCCCCGTCTACGTGGTCCACTTTACCCAAAGTGAAGCCGCTGATAGTGCGCAGAGTTTCATGAGTACGAATGTCTGCACGCGAGAGGAGAAGGAAAAGATCGCTCACGCCCTCCACGGATTTAAATTTGCTAGTCCTTTTGGTCCGGAAGTGAAGAAGTGGATTCGGCATGGGATTGGTATTCATCACGCGGGACTGCTGCCGAAGTATCGCGTTCTGGTCGAGCAACTTGCGCAGCGAGGGTTGCTGAAGGTGATTTGTGGGACGGATACGCTTGGTGTGGGCATTAATGTGCCTATTCGAACGGTTATTTTCACCCAGCTTTGCAAATATAATGGAAAGAAGACCGCGATCCTTAATGCGCGTGACTTTCATCAGATCAGTGGTCGGGCTGGGCGAAAAGGGTTCGACGATACTGGTTGGGTGATTGCGCAAGCTCCTGCACACGCCATCGAAAATCTTCTTTTAGAGCAAAAGCAGGCGGCCACGGGGAAAAAGTTTGTGCGGCGCAAGCCACCCGAATGGAACTTCGTCAACTGGGATAAGCAGACATTTCATCGGCTTTTACAAAGTGTGCCAGAACGACTTACCAGTCAGTTTAAAATATCGCATGCGATGATTTTGAATGTTCTGAGTCGACCAAGTGATGGTTGCAGGGCTCTTCAACATTTGGTGGCCCATTCGCACGAGCCACCCAAAGCGAAGCAGGCTCTCCGAAAAAGGGGATGGGAACTTTTCCGGGCTCTTCATGAAGCGAAAATTCTTCAATTGATCCCCCAGACGATTGAAGGCGCCAAGGTGCGAGTGAATCTTGAGCTTCAAGACGACTTCTCGATGAATCAGACGCTCTCACTTTATCTCCTAGATACCTTGCGGCAAATTGATCCCAAGGCACCTGATTACGCTTTAGTGGTGCTGACTTTAGTGGAATCGATTCTTGAAGATCCTGATCCCATTTTGCGAAGCCAGTTGAGAAAGGTAAAAGACCGAGCGATGGCAGAAATGAAGGCGGAGGGAGTCCCCTATGAGAAGAGAATGGAGGAGCTTGAGCGTCTCGAACATCCCAAGCCCAACCGTGATTTCATCTATGCTTCCTTTAATGCTTTCGCGGCCGAACATCCGTGGATTGAGCGGGAAAATATCCGCCCTAAATCAATCGCTCGCGAAATGTTTGAGGATTTTCGGTCCTTCGCTGATTACATTAAAATTTATGATCTTGAACGATCCGAGGGCATCCTTCTTCGCCATCTTTCTAGCGTCTACAAAGTTCTTGCCCAAACCGTGCCCGATGGCAGTAAGAACGAGACGATAGTCGAGATGGAAGACTTTCTGGCGGCGCTGCTTCGTCAAATCGATTCTAGCCTCCTAGATGAGTGGGAAAAGCTTCGCGATCCAAATTATCTTCCGCCAAGCGACCTCCCCGAGGTTCGCCCGTTTGGTGCGGAAGAGACGCGGGACATTACGCGCGACGCCAAGGCTTTCACGGCCGCGGTTCGCCTTGAAATTTTTACTTTTCTTCGCCACCTGATCGATGGGCGGACTGATGCGGCCCTTGCGCTGTTCAATGGTCAACCCTCGGTTGAAGCTGAGCCTTGGACGGTGCTAAGGATGGAAGTGGCACTCGCTGAATATCGACTAGGGCACGAAAATATTCGTCTCGATCCTGAAGCTCGGAATCTTCGGCATACTTATGTGAACCCCTCGCCCGATCGCCGGCAGTGGCGGGTTCAGCAGATGTTAGTGGATCCAGCAGAGGCAAATGACTGGGTCGCGGAGTTTGAGGTGGACCTCAGCTTATCGAGAGAGGAAGGGCGACCCGTTCTCCAGCTCAGTCGGTTTTCCAGTTTAGTTTAAAGGTTCTCCAATCCTTTGTTCTTCGAGAAGCAATTGGCTATTGGTCTTCTTTTCTTTGCAGGCTAAAGTCCCAATCATTGTAGATTCATGACCACCACTCTCTCATGCCGGACTTAGAACAGCGCCCCACATCTTTCTCACGGTTGGAATTCGATCACTGGCTGGCTCGGCGGCGTCTCGAAGTCAGTTTGGCTCCCTTCCATCCGCGAGGAGGACGCCCAGTTTTTAAATCGTGGCTTCGCGATGTCTGGCCAAGTCTTCGGGAACTGCCCGAGGCTCGTGAGTTGGATCTCTATTGCGAAAGGGATGTGACGATGGTGGTCGTCGAGATCCGTGAAAATATCGAGATCGCTGGACTGGGGTGTTTCCTGCAAGTCTTTGACATTCTTACCCTCAACCGACCGAAACGCTCCGATATTTTTGCCGCCCGCTTAGAGCAACTTTCGGCGGAGGCGGCGGATCGGCGGCCTGGATTGCAAGCGGAAATTCAGACGCAGATTGCGCGAATCGGACAAGCGGTTGCTGAGCATCGGGATCGATTAAGCGATGGAGACATTCTTGATGAACTTCGGAAGTTTGAAGGGCGCTTGGGAATCCGGGCGTTTATCGATCGGTCGGCTCGAATCGTTCGCGAACTTTCTCTCCGTGCGGCCAATCATCGGATGGCTGAGGGGATTGCTCTGCATCGATTTCACGAAACCTTTCCAGGAGCTCGGGCGCGGCAGCGGCGACTTTTGTTGATTGCGGGTCCAACAAATTCGGGAAAAACCTACGCGGCTTTCCAGCATCTTTCCGCAGCCAATTCAGGGGTTTATCTTGCTCCGTTGCGTCTGATGGCGGCGGAGTTTTGGGATCGAATGCGTTCTGCAGGAGTGCCTTGTTCCCTGATTACTGGCGAAGAAAGATTTCCAGATCCCAACGCTCGTCATGTCTCTTCCACGATCGAAATGCTCGCTACCGACACCGAATATGAGGTGGCGATCATTGATGAAGTGCAAATGATCGCGGACAAGGATCGCGGTTGGGCTTGGACTCAGGCGATCGTGGGGGTCAATGCGAAGTTGGTGATTTTTGTCGGATCACCCGATGCTGAGGCCGTTCTTCAGGAAATTGCTGATCGCCTCGGTGAGCCGTTGGAAGTGCAAAGGACGGAGAGATTAACCTCCCTTGAAGTGGCGGAACGGCCGCTTGATCCCGATCAGCCGATTGGCGACGCCACGGCTTTCATCTCGTTTTCTCGGCGGGATGTTCTCGCTTGGAAGCAGACGCTGGGGACGACGCAATGTGCGGCGATTTATGGGGCTCTGTCGCCTGAGGTTCGCCGAGAAGAAGCTCGTCGTTTTGCTACTGGGGAAGCTCGGGTAGTTTCAGCGACAGACGCCATTGGGATGGGGCTGAATTTGCCAGTGAAAACGATTGTTTTTACCACTTTGACCAAGTGGGACGGTGAAAAGGAAATCACCCTTAGCGACTCTTCGATTCGCCAGATTGCGGGTCGTGCGGGTCGATTTGGGATGCATGAGGTCGGAGTCGTCACGGCTTTAAACCGGCGTGACCTGGATCACATTCGTACGGCGATGGCGGCGGAGGCCGTTCCGTTGCCGACAACGGCGCCGATTGCTCCCCACATGAAAATGCTTGATTTTCTTGCGCAAGAAACGGGGAAAAACGACCTGCCTTCGTTGCTTGATTGTTTCGCGGCTTTGCCGGGTGACGCCGATCTTTTTTGCAAGGCGGATGTTTCGTCGATGCGTGATCTTGCCAGTCAGATTCACGATTTCAGCCTGCCGTTGGCGACCCAGTTTACTCTTTGTGCATGTCCCGTGGATACGCGGAGTGGGGATCATATGCGGACGTGGCGGCATTGGGTGGCCGCGGTTGCGTCGGATGTGCCTTCACCGATGCCTCGCGGGCCGCAGTTTGAGGCGGAGGGAGGGACGACTTCAGCGATTCAGCTTCAAGGGGCTGAGGGGCGCGTTCGGCTTCTGGCAGCCTATCGGTGGATGCATCATCGGATGCCTGATCTTTTTCCAGATATCGAAGCCGCGCTGGCGGTCTGTGCGGATACCAATCAATACATTTCTAACTCTTTGAAAAGAAAGGCTGTCCGCCGTTGTCGGCGCTGTGGAAAGGGGTTGCCTGATCTCCATCAGCATCCGATCTGCGATCCTTGTTTTCGGATGCGATTCGAACGCAATGACTAACGATCCATTCGTCGCTTCGACCGCTGGTCGGGTTTCCTCGTCTTCGTATCCCGATTATCCGGTGATTCTTTTTTACCAGTATCATTCGATAGCGGATCCTGAGCAGTTTGCTTCTTGGCAGCGCGACCTTTGCACCAGCCTTGGGCTGAAGGGGAGAATCTTGATTGCAAGCGAAGGAATCAATGGGACGCTGGCTGGCCTTCGGGTGGCGGTGGAATCCTATGTGGAAGCCTTGCGGGCGGATCCGCGTTTTTCCGATATCGAGATTAAAGTGAGTGCTGGAAGCTCGGATACTTTTCCAAAATTGGTGATCAAGGTGCGCCCAGAAATTGTTACTTTAGGAGCGGGTCCACTGCTCCCGGATTTAGACAATCATCTTAGTCCAGCGGAATGGAAGCGCACGCTGACGGATGACCCCGAAGTCGTCCTGCTTGATGTTCGAAACCGCTACGAGTCGGTCGCTGGAAAATTTGAGAACGCCGTGACTTGCGATATTGGTCATTTTCGCGAATTGCCTGCTTACTTGGAGAAGTTAGAGGATCTAAAAGATCGGAAGATTTTGATGTATTGTACTGGAGGAATTCGTTGTGAAAAAGCATCGGCACTCTTTCGGAGCAAGGGATTTACCGAGGTGTTTCAGTTGCATGGTGGGATCGCGGCGTATCAGGAGGAATTCGGCAATCAGCATTGGCTCGGTGAGTGTTTTGTTTTTGATCAGCGAATGACGGTCCGCGTTGACCAAGAACTTGTTTCCATAGGGCGCTGTGCTCATTCTGGCCGGGAGACGAACCGCTTCGTGAATTGTCTGCATGATCCGTGTCACGTGCTCTTTCTGCTTTCTGAAGAAACCGAGCAAGCGGACCCCCAATTTCGTCTCTGTCCGGCTTGCTTGGCTAGCGGATTATCGGTGTCGAGCGCCGACTACAAGGGGAGCCCATCGCGCGTCGGTTGATTCCGCGTCCGCCTCGGGTCTCCAATTGCGTTGGCGATCTGCCGCAACTGGCTCCCTCGTTGGTGCTCTGCACATCAATGCGAGGCGCTGGGTGAGAAAGTTTGGCATCCTGCTGCCCGGAAAATTTTGGGGGAAATTGCTTGCCCTCTTCCGTCAATCAAGTGATGAATAGAACTGCTTGTTGATGATCGATAGTCGCAGGCTCACCGGTGAGGTGGCTGAGTGGTCGAAAGCACCGCTTTGCTAAAGCGGCATACTCGAAAGGGTATCGAGGGTTCAAATCCCTCCCTCACCGCGGTTTTTATTTAAGGATGGATTCGAGATGGCCCGCGGAAGCGGATGTCGAACCAGACTGGAAGTTTTCTTGGTTTCTGGGGACTTGGCAGAGGGTAAGGGGAAGATTTTTAAAGCTCAAGGCGCCTGGTGTTGATAGGAGTGGCGATGCGCGTGGTCATGTTGACAACCTGCTTGAGGAATTGTCGTTGTCTAGAACCCGCCGGAACTGAAATGCATTTGTTACAGTCCACGGAATTTTTGGTTTTTTCTGGTGTCTTGATCACCAGTGTTTGGTGGGTGTTTGGGTTGTATTGCAAAGTGCTCAATCGGGTGCCAAGGCATCGTCAGATCCTCGAGAGGGTGATGGGAATTCGCTGGGGTTGGTTGATCGTCTTGGTGGGGATTGGGGAGATGCTCATTGGCGTCTGGGTGCAGACGGGTTGGGAGCGGCCGGCGTGTGCGGTTGTGCAGACGGTGATCATTCTGACGATGAACCTTTTGGAAATTTGCTTTGCTGGGGATTTGCTCATTTCTGCGCCGCGGATGGTTGCGCTCAATGGGCTTCTCTTGGCAGTGGTTTGGAATTGGGCGATCGCTCAGCGGTGAACTAGTTTGGGGGGCATGGGTGGGTCAATGATTGGCGAAGGCCATCCAGCCTGCTTGGATGGCAGCGCTGATTCCAAATAGGGAGAAGAGGGCGAACCAGATGAATGTAAACAAGAGATGGATGATCGTCTCGAAGCGGCGGTGTCGCCAAAGTGCGGTGGGGTAAACCCACCATTGGCAATACAGTCGGATGCCCCAGAAAATCGAATAGGAGAAGGCCATCCATCCTCCGGGGCGACTGCGTTCCAAAAAC
>Ga0194055_10000740_pt1 | contig 26349 bp, 23 predicted proteins | sample SepL449m_MetaG_FD_155482 | JGI IMG/M metagenome (GOLD analysis project Ga0194055, IMG submission 155482) | Anoxic zone freshwater microbial communities from boreal shield lake in IISD Experimental Lakes Area, Ontario, Canada - Sep2016-L442-9m | ecosystem: Environmental > Aquatic > Freshwater >... | reverse complement strand
TGATGCCCAAATTACATCTAGCGATTACTTCAGACATCTCACCCGGCAATGGTCCAGTGGAAGTTTCCCTAACAAGATTTAGAGTCTCTAGTTTTGTCAGCCCAGCATTTGTTCCGAGTAGAAATATCTCAATGAATTCACAAACATTTTCTTGAGAGATCTCATCAGCGTTATTGCGTTCAAGTTTTTTCAGAAACGGCAAGCCAAAGTGCAGCGCGGCAAAAAGCACACAAGCTAAAAGTGCACCGACAATATCTGGCCTGTAAACCACAACAGGGATGCTTAGCAGTAGATTACGAAATTTCTGGTTATGAAGATACTTCAACTCACACCTCTGATTAGTTTTCTGACCCAAAACAAGCCAAGCGCTTCAAATGTGCAAGCCAAAATGAGGCACCCCCAGCCAACTGGGGTCATCAGCAACCAATACGGCACGTTCACTCCCATCATTACCCCAAGAAATGATCCAAAAATTGGTAGCAATGCTAGGACTGTGATTGTTGCCTTAATGCCAGAAAGTTCGGCGGCTATCTGGTGAGTACGCTCGTGCCGGATTAGTGCTGTCCTAATCATCATGTCCAGCGCTTCGGTTATGGATGCACCTGAAGATTTGTTTACCTTCAATATTTTTACTAACTGTTTTAGTTCAGAGCTGCCGATTTGGTCTGCGTCTTCGCTTAAAGCATCAAGTAAATTTGTCGTGTCCCCCAGTGCGTTACGACTATGAGGCAAGATTTCTATCGGTTGTTCAATAACTATGTTTGCAAGGGCCTGAGTCACAGGTAGACCGGCCACCAGTTCTTGGCGAACCGCCGTTAACAACGAGATTAATTGGAGATCCTGAAATTTCGGTACCGACCTCATGAATACCTTTGGCAGTGCATTCGGTATCCGAATTTTGCTAACTGGGGCTACCCATAATCGAAGCCCTAAAATCGTGAGCCCAATTCCTAGAATTCGAAACATCAAATTGTTTTCTGCGCTAGTTTTGCAATTTCCTGCTTTGCTGCTTTGAAAGTAAGCGGATCTTTGGTATCCAAAAGCACTTGTGTCTGCACAGTGCCGGAGAGCAACTTCACTAAATGGATGCTGGTGACCTTGCGTAGTCCATCTTGAGTTCGGCTAAGTTCCACTACTAGCGAGATAGCGGTTGCAAACAGACTTTGAATTGCCGCACTAGGTAATCCCGCAAGCAGGCCCAAACCAACAATGCGTGCGGGTACATCTTGCGCGGAGTTTGCATGCACAGTCGCGCAACCGCCACTATGCCCAGTATTTAGCGCGGTAAATAAATCGATAATTTCCGCGCCGCGCACTTCGCCCAAAATAAGGCGATCTGGGCGCATTCGCAATGCCTGCCGAGTTAAAGTTCGAAGCGGTACTTCGCCAAAGCCTTCGGTATTAGTCCCTCGAGCTTGCAAACTAATGACATGTGGATGGTCTATAACTAGTTCATGTAAATCCTCAATCACAACAATTCGCTTACTCTCATCTACTTCACTTAACAATGCGGCCAGCAAAGTGGTTTTGCCTGTGCCAGTTCCCCCACTAATTAAAAATGAGATTCCTGCAGCAACTATCTGTTCCAGAATTTCCCGTAGCTGCTCGCTGAACATTGCGCGATTTTGCAGATCAGTCAGAGTAAGAGTTCGGGTTTGTGGAATTCGCAAAGATAGACACGTTCCATTTTGTGCAAGTGGCGGAATAATTGCATGCAAGCGAATCCCGCTGGGCAACCGCGCATCTACATACGGCTGTGCATCATCAATCCGGCGATTCAACTGTCCAACCAGGTGCGTGACATATTCCCGCAATTGATCATCGCTTTGCCAGGCAATATTTGTTCGTTGCATACCTTCGCCTGCATCAAACCAAACATCGTTTGGCCCGTTAACAACTATATCTGTGACCCCCGCTTTACGGCTAAGAGATTCCAGTGGACCTAGTCCGTTGATGTGGGTAGTAACCTCATCAAAAACTTGTAACTTCTTGATTGGGCTTAGTAGAGGCAACTCTTGGCTAACCGTTTCAGCAATAGCCAAATAGTTTGGCGCTGCATCTCTTGCTGCCAATTCGGCGCGAATTTTAGTGACCTGATCAAGCCACTCGTAAGACATTTTCATCGCCGAATAATCGTTGGCTGAGTGTGCTAATTGGCCGATTGAACTTCGCTAACGGATTGGCACTTAATGCAAGCCCTTGCTCGCTGAGTTCACAGATGCGGTGATCACTTGGAACGACTGCGCCTAAAGGTCGGTCCAAGGTCTCCGCCACCATAACTGGGCTCAGCGCGGAGCCTGGTACTTCACGCACAATGAGTTGTTGGGCTTGATTAGTTTCAAGGCTGACTATCTCTCTTCCTATTGCGCAGGCCCTGATGATATTTGGGATCACCAAGAAACGTTCAGTAATTTCAATGCCACTAATTACAGATTCGGGGTGCCATCTACCGGCATCGATAAGCACCAAATCACAATTGTTACTTAGTTGTTCGAGTATTCGAGTTTGTAACTGCCGATCCGGCTGGGCACCTAAAACATCATTTGCCAGCAACCGGACTCCCTCTATTTGCGGCAACTCAGCAATGATGGCCTCTCCGTCAGCCTGGGCAGCTTGGCTTTGGATTTTCGACCAATTCAGGCCAAGTGACTTCTCGCATCCGGCAGCTACATCTAAACCAACCGACTGGAAATCTAAATCAACGAGTGTTACTGATTTTCCTAACTGTGCACAGGCCCGTGCTAACGCTAAGGCAATGGTGGTTGTTCCAGCGCCGCCGGTGATACCGGTCAAACTGATAATTTGCCCCTGTTTGCTGGGAACTGATTTTATGTAGTCAACAAGCCATTGTCTTGATTCGGGAATAAGCACTATATGTTTTGCCCCGATTTCGGCAGCTACTTGCCAGCTGTGCGCCGTGGCTGACCCTGCGAGAACTAATGATGTCTCAGTACTTGCTGAAATTTGATTTTGTAGATTGCAGGCTTTAATTGTTGATATATCAGCTTCATGATCTACAAAGATTCGCTGCGTATCCGTTAATTGACTCAGTGTGGGCTGCTGGGTAACCACAAGACGTACATTTACTAATGCAGCGATTGAGTTGAACTCTTCGATGATTAGTGGGTTGCTACTTACCAATAGTGCTTGCTTCATTTTCATCCTTCCAATTAGAAGGAGCATAGATTCTGCGTCATTTAGCAGTAAATATCTGGGCCAGACTGTGGATTAAATTACGTTGTTAAAAAAATGGGCAGCGAATTGTTAGGAAAATCTCGAGTGCTACTGCTCGTCGATTCGAGCCTTGATGGTCTCAGTTGTCGCATTTATTGAAGCAATGGTTTTAACCGGTCCACGAATCTTTTTGAATCTACTCACTGCTAGCCACAAGCACAAAACCGCGCCGATTAGGACAACCAAACCCATAATCAAAAACGCTGCCCAAGCCGGCAGCCCAGCGGCCACTAAACCGAAGCCAGCACTAACTAAAAGTAAAGTAACTGCAAAGTTTGCTAGGCCAAAAGTAATTAAGAAAAGTGCCGAAGACTGTAGAGCGCTGCGAAAGCTTTCAAGTAACTCTGCTTTAGCTAAATCGATATGGCCACGAATAAGTGACGTGAAATCACTGGTGATTGATTCGAACATCCCACTTAGTGAAGATTTTTCTTGCTCACTCATTCGGGCCTCCTGTTTCTAGGCTAGTCGGGATTTTCGTAATCAGGAACTATTTGCTTTAATTCCACGATTACGTAAACGCACAGCAACCACAGCAAAAGTAATAGCCACAATATTTGTCAGCGCGATACCAAACTTGGCGGTGCTAAGCAGTTGGGCATCATCATGGAAAGAAACTTCTGAAACCAACAAAGCAACTGTGAAACCAATTGCCGCTAACATTCCAACGGTTAATACATCCCACCACGACAGCAGTGGGTTCAAAGACCCTTTTGTAAGTTTGGTTGTTAGAAATGCGCCGACGGTTACCCCCACCGGTTGACCAATCACTAAGCCAAACAAAATTCCCTGCGTCAGATGTGCGTGCAGCATTTGAGAGAGCGCGCCACTTTCAAGAGCGATGCCGATTGAGGTAAACGCAAAAATCGGCACACAAACACCGGCTGAAATTGGCCGGAGTATGTGTTCAGCGCGATCTGCCTGAGATTGTCCTTGACCAGATTTAGCCTGCACATTCATGGATAGCCCCAGAGCAACGCCAGCGATAGTTGCATGAATACCACTTTGATACATCCAGTACCAAGCATTCAATGCCAGCGGGATACTCAGCCAAAATGAGGTTATGTAACGCCTCTGCAAGATAGCAAAAATAGCAATGCTCACAATGGCAAAGATGAATTCAAGTAAGTGGAATCCTTGATCGTAAAAAATCGCAATCACACTGATTGCGCATAAGTCATTAACCACAGCCACGGTTAGTAAAAAGGATCGAAGTTCAAGTGGCAATCCACGACCGGCTAACGCCAGCACCGCAAGGGCGAAAGCCACATCTGTTGATATCGGTATTCCCCATGCATTTGCGGCAGGCTCCCCATGATTTAGCGTCAAAAAAATTGTGGCTGCCAAAGTCATGCCACTTAGTGCGGCAACAATAGGGACCAAAGCTTCACGTGGATCAGACAAGCTGCCTTTAACCATTTCATGCTTTAGTTCATTGCCCACAACAAAAAAGAAAACAGCTAATAGAAAATCCGCTGCCCATTGTGCCACTGTGAGATTCAAATGCAATGACTCTGGACCAAATTTGAAAGTTGTAAATGACTCGTAGTATTTCGAAAGTGGGCTGTTAGCTAAAACTAAAGCAAGCAAAGAGGTAGCGATTAAAAGTAATCCGCCCGTTGTCTCCTCACGCAAAGCACGGACAATTCGCCCAGACTCAGGCTGTGTAATCGGTTCGAGGAACATGTTTTCGTCATCCACGAGTAAAACGCTACCCGAAAATTCTGGCAATCGAGTTGTTGTGCCTAATCTTCGGCTGTGCCTGCGCTTAAACCTTCGCCAATTAAATTCATCACAGTCGGATCCGCAAGTGTTGTCACATCGCCCAAAGTTCGATTCTCAGCAACATCACGCAGCAGTCGACGCATAATTTTTCCTGATCTGGTTTTAGGCAATTCAGCAACCACCAAGATTTTTCGTGGCTTAGCAATCGGGCCGATTTCTTTGGCAACATGGTTGCGCAGATCCTGGGCGACATCTGGACCATCTATTGAACCCGAACGCAAAATGACAAAAGCCACAACAGCCTGACCAGTCATCTCATCGCTGGCGCCGACAACGGCGGCTTCAGCAACCATCGGATGAGAAACAAGCGCTGATTCAACTTCAGTAGTCGAAATACGATGACCTGAGACATTCATCACGTCGTCAACGCGACCTAGTAGCCAGATCGCCCCGTCGTTATCCCATTTCGCACCATCACCGGCAAAATACATTCCCTTGAACCGAGACCAATAGGTTTCCACAAAACGATCGTGATCGCCCCAAATTCCGCGCAGCATTGCTGGCCACGGTTCGGTAAGAACTAGATATCCACCGCTGCCGTTTCCCACCGCAGTTCCTTGCTCATCAAAAATCTCAGCGCTAATTCCTGGAAGTGGGCGCATTGCCGAACCAGGTTTGCAGGCTGTTACTCCAGGCAGCGGACTAATCATTAGCCCACCAGTTTCGGTTTGCCACCAAGTGTCGACCACAGGACAGATATCCGAGCCGATGACTCGGCGATACCAAATCCACGCCTCTGGATTAATGGGTTCACCAACGCTGCCAAGCAAGCGCAAACTTGAGAGGTCAAACTTGTTTGGAATTTCTTCGCCCCATTTCATGAAGGTACGAATTGCAGTTGGCGCGGTATACAAAATTGTTACGCCATATTTCTCAATAATTTCCCACCATCTGCCTTGATGTGGCGTGTCAGGTGTTCCTTCATAAATTACTTGTGTGGCCCCATTAGCTAGGGGCCCATAGGCAACATACGAGTGGCCAGTGATCCAACCCACATCAGCTGTGCACCAGTAAACGTCTGTTTCAGGTTTGATATCAAAAACAGCGCGGTGCGTATAGCTAACTTGAGTTAAGTAACCACCAGTTGTATGCAAAATGCCTTTTGGTTTACCAGTTGTGCCAGAGGTATAAAGAATGAATAGTGGATGTTCAGCATCAAAGGACTCTGGTTTGTGATTCGGCGATTGGTCAGCAAGCACATCGTGCCACCACAAATCTATTTCCGTATTCCATAAAACTTCTTGTCCGGTTCGCTTAACAACTAATACTTTCTGAACCGTTGGGCAGTCTGCAACTGCTTCATCGACTGCCGGTTTAAGCGCGAATGCGCTTCCTCGTCTAAAGCCGCCGTCAGAAGTGATAACAAGTTTCGCCGATGCATCATGAATTCGACTAGCAAGAGCATTGGCTGAGAATCCACCAAATACTACGGAATGAACTGCGCCAATTCTTGTGCAGGCGAGCATGGAAATAACTGCTTCAGGAATCATTGGCAAGTAAATAGCTACCCGATCGCCAGCGCTAATTCCTAGCTGAGTTAATGCATTTGCTGCTCTACAAACTTCGTCTTGCAATTCTTGATATGTAATTGATTGTTGATCACCCGGTTCGCCTTCGAAGTGAATTGCTACCCGATGCCCATTGCCTGCGGCGACATGACGATCGACACAGTTAACGGAAACATTCAATTCACCATTGACGAACCATTTAGCTACTGGAGCCTGCGACCAATCTAAAGTTTGGGTCCATGGCTTTTCCCACTGTAAGAAACTTGCCTGCTTTTCCCAAAAGCCAAGTCGATCTTGCGCGGCATCTTCGTACAACTGTTCGCCAGCATTTGCAGCTGCGACAAACTGAGAACTGGGTGGAAAAATACGGTCTTCTGTTAGCAAATTCTCTAAAGTTTCATCGCTCATTTTCAGACACTCTCTATCGATGTTCCACTAACATCTCTACCGTAAATTGCTCGGCTAGTCTGCAGTTTTCTGTAAGTTCAAAGCCAGGGAGTTCATTCCGCGCCACTTATCAATTACTGTTCTAGCCTGATGCGGCAGATACTTATCAATCTTTACAACCACAGCAGAATCGGATAATTGAGCAGGAATCTTAGGCAGAGGCGCCGCAATCAAAGTTGTGCACGCAATCCAAATCACTAACGCCCACCCGCAAAATGCAAGAACCCCACCTGAAACATGATCCAAAGTCTGCATCGGTTCCCACGGGAGCGCCTTATTAATGCGCTTACCAACAAAGCCGCCGACACCATTACCGAGTGAAACCGCAATTAGAAAGATGAAACCTTCCGTAGCCCAACGAATCGCAGTTGTGTGCGAGCTACCCGACACCAGGTTGGTTGCAACAAAGTGCCCAGCAAAGGCGCCGATAATGCTGCCGATGAGGGACATAACAGTGACTATTAATCCCCGTCGCCAGCCACTTAATGTGACCAATATAAGTAAGCCGATTAAGAAATAGTCGATAGTTACTAGGTGACCCAAAATAATCGCCTCAATCTTTTGTAAGAGCGATAAAGTCCAACATCGCCTGTTTTGTCATCGCACCGTCATGTCTAGCAACGATACTTCCATCGCTAGCAACAACAATAGTTACCGGCAAGCCCACAATTCCTAACTGACTCGTTAAAACTTCTTCAGTATCTATATAACTTGGAAATACAGTTCCGTTCTGCTTCATCAGGTTGTAGGCATCTGCTCTTAGCTTGCTACTTGCGCGTGCATCTTGAACGTTGATGCCAATTACATTTTCAGCTAGTGCGTGATCGCGCCATAATCCAAACTCTTTGCGACAAGTTGTGCACCAAGATGCCCAGAAAGTCACAACTATAGGTTTTGAAATGTCCGCAAATTTTAGCGATGAACCAGTCGCAAGATCGGTCAAAGCAACATTCTGGGCAATTTTCAGGTCTGATTTTGTTATCGAAACTGAAGCCGAAGCAATAGGTGTCCCAGCTGAATTAGGTTTTTGATTTGGGGTGTTACAGGCTACGAGTAAGAAAGCTAACGCTAATAGAAAAAGTTTCTTCATTATGCACTCAGCTTTACTAATGCATTCGCAACTTTTGCATCGGTGGGCCCTTCACCAAAAGATGGGCACATTTTCGCTACCGGGCAAGCGCCACATGCTGGTTTCTTTGCATGACAAATACGACGTCCGAAAAAAATCAATCGATGGTTCAACAGTGTCCATTTCTTACTGTCAAAAACTTCCATCAAATCGAATTCAACTTTTACTGGATCAGTATTGGCGCTCCAGCCAAGGCGGCGGGCGATTCTGCCAACATGAGTATCGACAGTGATGCCAGGAGTTTCAAAAGCATTGCTCAAAACAACGTTTGCAGTTTTACGGCCGACTCCAGGCAAATTAACTAATTGCTCGAGAGTATTCGGAACTTGTCCATCAAATTGTGTTTCGATTGCACTTGCTAATCCCAAAATGGATGTGGATTTATTTCGATAAAACCCAGTTGACCGAATTAAATCTTCAAGTTCGAGTCGCTGCGCTTTTGCAAAATCTTTTGCTGTTGGATACTTTGCAAATAATGCTGGGGTAACCAGATTGACGCGCTTGTCAGTGCATTGCGCAGACAACACTGTGGCAATCAATAACTGTAATGGGTTTTCAAAATCAAGTTCACATTTAGCTTCTGGAAAAACATTGCCCAGAATCGAGTAAATTTTTGTGGCTCTTGTCTTGATTTCGCCAGCCGATTCAGTAAGTGGTTTTGGCTTTGCGGCGGCAGATTTTGGCACGCCTTTAGCCTACGACAGTTATTTGGCTCGGCCTTGAAGTCTAGAAACATCCAAAATGTGCACACTACGGGTTTCTAGTCGAATCCAGCCACGCGTCACAAAATCAGCAAGGGCCTTATTCACCGTTTCCCGAGAGGCGCCAACGAGTTGGGCGATCTCTTCTTGGGTCAGATCATGGGCAACTAACCGTCCGGACGCTGAATCAGTACCAAATTTATCGTTTAGCTGGATAAGTACTTTTGCTACTCGACCAGGCACATCAGCAAATACCAAATCCGACATAGTCTCGCTATTGCGCCGCAAGCGGTTTGCTAGCGCTTGAAGAAGTGATTGCGCTACTTCTGGTCGCTGTGTTAACCAAGGCTTGAGTACATCGTGTTTTAAACCCAAAACGTCAACATCTGTAACTGCGATAGCCGTAGATGTTCGAGGGCCTGGGTCGAATACCGATAACTCACCGAACATGTCGCCGGGTCCGAGCACGGTAAATAGTGACTCACGTCCATCGCTGGAAGTGTGACTAAGTTTAATTTTGCCTTCGATGATCAAGTAAAGCTGATCGCCTTGATCTGCCTCTTGAAAAAGTACTTCACCTTTTTTCAAAGTCTCGCTGGTCATTGAGTCGCGAAGCGCCGAAGCCGATTGTTCATCAAGTGCGCTGAATAGTGGCGCATCACGCAAGTTACTATCCATCAGCTTCTCCAAATCGTTCGGAACAAAATCCCAGCAGGTCTGCACGACCCCTATTGACTGTACCGAATTGCACGGAACTCGGCAGAGTCAATTACTGCGAAACTTCAACAATTAGTTCAATCTCAACCGGTGCATTAAGTGGCAGCACCGCCATACCTACTGAAGATCGTGCATGCGCAGCGTGTTCGCCAAAGATTTCGCCCAATAATTCACTGGCGCCATTTACCACGGCTGGCTGATTTGTAAATGTTGGATGGCTGGCAACATAACCCGTGACTTTCACTATCTGGGTGACTTTGTCTAAGCTGCCAACGATTGCTTTAATAGCGGCCAAGGCATTAAGGGCGCACTGACGCGCACAAGCATAAGCCTCATCGATTTCAACATCGACACCAAGAATTCCGGTAGCCATCAAGGTGCCATCACGCATCGGCAGTTGTCCAGAAGTAAAGATAAGGTTGCCACTTTTTTGGGCTGGGATGTATGCCGCAACTGGCGCAGCAACTGTTGGCAAAGTAATGCCAAGTTCGGTTAATCGATTATCAATTGAGTTAGTCACAGCACTACCTTACGCAAACCACAGCGGTTTTATTGTTAGCGGTCTTGATTAAGACTGGCGAACGAATGCCACGGGATCTACGCGACCGTATTCTTGGCGAGCACTCATTAGTAATTCACGCCATGAAGTTACATTATTGCGCCGGCGAAGCAGCGCCCGACGTTCGCGTTCGGTCATGCCGCCCCAAACACCGTATTCAATTTGATTATCAAGAGCTACTGCAAGACATTCGGTACGCACATTGCAACCTGCGCAAATAATTTTTACGCGATTCTGTGCTGCGCCTTGAACAAAGAGTACGTCTGGGTCTGTATCTACACAGGCAGCTTCGTTGTTCCAGTTGTCATTCCAGTCAGCTTGCACTCGATATCCCTTCACACTCGACTTCATTGTCGATAGTTCGCACACTCAAGTGCGCAACCAGATACCTCAAGTCTTGACCTTTTTAGGTTGCGTTGTCAATACCCAATTTCAGCAAAACCCACTACCAAGTGGCAGTTCTGATTTGGTGGTTTACGCCTTACGATTGAGAGACTATGACTAATAAGCGCGAACAGGAATCCACCGAAAACCGCTTTGGTCTGCTGATCAAAATGAGTATCTTCATCGGCATTGCGGGGCTTATTGCTGGCGTTGCGGCCATCCCAGTTGTGGGCACTCTGGGCCTACTAACGCGCAATTCTGCGAATAGTTTTGCAAGCCTGCCAGCGGACATAACGCAAGTCCCACTTCCGTTGCAAAACACCATCACTGACGCGCAAGGTAATGTGATTGCAACTACGTTCTCGCAGGATCGAATCGAAGTACCGCTGGACCAAATTTCACCAATAATGCAAAAAGCAATTATCGATATTGAAGATCAGCGCTTTTACCAACATGCTGGAATCGATATACGTGGCACATTACGGGCCCTAATTTCAACAGGTTCAGGCTCACAAGTACAAGGTGGATCAACAATCACACAACAGTATGTTAAGCAGATATTGTTGGCAGCTGCACAAACTCCTGAAGAACAAAAAGCAGCAATTGAGCCGTCCTTGGGACGAAAGATTCGTGAGGCGCGCTACGCAGTTGGACTAGAAAACAGATTTTCTAAAGAACAAATACTTCAGGGATACCTCAACATTGCTTACTTTGGCAGCGGTGCATACGGAGTTGAAGCAGCGGCTAGGCGATACTTCTCTACACATGCAGATAGATTGACGATTACCCAGTCAGCAACACTTGCCGGACTAGTTCAAAGCCCATCACGATTTGATCCAATTCATTTTCCAGAAGCTGGCCAAACCAGACGTGATGAAGTAATCAATGCCATGCTGCGAATTGGTGACATTTCACAACAACAAGCAGATGCGGCGATTGCTACTTCAATCACGACAGACTTGAAGCCGGCTACGATTCCAAATGGTTGCACAACAGCCGCTGCACCATTTTTCTGTGATTATGTTCAAACAGTTCTACGGGACGACCCTGCTTTTGGTGCAACTCCGGAAATTCGTGCCCATCTTTTAGACATTGGTGGTTTGACGATTAAAACAACCTTGAATCCCAAGGCACAATTATCAGCGCAAAAAGCAGTTAACAAATACATTCCAATAAAGGACCCTAGCCAAAAAGCAACATCAATCACCATGATTAGGCCGGGTACTGGTGAAATAACTGCAATGGCACAAGACCGACTTTGGGGAACCAAGGGTGCTGGCTACACCACCGTTAATTACAGTGCCCCAATTAATCACAACGGCACAGTTGGTTTTCAGGCAGGATCCACATTTAAGCCATTCACTATGGCTGCAGCTTTAAAGCAGCGAATCAGCCCATTTAAATACATCAGCTCGCCGCCGGTAAAAACTTTTTACAATTTCCGCGACTGCGCGACCGGAAATCTTCGCGAACCTTGGACAGTGCAGAATTCCACCAGCTCTGGATCATTTAACATGTTGCAAGGCGCGGCTTACTCAGTAAATACCTACTTTGTTGCCCTCGAAGAACAAACGGGTATTTGTGATCCGCCCGCAGTTGCTAAGGCTCTGGGTGTAACTCTTGGAAATGGTCAGGACATTCCACAGTTGCCTTGTTTCACACTTGGCTGCTTCGATGTAACCACATTAGATATGGCCGAGGCAATGGCAACTTTTGCCGGCCATGGCATGCACTGTAATCCAGTTGCAATTTTGAGTATCACCGACCGAGATGGTCAAGCAATTGAAGTTCCATCCGCAAACTGCTCACAAGCAATCGATGCTGATGTAGCAGATAGCGTTGCCGCGATTATGGCTGGCGTAATTGATGGCCCACTAGGTGGGCGAACTGGCGCAACAATGTATTTCGGACGTCCAGCTGCTGGAAAAACCGGAACTACCGACAACCACGCTGCTGTTTGGTTCGTCGGATTTACCCCAGACATGGCTGGCGCAGTTTGGGTCGGTGATCCACGTGGTGGCCAGACATACCCAATGAGTAACGTGACTATTAACGGCACTTACTACTCACAGGTTTATGGCTACCTGCTCCCAGGACCGATCTGGCGTGAGTCGATGGCTGGCGCACTTGCTGGTACGCCAAAAACAAAATGGAAACTCAAAACTCTGTTTGGCCTCAACCCAGGCGGTTGGGGTAATTACGGCGGCTACGGGCTGTGTCCAAACATGACTGGCGACGAGTTAACTAAGTGCAACGCGGCAAATAATTGGTCAAGCTACTATCCATCAAGTCCGAGTGCTAGTCCGACGCCATTTGTAAAACCAACTGGCAAGCCGCAAGTGAAGCCAACAGTTAAGCCAACTCAGAAACCAACACCACCACCCGCGCCAACACATACTGCTACGCCAACAGATACTGCAGCGCCGACACCGTAGACTTCTGGTAACTAGGGAGTGAAAATGGCCTCATTAAAAGAAACTCTGCAATCTGATGTCAAAGCAGCCATGCTCAGCAAAGACACAATTTCGCTATCCACTTTGCGAATGGTCCTATCTGCGATTACCAACGAAGAAGTGTCCGGCAAAGAGGCCCGAGAGTTAACCGATGCAGACGTAGTTACCGTTTTGAATCGTGAAGCCAAGAAGCGTCGAGAAGCCAGCGCTGCATACACGCAGGCAAATCGCCCAGAACTAGCTGAAACTGAAGAAAATGAATTAGCAGTAATTAAAAAATATCTTCCAGAAGAACTATCAAGCGCTGACCTAGAGTCGATTATTTCCGCAGCTATCGCAACCACCGCAGACGCTGGTCAAACTGGGCCGAGCGCCATGGGCTCAGTAATGAAAATCGTGCAACCACAAGTTGCTGGTCGGGCCGATGGCAGTGCGGTTGCTAACTTGGTCAAGCAGTTACTGGCGCAGTAGCGCTAAACATATTGCGCACAAATAGGTAACAAAACTTCAAGTGCTTCGCGTTCGCCAATACTGATCCGAACGCCTTCACCAACAAAAATACGCACTGCAACTGCCACGTCTACACATTCCTTAGCGAATTGTTGCGCACGATCGCCCAAAGGTAGCCAAATGAAGTTAGCCTGACTTGCGGGAATTTGAAAACCCAATTCAACAAGAGCCGACTCAAACCAGGTTCGAAGCGCTACAAGATTGTCCACTCGTTCAAGTAATTCGTCCTCATGATCAAGGCAAGCCACAGCAGCAGCCTGTGCAAGCGATGACACGCCGAACGGAACCGCGGTCTTTCGCACCGCCTCGGCCACTACTTCCGGACCAATCAGGTAACCGACCCTAAGTCCTGCTAGGCCGTATGCCTTAGAAAAAGTTCGCAGGACTGCAACATTAGAAAATGCTCGGAACGCACCCAAGCCATCCGCTGCTTGCTCATCGCGATTGAATTCTATGTACGCTTCATCGATAACCACTAGAACATTCGTTGGAACTTTTGCTAATAAATGAATCAAGTCTTGGTGCTTAACAATGCTGCCGGTTGGATTATTTGGCGTGCATATAAAGATGACCCGAGTGCGATCTGTTATCGCGGCTTCCATGGCCACAAGATCATGTTCACCCGATGATGTAAGCGGTACTCGCACACTTACCGCTCCAGCGATTGTGGTGATAATCGGATACGCCTCAAATGAGCGCCAGGCAAAAATTACTTCGTCACCTGCATCACATAATGCCTGCACAATCTGCTGACAGACGCCAACAGATCCTGTGCCAAGGGCAATGGAATTCGGCTCTACCTGAAATTTCTCGGCAAGTCGTGCGGTCAATTCAGTGGCTAGTGGATCTGGATACCGATTTATCGATTCAGCGGCCTGGGCGATAACCGATACAACACTTGGAAGTGGAGTAAGTGGATTTTCATTGCTTGAAAGTTTGTATGGGGTAAAGCCAGCTACTGCTTCGGCACGATCGCCAGCTTTATAGCCAGGTAATCCTTGAATTGACTCACGAATTTTCACTTCATCGCTCATACTTGCTCCCGGGCAATAGCAACAACTGTTACATCTTCATGTATCCAGCGGTCTAGTTCATCATGTGCAGCAAAATCTTTCATAGCTGCAGAAATATTTTTAATTATTTCTCGGGGTCCATCTTCTTTTGAAAGATGTGCGGTTGCTGCTAGTAAACCTTCAATTTCAAAAAACTCTTTTTTAGAGTTGCGAAGCTCTAAGAGCCCGTCTGAAGTGATTAGGATGCGCATCCCGGGTTCAAGTAGGAATTGTTTAATGTCCCATACTTTTCCAAACCCAGCCAACATCGGTCCTGTTGGATTCAAAAGTTTATGTGTTCCATCTGGATAAAGTACAACTCCCGGTGGATGTCCTGCACTAATCCAGCGCACAGGCAACTTTGGATCAATTGGGATCTCCATTACAAATGCGGTGGCAATTTTGGCTTCGACATCGGCCAATTTATCGGAAGCCGCTTTAACGATGCGATGAATATCGATTCCAGAACTAACCGCAGTTTCGAAAACTGCTTTCGACTGTAAACCTGCAATTGCAGAACCAGCATTATGTCCTTGGATGTCTACCTGAACAATTACATGCGCGCGCTCAGTGGAGAATATGTCCCACCAGTCGCCACTAGTCACACCTTCGGCGGCTTGATAAATGTCGTACACCTCGAGTGGGTGAATTTTAGATCGTTGGAAGTTGGTCGCTAACGCAGTTCGTACTTCATGCGTAAGGGTAGGTTCTGCCGAAATTGAAGATTCAATTGATCTAGTGCGATCTATTTGATCAACCAAACTGCGCCGCATCGCATCAGCCGCTTTTGCCGTTTGCGCTATTTCCAGCGGGCCAGTTGCCCTGATGCTGATATTCAACTCACCATCTGAAATCCGATTTAGATCCTTTCGCATACGAAGCAGCGGAATGATTACCCAACGACGAGCGAAATATGATGCAAGAACAAGTAAAAAGAAATCCAAGACGGCTGCGCCAGCGATAGTTACTGCTAATTGGTTACCGACATGAATTAACTCTTGATCTTGCGGCAAGACTTTACCAATATGTGCCCGAGCTAGCTGATATGCGCGAATTTCCCAAGCAGCAACAGCAGCTGTCACAATCGAAATGGCACCAAGAAATAGCCATAGTCGAGTGGTTAGTTTCACAATCTAACTCTAGACGGTTAGTTGATTTGTGCGAGCTCTCGAATAGCTGACTCAAATAAGCCTTGATGAGCGTCCACATCTGCAACTGTTGTTGCCGGACACATCAAAGCCATGTTATGAAATGGGGTCATCAAAATTCCACGATTACACATGTAAAGGTGCATAAACTCATCTAGTTCTTCGTCGCTCGCTGCAGCTGACTCGCTGCCCGAAGTTGGTGTTGGAGCCGTGAATCTATATTCAGCGCGGGCGCCTATCTGGGAAATTGACCAATTAATTTGATATCGATCCAAAATTTCTTGCACCTGCTCGGTGTAGCGCGTACCCAGAATAATCATCTGCGCAAAAGCCTGATCGGTTAGTACCTCGCCCAGAGTTGCACGCATAGCAGCTAGCGAAAGTGCATTACCGGCAAGTGTGCCACCCACCCCACCAACATCGATTAGGTCTGCCTCTGGATGGTTAGTCAACATCTGGGCAACTTCGTGGGTGATTCCGTAAGCACCAGATGGGATTCCTGCGCCAATTGATTTACCGATAATGAAAATATCTGGCGACAGATTCTCGCGCGCGGTCATGCCCCCAGGACCAGCAGAGAAAGTGTGCGTTTCATCAATCATTAATAACGCGTTGTATTTTGTTGCTAGCTCACGAAGGCCTTCAAGGAAACCTGGGACAGGTAAAACTATGCCGATATTTGTCATTGCTGGTTCAGCCAAAATTGCCGCAACATCACCATTGGCTAGTTCGCGTTCAACACCAGCAAGATCGTTGAACTCAACTACCCGAGTTGTTTCATCAAGCGGAACTGGCGGAGCAACATTGCCAGGTCGCGCAGTGGCACGACCGCCTTGCCCTGGTACCGCGAAAGTCTCATCAACTGATCCGTGATAGCAGTAGGAAAAAACTAAAATTTTCGGTTTCCCTGTGGCCAGTCGTGCCAGCCTAACCGCCCACCGGTTTGCATCTGTAGCAGTTAAGGTAAACGACCAAAGTGGTAGACCAAATCTGCGTGTTAATTCAGCGCCGACCCATTGTGCATCTGCAGTTGGCAACATTGTGGTGATTCCCCCAGCGGCATTGATGCGATGACTGATTGCTGCCACGCTTGCTGCTGGACTATGCCCGGCCATTGCTCCGGTATCACCGAGTGCAAAGTCGATATATGTGTGTCCGTCAACATCAACGATGCGGTTGCCGTGCGCGGTTTCAAAATAGAGCGGAAATCCGCCGGACCATTTATTCATCCAAGTCATCGGAACACCGCCAAACAAATTAGTTGCTTGTTCGTAAAGTGCAATCGAGCCAGGGTTATTAATTCGGTATGTTGCGCGTTCACGTTCTAATAACGAGGCCAGATGTTGGCGATCTATGACAGCCATGATTAGGAAGACGCAGCCATTTCAGCAAAGCGACTGTAATGACCTTGCCAGGCCACAGTAATTGTGTCGGTTGGGCCGTTGCGGTGTTTGGCCAAGATGAAGTCAGATTCACCGCGGCGCGCAGATTCTGGTTCGTAGAAACCTTCACGATGTAACAAGATAACCATGTCTGCATCCTGCTCCAGTGAGCCTGATTCACGAAGGTCTGAAAGCATCGGCTTCTTGTCTTGGCGCTGCTCTGGTCCACGGTTTAGCTGACTTAGTGCAACAACAGGTACATCTAACTCTTTAGCGAGCAATTTGAGCGAACGTGAGAACTCACTAACTTCAACCTGACGACTTTCTACTCGACGACCAGAACTCATTAGCTGGATGTAGTCGATCACAATAAGTTTCAGATCATGTCGCTGCTTCAACCGACGAGCTTTCGCGCGGATTTCCATCATGGTCATGTTGGGCGAGTCATCGATAAACATTGGAGCTTCACTAACTTGACCCATCCGAGCTGCAAGACGCTGCCAATCGGCTTCGACCAAGTTACCGCCACGCATTGAATTCAAACTCACGGAGGCCTCGGCAGAAAGTAGGCGCATAGCGATTTCGTTACGACTCATCTCAAGTGAGAAGATTGCCGATGTTAAATTATGTCGAATACTTGCACTGCGCGCTAAGTCCAACGCCAAGGTAGATTTACCCATACCTGGTCGGGCCGCAACAATAATTAATTGCCCGCCATGTAGGCCATGTGTGATGGCATCTAGGGCAGCAAATCCTGTTGGCACACCGAGCAGAACTCCGCCTTTGCCTTCAATGGCTTCGATCTCGTCTAACGTGCTTGGGATGATTGTCGAGAGTGGTTGATAATCTTCACTCTGGCGTTGTTTTGTTACATCAAATACTTCAGCCTGTGCGCGATCAACCAGCACATCAATTTCGCTATCACCCGAATAACCCATCTGGGTAATGCGAGCGCCAACTTCAACTAAGCGACGAAGCACTGCTCGCTCAGTAACAATGCGCGCGTAGTAGCCTGCGTTTGCAGCTGTCGGCACACCAGATACCAAAGTGTGCAAGTAACTGACGCCACCAATGTTGGTTAGCGTTCCAGCTTTAGAAAGATAGTTTGAAACCGTGATTGCATCAGCAGGTTCGCCACGACCGTAGATGTCGAGGATTGCCGCAAAAACTGTGGTGTGAGCTGGCTTGTAAAAATCATTTTCATGTAAGTGCTCAATAACGTCTGCAATGGCGTCTTTACTAAGGAGCATCGCGCCAAGAACTGATTGCTCGGCAACAATGTCTTGCGGTGGGGTCAAAAGTTGATCATGGTTATGATCCCGTGAAAATTCAGCAACGCTCATGAATACCTTCAAAATCTGCAGTTTTATGTGTAGTCCGACTCTAGATTGCTGCTCTGACAGTGACAATGAGTCCTGTGGACTAGCCTGTGGATAAAGTGGGGAAACACGCCGCTTTTATGCACTTTGAACTTGGGATAACTTGTGCGTGTTTGCCCCTAAAAATTGAAAAAGCCATCCCCAGTTGCTTTTTTTACTACACAGCCTGTGCATAAAAAATATATTTTTATTCAAGTCCATCTTGGCTTGGCGTCAGTTGCTTACGCAGGCGATCAGCTAAAACTGCCGAAATTGCACAACCTAAAAGCAAAATCAAAATCCATTGGTACGGTAGCTGGCGACTTAGCATAAATCCGCCAAGTGCCGGGCCGATTGAACCAGCGAGCGACCAATTGAGCGAACTTACGGCGTTGTAACGGCCACGCAAATGCTCTGGTGCTAGATCATTGGGCAGAGCTGGTCCAACAGGCGACCAAACCATTTCGCCACAAGCGAAGATGCCCATAGCCAAAGCAGCCATAACCGCTGGCCACAAGCCCGGCAATTTAAGACCGCTTGCCAGAACTATCCAAGACAGCGCCCAGAGTAAACACACAACTTGCAACATGCGCGATCTACTTCGACCTTTGACCAACTTCAAGAAATAAATCTGACCAATCACAATTAAGAAAGTGTTGATAGCCCAAATTGGGCCAAGCGCCTTAGCTGATTGATGAGCAAAAACAGTAAGCAGTGGTGCAATGCCCGCATCCATTAATGAGCCATAACCACAAATGAGCATTAGCAGTGTGGCCAAGAAATAGTAAATTAATTTTCGATCAGCAAGTAAGTCGCGATAACTACCGGGCTCGTGCTTATCCTGTGCATCTGGCACAAAGTTAGGTATCGAAAATAGAACTAGTAAGTAGAGTAAATATGAACAAGCATCAATCGAATACAAACGCAAGAAACTAGATGGATCATTTAAATCTACAATCAGCGCACTGAGCAAACCGCCGATGCCCAGACCCAAATTCAAAAACATAAATGAGATACCAAAAATGTTCTGACGCTGTTGCGCTGGCACCATCCTGGCAACCATCGTATTTTGTGCCGGCCATAATCCCGACTGCCCCAGCGCACTAAAGCTAGCAACCAAATACGCCTGGGTGCCATTGTGCACGAATGCCCAACTCAAAGTTGCAAACATTTGCACTACCAAGCAAATAACCATCACTGGCTTAGGTCCAACTCGATCAATAGCCGCGCCAACAGGTCCAGTTGCTACCAGTCCAGAAATAGACATCCAAGCAACGACAAGCGCCGCAGTTAATAGCGAGAAGCCACGAACTTGATGCAAATAAACAATCAAAAGTGGAAGTGTTAAGCCACTGCCTAATGAACTTAAGAAATTGCCAAAAAGTAATCTGCGAGTTAGAGCAGGTGTTTCCCTAAGCAGATCTAACATGGTGTCGCCTTTGACCCTAAGTAACTAATTCCATAAACACAAAAGAGGCCGCTCGCGCGACCTCATTGTGGAGACTAGGGGAATCGAACCCCTAACCCCCTGCTTGCAAAGCAGGTGCTCTACCAATTGAGCTAAGTCCCCTTGGCACAAACCAAGACTTCTAAACTACTCAGAAGTGGCCTGTGTCCACAAGTCCTGTTCCGCCTTATTTGCTTTTGCCTGCTTGTAGCCAACAAAACCAACCAATGCGAGTATTGCCAAGAAAAACTTTTTCATAGCGATCCTTTCTAGAACTTGCGTGGGCCTAGATGGACTTGAACCATCGACCTCTTCCTTATCAGGGAAGCGCTCTAACCAAGCTGAGCTATAGGCCCTCGTAATTATTCAGTTGTAACGTCGAGGTCTGTGACCTCTTCCTTGCACCAGGCCTACAACCACGTTCAGCTATAGGCCCTCGTAATTATTCAGTTGTAACGTCGAGGTCTGTGACCTCTTCCTTGCACCAGGCCTACAACCACGTTCAGCTATCGGCCCTCGTACTTATTTAGTTTTAGGTCTGACTTGTCGAAATTTTTAACGCGAAACACGAGATTACCGCAATTTTACGTTTCGCCCAAAATTGAGGCGTTACTTTGCCGCACTGTCGGTAACACTGACTTCAATTCCGCCCGTAAATCCGACGCTGAGGTTATACAACACCGCGAAAATTACCGAAAGGACACTGAGCAACACAATCTCAATAGCCGAAATAACCATGGATAAGCCCACTAGCCGACCAAGCGATAAAAAGCTGACTCCTGAATCGCGGTTACCCGATACCGACTGGAATAACCCACTCACAGCCTCAAATACCCCAGCAGCCGACAACAAAAGCCACAGCACAATAGTCGCCACGATAATAACCCCAGCGATGGTAACGCCAAGCATGAACGATGATTTGGCAACTGACCAAGGATCTAGGCGAGTAATCCGTACTTTGCGAGTTTCTACAGAATCAATCGCTACGGCGCTGCTCTCATCGACTGCTGACATTAGCTTGATTCACCTTCTACGACTACTTCCGTGGCAACTTCACCGTCGGTTTCGGTTACTTCATCGACTGCCGGCTCATCTAGTGCCAGTTCATCGAGTAGCGCCAAAGAGGCAGCTGATGAGCGAGCAACAGCAACTACCTGGTCTTCTTCAGCAACCTTCATCAATGAAACACCCATGGTGTCTCGACCGGCAGCGCGAATCTCATCCACGCGAGTGCGGATAACCACACCATTTGAAGCGATTGCAAAAAGTTCATCGTCGCCCTTGCAAACAAGTGCGCCAGCTAGTCCGCCACGTCTTTCAACCAAGCGCATAGCCCGAACACCTTGAGTGCCACGACCCTTTGCATTCCATTCGGACAGTTGAGTTCGTTTTACCCAACCACCATCGGTGACTGTTACTAGGTAATCATCTTCCAGTGCAACTTCGAGTGACAGCAAATAATCATCAGCGCTCTTGAAGCGAATACCGATAACGCCAGTCGCGGAACGACCCATAGGGCGCAACGTATCGTCTGATGCATGGAAGCGTACCGAGTAACCAAGTTTGGTAACCAGAATTACATCATCTTGCGCACTAACAAGTTGCGCACTAACCAAACTGTCGTCATCGCGTAGATTGATAGCGATTAAGCCGGTACTTCGCGGCGAATCGTATTCGGTTAAACGAGTTTTCTTCACTGTTCCGCCACGGGTGGCCAAAACCAAGTAAGGCGCCTGCTCGTAGTTCTTCAGATCGAGTACCTGAGCAATCTCTTCATCCGGAGCCAGTTGCAACAAGTTCGCTACATGCTGTCCACGAGCATCGCGACCAGCTTCAGTAAGTTCGTAGGCTTTAACGCGGAAAACCCGGCCACGAGTAGTGAAGAACAAAATCCAATTGTGCGTAGTTGTCACAAAGAAGTGTGCAACAACATCATCTTGCTTAAGTGCCGCGCCCTTAACTCCGCGGCCACCGCGACGTTGGGCCCGGTACAAGCCAGCCTTGGTTCGCTTTACGTAACCGTCAGCAGTAATAGTCACTACAACCGGCTCATTGACGATTAGGTCTTCGTTCGTCACATCATTTTCATCGGCCACAATTTGTGAACGTCGCTCATCACCAAACTTGGCAACGATTTCAGCAAGCTCTTCACTAACAATGGAGCGCTGTCGAACAATGCTGCCCAAAATATCTTCATAGTCAGCGATTTCGTTCATCAATTTGTCGTGTTGATTTTGCAATTCACCGCGTTCCAAAGCAGCCAACTTACGCAACTGCATGTCAAGGATTGCTTGTGCTTGAATTTCATCAATCTCAAGCAGGTCTTGCAAGCCTTGTTGCGCTGTGGATGCAGACGCAGAACCACGAATCAACGCGATAACTTCGTCAATGCGATCAATAGCTTTTAGCAAACCAATCAAAATGTGGACGCGCTCTTGCGCAATACGTAAGCGATACGCTGTGCGGCGTTGAATCACTTCAATCTGATGTGTAATCCAGTTTGAAACAAATGCATCAACTGAAAGAGTGCGTGGCACTCCATCAACAAGAGCCAACATGTTGGCGCCAAAATTATCTTGTAGCTGCGTTTGTTTGAATAGATTGTTCAGCACAACCTTTGCTACCGCGTCGCGCTTAAGCACAACAACAATGCGCATACCAGTTCGGCTACTTGTTTCATCAATGATGTCTGCGATGCCAGTGATCTTGCCCTGGTCATGCAGTTCAGCGATTCGGGAAATCAAATTATCCGGATTGACTTGGTACGGAAGTTCAGTAATTACGATTACGGTACGTCCACGCTTATCTTCGGTGATTTCCGTTACGGCGCGCATGGTTATTGAGCCACGGCCAGTGCGCTGTGCATCTTGAATGCCACGGCGACCAACAATTAGTGCGCCAGTTGGGAAATCGGGTCCGCTAATGCGTTCCATTAATGCTTCAAGTAATTCTTCCCGGCTAGCTTGCGGGTTTTCCAGCGACCACTGAACACCAGCGGCTACTTCACGCAAATTGTGTGGCGGGATGTTGGTGGCCATACCAACAGCGATGCCTGACGAGCCGTTTACGAGCAGGTTTGGAAAGCGTGCTGGCAGAACTGTGGGTTCAAGATTCTTTCCGTCGTAGTTCGGCGTGAAATCAACCGTGTCTTGATCGATGTCACGAACCATCTCCATGGCTAACGGCGCCAAACGCGCTTCGGTGTAACGCGCCGCAGCTGGTGAATCGTTACCAGGGGAACCAAAGTTGCCCTGGCCCTGTGCAAGTGGATACCGCAGTGACCAACTTTGGGTCAGGCGAACCAATGTGTCATAAATCGCGCTATCACCATGTGGGTGATACTGGCCCATAACTTCACCAACAACGCGAGCACTCTTATTAAATGATCGGTCTGGGCGATAGCCGCCGTCGTACATCGCGTAAATAACGCGTCGGTGCACAGGCTTGAGGCCATCGCGAACATCCGGAAGTGCGCGCGAGACGATAACACTCATTGCATAGTCGAGGTAAGAGCGCTGCATTTCTACATGCAGATCAACAATTTCGATGTGGTCGTTTGTTTCGGAAATTTCAGTCATTAGATATCCAAAAAGCGTACGTCGCGAGCATTGCGTTGAATGAAGTTGCGGCGACTTTCGACATCTTCACCCATGAGGGTCGAGAACAATTGATCTGCTTGCGCAGCATCGTCAACAGAAACTTGAAGTAACACTCGGCGCTGTGGATCCATTGTGGTTTCCCACAACTCTTCAGCGTTCATTTCGCCAAGTCCCTTGTAGCGCTGAATATCTTCAGTTCGAAGTTTCTTACCGGCAGCTAATCCCGCTTCAACAATTGCATCACGCTCACGGTCGCTGTAGGCATAAGCCGGAGCTTCGCGCGACCACTTGATTTTGAAAAGTGGTGGTTGCGCGAGGTACACGTAGCCGCCATCAACAAGCGGGCGCATGTAGCGGAATAAAAATGTTAAAAGTAGCGTGCGGATGTGCTGACCATCAACATCAGCATCAGCCATCAAAACCACTTTGTGATAACGCAATTTGTTGATGTCGTATTCATCCTGAATTCCGGTACCGAATGCCGAAATTAGCGACTGTACTTCAGTGTTCGCTAGCACTTTATCGACCCGAGTTTTTTCAACGTTCAGGATTTTTCCACGAATTGGCAAAATCGCTTGTGTGCGTGGATCGCGGCCCTGGCCAGCAGAGCCACCCGCTGAGTCACCTTCTACGATGAATACTTCACATTCTGCGGGTTCGGTGCTCGAGCAATCTTTTAGTTTGCCAGGCAAACCACTACTGCCGAGTAGCCCCTTACGGTTACGCGCTAAATCACGTGCTTTACGAGCTGCTAGTCGAGCCGTTGCTGCCTGCACAGATTTGCGCGCGATTTCTTTACCTTCACTGGGGTTCTTTTCAAACCAGGCACCCAGTTGTTCATTGACTACTTTTTGGACGAATGCTTTGGCTTCCGTGTTGCCCAATTTAGTTTTTGTCTGACCTTCAAACTGTGGTTCGCGAAGTTTAATCGAAACAATTGCGGTTAAACCTTCACGCACATCTTCACCAGAAAGGTTTGTGTCCTTTTCCTTCAAGATGTTCCACTCGCGAGCAAACTTATTGACCAATGTGGTCATTGCTGCGCGAAAACCTTCTTCGTGAGTTCCACCTTCAATTGTGTTAATGGTGTTTGCAAAAGTGTAAACAGATTCGGTGTAACTGTTACTCCACTGCAAAGCCAACTCAGCACTCAAGCCACGCTCGTCGTCCTCAGATGCAATTTCGATTACCTCAGCATGAGCCGCAACTTTAGTTGAGTTGAGATGGCGAACAAAATCCGCAATGCCGCCCTCATAAAAGTAACTGACGCTGCGGTTTCCGCTTTCAATTATTTCTTCGCCGCGCTCGTCAGTGGCTGCATAAGTTGTAGCCCGCTCATCAGTCAAAGTAAGCGTTAATCCTCGATTTAGAAATGCCATCTCCTGGAAGCGCCTAGCTAAAGTATCGAAGTCGTAGTGCAGCGTTTCAAAAATGTCGCCATCGGCCCAGAAAGTGACTGCGGTACCAGTTGTAAGCGTTTTGCCACCTTTAGCCAGTGGGGCCACTGGGACGCCGTGTTTGTACGACTGAGTCCAGATTGCTCCCTCGCGTTTAACCTCAACATCAACGTTGGTTGAGAGCGCGTTAACTACTGATACACCGACGCCGTGCAGGCCACCGGAGACTGCGTAACCGCCGCCGCCAAACTTGCCACCCGCGTGCAGAACGGTTAAAACCACTTCAACAGCTGGTTTGCCCTCAGACGGGACAATATCCACTGGAATACCGCGGCCATTGTCGATAACGCGCACTGCGCCATCGGCCAGGATTGTTACATCGATGTGATCGCAATGTCCTGCTAGTGCTTCGTCAACAGAGTTGTCGACAACTTCATAAACCAAGTGGTGTAAGCCGCGCTCACCGGTTGAACCGATGTACATTCCGGGGCGTTTACGAACAGCATCCAGGCCCTCAAGGACCTGGATGGCACTGGCGTCATATGACACTAGTAGACCTTCCAGTTAGTGGGAAAAACACACGATTTCCGGCGGCTATATTTCCCACTTTTTATCTGTGTTTGAGTACCTCAATCCTATCGGTTTTTAGGTCAAAAAAAGGACCAAACTCACTACCCATATGTGTCTCGCGGTCCACGTCCTGGCACACTTCGCAGGCCGTGTTTCCAAGAGGGTGCGCTAGGTCCGAGAACTTGGATATCGGTCACTACACCAGCGCCAAACTCATCGGCTAAAGTTTGCACAATTTTAGGAATGTAGAGTCGCATTTGTGTTGCCCATGCTGTTGAGTCAGCGCGCAAAATTAATACCCCAGAGGTACCACTTGGATCCAAATTCAAAGTTTCGATCTGCACATGATCTGCAACTTGCTCACCGGCCAATTGTGGCCACATTGCATGTAACTTGCCCGCAGTGATATTTAGGTCCCAACCCCTAGCCACAATCAGGTGATCAACAAGCATGGAGAGCTGCGCTGGGTCTCGAACATCAGGGCCAGCTCCACTTCGCTGCTCATCAACAACACGATTAAATGTTGGTATCGCCCTTGACGGAATTCCTTTACGTAGTCGCGCCCGCGTCAGGATTGACTTCAAAAAATCGTGCTGCTCGTTATTCAACATGGGCCGCTGCATCTTCAAGCCAATATTGCACACCGGCTAAATCTGTCGGTACATCCTGAACATCAGCAACGGTAATAATTGTCTGTTCTACATCGGCGATCGTAGCAACTAGCCGAGCGCGACGCTTTGCATCAAGTTCTGCAAAAACATCATCAAGAATTAGCACTGGATCTGAATCATGTTCGCGCAGCACAGCAAAAGTTGCCATGCGTAGGGCAATTGCAACCGACCAAGACTGACCATGTGAGGCATAGTTACGCACTGGCGCATTGGCTAATTCCAGCATCAAATCGTCCCGATGGGGTCCAGACAGAGTCAATCCGCGATCAATCTCTTCGTTATGTCTAGTTGCGAGCGC
>Ga0194055_10000736_pt1 | contig 26422 bp, 16 predicted proteins | sample SepL449m_MetaG_FD_155482 | JGI IMG/M metagenome (GOLD analysis project Ga0194055, IMG submission 155482) | Anoxic zone freshwater microbial communities from boreal shield lake in IISD Experimental Lakes Area, Ontario, Canada - Sep2016-L442-9m | ecosystem: Environmental > Aquatic > Freshwater >... | reverse complement strand
GCCTTGCGGGGCGAGTCGAACCCGAGCAGGTGGCGGTTCTTGGCGAAGAACTCGCTGACCGAGATGTCGCGCTGGCCGGCGGCCAGGCTCTGGGCGGTGGCCCGCCGCTTGGCAGTCGGCTTGGACGGGGCTGCGGCCTCGCCATCGGTGGACGGCGCGGGCTCCTTCACCACCGCGGCGGCCTTCTCAGGCTTCGCGTTCGCTGCCTTCTTCGCGGCTGGTCGTTTGGCGGTCTTAGCCATGGGTTTTCCGAGGTTTTGGCTCCCAGACTGTGATCCCGGATGGCAGGCTTGGCAAGTGGGGACGGCTTTGCCGGTCGCGGAGACTTTGACTGGAGACACGGACGAGACGCCGGGGGTGGGTGAAAGCCTCGGCTTCGGAAGGCACAGCCCTGCCTACTCGCCTCGACTTCCATCCACCCCCGGCTCATCCAACGGTAGGGCTTGGCTGCCGGCACCCGTTCGGAAGAGGACAGCTGTTGCGAAGAATGCAGAAGGTGTGCCTGTCAGGAAGAACCGGCATCCGAGGCATTGGCGGAGTGATGCGTAGGACGCGTTCCGGCCGAAGTTTCGGGTGCCGGGGCGATCCCGGCAACGTCTGGCTCCGTCCACGAGGTGCCCCGATGCTGCGTGCCCGCTCAACCCAGCCCTGGATGCTCGCGACACTACTCGTCGCTGAGGCGTTCGCTGCCACCTCCGCGCTGGCGATCCCGATCGACGGGGGCGTTGAAGGACCCACGCCCGACGTCTTCTACAACTTCTACGTGCCGCCGGTGGCGGCGGGCGGCTATCCCGGCATGGGGGCGCAACTCTACGTGTCGCCGCGGCCGGTGCCGCCCCGCGTGGGCCACACCTGGAACACGTATCCACCCTTCATGCCGCACGAGTTCCTCTACAAGCACCGCCGCCGCTACATCCGCCCCGCGGGCGTGACCGGCATGCGGACTGACGTGCACGCCTACTGGTACTGATCCCGGAGACCCTTCCATCATGGATCGCCGCGTTCTCATCTCGACGCTCTTCGCGGGCTCCGTCGCCCTCGCCACCGCGGGCCTTGGCCTCGCGACGGCCGGCGATCATGGTGCCCGAGCGCCTGGTTGCGCCGGCGCCTGCTGCGCCTCGGGGCAGTGCGGCCCGGGTGGCCATGGTCATTGCGGCCACGGCCGTTGCCACCACGGCCATTGCGGCAAGCACTGCGGTCACTGTGGCCATTGCAGCCTCTGCGGCACACCAGTGGGCGGCCCGTGCGGCTACGGAAAGACGGGCGGTCTGCATGAGGACTGCAAGTACAACGCCTGGGAGAAGCGATACTTCCTCCGCTCGCAGGGCAAGAGTTGGCACAGCGCCTGGTACGACCCTGCCGAGGGCCGGCCGATCGCGTTGGTCGTGCCGCCGACGAGCGAGTTCATGACGCAGTACTCGTGGGGCGTGCCGAGCAGCCGCGTGGCACCGATCTACCATCAGTTCCATCGTCCATACCCAGGCCCCGGCGCGGTGGCCGGCAGCGGTGGCGGCGGGTTCCTGCCGACGCCCAACCAGCCGAGCGACACCGTCCAGTTTGGCGTGAACGCCGTCCGCGGCCCCTGGGGCGCGTACTGACAGACGCGCCTCGTAGCACAGGTTGTCAACCTGTGCCGCCCATGTAGCACAGGTTTTCAACCTGTGTGTCTTTCGGCCTCGCATCGCGCTCGGGGCTGCCCGCGCCCGTCGCCGGACGCTCGCTGCGGGCATCCTGCCCTGCGCTCGCTCGATGCTGACTGCGCTCCGGCATCCATGCCTTCGCTTGTCAGCAACGCCGGCTCCCGGGCACGGGCAGCCCCTCGCTGCCACCTGTAGCACAGGTTGCCAGCCTGCGGCTACGTTGAGGCAACGCTCCGTCATCACGTAGCACAGGTTGCCAACCTGTGCCTGTTCACACCGCAGGTTGCCAACCTGCGGCTACGTTCAGGTATCCCACTGCCCTTTGGTAGCACAGGTTTTCAACCTGTGTCCTTCAGCGCTGCTCGTCGAGCCGGGCGCGGGCCAGGGTGGCCCACGGGCTCTCCGGGGCCAGTGCGAGAAACTGGCCGAGATGGTAGTCGGCGTCGTTCGCAAGCCCCATCTCACGGAGCACGCCCGCAATGTGCCAGTGGGCGTCGGCGTAGTCAGGCTCCTGGCGGAGCACGCCCTCGAGCGCCGCGACCGCAAGGTCGTGCTCGCCGAGTTCCGCGAGCACGCAGCCGAGGCTTGCGCGGGCCTGGAGGTGATCGGGATCGATCTCGATCACCGCGTAATACCGCTCCCGCGCTGCCGTCAGGTCGCCCGAGCGGTAGAGCAGTTCGGCCAGCATGAAGACCACGCGGGCCGACGGACCCTGCGCCTGGAGCACCGCCCTGAGGGCCTCCGCCGCCTCGACAAACTCGCCGGCCGCCTCGAGGTCGTCGGCAAGGTCGAGGATCTCCGCGGCATCAGTTCCCGGGGCAGGGAGGTCGGGCGACATCGTGGCCGGAGCCTGCGTCTCGGTCGGTGGCGTTGGCCGAATGCCGACGATCGCCGGCTCTTCCACCTCGTCCGCAGTGTCGGCGAACGACGACGTGTAGAAGCCGAGTTGGAGTTGGCGGCCAGGAGCGAGCAGGCGGCCCCCTTCGTCGAGGTTCAGCCGCCGGCCGTCAAGCCGCACCCGCGCTGCAGCCTCCGCGGCAGCCCGTGCTCCGCCGGGCGCCAGGCCGCCGAGTTTGGCGTCGATCTCGCGGAGCGAGAGCCCGCCTGCGAGCAGGCGGGCGAGATGGCGGCCCACGACCAGCTGCGGAAAGTCAAACCACTCGACCGAGCCGGCGACGTGTGCGGGCACGAGCAGGCCGCCGCGAGACCAGTGACGGATCGCGGCCGGTGGCACGGCGAGCACGTCGGCCATCATTGCAGCCGTGTGGAGCCTGTGAACTCCTGGCGAATCGGACGAGTGCTCATCGAGCAGCAGAGGCTGCCGCGGGCCGCGTCTCCGCGGAGCGGCTTCCGCTGTTGGCCGCCGCCCGAGTTCCCGTGTGTCGTCGTCCGTATACTCGGGGGGCATGCGCGAATCCTGCAAGGATCGCAGGAATGTACTCCGCGCATCGGCGGCTGCCAATCGGCGAGCGTTATCCCGCGACGGCATGATCGGACCGCCTACCCAGCACAGTCGCCGCGGTTCTGGCCTTCGATGCCAAAGCTCGATGCGTCGGCAAACGACACGCTTCCAGGGACCGTCAGTGGCCCAGCCGCATTGAAGAGGAACCGCGACCCCGCGGCGAAGGTGATAGCACCAGCGAGGCTCCCCGTGCCGCTGCCCAAGCTGCTGGCCGTGTTGACGTACACGATCGCCGAGCCGGAGATCTGCGTGATGCTGGCAGCGGTGCGGGGGCTTGTGGTGAACCTCCAGGTGAAAGCCGAATTCGCCATGGTGGCCAGATCCACGGTTGCCGAGTTCAGAAGAGTCACCACCCCCCAACCACTGGTCGAAGGAGTGCCATTGGACAGCGCGTCGCCCGTGATTGGCGAACGGATCCACTGCGGAAAAAAGGGGGGTAGTGACGGGATTGCTGGCTATGAACTTCGGAGGAGGCGAGCACTGTCTCGGCAGAGCTCATCGCGTTACGTGCCGCAAAGCGTGTACGAAAACACGATTTTCGTATACACTTTGGGGGCTTCTGGAGGCATGGCATGATTTCGGCTCAACTGCTTTTCCCGCCCCGAGTCATCCCCGGATCTCCCGCCATGCGCACCCCTGCCACGCCGCCGAAACGCTCGCTTGCCGTCCGCGAAATGATCGAGGAACGGATCGTTGATGGCCGCTACCCGCCCGGGATGCGGCTCGACGAAGTGGCCCTGGCGAAGGAGTTTGGCGTGTCCCGAACGCCAATCCGAGAAACACTCATTCAGCTCAGTTCGTCGGGTATGGTGGAACTCCGTCCACGGAGGGGGGCGGTGGTGGCCGACGCCAGCCCGCACCGCATCTGCGAGATGTTTGAGGTGATGGCCGAACTCGAGGCCATGTGCGCGCGGCTTGCCGCCCGCCGGATTACCGACGAGGAGCAGGCTGATCTCGTGGCCGCCCATCATGCCTGCGAGTTGGCTCGCGACACGGGGTCTACGGATGGCTATTTCGTCGAGAACGAGGCGTTTCACCAGGTGATCTACGGGGCCGCGCACAACGCCTTTCTCGCCGAGCAGGCGCTGCAGTTGCAGCGGCGGTTGCGGCCCTTTCGGCGGCTCCAACTTCGCATCCGCAATCGCGTGGGCACGTCGTTTGCCGAGCATCAGGCGATCGTCGATGCGCTGGTCGCGGGAGATGGCGACAAGGCTGCCCAGGTGCTGCGCGACCATGTGATCGTGCAGGGCGAACGATACGGCGACCTCGTGGCGTCGATCAGCCACATGAAATCCGCCACCGCTGAGCCCGCCAAGGCGCAGCGAGCGAAGGCCGTGAAGCGGCCCGCGGCAGGCCGGCGTGTTCGGAAGTAGTCGGTTCGGGAGAGAACACTATGGCGATTGCCGTGCCGGGCGGACCATGGATCGTCGTCATGTTGGTCATGCCAGCTGCGTGGTCGGCGGCCACCTGCGCCGCTGCGACCCCGGCGGGAGGGCGTGTGATCGAGGCGGCGGTCAAGCCCGGGAAGCCCTTCACGGAGCACGCCACCACCACGCTTGGCGACCTGCCGCCGCTGCCGATCGACGCCCCGCTCGACCGCTTCGGTGGACTCGAGTCTCGCCGTGAGACCGCCTCGGGCTTCTTTCGCACCGAACGGATCGACGACCGCTGGTGGCTCGTCGATCCCGATGGCGCGGTTTTCATCAGCCGCGGCATGAACTCCATCTCGCCGGTGCGAACCGATGGTGGCCGAGCGGCCCTCGAGCGGCTGTTCGGCTCCGAAAGCCGCTGGGCGGCCGCGGCCACGACCCAACTCCGCGCGGCGGGCTTCAACACCGCCGGCGCCTGGTCGGCACACGATCTTTTAGATGAGGCCCCGCAGCCACTGTCCGCCACCCGCCTCTGGAGCTTCATGTCGGCCTACGGCAAGAAGCGGGGCGGCACGTTCATGCAGGCCGGCCACGTCGGCTATCCCGGCGACTGCCCGTTCATCTTCGATCCGGAGTTCCCCGAGTTTTGTGCCGAGCACGCGGGCCAGCTTGCAAAGCACCGCGACGATCCGCTGCTGCTTGGGCATTTCTCCGACAACGAGATGCCGTGGAGCCGGGCGATGCTCGAGAACTACCTCCGCCTGCCGGCCGATGATCCGGGTCATGCCGCCGCCCGCGACTGGCTCGCCGCGCGGCGAGGCGGGGCCGCTCCTGCTGCCGGTGAGATCACCGATGCCGATCGTTCGGCGTTCCTCGAGTTTGCGGTCGACCACTACCTTTCGATCGTGGCGGCCGCCATCCGCGGGGTCGATCCGAACCACCTCTTCCTCGGCGTGCGACTCCACGAACCAGTGTTCGATCTGCCCGAGGTGTTCCGCGCCGCCGGCCGGCACTGTGACGTGATCTGCGTGAACTACTACCGCGTCTGGACGCCGGACGAAGAGCAGATGGCGATGTGGGCTCGCGAATCATGCCGGCCATTCATGGTCACCGAGCATTACGCCAAGGGAGCCGACAGCGGCATGGGCAACACCGGCGGCGCGGGGTGGCTCGTCCGTGGCCAGCGGGACCGCGGCCTCTTCTATCAGAACTTCGCGATCGGCCTCCTGCGGACGCGGAACTGTGTCGGCTGGCACTGGCACCGCTACGCCGACAACGATCCCGACGATAAGAACGTCGATCCGTCGAATCGCGACTCGAACAAGGGCATCGTTTCGTCGCGGTACGAGCCCTGGTCGCCGGTGATCGAGGAGATGACGGCTCTCAACCAGCGCGTGGTCGGGATCGCCGACACGTTCGACGGGAGGGTCTCAACCTGGGATCGCGCCGCCGCGCAGAAGCCAGCGGTTGAGAAGAAGGAGCGGGTCGTCGTGTTTCCAAACGACGTCCGCGTGGAGCGGGACGTGGCCTACCTGCCGGCCGACCGCAAGCAGAAGGCCGACCTCTACTTTCCGCTGGAGATGCCCAAGGATCGCCGCCTGCCGGCCGCGATCATCATCCACGGCGGCGGATTCAACGACGGCGACAAGGACCGCCGCCGCGAGATCAACATTGGCTCGCACCTGGCTCGCAATGGCTACGTGGGCATGAGCATCGACTACCAACTCTGGTCAAAAGGCATCCAGAAACCCACCTGGCCGCGCAACCTCCAGGACGCCAAGACGGCCGTCCGCTGGCTCCGTCAGAACGCCGACCGCCTCGGCATCGATCCAGATCGGATCGGAGTGATCGGCGGCTCGGCGGGGGGCAACCTCGCCACGATGCTGGCGGTGACGGGGCCCAAGGACGGCCTGGAGCCCCCCGACGGCGACGACACGTCTACGAGCGTGCAGTGCGCGGTGAATCTCTACGGCGCGGTCGACCTGATGAACTACCACGACATGAAGATGTTTCTGAAGACGCGGGAAGAGGATCCCGAGAGCTATCGCCGGGCATCGCCGATCAGCTACTGCGACTCGGGCGACGCGCCGGTCCTGCTCATCCACGGCGCCGGCGACGAGGTCGTGGACGTCTCCCAGAGCAAAACCCTCGCCGCAGCCTTGGCCAAGGGGGGCGTGGAGCACAAACTGATCGTGATTCCCGATGCACCACACACCTTCGATCTCGATTACGAGCCGTTTGACGTGAAGGCGGCCGTCTTCCGGTTTCTGGATCATCACCTCAAAGGCAGCAAGGCCACTCGCTAAGGGCGGCCCTCGGAGACCACGCTACGATGTCCACGAAGCCTCTTGCCGGTATCAGGGTTCTTGACCTCACGCGGGTCTTGGCCGGCCCGTTCTGCACCATGGTGCTCTCCGATCTGGGGGCCGAGGTGGTGAAGATCGAGCGGCCCGATGGTGGCGACGACGCCCGGCAGTACGGCCCCTTTCTGCCGAGCGGCGAGAGCGGTTACTTCGCCAGCGTGAACCGTGGCAAGAAGAGCGTGGAGCTCGATCTCAAGGATCCGGAAGACCGGGAAACGTTCCTCGCGCTCGTTGATCGGGCCGACGTTCTGGTGGAGAACTTCCGGCCGGGCACGATGGAGCGGCTCGGCTTCGGCAGCGACGTGCTGCGGGCCCGCAACCCACGGCTCGTCTACGCCTCGGCCACCGGATTCGGTCGCTCGGGCCCCGATGCCGGAAAGGCGGCGTACGACGTGATCGTGCAGGCTCGCAGCGGCCTGATGAGCCTCACGGGCCATGATGCTGACGAGCCCGCCCGCGTCGGCTCATCGATCAGCGATATCCTCGCCGGCATCTATACGGCGACCGGTGTCTGCGCCGCCCTGCGGGAGCGGGAGCGGAGCGGGCAGGGCTGCGATCTCGACCTGGCGATGCTCGATTGCTCGGTGAGCGTGCTCGAGAACGCCGTGGCGAGATTCGCCCTGTCTGGAGAGCCGCCTGTGCCTCTGGGCACCCGCCATCCCTCGATCGCGCCGTTCCAGGCGTTTCGGGCGGCCGACGGGCAGTTCGTGATCGCCGCGGGCAACGATCAGCTCTGGCGGACGCTGTGCAGGGCGCTGGGCGACGATTTACTTGCCGACGATCCGCTCTTGGCCACAAACCGGGATCGCTGCGCCAATGCCGAGCATCTTGAGTCACAGGTCAACGCCCGGCTCACCGCCCGGCCAGTCGCCGAGTGGCTTGTGATCTGTGAGCAGGCGGGTGTGCCTGCGTCGGCGATCAACGACATGTCGCACGTGCTCGCCGATCCCCAGCTTGCCGCCCGCGGGATGTGGCATCCGCTCGTCGATCGCGACGGCCGTGAACTCCTCACTGCCGGCACGCCGTTTCGGATCGATGGCGAGAAGCCGGCCCTTCAGACCAGTTGGCCGCGGTTGGGCGAGCACACGGCGGAGGTTTGCAAAGCCTGGCTCGCTCCCGCCCGCGGTGCTCCTGGGCAGGTCCTGCCCGCCAAGGGGGTCGCTGGAGGCCCCGTGGCCCCGGCCGCGGGCCGTTCCTGAGCGGAAATCGCGGCAAAAACCCCCTCCCGCACGGCTCTGTCATTATGTATACTTTCGAAAGTCTTTGGCATACATGGAATGCCGTGCCGGCCACTCTGCCGGTGCGGTGGAGGGTTCTCACGATGTTCACGCCTCGCTCCTGTCGTCCTGTTTCCCTGCGAAACCATGACGGTTTCACACTCGTGGAGCTTCTGGTGGTGATCGCGATCATCGCCACGCTGATCGGCCTGCTGCTGCCGGCTGTGCAGTCAGCCCGGGAGGCGGCTCGCAGAATGGCGTGTTCCAACAACGTCAAGCAGATCGGCCTCGGCATCCTCTCCCACGAGAGCGCCACCAAGACGCTGCCCGCGGGCTTCGAATACATCAACACCAATCGGTCTGCCTGGGGCTGGGGCGTGTTTATCCTTCCCTACACGGAGAACACGCAGCTGTTTACGTCGCTCAACACGGGCACCACTGAACTCGATACCTACCTGCCGGCGCCGCCTGCAACGATCAAGGCTGCTTTGCAGACGCCGATCAGTATGTACCGCTGCGCCTCCGATAACACCGCGGCACTGAATGAACTGTGCGACTTCGGCGACAAGTCCACGCTGGCTTCGGGATTCTTCCTGGCGACGAGCAACTACGTCGGCAGCGCCGCTGACGGAAAAGCCAACACCGCTGGCAATGCCTCAAACGGTCCGATCAACGCCAGCGATTCGGGTGGGGCCTTCTTCGGGTTTCGCGACACGACCCGTGGACTCCAGCTGAAGAAGTTTCCGGACGGCCTCAGTAAGACCCTGATGGTTGGAGAGCGGGCGGGGGCTGTCTCGATCGCAGCCGCCGATGCGGGGCAGGGGAGCTACGGCGCCGTGTGGGCCGGCAACGGCAAGCCCGCCAACGGCACAAGCCGGAGTGGCGCCGGCCGCTGCCTGGCACGGACCGCCGGTCCGAGTGCCCCCAACTACTCGACGGGCTACCCTCACCCCTCAGCAAGCGGTTGGTATATCAACGACTTCAACCCGGCATCAGGATCTTTCGGGAAGGGATTCAGCAGTTGGCACCGCGGCGGTGCCAACTTCCTCCTCGGCGATGGCTCGGTGCGGTTCTTCTCCGATTCGATCGAGCCGCTCGTGCTCTGTGGCGTGGCTCGACGGGACGATTCGATCGGTGCCGACGGCACCGACAAGTGAACCGCTTCCGCCTTGGAGAACGCCCGATGGCATGTGGAAGATTCCCATGGGCACGCCTGACCCCAGTCATTCTCGTCGTCTGCCTGGCGGCAACCGGGTGCGGCGATTGGTGGCTACGGATCACGGAGGTTTCCGGCACCATCCGGATCGACGGCAAGCCGGCGAAGGGAGTGCAGGTGGTTTTTCAGCCGGTCGACACCTCCCGGCCCCGGGCGCTTGCGCAGACTGACAAGGAGGGCGTATTTCGGCTCGGACGGCAGGGACCTGGCAACCGCCAGGGGGCAGCCTCAGGCAAGTATCGGGTGCAACTGCTGACTGATACCGACAACCCCAACGCGGTGATCATCCCACCCGAGTACAACGTCAAGAGCACGCTCGAGTTCGACGTGATCCCGGGCAAGGCCAACGTCTTCGACGTCGACGTGAAGATGAAGAAGTAACCGCCGCCGACTCGGACCACGCGGCCTCAGGAAACTCAACGGCGCAAGACCGGTAACACGTGATCCTCGCACTCAAGTGCGTGGCGAGTGAAAGCCGACTGGCCGTGAGGCCGCGGGCGTCCCACACTGACGCGGCGCCTGTTGGTGGCTCACCCCACGCCTCACGGCGTTGGGCTTGTACAAACCACCGCGCAAGGTTCAGGGAGAATCCGTGCAAGCGGTGGGGACCGCCCGGCGTCGTTTAGAGCACCGCCCAGCAGGCGAGTGCTCCCACGACCGTCATCGCCAGGCCCCAGGCGAGCCCCTGCCGGTAGAGGACGCGACGCACGTCCTCGTTTGGGCAGGCCGCCACGCAGAGGGCGCCAATCGTCGACACGCTCGACACATCCACCACGTTGCTGCCGACGTTGATCGCGGTGGCGGCGGCGAGCAGCGTCGCCGTGGTCGGCTCCTGGCCAGTCTGTCGGATCACCTCGGGCACGGTCGGCAGGAAGGTGGGCAGCACGACCCCCGAGGTGCTGCTGAACACGGAGATCAGGCCGGTGAGCCCCGCCAGCCAGGCGGTGAGCGTGCCCGGCGTGGCGCAGGCCGCGATCCAGCGGCTGATCACCACCACGGCACCCGTCTTCTCGCAGAGCGCCACCAGCACGCTCATTCCGCAGACCATCAGGATCACGCCCCAGGGCATGTCTCTGAGCACCCGTGGCTCTTCGCCGGCACCGAGCATCATGAGCAGCGTTGCGGCGGAAAGGGCGGCGAAGCCGACGTGCGCCTTAAAGACGGCCGCGGCCACGATCACCGTAGCCACAGCCGCGAGCGTGAGCCAGTGTCGGGTCTCGGCGCGAAAGGCCGCCGTCGCGTCGGCATGATCGGCCGCATCGCTCCGGGGAGCCACGGTTCGCCAGCCGCGGAGCAGCAGGTAGCCTGCCCCGGCCACCAATGCGTTGACGAGCACATTCATGGCGAAGGTGTAGCCGGCATGCCCGGCGAGCCCCATGTCGGCGAGTTTCTCGTCGGCGACCACGCCCATCGGCGTGATCGGCGACAGGCCGCCGCCGATCGCCCCGTGGCCTACCATCACCATCATCACCAGCGGCGACACTCCGGCCCGAAGCGCCGCGAGCATCGCCGGCGGCGCGAGGACGGCCGCCGTCGGCACGTTGCCCGCCCCGGCGGCCGAGACGGCCACGGCCAAGGCGAAGAACAAGGGCCCGAGGGCGGCGGGCGCGGAGCCGCAGAGCCGCTCGGCCGCCCGCGTCACCAGGCCGAGCGTGCCGTTGGCCCGAGCGACTGTGAAGAGCATCGTCACGCCGAGGAGCGTGAAGAACAAATCGGCCGGGAAGAACCCTGCCACGGCCTTCGCGGAGAACTCCACGCCATAGCCCGGGGCCACGAAGACGCCGATCAGCCAGGCCAGCACAAGCGCCAGCAAGCCGACGTTCGTGCTGCTGGCACAGCTCACGGCGACCACTGCCACGAGCGCCGTCACGCAGATGGCGGAAAGCGTCATGCGGCACCGCCCAGTCGCGGCAGCATCACTGCCGCCGGCGGAGCATCATCAGGGCGAGCACCACGGTCGAGGCCGCAGCCACCGATGTCGTCGGCTCCGGCACGGCCGTGAACAGCAGGAACACGTCCTGGCCGTCGTTCGTGATGCTGAACGAGCCCTGCGTGCCGGTGTCGAGCACCGCGCCGGTCGAATCGGTGAACGTCGTGCCGCTGATCGTGTAGTTGGCGAGGGCTTCCGTGCCGGCCCCCGAGAAATCGGTGATCTTCCACGAGTGGCTGGCGCCCCAGAAGGAATCAGACCAGGCGACGGTCGAGAGCTGCGTGCCGCTGAGAAGATACTGGAAGTTGAGGTTGATCGTCGCCCCGCTCGTCAGCGTCAGGTTCCCGCCGTTGACCCGCGTCTGCGAGTAGCCCGTCGGAGCGCCGGCGCTTGCCAAGGCGTCGGTGTTGGAGAGCAGGTACCACTGGGTGTTCGAGGTCGCGTCGGCCGTCAGCCCCTTGCCGAACGTCAAGGCGCTGGCTCCCGCTCCATCGACGAGCGCCAGAATCGAGCCGGCCTGTAGCGTGGTGGTCGAGCCGATCGTGCCGTTGCCGCCGAGTTGGGCGCCAGACGCAACCGTCACCGTGCTGTCGTTGGTGATCGAGCCGTTGACACGGACGCTGCCCGCCGTGATCGCCGTGGGGCCGGCGTAGGTGTTCACGCCGTCGAGCGACTTGGGGCCATTGCCGATCAGGTTCAGACCCCCCGCGCCGCTGATGGCGCCCGACATCGTCAGGCGGTTGGTGCCGTTTGGCGACTCGATGGTGAGCGTGTCGTTGAGGACGATCGGATTGGTGACCACGGCATTGCCTGCGTTGAGGCGGGAGATGAACTTCGACGACGTGCTTGTGTTCGTGATCGTGCTGGTGCCCGTGATCGTCGAGCCATGCAGGTGAATGATCGCCCCCGCGAGCGTGACGGGTGCATCCCAGTTGCTCGTGCCGGTGACGTTCTTCTGGCCACCAGACAGGGTCGTCGTCCCTGCGGCGAGGTCGAGTTCCATAGGGGCCGACGACTGCGTGCCGAACTGGCCGCTCAAGGTGAGACTGCCGGTGCCGGTCTTCACGACCCGGTAGCCGGTGGCTCCGGTGATGGCCCCGGAGAGGGTGACGTCGGCACCGGCGGCGATCGTCGCGCCGCCTGAGCCGACCGCGATGCCATTGGCCACCGTCCCGACGGCGGCGTTGGTGACCGCCAGCGTCGCCCCGTCGATTGCGACGCCCGCGGAGCCCAGGGCGCCGGTGGCATCAGGCACGATCGTGCCTCCCGTCACGCTCCAACCGAGCGCGTAGGAGCCCGACGAGGCGAGCACGAGCGTGCCGGCGCCCGATTTCGTGGCTGCCGCGGTGGCGCGCACGCTTCCGCCCGTGAACTGGTAGGTGCCCGAGGCGTTCGTCACGGCGAGCGTGCCGGGGCTGACGGTACCGCTGACCGTCACCACGCCGCCGCTTCCGCTGAAGGTCACGTTGTCGCCATTGGTGAAGGGCGACGAGGCACCGCCGGAGTTATTCGTCCAGACCTGATTGCTCGGAGACGTGTCCCACGTGCCAGTGCCTCCCGAGGCTGCCCACGTGAGATTGAGCGCGGGCGTGACGTCCACGGTGCCGAGCATCGTGAAATCGACGGCGTCGGTCGTGCCGATGCCCATTCGAGAAGCGCCCGAACCGAAGCCAACGAGCCGCCAGATGATCCCGGTCGTGCCGCTCACGAGTCTGATCGGCGAAGTGCTCATCGTGGTTGAAAATGTCGCGGCTGCGGGTGTCAGCGTCGAAGAGGTGACAAAGGTGCCTCCGGTCTGCGAGAAGTTCACGCCACCGTCGGTGCTGAAGAAGAGCCCCGCGTTACTTGGCCCGGTGCTCGTGCGATTGATGTTGAGCCCGGTGAGTCCGTTGAACGAGTACTCGTAGCCGGTCGCAGCGGTGGTGGTCCAGGTAATCCAGTTGCCCGCTGCGAGCGACGCGGTGGCGCTGGTCTGTACGTTCGGATACGTTCGATTCCATGTGCCGGCCGGCGACGAAGTATTGCCGGTGGTCGTCGAGCCACTGGATCCGGTCATCAGCGTCGAGGAGAGGCCGGTGACCGTTGTCACGCTGCCCGGCATCGTGGCGGCGCCGGTGGTGGCGGTGGTGATCAGGAACTGCACCAGCGTGTCGGCCCGCGACGTGCCAAAGCTCGAGAGAAGCACGACCACCACCACCGCAGCAACGCGGAGCGAACCCTTACCAGCAGGATTGATTCCAAGATTCATTTCCGATTCCTTCGTGAGTTCACGATGACCTGTCGTGCGTTCTGAGAACTATCAGGCGTTGGATCGCCGGCGTCGGCAGACACATAGGGCAACGAGCCCTGCCGCGAAGACTGCCCACGTGGACGGCTCCGGCACCGCGGCGATCGCTCCAGCGGTGCCGGGCGGCGGGTTGTAGCTCCCGGCGTCGTAGAGGCCCGTGCCGAAGAAGTCGGCGGCGTCTTGAATGTCCACGACGCCGTCGTAATTGAAGTCGCCATCCAGCCAGGTCGACGGCAGGCCGGTGTCGTACTTGCCGAGCGTCAGGAAGTTGCCGGCGTCGAGGATGTCGACCTGCCAGTCGATGTTGGTGTCGCCCGGCGCCGCGAAGGCCGCCGTCACCGTGCCGTCGCCGTTGTCGAGCCAGCCCACCGCCCGCGGGATGCTCAAGGACACGTCGGTCGCGGCCACGCTCGACGTGATGCCGCTCGTGCCCGTCCAGGAGCCGTCACCACGGCCGGCCTTAATGGCCGTCACGAGGTTGGTGGGGTTCAGGCCGCTCGCCACGGTCACCAAGCCACTACCCACGTCCACCAAGCCGCCGGCGTTGGGGTTGAGGCCGCCGACCGTGGTCTGGAGATAGGGCGTGAGCGATACGGTGCCGCCGGCAAGCGGGACGATCTTGCTCGAGGCGAGCGCTGCTGAGTTGGCGAGTTGCAGCGTGCCCTGCTGCACGGTCGTGCTGCCGGTGAGGGTGTTGACGCCCGCCAGCGACAGGGTGCCGGCACCGACCTTTGTCAGCTTGCCCGCCCCACTGATGACCCCCGCAAAGGTGCCGGACGCGTCACCGACGCCGGCCGTGAGGGTCGCGCCACCGGTGGTAATGGAGCCCGAGCCGGCGAGCGCCCTCACCGACTGATTGCCACCACCGAGGTTGAGCGTGGCGCCCGACGCGACCGATACGGTCGACGAAGTGACGATCGAAGCAGTGCTCGCCAGGGTGAGCGTGCCGCCGTTGATCAGCGTGGGGCCTGTGTAGCCGCTCGTGGCGGTGAGCAAGAGCCTGCCAGTTCCCAGCTTGACGATGCCGCCGCCGGTGGTCGCCGGGATGTCGGTGATGGAACCCGAGAGCGTGAGGGCGTTTGAGCCCGTGTCGAACTGGGCATAGATGCCCGTCCCGCTGACGACGCCGACCGTGATCGGCCGGCTGATCGTCGTGGCGGCCGCCTTGGCGACGAGCACCGAGGACGTGCCACTGAAGTTGATCGGCCCCGTGCCGAGGTTGTCGTCGCCGGTGGTGAGCACGGTGGCGTTACCGATCTCGACGCCTCCGGTGCTGGTGTTCGTGCCCGCGTTCTGCTGCGTGAGATCGAGCACCACGCCGGAACTGGCACGCAGCTGTCCGCTTCCCGATACCGCCGCGGTGAGCACGATCGTCTTGCCCGTTCCCGCAAAGCCCAGCCGGTCGGTCGCCGCCGTTCCCGTATTCAACGACTGGTCGAAGGTGACCGTCGTTGCGGTACCCGTCCAGAAGATCCGTCCATTCGGCCCGCCAGACGAGATGAGACCCGATCCGAGCGAACCCGACGTGCCATCCCAGAGTTTGGTCACGCCGACATCGCCCGAGAGGAGCGTGCCGCCCGTGTAGGTGTTGGCGGCGGAGAGCGTGGTCGTCTGCGAGCCTTCCACGCTCACGGTGCCGGTGCCGACGATCGGCGCTGAGACGACGGCTGCCGTCGTCGAGTTTGCAATTCGCAGGAGGCCGTTGTTGGTGACGCCCGCGGCGCTTGCCATCGACTGGGCCGTGAGGTTCATCGAGCCCTGGGTGCCCGTGTTGGCGACGACGTTGAACGTGCCCGCAAACGTCGATGGAGTCGTGCCCGTGAGGACAGCCACGCCGTTGCCGGCATTCACGATCGTGGCGGAGCTACCGCCGAGCACGAGGCCAGTGAGCTTCATGGCGCCACCCGCACTCGATGCCAGCGTGAGCGTGAAGCCGTCGGCGATCGACACCGTGTTGGCGATCTCGGCGTTGTTAAAGTTGAGCCGCGACTGCAGGGTGTTGGTCGTCGGGGTGTCGCCCGCTACGCCGACCGCGATCGTGCCACTCCCTTGGATGTTGCCGCCGTTGACTTGAATCGTGCCGCCCCGCATGTTGACGTTGCCGTCCCACTGCATGCCGTTGTAGGTCGTGGAGGCGGTCGTCACCAAAATGCCCGACGCCAGATTCCACGTCTTGGCACCCGTGATTTCGACCGTGCCCTGTTGAATCTGAAGGTTGATGCCGCCGGCCGACGACACGAACTTGTTGGTCGTGTCGTATGTCATCTGCGTCCCGACGCTGCCAGCCAGGGCGAGCGTGCCGGAGCCGATCTTGGTGAGCGTGTTGTAGGTCACTGGATCGCCGCGAAGAACGCCGCTGCCCGAGACGGTGCCGACGGCCGTGATGTTGCCGCTCATCGTGCTGGAGACGAGCGTGCCGATGTTGATCGTGGCTCCGGCGGTGCCGCTGGAGAAGGGATTGGCAATCGTGGTGACGATCGAGTCGGCGACCTTCATGGTCCCGCCGTTGAACAGCGCGCCCTGGGTGCCCAGGGCTCCCACGGCGGCCACGGTGACCGTGCCGCCCGTGGCCGTGACGCCTCCGGCGAGCGTATTCGCCGCATTGAGCACCAGCTCGCCCGCCCCGCTCTTGGTGAGCGTGGCGCCCGAGAAGCCGTTGCCATTGCCGATCGTCATGGTTCCGGAGGCATTGGTGACGGCAATCGACCCGGCGGTCACGCCGGCATCGACCGTCACGTTCCCGGCGGCGCCGAACGTCACGTTGTCGTTCGTCGCGAAGGACGTCGCTGACGTTCCGGTCGTCCACGGCTTGTTGGCAGCGACGGTGTTCCACGTGCCAGTGCCGCTGGCGCCCACCCACGTGAGATTCTTCGCCGAGCCACCTGACACGGAGCCGAGCATCGAAAAGTCGTCGGCATTCGCCTTCCCGATACCAAACCGAGAGGTGGAGTTGTAGGCCACGAGGAGCCACGTGAGCGTCGCGCCACTCGCCCCCCCATTGAGGACGATCGGCGTCGTGCTCATGGTGCTGGAAAAAGCAGGGGCGGCCGACGCCAAGCCGCTCGTCACCGTATACGTCGATCCAGTCTGGACGAAGTTCAGGCCGTCGGTGCTGTACCACAGCTCGGCCAAGTTTGGCCCGGTGCTGGTTCTAGAAAGATTCATTCCTGTAAGACCGTTGAACGACACGGTGTAGCCGGGATCTGCCGTCGTGGTCCACGTGAAGGTGTCGCCACCGGCGATCGCATCGGTGGCGGTCGTGTAGAGCGTGGGGAACGTCCGATTCCAGGTATTGGCGGGCGATGTGGAGTTGCCGGTGGTCGTGCCGGCGTTGGCCGTCATGGCACTGCCGCTCACGCCGACGGCGAGGGACGAGGCCGCCGAGCCGCTGGACGTGCCGGTGGAGCCGGTGATGTCCCAGGTGAGCAGTGTGGCGGCGCGGGCCTGCGGCATGCCGGTGACGAGCACCAGTCCGGCGAGCACGCCTCGGCAGAGCCCAGCGATGAGCCCGGTGAGCCGGTGTCTGCGAGCCGCTGTGAAGGCAACCGAGACTGCTCTCGATCGGCGCAGAAACGAACTGCGAGCGTGCATGATGAATCCTCCGAAGGCGGAATCCCCGAGACCGCAGGTAGCCGCCGAGAAACCCTGGGGCGGCAAGCCCTGTATACAACCCAGGCGAGAGTTTATACGAGATCCGGCAGGGGTTTCAACACCCCGGTCGCTTCCTGCCGGCGACCACCCCGATCGCTGCAGCCAAGCCGATCAGGGCCATCCCGGAGGGCTCCGGCACTGCGGCCACCGCTCCCGCCGTGGATTGCTCATAAAAGCCCGTGTCGAAGAGTCCGGTGCCCATGAACGCGGCTGCGTCGATGATGTCCACGACCCTATCGTAGTTGAAGTCTCCGTCCATCCAGCCTGCTGCTAGGCCCGTGTCGAAGAGGCCTGCGGTAGCGATATTGGCGGCGTCCAGCAGGTCGATCGTGCCGTCGAGGTTGGTATCACCCGGGGCAACGAAGGCCACGCGGATTCCCCCGTCGGGGTTGTCCATCCAGCCGATCGTCCGAGCCTGACCAACAGCCTGTGCCGAGGCCACTGCGGACGACACGATGCCACTCGCGCCGTTCCAGGCGCCATCGGCGAAGCCGGCGTTCAGGTCGGCCAGCAGATCGGTTGACGACATGCCTCCCGACGCGATCGTGATGCTGCCTTTGCCGAGGTCGAGTTTTCCGCCAGATGCCTGGTCGATGGTGAGCGCCGAGAGGTCCAGCGACTGGACCGACGTCGCCGACAGCGCCAGCAGGCCGCTGCCGCTGATCGACACCGACGGTACTCCGGCGACCACTCCGGACGAGACCGACAGGATCCCGATACCCGTCGTTCCATGGACGGTCAGCGTGGACGCCGTGAGCGTTCCGCCCGCGAGCGTCACCCGTGGCGCCTTGAGCGTGATTCCCGGGTCGATCAGCAGTTGGCTTCCGGCTTGGATGGTTGTGGGGCTCGCCGCGAGTCCCAGCGCATGGGCCACGCGCAGTGTGCCGGCCTGGATCGTGGTTGCTCCGGTCGTCATGTTGGCGACGTCGTAGATCACCGTGCCTGCCCCCGTCTTCGTCACCGGGCTCGTGCCCCGGATCATCGAGTTGCCGGTCTGGAGCTGGGTCTGGCTGCCGGAGGCCACGGAGATCGTGATCGGTGCGGTGCGGGTCGAGAGCGTGAGCGTGGGGGCGAGCGTCGTGTTGGCCCCAGCCCCCTCCCGGCTCGTGATTGCCAGGGAGTGGAGGTTGTCGAAATCGCCGTCGAAACGCACGTCGCGGGTGATCATGAAGCTCACGCTCGTGTCGCCGGCGGCGACCCGCTCGGCGATCCAGCGGCTGACGTCGACCGAAAGCGTGGTCGCCGTGCCCGTGGCCGCGAACTGGCCGATGATGTCAGCCGAGGTGCCCACGCCCGACAGGTAGTTCTGGCTGATCGTAGTCCGCGTGGTGGGGTGGCTCGACTGGCTGATGTTGGGCGCGGTCGACCAGGTGATCCCCGCGGCCGTGCCGCTCGCGGCCTGCCGCCAAGCCGTGTTCGTGATCCCGTAGACGTGACAGATGATGCCGGCCTTCGTGGGATCGGTCGCGGCGGGGTCGAGGGCGGTGATGCTCAGGGTGGCATCGGCCACGAGCGTCGGATTGAGCGACCCGATCGCAAACTTCAGGTACGCGGCGTTGTGGTTGGCGGTGGTGCTGCCGCTTTTCACGAGCAGTGTGGCGGAGCCGCTGTAGTTGGTCGTCAGGCCGCTCTCCTGCACGTAGGCGTTTTCGGAGGCGGTGAACGGTCGTCGCTCGAGGCCGCTGACGGTGGGGGCTGTGACGAGCACCACGCCGAACGGATCGGCGTTCACCGTGACCGTGCGGTTGGCGGGCACGGTGAGCGTCTGGCTGATGCCGCCCTGATGCAGTCCGCTGACCTGCTTGACCGTCACCGTCGAACCGACAGCTACGTTCCAGGAGGTGAGATCGAGCGTCATCGACTTGCTGGCCGAGCTGCTCTCGTTGGCGATGTAGGCATATCGCTTGCCCTCGGCCGCATCGGAGGAGGCTGCCATGGTGAGGGCGGAGTCGGACGACGTCGGGGCTTTGAGCAGCGTGTTGGCCGTAAAGCCCTCCGTGAAGAGCTGGTACGCCATCGCCGACCGTGAGGCACCGCCGACGTTGTTGACCGAGCCGCTGTCGGCCTGCCAATAGACCCCGTTGTTGGCCCCGCCGGCGTTGCTGAACTTGAAGAGGTAGAGCTCGTCGGGCTTGTTGTTGGCGAGGTTGACGAGAATCTGGCCGAGGCGGCTCGACATGTCGAGCGTGTCGGGGGTGTAGTTGTTGGGATTATTCGTCGGGTCGTTCGGCGTGTAGTCGGTGCTGGTGCGGGTGTTGAACTCGCTGATCGTGACGGGGTAGCTGGCCCCCTGGCCGCCGGTCGTTGTGTTGATATCGGAAATCGCCCCGGCGAGTTTCGTGCCGAATGTGGCCGGGCTGCTACCGTAGTTGTGGTAGTCGAAGTGGTCGAACAGCTGATATCCGGGCGTCGGGCCGGTGATCACTTGGTTGGTGCGATTGAGCAAGAGCGTGTTGCCCCAGTCGCCCGACGTGGTCGATGGCCCGTTGGTCACTGGTCCGTAAACGTGGGCCTTCAGGCTCTTGCCGTAGAGCCGATTCACGTCGGCGATTGCCGATTCGATCGCGTTGGCCCCATACCGCATCATCTCGATCCACTGCTCCTGAGAGAGCGTGGCGCTCGAACTCGTGTACAGGTCGGGTTCGTTGAAGAGTTGGTAGTTCTCGACGTTGTCGTACTGGGCGTGGATGAAGGCCTGGGCGTACCACTGCTGCCAGGCGAGCCAGCGGTCCTGCCAGTCGCTGGCGGTGTTCGCCGATGCCGTGGCCGGCCAGGGATAGCTGGATGGCGAGCGAGTCATGACGATCAGCGGCTTGACGCCAAGCGACTTCATCGAGTCTTCGGCGTACTTGAGCTGGATGTTGTTGTTGCCGGTCGTCGTGCCGCTGGTGAAAAGCGTCGTGATTTTGTCCCACCGGATATAGGTGGTGGCCGTGCCGCTGGCCCGAAGGGCGTCGCGCTGGGCGACGAACTGGGACTGCGTGGTGGCGTCGAGGGCTGTGCTCGATCCGGACCGGAAGTAGCTGCTCGTGCCCGGCGTGAGGTAGCTCGGGCTCGAAAAGATGCGACCGCCGTTGACCCCCGAATACTTCCACCACGACGCCGTGTTGGATCCGGGCATGAAGTGGCCGGAGTTGTAGCCCAACACCGATGGCGTGGAGCCGACCGCGCTACTCGAGAGGGTGACGGTTTGGCCGCGGGCAGCCGCGGCCGTGAGCACAAGTCCGGCGCAGACCGCGAATGCGGCGGCGGCCCGCACGGCGACCGAGGCACTCAGCGACGGGGGGTGGCGGGGATGCGGTTCCACGCGTGTATCCAAAAAAGCCTGTGAATGTATATGGCAGCCTCCCCTTCACGCTTGTAGCACGCGCGGCTTCAGGGGGCAAGGAACCGGACCCCGCCCGCCGTGGGTACGGCTGGCGAGGCCATTTCTACGGTCTGCTCCGGCGGATGGGTCGCCGGAATGCGGGCAGCGACCCCGCCGTCAGGTGACCCCCCGCGCAGCATGGCTGCGGGCTGCCGATCCGGCCGCCACCTCGGGCACGCGCACGCTCGACCGGATCCTGCTCGTGGGCTGAAACGGTTGCGAGACATGCGGCCTTCGGTCGCCGTCGTCAGACGGCGGAAAGCAGCGGCTCGAGCTGGAAGATCTGCACCATCGTGCCGCTCGTGAAGGCGTGGACGATCGCGCCGCTCGCGGGCTCCATCACCACGGCCGCCTCGCGGACCCTGCGGCCGGTCAGTCGCTGGATCTCGCGGCGGAGCTCGTTGCACGACACCGCGAACAGCGCCCGGTGGTAGTCCTCGACCTTCGATGCGCCGGCCTCGGTGCGGACGAGGATCTTCTCGGCGGGCGTCAGCGCCTCCTGAAGCGTCACCACCACCGTCTCGTCGCTGGCGACCACCGTCACCGCCTTCGGCGTGTGACCCGTTCGTTCCGACTGCATCGCCAGCGCGATGTCCGCCAGTTCCTTCGACATGGCCGCCGACGACATCTCCCCGCTCATCTGCTGGTCTCCGGAGAATCGCACCGCATGAAGAACGAGCGGCGTACTGCGTCACTAAGTGACACAGCAAGGGGCGTCCCGGCAACCCCCCACCACCGAGGTTAAAGCAGCGATCCCGGTGGGTGGTGCAGGGAAGCGTTCGCCGGGTCATCCGACGGCGGTGGTTCTGGGTCAGGCCCGTGAGGCCGCTGAAGAGTCTGATGACCGATGAATGCGGCCTCGGCGGCCGCGCCGATCAGGTTGTGTGGTCTGGCGTGAGGATCGGCTTCAGGAAGCCAGCCCCCGAGGTCTTCGCGGCGGGCACATCGCGAAGATCGTGAGCCGGCTGGGCCGGTTCGACCGCGGGGCCGGCCGGTGCGACCGTCGGGGTCGGCTCGGCAGGAACGGTCACGGAGGGCACAGCGGCGGACGGGGAAGGAATCGCCTCAGCGGCCAGGACGGAATCCGCTACCGGTTTCTCGGCAACCATGGACTTCACGCCGGCGGTCTTCGCCGGATCGATGTGTTGCAGAGGAGACGCCGTCCAGCCCTCGCTGACCGGAGCGGCCGCTGCGGCCGGCTTGTCGCTGAACGTCTTGAGCGGAGCGGCGGTCGGCGGCGTTTCGGGGCGGGCCGACGAGGCGGCCGGCGCGGGCACCGTTTCGTAGGTGGCCGCCGCCGGCAGAGCCGGGGTCATCGCGGGGGGAGCCATCGCCGGGGCGGCGGCCGGCAGTGGATTGCCGCACGGGTCGAGCGGCACCTTCGTGACCACCGTCCGCGGCATCCGCACCGTGTAGGTGTAGGGGGTCTTCTTCTCGACCACCCGCGGCACCTGCACCGAACGCTCCTCGGTGACGACCTTCATCACCTGGACCTGCACCGGCTCGACCTTCTCCTCGACCACCATCTTGCAGACCTGGAACGCCACCTGGCGGACCTGCTCCTCCGGCACCATCTTGCAGACCTGCACCGGCACTTTGTTGTCGACCCGCTCGACCACCTTGCGGACCGTCTGCACCGGGACTTGCCGGACCGCGGTCTCGGCCACCATCTTCATGGTCTGCACCGGCACCTGGGTCACCACCTGCTCGTCCACGTAGCGGACGGTCTGCACGGGCACCTTCTGGGTGACGACGCGGTTGACGTAGGTGGTTTCCGGCACCTGCACCGGGGTGTAGGTCGGCTGGTAGACACGGTTGACCTGGTTGACCACCGCGCCCGGCGTCATCACCCACTGGTAGCCGCCCCGCTGCCAGACGGCGAGCCCGGTGTAGGGATCGACGGCCCAGCCGCCCGGTGCGTAGCCGAGGCCGGTCGCTCCCGGCGTGACCACGGGCGTGACGGTGTCGACCGGCTGGCTGCCGACCGAGTAGGCCGTCCGCATCTGCGTGACCGGTTCGGTGACGGTGTAGGCCTGCTCACGCTCGCTTGTCTCATAGACCGGCTTGCGGACGACCTGCACCTGCTGCTGCATGGCGGTCTCGTAGACCGGCTTCATCACGGTGTACTGCTCGTCGCGGGTGGCCGTCTCGACCACGTCGCGGGTGACGTCGTAGCTGCGGTCTTCGATCACGGTTTCGTAGACCGGCTTCATCACCGTGGTCCGCTCCTCGCGGGTCTGCGTCTCCCAGACCGGCTTCTGCACGGTGTAGCGGCGCTCCTGCGTCTGCGTCTCCCAGATCGGCTTCTGCACGGTGTAGGTCTTCGTGTCGTAGACGGTCTCGTAGCTGACCCGCTCGGCGGTCACCTGCCGCTCGTCGAAGACGGTCTGGTAGTCGAGCCGATAGGTCTGCGTGGGCACCGCGACGGCGACCGGCGCGGGGGCAGCACCGCAGCCGCACTCGGCGGTGGCGCGCTGCATCGTGGGCGCCTGGGGCGCGAGCACGAGGCCGGCGCAGGCGAGCGACTGCAGGCGACGGAGAAGGTTCGAACGGGGCGAGCGGGCACCGGACGCGGACATGGGTTCTCTCCTAGGAAGGACCCTTCGAGACTAATCCGATGTACGCAGGCCACAAGCGGCTTGTTGAGAAAAAATCACTGTTTTTTCCAGGAAAAATGGCCCCCTGTTCCGCACGAACGGTGCAATCGGCCCATCTTCCGGCATGGAGCCCGAGTTCCGCGTCGCCCGGCTTGCCGCCCCGCTCGGGACTGCCCATGCCCCGTCGCCGGACGTTCGCTGCGGCCTTCCAGGCCTTCACTCGCTCGATGCTGACTTCGCTTCGCCATCCATGGCTGCGCCGACCAATCCGCCTGCGGCGGATCGGTGCCCGAGCAACGCCGGCTCCCGGGCACGGGCAGCCCCTCGCTGCCTCCCGTAGCACAGGTTGTCAACCTGTGTGTCTTCCCGCTTCGCATCCGTAGCACAGGTTTTCAACCTGTGTCTTTTCGGCTCGCATCGGGCACGGGCAATCCCGAGCGGCGCACGACGAGTAGCCCGCGGCCTTACGGCCGGTCGGCTTGCCGAGGAGGCAGCCTACGAAAGCTTGTCGAGCAGGCGGCGGCTGGTGGCGTCGAGCGCCGACTCGCGCGGAATCCGATACCGCATCCCGAACGTGTCGGTGATGAACACGCCGCCGTCGGGTGGCCGGGCGATGTCGTCGGCGTGGGCCACCTTGAACCGGTGTCGACCGCGGTCAGTGATCACCATCCATTCCGATGGCTCGGAATCGGAAACCGCCTCGATCCGCTCAATCAAGGGAAGGAACTCACGCTGGGCGAGTTCCCGCTCCAGGAGCCCGCGGAGCTCGGCCGGCTGGTCCGCGAGCGATTCGATCCAGGCGAGCTCGCCGCCGTGTGCCGCGATGATCGCGACCGGCCCCGCGGCCGCCGTCACCGGAAACGCCCGCAAGACGTCGACGTCGTGGTGTCGCGTTCCATGCGCGTCGACGAGGTCGAGACGGCCGTGGTCGTGCCGTTCGATCCGCCAGCCCTCGGGTGACGCGACAGAGATCATCGTGGAGTCGGATGCGTTCATGGTCGTGCCCTCGCTGTGGCGCCAGAGGAGGTGGTCAGGCTGAGGCCGCAGCCTCCTCGGCCGCTTTCATCTGAGCGTGGTAGAGCCGGGCATACATGCCGTCGGCGGCGAGGAGCTCCTCGTGGGTGCCAACCTCGACGATCCGGCCTGCGTCAAGCACGACGAGCCGGTTGGCACGCCTGAGCGTCGAGAGGCGATGGGCGATCGCGATCGTCGTCCGGCCCGTCACGAGCCGGTCGATCGCCGCCTGGATGATCGCCTCGGTCTCCGCGTCGACGCTCGACGTCGCCTCGTCGAGGACGAGGATTCGCGGATCGACGAGCAGCGCTCGGGCGATCGAGAGCCGCTGCCGCTCGCCGCCGGAGAGGCCGCCGCCCCGCTCGCCGACGCGGGAATCGTAGGCCAGGGGCTGCGAGAGGATGAAGTCGTGGGCCCCGGCGGCGCGGGCCGCCTCGACGATCTTGTTTCGAGGGGCATCCGGCCGGCCGTAGGCGATGTTGTCGGCGATCGTGCCGAAGAACAGGAACGGCTCCTGCAGCACGCAGCCGAGGTTGCGGTGGTAGTCGGCGATGTCGACGTCGCGGAGATCGACGCCGTCGACGCGGATCGAGCCGCTCGATGGGTCGTAGAACCGGCAGACGAGATTGGCGAGGGTGGACTTGCCGGAGCCGCTCGTGCCCACGAGGCCGATCATCTCACCCGGCTCGATGACTAGGTCGACGCCGTGCAGCACCTCGCGGGCACCGTAGCGGAAGTGGACGCCGGAGATCTCGATCCGCCCCTCGACCCGGCCGAGCTTCACCGGCCGCGGCGCCTCGGCGACGGTCGGCTTGCAGTCGAGGATCTCGAAGATCCGCTGGGCGCTCGCCGAGGCTCGCTGGGTGGCGGGCACCATCCGGATCATCGACTCGACGCGGCCATAGAACCGGGCGATGTAGGCGAGGAAGGCGGTCAGGCCGCCGACCGTCACGCTGCCGGTGAACACCAGCCACGCCCCGCAGGCCCAGACCACGAGCAGGCCGATCTCGCTGATCAGGCTCACGACCGGCCCCGTGAACGACCAGATCACGTTGACGCGGTCGTTGGCTTCGAGCACCCGCTCGTTCGCGGAGACGAACCGGTCGATCTCCCGGCGCTCCTGGGCGAACGCCTTGACGACGCGGATGCCGGGGATCGTGTCGGCCAAGGCGCTCGTCATGTCGCTCCAGGCCACGGCCGCCCGGGAGAATCCCCGGCGGAGTCGCTCGCGGACGGCGTAGATCAGCCAGACGACGAACGGGAACGGGACAAGCGTGAGCACGGCGAGGAGCGGATTGAGCCAGATGAGCACCGCTGCGGTGAGCACCAGAAGCATCACGTTGGAGGCGAACTCGATCAGATTGACCGACAGGAAGACGTTGATTTTGTCGGTGTCGCTGCCCACCCGCGACATGAGATCCCCGGTCCGCTTGCCCTGGAAAAAATCGAGCGAGAGCGTCTGCATGTGGGCGTAGGTTCGCGTCCGCAGGCCCGCCGCGATCCGCTCGCTCACCCAGCCGAGCACCCAGGTCTGGGCCCAGGAGAGGAGCCAGGCGGCGAGCGCCGCGGCGAGCAGGCCGCCGAGATACCACCAGACGAGCGAGAACGGGACATCCTTGCCGTTCTGCCGCGGGATCAGCACCGTGTCGACCAGCGGCATCGTGAGATACGGAGGCACGAGCGCTGCCGTCGTGCTGGCGAGCGAGAGCAGGCCGCCAAGGATCGCCATGCCAGCATGTGGCCGGGCGAAGGCGATCACGCGGAACAGCGCCCGCCACGAGGCGGTGCCGCCGCCATCGTCACCGAGCCCGCGGCCGGCAGGGGCGGGCTTCTCGTCCGACTCTCCGGAGGCGTCGTCGGTCACCACCGAAGGCTTCCGGCCTCCCTCGGGTTCCGTCAGCCCGTCGGGGCCTGCCACCCGCGCATCGAAGGCATCCTCGAGGACGTGGATCGCGTCGGCCTTCGCCGGCGTGAACAGCCAGCGAGCGACAACGCGGTCGCTCTCGGAGAGCTCTACGCGGCCAACGGCCGAGCGGAGTTGGACGTCGAGCCGTGTCTGCGGCCCGATCGTCCACGTCCAGGGCCCCGACCCACCGAGCGGCTGTGTTGCGGAAGCCGGTCGGTCAGCGATGACCCGCCGGGTGGTGAGCACGATCCATCCATCGCTGAAGCGAAGGCTGGAATCGAGGTCGAATCGGCCCGTCGCCAGAACCGTTTCCCCAGGGAGAAGCCCTCCGGCGGCCTCTCCCCAGGGCAGGGCGGAGACGGGGGTCTGCTCGCTAGAGGCGGATCCTTGGGTCATGAGGGC
>Ga0194055_10000733_pt1 | contig 26539 bp, 29 predicted proteins | sample SepL449m_MetaG_FD_155482 | JGI IMG/M metagenome (GOLD analysis project Ga0194055, IMG submission 155482) | Anoxic zone freshwater microbial communities from boreal shield lake in IISD Experimental Lakes Area, Ontario, Canada - Sep2016-L442-9m | ecosystem: Environmental > Aquatic > Freshwater >... | reverse complement strand
CGAGAGAACTGCAGCATGCAATGAGTCTTTACCAAGAGACGCAGACACTGTTTGAACCGTTGGCGTATCAAACTTCACGGGGACTGCACCAAATTGCAAGACACGTGCAAGATCTTTTGCTTCCGTCTGAGAAAACGAACCGCTGATCTGCACGCTGCCGTTATCAAACGTTGGAGTCCGCACTGTTGGTGCTGAAATCACTTCACCATCAAGGATAATTGCGATTGCCTTTGTGGGGCAGTCTGCTCCACCTGCGAAGCACTTTGTTGAAAGCGCATTCCAAATGTCTGCTCCCGCAGCACCGCTATGCAATTTTGCAACAACTACCCATCGACCCGCTTCAACCTGTGCAGATGAGTTGTTCGAGAACACCTCTCCCGTTGCTGCTGCGGGACCAAGAAGATACAAGAGACCATCTTTACGGCCGGGAAGCACTGTCTGGCCTTGTGGCAACCCGGTTGTGGGGTCGACAGGAGCTGCCGATGTTGGCACCGTTGTCGACGTGACTGCAACAACACGGGAACTGCCGACGCCACCAGTCGGTGGCGGCAACGTTGTGGAAGCGGCTTTGAGAGTTGTTGTCGTTGCACCCTTCACCGTTGTAGTGGTTGCACCAGCAACGGTTGTCGTTGATGTGCTGTCGGGATTTTGAACAACCTTCAGCACTGGACGCATCTCAACTGCACCGGTACGACCAATTGTGTCTAACGCTTGTTGCTGGTCTTTAACGCCAGGCAAGTTGACAACAACCGTGTTGCCCTGACGAATAATTTCTGGTTCGGCAACGCCAATTGAGTCGACACGTTGACGAATAATGTCGACCGCTACGGCGAGTGCAGCAGGATCAACTTGACCGACCGGAGTCATAGTGACGGATGCTCCGCCCTGGAGGTCAAGACCAAGCGATGGATGGTTACCAGCAATAACGTTCGCAGTAAACATTCCACCTGCCAGCAAAACAATTGCTACGAGAGAAACTACGAGACGACGAGTCATGGTTTATTTCTTATCGTCTGGAGCTGCATCTGCAGCTGGAGCCTTGCGAGCAACTGATCCGCGCGAGACACGAATCTCGATGCGCTCTGATCCGTGACCGTCAGCGACGTCTACCCACAACACATCACCCTCGATAGCAGTGACGAAACCATAAATGCCTGAGTTCAAGATGATCTCATCATCAACCGCTATAGAGGACTGCAGTACTTGACCCTCTTTTAGGCGGCGGCGCTGAGGACGCAGCAGAAGGAAGTACATGGCGCCAAAAATTGCACCAAAAAAGACCAAAGTAAACAATGGATTACCACTGCTCTTTGAAGACGACGTTGCAGAGAGCAGGATTTCAATCACGGCGAGTAATCCTAGCGACCACAAACCCCATCGGTCTGATTTGCCTCAGGCCCAGACGTCCAAAATTCGTCGTTTCAGGTCCGTGAAGGTACCAGTCGAAATCGCACCTCGCATCTCATTCATAAGTGAAATGGTCCACGCCAGGTTATGGACCGACACCAGTCGCGACCCTGTGGGCTCCCCTGTTTGCGCCAAATGACGCAGATACCCGCGGGAATGACTGGCACATACCCAGCACGAGCACATGGAGTCGAGGGGCTCATCTGAATCAATGAACTGAGCGTTCTTAATATTGACTTTGCCCTGAGAGGTCAACGCCGTTCCGTGGCGCCCCAGTCGAGTTTGCAATACGCAATCAAATTGATCAACACCAAGATCAACTGCCTCAACGAGAGACGCCGGGTCGCCGACGCCCATGAGATACCGAGGGCGATCCTCAGGCAGTTCGCCGATACATGCTCCAATGGCATCCACCATCTCAGCGCGACTTTCACCAACTGACAGTCCGCCAATGCCATAACCATCGAACCCGACGTCGACAGTTCGTCGTGCACTTTCAGCTCGCATGGCCGCGTTGGTGCCGCCTTGCACAATTCCAAAGAGCGACTGATCGGTGCGGGTGTGAGCAACTTTGGCGCGAAGCGCCCACGCATGTGTGCGCTCGAGAGCAAGTCTCACAACGTCAGGTTCGGCAGGCAACGATGTACACACATCGAGAACCATTTGAATATCAGCACCGATTTTTTCTTGAGTATGCACCGCAATCTCAGGAGTAAACCGATGATACGACCCGTCGTATGTTGATTTGAATGTGACTCCATCATCGTCAACTTTGGGGTCTAGTGAGAAAACTTGGAATCCACCTGAATCTGTGAGCGACAGACCATCCCATCCACTGAATGCGCCGAGACCTCCGAACTTTTCCACGACATCTGCGCCTGGTCGCAACATCAAGTGATAAGTATTTCCCAAGACAATGCGTGCCCCGATATCTGCATAATCCCGTGCACTGAGATATTTCACTGCACCACGGGTACCCACTGGCATAAAACACGGTGTCTCATACGTGCCCCGATGCGTAGTGGCCGTTGCAGTGCGTGCACCACCCTCTCGGGTTTCAATATCAAGTTGTACGGGAAACATGCAGACTGCCTTTACGAACGTGACAACAGCATGGCATCACCGAACGACAAAAACCTGTATTCCTCAGCAATAGCTTCAGAATAGATTTCACGCCAGCGCGGACCAATAAAGGACTCAATCATCAAGAGCAAGGATGTCTTTGGTAGATGAAAGTTCGTCATCATGACATCAACAATCTTCCATTCATACCCAGGGGTGATGAATAGCGAAGTTCTCCCCGACAGTTGCTCAAGAGTTGACGCAGACTCAATTGCACGAGTAGCAGTGGTTCCAATAGCAATTACTCGTTGTGCCTCTCTGCAAGCATCAAGCACTTCTTGACGTACCGAGTAATACTCGGAATGAATCAGATGATCTAAAGGGTCGTCAGTCGATATCGGTTTAAAGGTGTCGAGACCGACTACAAGTTCAACAGTCTCAACACGGACACCTTTTGCCTTTATGCGTGCCATGAGTTCAGGAGTGAAATGCAAACCTGCGGTTGGTGCAGCCGCACTTGCAGTACGTCGTGCGTACACAGTTTGATATCGCTCAAGGTCCTTGAGAGAACTACGAATGTACGGAGGCAATGGCATGGTGCCAATACGTTGCAACAGTTCCATTGGGTTTTCGTCCAGAATTTCGACCACAAATGTGTCACCCGCTTCTGTCCGAGGACCAACTTGCACAACTCGCTTTCCGAAGTATTCAAGCACCTCGTCTGGTTTAAGTTTGCTGGCTGGCTTTACGAGGGCTTCCCACAAACGAAAATCAGACGACCGCTGTTCTAGCAACAAGACTTCTGCAGCCCCTCCAGTTTTTCGATGCAGCGATAGTCGCGCTGGAAGCACCCGAGTGTCATTCACTACAACAAGATCTCCAGGATGAAACAGGTCGACCAAGTCCGTTATGTGCTGGTGTTCGATATGGTCCGTGCGAGCACTCACCAGCAATCGCGCCGAATCACGAGGCTCTATCGGATGTTGCGCGATGAGCTTCTCTGGAAGCACATAGTCAATGTCAGAAAGTTGCACGCACCGAGGCTACGGGTGTGCGAGGTGTGAACGGGCAGCATCCATTGCTATGCGCCCACGAGGTGTACGCGCAATTAGGCCCTGTTGAATGAGAAATGGCTCATAAACATCCTCTACGGTTTCGGGTTGCTCACCAACGGCAATCGCCAAAGTGGTGAGCCCAACAGGACCGCCTTCAAATTGCTCACACAGACTGCGCAGAATCGCACGGTCAACCTTGTCAAGTCCCAACTCATCGACGCCAAAGACTCGCAATGCTTCGAGGGCTGTTTCAGAGTTGATCGTGCCATCACCGCGCACTTCGGCAAAGTCACGCACTCGGCGCAACAATCGGTTAGCAATACGCGGCGTACCCCGACTTCGACGCGCAATGTGAAATGACGCATCATCTGTGAGTGGGACGTCAAGAATTCGCGCGGTGCGTTGGACGATTGCATCGAGTTCTGCTGCGTCGTAATAGTCGAGCCGCGCTACGAGCCCGAATCGATCGCGCAAGGGACCCGTGATCATTCCGGTTCTTGTCGTGGCACCAATCAGGGTGAAGCGCGGCAATGTCAGCCTGATGGACGACGCTGCAGGTCCTTTACCAACAACAATGTCAATCTGAAAGTCCTCCATGGCCGGATACAGAATCTCTTCCACTGGGCGTGACAGTCGATGAATCTCATCAATAAACAGAACGTCTCCGTCACCCAATTTCGTGAGGATTGCGGCAAGATCACCTGCTCGCTCTAACGCAGGTCCGCTTGTGATGTGGAGAGCCACTTCCATTTCGGCAGCCACAATGCACGCCATAGTGGTTTTACCAAGCCCTGGAGGGCCAGCCAACAAAATATGATCCGCAGCTTGGCCTCGCTGTTTGGCAGCACCAAGAACAATGTCGAGATGTTCCTTTAATTCGCGTTGGCCTACAAAATCATCAAGCAAGCGTGGGCGTAAGCCAACTTCGTCTGCAACTTCCCTATCTGAAGCAAGAATCGGTTCGAGGAATTCATCCCGCACGACGCGCTCCTAACAATGCCAGTGCGTCGCGCAACATGGTTTCAGAATCAGAAGCAGACACAAGCAATCGCATGGTGTCGCGAATTTCATCTGGGCCATAACCAAGCGCTGTCAATGCGTCACGCACATCAGCAGCAGTTGAGTGCACTGCGTCGCCAGTACCAGACGCAGCAAGATCATCGAGATGCAATCGTGACTTCAGTTCCACCATGAGACGCTCTGCAGTTTTTTTACCGACGCCGGGCACAATAGTGAGAGCCGCTAGATCTCCCGAGGCCACAACCGTGACCAGAGCAGTTGGAGAATACGTGGACAAAATTGCCATAGCCATGGAAGGCCCAATGCCATGAGTGGCTATGAGAATGTCAAATGTGTCTCGTTCAACACGTGATGTAAAACCAAACAATGTTTGATTGTCTTCACGAATGTGGTGATGTACGTGTAAAAACGTAACAACTGTCGGCTCCAGTTCTCCAAATGTGGACGATGTCACTGTGCACAAATATCCGACACCACCCACTTCTAGAAGCACAGTGCCAGGGGCGATACGTTCCACCACTGTTCCGCGCAGACTGCCAATCATCGACCACTCCGGGCAATAGCAGCATCTCTCGAGGCAACAAACGGTGCAATGGCACAGTGACACAGAGCGATCGCGGCAGCATCAGCAGCATCTGCTGGCTCTGGAATAGAAGCAAGATGTAAACGTTGTTGCACCATGCGACCGATCTGATCTTTCGTTGCGCTTCCCCATCCGACAATGGTGTTCTTCACTTGCGATGGTGTGTATTGAGCAACGACGCACCCTGCACGACTAGCAAGAGCGAGCACAATGCCGCTTGCCTGACCAACACTCATGGCAGTACGCACATTGTTTTGGAAAAAGACTTGTTCAATGGCGACGGCATGGGGCTGAAATTGGGCCAGCAACGACTCGACTTCAACGTGGATCTCAGCTAAACGTTCATGAAGCGGACTGCTCGGGGGTGTGCGCACAACTCCGATAGCAATGGCGCGAATGTTCTGCTGAGAACTCATTTCCAAGATGGCATACCCACAACGAGTTAAGCCTGGGTCAATGCCCATAACGACATGAGGGGTCACAGGGGTGGCCTGGGCGAACATATGTTTGATTGTACCCCACTCAACCCTGAGTGGCGAGGCAATTCAGCGAGAAGCCTCGACAGCTGCCACCAGTTCATCAACTGGACGGTATGTGATGCCAGCTATTGCCCTATGGGCGTAGGTGATGACCCCTGCCCCGTTGATGACAAACACGCTTCGACGTGGAAACCCTAGAGGCCCAACAGTTCCGTATTGCGATGCCACAGCTTTGTCGGTATCAGCCAAAAGAGGGAAACCAAACCCGTGCTTTGACGAGAAAGACTCATGGCTTGCAATGTCTTGGGAAGAGATAGCGAGAACTTGAGCACCTACCCCGTCGAAAGCAGACAATTCGTTGTTGTAAGAATTGAGTTGTTTCGTACAGACCGGCGTGTCGTCGCCAGGGTAAAACACAAGAACAACTGGCTGTCCGCGAAATGAGGACAACGACACTGATGACCCACCTGTTGCGGGAAGTGTGAAATCGGGGGCTGTATCGCCAACTGAAATAGCCATTACTCGATCTCCTGCATTAGTGATTCTTCGATGTCAAAGTTTGCGTAGACATCTTGCACGTCATCACTCTCATCCAACATGTCCATAATACGCAAAATATGGCGGGCATCGTCAAGATCGGTCACTTCAATCGTGTTTGCAGACACCATGGTGCTTTCAGCACTGAGAACTTCAATACCAGCGCCCTCAAGAGCTTCTTTTACCTCGTAGACAACTGAAGTATCGGTGAGTACACGCCACGTATCGCCATCTCTTTCAATGTCATCGGCCCCAGCTTCAAGAGCCGCAGTCATCACTGTGTCCTCCTCGACAGCTCCAGCCACAACAATGAGACCACGGCGTGAAAACTGCCAACTCACTGCTCCGGGTTCTGCAAGTGACCCACCAAATTTGGTAAACGCGTTACGGACATCAGACGCAGTTCTGTTGCGATTGTCCGTCAATACATCAACAAGAAGCGCAACACCACCTGGCGCATAACCCTCGTACATAATTGATTCGTAGTTGGCGCCACCAGTTTCGCCGCCACCACGCTTGATTGCACGATCAATAGCATCCTTCGTCATCTGGCCAGCCTTAGCTTTTTGCACCATGGTGCGCAATGCGGCGTTTGTTTCTACATCCATTCCGCCCGAACGTGCTGCAACTTCAAGTTGCCGAGCAAGTTTCGCAAATAACTTTCCACGCGCCTTATCGATGGCACCTTTTTTGTGTTTGATTGTTGCCCATTTGGAATGTCCAGACATTGGCTACACCTTTTTCTTATTTGTGACTATGGATACAAAATACTCGTGAAGTCGAGCATCATTTGACAATTCAGGATGAAATGAAGCGGCCAACACATTTCCTTGACGAACAAGCACGGGCTCATCGTTAATACTGCCCAGAACTTCGACTTCATCTCCTACTCGTTCTATGCGGGGAGCACGAATAAATACACCGTGAAAATCACCTACTGAACTATTGATGGTGGCCTCAAACGAATCGACTTGGCGACCAAAGGCATTACGGCGAACTGAAATATCAATTGCAGAAAAACTGCGCTGATCACTGCGCCCATCGAGAATTTCAGAGGCAAGTAAAATCATCCCTGCACACGTGCCAAACACTGCCATGCCGTCAGCAATACGCGCAGCTATTGGATCAAATAGACCAGAAGACTCAAGCAACTGAGACATTGTGCTTGATTCCCCACCTGGCATTAGCAAAGCATCAACAGTGTTGAGTTGCTCAGGAGTGCGTACTTCGATTGATGGGACACCAATGGAAGTTAGGCATTCAGAATGCGCAGCAAAGGCTCCTTGAAGAGCAAGAACGCCAATCTGCATGTTCACCTGGAGGCCTCGCAGTCATAACTGCGTTTACCAACCGCGCTGAGCGAAGCGTTGCGTGTCGTTGATTTCGTCCATAGCGATGCCAGTCATGGCAACCCCAAGTCCGCTGCTCACGCGTGCAAGCACTGCTGCGTCGCGGAAGTGAGTTGTTGCTTCAACAATGGCTTTTGCGCGTGGCGCCGGATCATCGCTCTTGAAGATACCTGAACCAACAAAGACGGATTCTGCTCCGAGTTGCATAGCGAGAGCCGCGTCAGCTGGAGTGGCGATTCCACCTGCACAGAACAGTGGGACCTGCAATGTGCCGGTCTCTGCAATCTCTTGCACCAATGACAACGGAGCTTGAAGCCTCTTTGCCCATTCAAAAAGTTCAGCTGAATCAGCCTGTGTAATTTTACGAATGTCACCGAGGATTGAACGAAGGTGACGAACTGCTTCGACGATGTTCCCGGTGCCTGCTTCGCCCTTTGAACGAATGAGAGCTGCACCCTCTGAGATACGACGAAGCGCTTCACCCAGGTTGGTGGCTCCACAGACGAACGGAATGGTGAATTCAAACTTGTCAATATGATGGGTTTCATCTGCCGGAGTCAACACTTCTGACTCATCAATGAAGTCAACACCGAGAGATTCAAGAATTTGCGCCTCAACAAAATGACCGATGCGAGCTTTTGCCATTACAGGAATATGCACACTGGCTTGAATGGCCATAATCATCTCTGGGTCACTCATGCGAGCAACGCCACCATCACGACGAATGTCTGCTGGTACTCGTTCCAATGCCATGACTGCACAAGCGCCAGCATCTTCTGCAATTTTTGCTTGATCAGAGTTGACGACATCCATGATGACGCCACCCTTCAACATCTCAGCTAAACCACGCTTGACGCGTTGTGTGCCTGTTGATGACGAACCGTTAGTAGAAACCATGCCAGTCATAGTACCGAGGCGACTCGATGTCACCCCATGTGATTGAGGGTTTTAGACCGCTGGAAACGCAACCTTGGAAGGATCAATTCCGGGGGCCACAGGCGCCAAGGAGTTCTTCCAAGCCAACTCAACCCAGGTACGACCTGGAGTCAAGCGCACGTACTGGTTGTTTGCATCAATCAGCGAGAACGGCACTAGGCGGCTTGCGCGGGTCCACGTGATGGGAATAATGCCACCGTCTGTCATGACAAAACCAGTGCCTTTCCCGATAGTGACAGCATTCGGGCTCTTACGATCTGCCTTACTTCGCACATATGTGACATAAAGCACCACAACGTTCTTTGTATTGACCTGTCCGTCATTTGTCATATGTGGTTCAAGAACACGCTTGTCGTTGTCGCTGCTGCGCAGGAAGTTTCCCGTCGCTGCATCCCATTTCCAATAGACGCGCACGTTGTACATCGAAATCTTTGCACCGTCAATTGCAGTCGATGTCGCTGGCTTTGCATCGCTAGCTGAGCGGTAAAGGAACTGAGGCTGTGGAGCGACAGAACCTGCGGGAGCAAGAGTCCACAGATTAGACATCTTTGCGAACAAGTTATGTGGCGCCTTCATGGTCTTTTCGCGGTAATAGCCGCCTTTGCCGTGAGATGCGCTGTAACCCACATTGACTAAATCACTTGCATTAATTGCTTGCGTCACTCGAGAGTTGCCGCCGCTCCACGCGAATAATGGCTTGTTGAACGAACCAAGAATATCAATGTCTTGGGTGCGACCGCTTCGCAAGGGGCCGACTGGATCACTTCCTTGGCTTTGGAAAACTGCTGCGAAACGTGTGAGTGATTCAACGTTCTCTTCAAACACGATGTCAGCTTTGTTTAGGCCGGTTTGTGGACGTGCAGCCGGATGATTATCTATTTTTGTGACAAGAGCTACGCGTGTTGCCGCTGCTTGATCAGTAATTGGCAAACCTGTCAACGGATACATGGGCAGCGCAGGAGTAGTCGTCATCGGGTCCGCAGTAGCGGAGGTATCTGTACTGTTGCTGCTCTTGCTGCCGCCACAGGCAGCGAGAACTGACACCAGAACGGTTGCAACCGTTACACGAATGAGGATGCGGTGTGATTTCAGCATGTCAGATCTCCTTGAGAACAGCGATACGGTCGGTCAAAGACGGACGAATAAAAATCATCGTAGACCCGTTACCTAGTGGATTACTGTCATCCCCTACTGAATCAGGAGTAGCAAACCACAAAGGCAATGCACCAATACGCCCAAGAGGAATTGCTGCTGCACGATCAACAATCTCTAATGCAGACACCATTGCAGGCGGATACCTAGTTGCTTGACAAGCAGCAACATCAGCCCACATCACATTTCGATCATCACCCATTCGGGCTATGACTCTCTGCAAAACATTGTCCCCGCCCAAACGGCTGAATGCAGCGGATACAGCCAACAAATAAGTCGTGAGACCGATATCGCCGGTACGGAGACGCCACATTATGTGCGCCATCACAGCTTCCATCTCGACGCGCCCCATTGTTTTTAAGAAACCAGCGGAGACAACAATTGTGCCTGCCTCGCCTGGCATGCCGACTGCGAGTGCGACGGGATACTCGATGCCGACAACGCGCAACGCAGGGCGTGCGTCACCACCTACTACGCACAAACCGTCAACCACATTAAATAAACGAGCGTGTTCATACTCTGAGGCTGGTAGGCCCCCCACCATCTTTAGAACAACGTCATCTGCAGTTCGATACACATTCCACATAAAGCCACCAGATATCAACGCGCCAAGGACAGTTGAGATCACTGGAAATCCGATGACTAATCCGATGACAAGACAAACGATCGTGATGATGAGAGTAAACGACACTGGCAACAACAACATTCGACGGGTATTGAGCTGACTCGAGTCCTCATGGGGAATCCATTGACTTTGATTCATATGTCCTTTCACAGAGCTGACAATTGTCATCTCTTATCGCCCGTTGCCAAGATGTGACCGCCGTAAAAAACGATCCTCGAACCGTCTCAGCATACGGGGCACCTTGATGGTGGTGATGTTTGTAGCTTCCATATGCAGGGCCCTTTCATACATTTCAACATAACGATCAGCTAGTGCGTCCATAGAGAAACGTTGCGCATGCTCGCGTCCATTTGCAGTGAGTCGAGCGGACAACTGAGAGTCAGCAAAGATTCGTGCAAGCGCTGAGGCCAAACTCGCGACGTTTCCTGTTTCCACGAGTAACGCCGTTTCATCATTAGTCGCGACATTGCGATACCCGTCAAGATTGCTCGCGACCACTGGGGTTCCGGCAGCCATAGCCTCAAGTAACACAACACCAAAAGATTCTCCGTGTAACGACGGAGCACAAAACACTGACGCACGACTCATGCGATCAATTTTCTCCGAGTCCGTAATGCGACCCAACCACTCAATACGAGTATCCGATGAGAAACGCATTTTAAGTTCTGCAGTCTGCGGTCCATCTGATGCAATCCACAAGCGCACGTCGGGAGGTAACATAGCTAATGCTTCGAGAAGATTGCTCAGACCCTTGCGCTCTTCGTGGCGCCCGATAAAGAAAATCGCATTCTCACGTGGCACAGACGAAGGCGATGCGTAATCACCAAGTTCGATTCCATTGAATAGCACTTCATAGTCGCCACCGATATAACGCTGGGCCAAATCAACTGCATCTATGGACACCGCAACTCGAATATCGATACGAGACGCAATCCATTTCAGTTGCCGAGCAAACGTACGATATCCAGCAGAGTCACCAGCCGAATGAAACGTTGCGACGACAGGTGCCATCTTGACAAGGAGTGCTGTCATTGAAGGCCCTGGCACCAGTGGCTCGTGCACATGCACCACATCAAATGCTTCATCGTTCAGCGCGCGAATGGTGCGCAACGCTGCCGAAGCATCCGGTGCAAGCGGAGCTATAGAACCGTTCACAGCGGTGGGAAGGCTGTTGCCAAGCGGCGTGACGAATGCATCAGGGGGTGGACCATCGCATGGGCCAAGGACTCGAACCTCATGACCCTTTGCCCGCAAACTACGTGCCAATCCAAGGACTTGCTGTTGGACTCCCCCAGGAACCGTGAGGCTGTACGGGCTCACTATTCCAATTCTCAACATGCAGGCTAGGTTACGGGAATGCTTAAGGTAGATGCTTCTTTCCGTCCCGCCCTCTCCATCGTGGCCTCGCCCACCAAGAGACGAGCCATTCTTGAACTCGCCGTTGAGGCAGAGAGCAAGGGAATTTCTGGACTGGCGTGCCCCAGTCTGGGCGGGACCATGGGATTGTGCGTTTCACTTGCTCACGAAACATCACGAATCAATTACTGGACCTCAATTCAACCGATTTACTACAGCCACCCAGTTGAGATGGCAAACACCGCCTCTCACATCAATGAAATGTCAGATGGTCGCTTTCGGCTTGGACTCGGTGTCAGCCACGGTCCAGTCACGGATCGCCTTGGTGTTGAGCCAGGCAAGCCGCTTGCAGACACTGCTGCATATGTCGCAGCGATGCGCGCGAACGAACGCTTTGGCGGGCAACTACCTCCGATTTATCTCGCAACACTGCGCAACAAAATGTTGCAATTAGCTACTGAAATTACTGAAGGCGCTATCTGGGCCAATGCGTCATTAAGTCACATGTCGAAACAACTTTCAGAAGTGCCAAATGCGGTGCGCGATGATTTCTTTCTATCCAACATGATTCCCACCGTTATTGATGATGACGTTGAAGCTGCACGCGCAGTGAACCGTCGCACGCTCACTGGGTATGTTTCGCTTCCCAACTACCGCAACTATTGGCGCGCTGCTGGATACGCAGAAGAAATGGATGCGATAGAAGCAGCCATCGAGGCTGGCAACAAGGACATCATCCCTTCACTCATGAGTGACAAGTGGCTTGATGACAACACAATCAGTGGATCTGCATCCCATGTTCGCGCACGCTTTGAGGAATGGGCCCATGCTGGTGTCACCCCAATTGCTGTGATGTCTTCAACTACTGGTGGCCAAGTAAAGGCCATCAATCAATTGTTCGATATTTACAACTGAGTCAATAACTCAGTGACGCGGGACTTTATTTCATCGCGGATACGCCGTACATCATCAATGGATTTGCCCTTTGGGTCGTCAAGAGGCCAGTCGACATAACGTTTGCCAGGAATGTACGGACATGTGTCTCCACACCCCATAGTGACCACTACGTCAACAGCATGCAATAAGTCGTCGTTGTATTTCTGAGGAACAAAGGTCGAGATGTCTATTCCGACTTCGTTCATGACGTCAATTGCAACAGGGTTCACAGAATCTGCAGGTTCTGAACCACCCGACAGGATCAGTACGTCGCCAGCGGAGAGTTCACGAGCGAATCCGGCGGCCATTTGAGAACGGCCCGCGTTATGAATGCAGAGAAACAGAATGCCACTCATGCATCCACCTGTTGTGATGACCACAAAGCTTTGATGAGAATAAACCCAACGACGCCTCCAATAATTTGCATCAGAGCAAACATGGGCATTGATGCTGGTGCGATACCTGCAAAGGAGTTCGAAAACATTCGTCCAATCCCGACTGCAGGGTTAGCAACACTTGTTGAAGATGTAAACCAGTAGGCACCAGTTATCCACGCCGCGACCAGCACTGCGACATTGGCGCCAGCCTTCTTGCCTCCCCAGATGACTAATAGCAAACCGACAGTGGCTATTACCTCAGAGAACCATGTAGGGCCACCCGTGCGCACCTTGGTCGACTTCTCAACGAAGTGATGAGCAAACATGATGTTGGCAATAATGCAACCGACGATTGCACCAGCGATTTGCGCAACAACGTCTGTCACTAACGAGGCAAATGTGGAATCTCGATCAACAAAGAAACCAACGACAGACACGACTGGATTGAACGAAGCTCCCGAGATTGGCCCAAAGATTGTGATGAGCCCCAGCAATGCTCCACCTGTTGCCACAGCATTTGCCAACAACTGCAATGCAACATCAGTGGTGAGGTTCTGGGCCATTATTCCGGAACCGACAACTGCCATCACCAATAAAGCAGTACCGAGAAACTCGGCAAGTGTGCGCCGTGGCATCAACATCCTTCCGGACCGCAGCAACTACCCGTTGATGGTACGCCCAGCATTATGGGCATCGCCTTCAACGATGAATCCTGAGGAGCATCAGCTAGCACGGTGTACCACTCCCATGGCAATTCGCCGCCTTTGATCCACACTTTGTCTTGTACAGCGAAACAGCACGTTTCGCTTTCCTGAATCTCAATTGGCATTCCCATTGCAGTGGCCAATTCAATCTTTGCTGCAACTTGGTCGGTGTCCTCTACTTCAACGCCCACGTGGTTCAGAGTTCCTGCTTCTCCGTGTCCTTCAATCAACACCAACTTTAGTGGTGGTTCGGTAATCGCGAAGTTCGCATACCCTTCGCGAACCTTTGCAGGCCCGACACCGAACATCTTGGTGTAGAAGACAATTGCGTCATTCAGATTGCCTACATTTAGCGCTAGTTGTACTCGTGACATTCTTCCCTCTCATCAAAAGTTTCCATATGGATACTTTGATACTCGTCAATATACATCACATTGATGACTATCGATGTACCATCAAGGCATGACGAACGCCAAACAAGTGCACCTAGGTAAAGGACCACTCGCTGACAGCGCGGCCGCCTCGCTTGCGCCCATGTTTGCAGCACTCTCAGACCCTATTCGCCTAAGGCTTTTTGACTTAGTCCGTCGAGCAGGACGAGATGGCATTTGTTCATGTGATCTAACGGAGCCACTCGACCGAAGTCAACCGACGATTAGCCACCACTTAAAAGTGCTGCGAGAAGCTGGACTCGTTGAATCTCGTCGAGACGGAACATGGATCTGGTATTCCATTGCCCCACGTGCACTAGACGCGGTATCTCACTTCATTCAGCGGTAGTACGTGCACGCATCTCTGCGTACCCCGGGTCACTTGGCCAATTGGGTTGAAACAAATGCCACTGGTCAGGAGCACGCCGAATTAAACCTTCAAGTTCGTATGCAAGAGCTTGAGTCCCCGCTGCCACTTGATCTCTTAGTCCGCCCGCCTTTTCAAAAACAAGCGGCGGACGAATCACGCAGTGATGGCCATCAATAGCCGACGTGAAATACACAGCGCCTGGTACAACAGCAGCACCCGAACGAATACCCAACATCGCGGGGCCAGCGGGAAGAGTTGTCCGTTCGCCAAAGAATTCCACTTCAACACCGTTGCCTTGAATGTCTCGGTCTGAAAGCAAACAGACCACTTCATTTCGACGCAATGCAGCAAGAACAGCGGGAGCAGCGCCGGGACCAAGCGGCACAACATTCATACCGAGGTCACTACGAAGTTTGGTAAACCAATCAAAAAGTTCAGGGGGTTCAAGAGGTTCGACAATGACAGTCATTCGGTGGCCCATCTCTGCCATCCATCGCCCTGCCCATTCCCAACCTCCGAGATGAGGAAGAGCAACAATGGCTCCTTTGCCGCGCTCGAGAGCCGATTCGATGTAATGAAACCCGTCATTGGACAATGAGCGCAACACATGTTTCGAGGACAGTGTAGGAAGACGAAAACTCTCGGTGTAATAACGCATGTAACTATCAAACGCTTGTTGCGAAGCACGATGCAATGCAAAACCGGCAAGTGATGGGTCGACACGTTGTAAATGACGTTCGATGATGACGCGACGTTTACGTAAAGACAACGCAACTCCGGGCGCTAAAAGCGAAACAGCTCCTTGCGAAATTGGGGCTGGCGTGAGCCGAGCGATAACAGAGCCCAACCGATATCCACCGACGGTAAATGCGTCGGACAATTCCTCGAAGGGACTAGCCATTGCGGGTGCGGCGACGTTGACGAGACTCAACAGATAGTTGACGACGTGAAGTGCGCGCACTGTGCCGGGTCATTCGTCGGCCCTGTCGAACATCGCGTTTCTTCTGGGTAGTAGATGACACTTCTGCTTGGCGCCACACCTGAACGAACCGTTGAATCGCTGTAATGACAGTGAGGATCAACATGATCCACATAATCGGGACCAAGAGGGAATCAAACAACAGGGCAATACACAAAACAACAATGCGTTCTGCTCGCTCCATCAGCCCACCCTTGGCAGTCAGGCCGAGAGATTCAGCCTTTGCGCGTTCATACGAAATCAGAGAAGACACACCCATGATTGCCATGGGCAACAGGGCAAGGTGCGCACTCTTTTGCGATGCGAAATACCATGCAACACCACCGAAGAGGACAGAGTCTGTGACCCGATCAACCACGGAGTCAAAAAAGGCACCTCGTTGGCTTGACGTACCCGACGCTTTTGCTAACGCACCATCCAGCATGTCTGGGACTGCCGCCAAGATCACAAGAATCAGTCCGCCACGTAGTGCACCAGACCCAATTGCAAATGCTGCAATGACAGCAAAAGCGATACCAAGAATAGTGAGATGATCGGGAGACATTCCGGTACGGCGCAATAACTGCCCAACAGGTCGTACCACCTTCTCAATTGGTGCGCGAAAACTCCCATCTAACATGTGGTGACGCTATCTCTCTGAGGTCACTTCAGTTGACATATCAGCCTCTGGGTTCTTTTCAACCAAGCACTCAACAACTCGCCCATCAACAGCATCAACAAGAACGAGTGCTTGTTGTACTGGTGGATCTTCGGTGCTATAGCAGAAAATTCGCCAGGTTGGTTTGCTGCGAATTCCACGCCACACCTGTTGCGCCGATGCGTGACCAACCGCGAAACCGGCACTACGCGTTGCGATAACTAGTGCTTCGGACTCATTGATAGTCATTCGCCAACCACTTGTAATGGTGATGATTGCCATCACCGCCAACAACACTGCAGCAAAGAGAAGACCCTTGTTTATCAGTGCTGAATTATTGTTGTCAGCAATTTTCCAAACGACGACACAGAACAATGCCAAGAATGCATACATTGCGCCTGGGATTCTGCGGCGGCTGTTATCTGGAAAATCATAAGCACCAACATGATCAACAGCGTTGAGATCATCTGGTAGTTGGTCGCGGAGTTCGTCAGTCATTTTCAATCTTTCGGCCATGCATTACGAAGTTTCGATGCGGTGAGAGGAAGCGGTTCTGGAATCGTACGGGTTGACGCAACTGAAGTCATAAAGTTCGAATCGCCATTCCAACGCGGAACAATATGAACATGTAAATGCTGCGAAATGCTTCCGCCAGCAGCTGCACCCAAGTTAATGCCCACATTGAGTGCGTCAGGTGAATGCGATGTTCGCAGCGCGACAGTTGATTGGGTGACGAGATGCCACAAATCTTGACTTTCGTCCACCGTGAGATCTTCGAGATTTGCAACTTCTCGATACGGAAGCACCAAGATATGGCCGGAGGCATACGGGTAGGAATTCAAGATTGCGAAGCACACCTTCGAGCGACGAATGATGAATGTCTCTTCATCGGGCAATCCCGAATTCAAAATGGCCGTGAATACCGACTGTTGATTATCTGATGATCGTGAGTGCGCAGTGCCGACGTATTCAGCCCTCCACCCGTTCCAGAGCTGCTCAAGAGACATCAATGTCGCCTAATTGTCCTTCTGCGACTTCAGCTGCAAGACGAGAAATAAAGTCGGCAACCGAAACGTCACGCTCTACTTCCCCACCACGTGGGTTAACACCGACGGATTGATGAGCAACGTCATCATCACCAACAACCAAGACATATGGGACCTTGCTGGTCTTTGCATTTCTGATTCGTTTGCCCAATTGTTCATCAGCGTGGTCGATATCTACGCGGAATCCGGCTTTCTTAAACTGAGCCACTACTGATGTTGCATACTCATCGTGGGCCAGTGCGACAGGGAGAACTCGAACTTGTTCTGGCGACAGCCATGTTGGGAACGCACCTGCATAATGCTCAATAAGAACACCGAAGAACCGTTCAATCGAGCCGAACAATGCACGGTGCAACATGATGGGGCGATGACGTGCTCCGTCAGAACCCACATACTCCAATTCGAAACGCTCTGGCAGGTTGAAGTCGCACTGGATAGTGCTTAATTGCCACTTCCGCCCAATGGCATCACGAACATCGATGTCAATTTTGGGACCATAAAAGGCAGCGTCCCCTTCTTTGATTTTGTATTCAACACCATGGCGGTCCAATGCTTCGCGCAGTGCCTCTGTTGCCTTGCCCCATATTTCATCGGACCCCACTGATTTTTCAGGATCGCGGGTTGACAAATTGAATTCAAAATCATTAAATCCGAATCGGCGCAACACAGACATGATGAAGTCAAGAAGCGATGAAATCTCGTCAGCCATCTGTTCTTCCGTGCAATAGATGTGACTGTCATCTTGAGTAAAACCACGGATACGTAGCAATCCGTGGAGAGTTCCGGCGCGCTCGTATCGATACACATTGCCTAACTCAAATAAACGCAATGGAAGTTCACGGTAACTGCGCTGGCGACTGTCGAAAATGAGACAGTGCATCGGACAGTTCATCGGCTTCATGTAGTACGTGCCGTTGTCCATCTCCATCGGTGGGTACATACCGTCGGCATAGAAATCAAGGTGTCCCGACTTAGCGAACAGATTCGCGTTCGCAAGATGAGGCGTGTACACAAACTGGTAATCGCCATCTTGATGACGTTGACGGCTGTAGTCCTCCATTAATTTGCGAACAATTGCGCCCTTCGGATGCCACACAGCAAGACCGCCACCGAGTTCAGTGGGAAAAGACAGAAGGTCAAGTTCATTCGCCAAACGTCGATGGTCGCGCTTCGTTGCTTCTTCAAGACGATGAAGATGTTCTTTCAATGCCGAATCTGATTCCCATGCAGTGCCGTAGATGCGCTGCAGCATTGGTCCTTTTTCATTACCTCGCCAATATGCGCCGGCAACTTTCATCAAACTGAAATGCCCAAGGCGAGACGTAGACGGGACGTGCGGTCCGCGACACAAGTCAACAAATGAATCAGAGTTGCGGTACAGACTGACGGAATCTGAACTTCCTACCTCAGCAACGTCAGTACCATCTGCAGCACCTGAAGTGACACGTTCGATAATTTCACACTTGTACGGCTGCGTCGAAAAAACCTCTAACGCTTCTTTTACCGAGACCTCAGAACGAGTGAACGGTTGATTTGCCTTCATGATCTCACGCATACGCGCTTCTATGGCTGCGAGATCATCATCAGAGAATGTCTTGTTGTTCGGCAATGCAAAGTCGTAATAGAAACCATCTTCAATTGCCGGACCAATAGTGAAATGGGCACCTTCGAACAATTGCACCACAGCTTGAGCCAGCACATGAGCGGTGGAATGACGCAACACATGGCGCCCAGCGTCTGAGTCGGCAGTAATGATTGACACAGAAGCTCCATCAACTAAAGCGACTGAAAGGTCAACCTCTGCGCCGTTCAGCGTGCCAGCAACGGCAGCCTTAGCAAGGCGTGATCCAATAGCTGCTGCTACATCGCCAAGGGAAGAGCCATCTGGCAGCGCACGCGATGACCCGTCGGGAAGAAGTACTGATATCTCTGACATGAGATGACCATTCTACGGTCGGGGCGACTGTCGCTCGGGTCTATTTAGGAGTGATTCAGGACGGCTTGTTCTGTCGGAATGCTTTCTGCACGCTTTGTGGCATAGACATTGCGATATTCCTGGCCTGTGAGCGCTTGGATTTCATACATCAACTCATCGGTGATTTCACGCAGCACCATGTGGTCGTCTGTTCTGTTGCCATAGCGAGCCACGTCGATGGGCTTGCCGATTTTGATGGTGCAGTCCAGTCTGAAGCGCGGCATCACCGAGTCAGGCGGTTGAATTTCTCGCGTGCCGATAATGCCAACAGGCAAAATGGGGCAACCCACCTTCAATGCCAGACGTGCAGCACCGGTGTGTCCTTTGTACAACATGCCATCTCTACTACGAGTTCCTTCAGGAAAAATTCCGAATAATTCACCACGGCGAAGTACTGCTTCTGCTGCGAGCAACGCGCCTTCACTCTTCGACCCACCTGCACGATCGATAGGAATCATTCCGAGAGCAGGAAACAAATGTTTTGTCTTCCATGAGTCCATGTATTCAGCTTTTCCAACAAAACTCATTTGACGACCAGCATGAACCATGGTGAATACCGAATCGAGAAAACTGATGTGGTTAGGACACAAAATGGCTGGTCCCGTATCTGGCAAGTTTTCAAATCCTTCGAAATGAAATTTCCACAATTTCGTTGTGAGTGGACGCAGCACAGCACGGGCCCTGGCCTGAGCACGACTGGAACTACCAGACATCTGATGCTCAGCCACTGTGAGAGTCCGATCCTGATGCCATACAAGGCACAATAGCCCTGATTTCTTGACCTCGCGACGCGCGATATTGAACTGTTAGCGCGGGCTAATGGGCGTGAGAAGCTCAACGCCCAACAATGCCGCTGAACCGCTGACGTCGATTCCAGAGCTGGCAGCTTCGTCAATGAGAGCTAGCGCCCCAGGAGTATCGAGATCGTTATCGAGACAATTTCTCACCTGGTCGAGAAGGTCAGATGATGACCCGCCGACGGATGCAGCCCAAGAAGTGAGACGCCCTTCACTGCGTGGCATCAAGGTGTCATCCCATTCCCATTCAGTGCGGTAGTGATGTTCAATGATTGCAATGCGAATCGAACGAGGATCCCACTCGGTGCGCAACTGATCAACAAAAACCAAGTTGCCCAAACTCTTTGACATCTTTTCACCGTCTTTAAACACCATGGCGACGTGCATCCAGTGTTTGACAAAGGTTTCTCCCGTAGCGGCCTCTGACTGCGCGCGTTCACATTCATGATGAGGAAAAATCAAGTCGCTTCCACCGCCATGAAGATCAATCGTGGTGCCTAAATCACGCAAAGCCAAAGCAGAACATTCGATGTGCCAACCCGGACGACCGGCACCCCACGTTGCATCCCACGCTGGTTCATCTTCAGCAGACGGATGCCACAAAACGAAGTCAAGTTGATTCCGCTTCTGCGGGTCATCGATATTTCCACCGCGTTGACGAGCAAATTCGAGCATCTGATCGTGGCTGTAATGAGACACTTCTCCGAATGACGGAACCTTGGTGACGTCGAAATAAACGGAGCCACCGACTGCATACGCAAATCCACGTTCCAACACGAGCCCAATGAACTTACGAATATCTGTGATTGCAGATGACGCGCGAGGAGTGCTGTAGGCAGGCAGCATCTCGAGTGCTTCCATATCGCGATTAAAACGTGCTTCTTCGCCTGCTGCGAGATCGAGGTAATGCACGCCCAACTCCCGGGCCTTTGCAAACAACGGATCATCTACATCGGTGACATTGCGAACACACTTAATGGTGTGGCCAAGATCTATCAATCGTCGTTGCAAAATATCGTAGAAGAGAAACGTTGATGCGTGCCCTAAGTGCGTTGCATCGTACGGCGTAATTCCGCACGTGTACATCAACACTTCCTTGTTAGGGCTAAATGCGACGATGTCTCGCCTGGCAGTGTCGTAGAGCCGCATAGACATCGTGGCTACGCCTTAACTCGAGGGTCTCTCGTGATGCCGTTGAGTTTTGGAGCAACACGTGTCTTGTATCGCACATTTAATTGCAGCAACACCGCGGTAAATGCTTCGATCGCTGTGGCATTTGATAATTCTCCGGCATCGAGGGGACGACATCCGGGAATATGTGAAGTGATATCCATGACAATTGTTCGGGCCTCTGCATTGTCTGAACAAATCAGTACATCGGAATCAATGGGGTCACCAAGATGTCCAAGTTCCGTTGCAGGCAAATGGTGAAATGCCGCAACCACACGACACTCAGGGACAGCTGCCTGCACATGAGCTGCAACACTTCCGCGCGGCGGCAACAGCGGTTGAAATTCGTGACCCACGCGCACGAGCGCATTGGCCATACTGATGATTACTTTGCCGCGTAGTAGGTCAATGTGGTCACGAGCGGTAGTTGCAGCCGAGTCCCACGGAGTAGCGAGAACAACCACCTCACACGCAGAAGCATCATCGTTGTCGCCACCATTCAAACTAAGAGTGAGATTTGGCCATTTGGCTTTCAGCGCATCACAGACTTCCGAAGCACGCTCTTTTGACCGAGAGCCGATAATCACGTCATATCCCACCGAAGCAAGGCGCGCCCCAAGGGCACTTCCGGCGGGTCCGGTACCGCCCAATATTCCAATACGCATGCCGTAGAGCCTTACACATAGACCCCTTGCGAACTACGGTCATATGAATGGGACTTCTTAAAGGCAAAAAAATCGTTGTGACAGGTGTCCTAACAGACGCCTCTTTGGCATTCAGTGTGGCACAACTCGCCCAACGCGAAGGCGCTCAAGTAGTGCTGACTGGCGCCGGCCGTGCACTATCGCTAACACAACGATCTGCACGACGACTTGACTCTCCTGTTGATGTCTTTGAATTTGATGTCACCGTGCCGGAACACATTGAATCTGTTCGTGAACAAGTGCGTGCCTCACTCGGACATGTTGATGGAGTGCTTCACGCCATCGGGTTTGCCCCTGAGGTATGTCTCGGTGATGACTTCTTAGCAGCGCAGTGGAGCGATGTTGCAATCGCCATGCAAATATCTGCTTATTCACTCAAGACATTGGTTGATGCATTTCTTCCACTGATGTCACCCGGTGGATCAATTGTCGGTCTCGACTTTGACAACACCGTTGCGTGGCCCGCATACAACTGGATGGGCGTTGCAAAGTCAGCATTTGAATCGACAAGCCGCTATTTGGCAAAAGAACTTGGCCCGCGCGGCATTCGTTGCAACTTGGTTGCTGCTGGCCCCATCAAAACAATGGCGGCAAAATCGATTCCAGGGTTTTCACAGTTTGAAGATATTTGGAGCGATCGCGCTCCCCTTGGTTGGGATGTCACTGACCCAATTCCCGTTGCAAAGACCGTGCTTGCACTGATGTCGGACTGGTTCCCAGCAACAACAGGTGAAGTCATTCACGTTGATGGCGGCTTTCACGCCATGGGCGCGTGACAAACAGGCTGTCTGAGGCGTCCTCGCCTTACCTGCGACAACATCGCGACAATCCGGTGGATTGGTATCAATGGGGAGACGACGCATTCGCTGAAGCAGCAAAGACGGGTAAACCAATTCTCTTGTCTGTTGGGTATTCAGCATGTCATTGGTGTCATGTCATGGCCCATGAGAGTTTTGAAGACCCTGCAACTGCAGCAATCATGAATCAATTATTTGTGAACATCAAAGTTGATCGAGAAGAGCGACCTGACGTTGACGCTATTTACATGGATGCAGTGCAAGCACTGACAGGCAGAGGCGGATGGCCGATGACAGTCTTTTGTACACCGACCGGCGAGCCCTTCTTTGGCGGCACGTATTACCCACGAGAATCGTTCGTGAAACTGATGCAAGCCGTCGACGACGCATGGCGGACAAAACGTCATGAACTCCAGCAGAACATCGATGCACTTGTTGAAGCCGTGGGACGCACAGCCCACATCACTCCCGTCGACACCTTTGACGCACATGGTCTCGCAGACACCGCACGGCAATTATTTAGTCAGAGTTTTGATGTTCGCTGGGGTGGCTTTGGCTCTGCGCCAAAATTTCCGTCGACGTTTGCACTCGATTTAGCGATGCGTTTGTATCAAAAGTCTCATGATGCTCAACTTCTTGACATGGTCTATACGTCACTTGACGCCATGGCAGCTGGCGGAATGTACGACCACATTGGTGGAGGTTTCTCCCGTTACAGCGTGGATGAAAAATGGTTGGTCCCGCATTTTGAAAAAATGTTGTACGACCAAGCACTTCTTCTTCGTGTGTACGTCCATGCTTGGCTTATTGGCGGCAAAGACAGGCACCGTCAGACCGCTGAAGAAATCATTACGTATGTCGTCACCGAACTCCGTCATTCTGATGGTGGCTTTTTTAGTGCTGAAGATGCCGACTCGCTCGATGAGCATGGACATTCAGAAGAAGGGGCTTTTTATACCTGGTCACCTCAAGAAGTTCGTTCAGTTCTCGGCGCGGCTGCTACCGACGCCCTTGAGTGGTGGAACATTACAGAACCTGGAAACTTTGAAGGACTGTCGATTCCTCATCGCATTCCACAACGAGGCGACATCAGTCGTCCTGCACATATCGAACTAGCTCGTCAGCAATTATTTGAACACCGTGCCACGCGCTCGCGCCCTGGTCTCGACAACAAAATTCTCACCGAGTGGAACGCAATGATGCTGTCGTCACTTTGCGAAGCTGCTGCCGCATTTGACCGCCCCGACCTTGTTGTCATCGCAGAACAGAACGCTCGATTCCTTTCTACACAGTTACGTGCAGACTCAGGATCATGGTCTCGTAGTTGGCAAGAAGAAGCCACGCCCCACGCACAACATGATGCATTAGCTCACGACCTTGCCCATGTGGTCGACGCAATGACCCGCATGTACGAACTCACTGCCAACAGTGAATGGCTGCAATTGGCGACTGAAACAGCGCATCAATTGATCGACAACTACTGGGATTCTGAAAATGGCGGACTATTTACAGTGAGTGTCACATCTGAGCAATTGATTGTGCGCCAAAAAGACCTCATGGACAATGCAACACCTTCAGCGAACTCTGTTGCCGCTAACGCATTCTTGCGTCTGTCAGCACTGACAGGAAACGAACGACTCGCCGAGCATGCGCGAAAGATTCTTGCCCTACTAGCGCGCGTGGCGCCATCTGCCGCAACCGGATTTTGCAATGCGATATCTACTGCCCTCTTTGCCCAGGAAGGCGCGATTGAAATAGTGATTCCAGGCAACAACCCGATCATGCTTTCGACCGCACGGAATCAATGGATTCCGAACTCAGTGCTGGCCTGGGGAGACCCGATTGACTCACCACTGTGGGAAGGAAGAGACGAAGGCAAAGCCTATGTGTGTCGTAACCATGCATGTCTTTTACCTGCCAACAACGCAGAAGAATTGCTGGAACGAATCGCTACCAGTTCTTCTGGTGAATAACCGAATCAACTGATCGACGCACGCGACGCGCACTACGACCTGGGCGCTCGTTATCAGGATCTGGATGCCCTATCGCAATTGTTCCCAAGATCTGAATGTGATCAGGGATATTGAACTCGTGGCGCAATGCCGACTCATTGGAGTGAGCAAAAAATAGCGCGCCTAATTGTGCATCTTCTAGTGCAAGCAAAAATGTCATCGTGGCAAATGATGCATCGATAGTCCAATATGGTGCCGGCCACTTCTCTAGTCCCTCGCCAAGACCAGTTGCTTTCTTATCCGATTCTGAATAGCGCTCTAGATATGCGGTGGGGTCACACATACTGAGAGCAATCACGGGTGCTTTCAATAACCGAGGGAAAGCAAAAGAATCTCGACGGTCAGTTGGCAACGCAACATCCCAATAGCGATGCGTTTCACCATTTTCAAGAAGCAGCACGTGCCAGCCTTGAGTTTTCCCAGCACTGGGCGAACGATTTGCTAAATCAACGCATGACGCAATGACTGCAGAGTCGACAGCTGTGTCAGAAAATGATCGCGACATCCGACGTGAACGCACGATGTCGGAAAAGTTCACTGTCTTAGACGCGAGCGCCGAGCTTGACAAGGCTTTCAGCCATGGTCCAACCATGCACAATCAGCACACCACCCTTTTTAGGGTTGACGCCTTCAAACAATGAAGTGATTTCGGGAGAGATTTTCTCTGGCCTTAAAGATTCATGATCAAGGAAACCGCTTTGGCCGCCAGACGCAACAATGAAAGTTTTTTCGTCATAGGTTGAATCAACGCCGAATCGACGCGCAAGACGACGGCCCCATGCTCGTTCTTCACCAACGGCGCGATGTCCGAAAGTTGGGATCATCTCCGTGACAGCCTTCAAGGCTTCCATGCCGTCAGGAGTTGCGAAACGACTACCCACAACGACGTCTTCATCGGGAAAGGCCATGAGTGCGCGATGATACGCCTCAGTCATGAGACCCTTGAGAACTGAGTCACGCTTTGCAGTGCGCTTAATTGTCATCAACCCCAGCAACACACATGGTGTTCCACCGATGCGTTCAAGAGTCGAGAACGTCACACCATGCAGCTTGCCATCAATGCGGGCAAGGGTGCACAACACCCAGTCGGTTCCGGCCTTCGCAAATTGTTCCGCAGTGAATGACCCCTCAATGGTGAGGAACTCTTCGAACTGGGCCTCTGTGAGTGCGCTGCAGTCTTGTGTGGCAACTTCCAACGACATTGACTGGGTGACTCCCTATGACACTCGGGCGGCACTAGTGCCGACAACAACCCTTCTATTCTGCCATTGCCGGAAGCCAATTCCTGAAATCAGGGGTTATTTAGATGATTTTCACTGCATTAGAGCCAAACGTGACTCGCAAAGGTGCCAGAGCCTTCTCAAAGTCAACAAGACCAGAGGGGCCAAGATCAAACACCTTGCCTCCTGCCAACTTCACCCTGCAGGGCGACGTGCCGGGAAATTCCGCAATGATTGATTTAAGACGTTCGAGTTTGTCTGCAGTAAAACCAGATGGAAGCGACAGTTCCACTTCAGGAATTTTGTCGCCGAGATTTTCTGGCACCGAAATTCGTTGGGCAGCAAAACTTGGTGGTGCATCGTCGCGCTGATTCAGACGACCAGTGATAGTGACAACTAAATCATCTGACAATAGGTGACCATATTCAGCTAAAACTTTTGCAAAGACAGTGACTTCGATAGCGGCGTCCATGTCTTCAAGAACAAACGTCGCCATCTGGTCGCCCTTTTTGGTGAAGCGCCTATTCAGGCCTGACATCACTCCACCGATAGTGACCATGCCCGATTCACGAGACTCAAGTTCTTGAATAGAACTTGTGACTAAACGGCGCAACGCATGTTCAATTCCGCGTAATGGATGATCAGAGATATACAGACCAAGCATTTCCTTTTCATGGCGCAACTGATCGGGCTTTGTAAATTGCATATCGGGGATGGCAACTTCTGAGCTCCACCCAGTGGTTGATGCATCTTCCATTTCTCCGAAGAGCGACATCACGCCCTTTTCTTCTTCACGACGTGCAACAACTCCAGAATCAATGAT
>Ga0194055_10000732_pt1 | contig 26560 bp, 18 predicted proteins | sample SepL449m_MetaG_FD_155482 | JGI IMG/M metagenome (GOLD analysis project Ga0194055, IMG submission 155482) | Anoxic zone freshwater microbial communities from boreal shield lake in IISD Experimental Lakes Area, Ontario, Canada - Sep2016-L442-9m | ecosystem: Environmental > Aquatic > Freshwater >... | reverse complement strand
ACTCGAGGTACCCGGGGCGGGCGGGGGTGGGGGCGGTGCCACGGCAGAGCCGTAGAACGCGGTGTTGAAGGCGAACACTCCACCGTCAGTGGCCACGAATCGGTAGCCGGCGCCCGACGGACTGGCCTCCATGCCCACGATGGGCAGGTTGAGCACGATACTTCCGGTGGATCCGTGAAAGGGTGCGCCGTAGGAGAAGATCCCTCCGTCAGAAGCCACCAGCCAGTACCCACCGGTAGCCAAGTCGGTTGCCATCCCCACCACTGGTCGGTTCAGCGATACCGCTCCCATGGATCCGAGGAACGGGACACCGAAGGCAAAGATCCCACCGTCGGTCGCCACCAGCCAGTACCCGGTGCCCGATGGCGAGGCGGCCATGCCCACAACCGGGCGGTTCAGCGTCAGCGCGCCGGTCGAGCCCGCAAAGGGTGCGCCGAAGGCGAAGATCCCACCGTCAGAAGCGACTAGCCAGTACCCACCGGTGGCGGCGTCGACGGCCATGCCGACAACCGGGCGGTTCAGCGTCAGCGCCCCGGTCGAGCCCTGGAAGCGGGCGTCACCGAAGGAGAAGATCCCACCGTCAGAAGCCACCAGGTAGAAGCCGCCGCCACTGGGCGTGGCCGCCATGCCCACCACCGGGCGAGCCAGGGGGCCGCTGAGCGATCCAAGGTCAGGGGCATCCCCGCACGCCACCACCTGCCCGGCCTGATTGGCGATCCAGTAGCCACCATCGTCACGGGTGGCCACCATGGCGACCACGGTGCCGGTCGCCAGATAGCCCGAGCAGCCCGTAGCGCTGTGGGCCGCCACGTGGGAACTGGGGGCCGTGGCCGATGCGGGCGCCCCGGTGGCACTGGCGATGGCCAGTAGCCCTCCGATCCCTACCAGAGCCGCCATCGATGCCACCAACAAGCGGGGCATCCATCTGCCTATCGCGCGCACCGTGGCGGGCGAGGTGACGCCCGTTCTGCTGTGTGCGGCGCGGCTCGGAGATGATTCCGTCATGATCTGTTCCGCCTCTGATCTTCGATGGTCAGCGCACCCTACTCACGCCCTGTGACGCTTGCTCAAGGCATGCTTGCTCAAGGCCTGCTTGCTCAAGAACGGGTCTCGACCAGGACATCGAGCGCCACGCAGCCATCGGCTCGACACGACAGTGGGTTGATGTCGAGCCCGTCGATCCGGTCCCCGAGTTCGAGAGCCAAGGTCGACACCGCCACCACTGCATCGGCCACGGAGTCCATATCGACCGGTGGCGCACCGCGCACACCGGCCAGCACCTCGGCCACCCGCAGGGTCGCCACGGCACGGACCGCCCGCTCCCGGTCCAAGGGGGGCAGCCGCACGGCCCGATCACTCAGCACCTCGACCAGGACCCCACCGGACCCGATCACCACCACCGGGCCCAGGTGCGGATCACGGACCAATCCGATCGATAACTCGACTCCCGCAGGTACCGCCTCGGCCACCACGACCTCGGGACCAAGCCGTCCGGCCAGATCCCGGTACGCCGCATCGAGTGCCACGTCGTCGGCGATGCTGAGGATCACTCCACCGACATCGGACCGGTGGACAATCCCGGCCACATCGGTCTTGAGCACTACCGGATACCCAATGGAACGAGCCGCTGCCACCGCATCGACGCTCGTCGTGCACCGCTCGCTGGCCGGCGAGGCGATGCCGTAGTCGGCCAGCAGCAGCACCGACTCGTCGGCGCTCAGTGGACCAGCAGCCAAGCGCTCCGCCCACCGGGACTGCCGGGCGGCGTCGATGGGTGGCGCACCCGGCAGTCGTCGAGGCCGATCCGGAAAGTCTAAGTAGTGACCGAGGGCTACCAGCCCGCTCCGAGTCCCCTCGAGGACCGGGATACCGGCGGCCCGCAGCGGGGCCACCGAGGCATCGTCGAGGGCACTGCCCAGATTGGACAGGACAGCCACCATCACATCGCTGCCAGCGGCGGCGGCTAGCGCGGCGTGCGGATACGACTCGTCCCCGTCGTACTCGGCCACGAAGTCAAGGCTCAGAGCCACTGCCTCCACGTTGTCATCGGCCGCCATGGCCCGGACCGCCTCGGTGAAGAGCGCTTCGGTGTCGGCCCCGGTGCCCCAGCAGTCCAGGGGGTTCTCGGGTCGGAGTCCGGTGTCGAGCAGGGTGGCCAGACGCCCGACGGTCGCCTCGCTGATGTCGGCGAACGACACCCCGATCGCCTCGGCCACATCGACGACCAGGGTCCGCTCTCCTCCGGAGTCGTGCACGCCAGCCAGTCCCGATCCTGGTCTGGCCCGTGCTGCCCGGTGGCGCGAACTGAACAGCTCAAGCGTGTCGGACAGCTGATCCAGATCGGCCACCCGCAGGACACCGGTGGCTTCGAACAGGGCTTCCCAGGCCCCGTCCCCGCCGGCCAACGCCCCCGAATGGGCGGCCACCATGGCCCCGCCGGCCTGGCTCGACCCGACGGTGAGCGCCACCACGGCCACATCCTGTGCCGCCGCCTGCTCGAGAACGGCACGCAGTGCTTCGGGCTGGCGCATCGTCTCCAAAAACAGGCCGACGACCCTCGTCTCCTCCAACTCGAGGGCGTACCCGAGGTAGTCCGCCGTGCCGGTCACCAGCTCTTGGCCGGCCGAGACCACCACAGAAAATCCCAGCTGGCGCCGAGTCCGCAGCAGTGCCGAAAAGACCGACCCGGAATGGGTGATCAGAGCCACCGGGCCTACAGGCAACAGCTCGCGCTCCACGTAGCCCACGGCACGCACCCCCCGAGCCGGAGTGACGAACCCCATGCACCCCGCACCGCATAGGGCCATGCCAACCCCCTGGGCGATGCCAGCGACCTGATGGCGCAGTGCCATCGACGTCGGATCGGTGGGGTCGAACAGACTCCCGTAGACGACGGCCGAACGGTCGCCCCGATCAGCGGCGGTCTGCAGCACGCCTGAAGCCGCCGCATCGGCCACCCCTACCAGCACTAGGTCCACCGGTCCGTCGATGACATCCAGGCTGGGTACCACCGGCCGGCCCTCGATGACCCCTGCCCGGGGGTTGACCAGGTGGACGGCGATGGACGGGTCACTCCGGAGTGTCTCGGTCACCAGTCGCTGGCCGAAGCTCCCCGGCCGGTCGCTGGCCCCCACCACGGCGATGGAACGCGCTCCCAACATGGCCCGCACTGCGGCATCCGCCCTATCGGCCAAGGCGGCCCTATCGGCCAAGGCGGCCCTATCGGCCAAGGCGGCCCCGTCGGCCGTAACGACCCCACCAGCCAGAGTGCTGGACCGGTCCGCCAACGGGTCCGGGGCCACCACCCCTACTTGGCGCCCCGAGCCAGCTTCTTCTTATCGGCCAGGGCCGCCTTGGATGCCTGCCAGCCAGGGATGCCACACACGCCCCCTCCGGCGTGGGTGGCCGAACTGGCGTTGTACAGGCCGGTGACTGGAGTGCGGTAGTCGGCGAACCCGGGGGCCGGGCGATTGGTGAACAGCTGCTCCAACGACAACTCGCCGTGGAAGATGTTGCCGCCGATCAGCCCGTACTCTTGCTCCATCTCATAGGGGCCGACCACGTCGCGGTGGATGATGGAGTCCTTGAAGTTCGGCGCCACGTCGTTGTAGCAGTCGACCATGCGATCGGCATAGGCCTCGAGCTCGTCGAGGTGCGGCTCCTCGGCCCACTCGTGGGGAACCCACTGGGTGAACATCGACATGATGTGGGTGCCCTCGGGCGATAGCGTCTTGTCCCAGGTGGTGGGGATGACTCCGTCGCTGAAGGGACGCTCAGCTGGGCGGCCGGCCCGGGCATCCAAGAAGGCCTGCTCCATGTACTCCATCGACGGGGCCATCTCCACCGAGCCGGTGTGATGCTCTTGCAGGTTGCTACCCGGATCGGCGGTGAAGTTGGGCAGCTCGGACAGGGCCAGGTTGATCTTGACTACGCCGCTACGGGTCTTCCACCGCTTGATGTCGGGGACGAAGTCGTCGGGCAGGTCCTTCTCCTCCAACTGGTCCAAGAAGGCCGTCTTCGGGTGGAGTGAGGTGATGACCACGGGGGCGAGGATTTCGTCGCCGTTGTCGAGGACGACACCGGCGGCCCGGCCGTTCTTCACGATCACCTTGGCCACCTTGGCGTTAGTGCGGATCTCGGTGCCGAAGCTGAGGGCAGAGCTCTTGATGGCGTCGGCCACCGCTCCCATGCCCCCTTCGGGGAATCCCCAGTTGCCGAGGTGGCCGTCGCCGATGTCGCCAATGGAATGGTGAGCCATGACGTAGGCCGTGCCCGGCTCCATGGGGCCGGCCCAGGTGCCGATCACGCCGTTGACGGCGATGGGCGCCTTGACCTGCCAGGACTCGAACCAGTCATCGAGGAGGTCGGCGATGGACATGGTGAAGAGGCGGGTGATGTCGCCGACGGTGCGGACGTCGAGGCCTCGCTGACCCCAGGCCAGCTTCAGGGTGTCCTTCAGATCCTTGGGCTTGCGGGAGCCGATGTTGGGCGGCACCTGCAGTAGAAGTGGTCCGAGCACGTCGGCCAGACCGGCGAGCCATGCGTCCCACTTGGGCATGGCCTCGGCGTCCTTCTTGGAGAACCTGGCGATGGACTCGTAGTTGCGCTGGGCGTCGTCGGCGTAGATCTTGATGGAGCCGCCCTCGGGGAACGCCTGGTAGTAGGGACCCATCGGAAACACCTTGTAGCCGTGGCGCTCGAGCTGCAGGTCGTTCATGATCGTCGGGGGAAGCAGGCTCATCACATAGCTGAGCCGAGTCACCTTGAACTCGGGCGCCTCGGGCCACGGGCTGTCGGTGGTGGCCGACCCCCCCGTTTTGTGCCGGCTTTCGAGGACCACGGTCCGTGCTCCCGACCTGGACATATAGGCCCCGGCTACCATTCCGTTGTGGCCACCCCCGATGACGATGGCGTCGTACGACTGGCTCATGAGATCCCCCGATGGTCCTGAGGCGTGCGGACGGAGTACCCGAATGGAGACTCCTGACTGGTCGTTCAGTGTATGAGGTCCCGAACGGTTAGACAACAGGAACTGATACGACGATAACGTGTCGGCCGATCGAGCCGGTGAGCGAGGAACTGCAGTGACTGTTCGACCTGATGCGACTTCCAAAAGACCAGGCGACGTGCGCCGCCGCGAGTTGATCAAGATCACGTTGGCCGTCATGTCGGAACGTGGGTTCGCCGATACCCGCATCACCGATATCGCCGAACGAGCCGGCATCAGCCCGGCCCTGGTCATCTACTACTTCAGCACCAAGGACGAGTTGCTGACCGAGGCGCTCCGCAGCGCCGAGGACTCCTGGTACGAGATCGGTGCCGCCCGGTCTGCCACCATGGACAGCGCGGCGGCACGTCTGGAGCAGATCGTGGCCTTGGCCTGCCTTCCTCAGCCGAACGAGGACCTGCCCGAGTCGTGGTCGCTGTGGCTCGACCTGTGGACCCAGTCGGTCCGCAACCCAGCAATAGCCGCCGTCCGGCGCGAGTTCGATCAGCGCTGGCGCCTAACCATTGCCGACATCGTGCTCGAGGGCCAGACCGCGGGCGAGTTCGAGGCCGTAGATGCCATGGAGTTCGCCATCACCCTGACGACCCTGCTCGATGGCCTGGACGTCCAGATCGCCCTCGACGACCCAGTGGTCACCCCGGACCGGGCCTTCGAGATCGCCATGCAGTTTGCGTCGCTATCGCTCGGATTTACTTGGGAGTAGGGTCGGGCTGCTCCCCTGCCAGCAGAATCCGGTGATCCGACCCGCCAGGAACGCAGTAAGTGAGGACGTGCACCGTGAGAGCTACCAAGGAGCGCCTGTGAACATCGGTGAGGTGCGGCTCGTCAACCTGACCAAGCGGTTCGACGACGTCGAGGCCGTGGCCGGCATCAGCCTAGAGATCCCGAGCGGCGAGTTCTTCTCCATCCTCGGGCCATCCGGGTGCGGAAAGACGACGACCCTCCGGCTGGTAGCCGGCTTCGAGCAGCCCACCAGCGGGGCCATCTTCCTCGATGGCATCGATGTGGCCGATCGTCCGCCCCACAAGCGCAACGTCAACACCGTCTTCCAGAACTACGCCCTCTTTCCGTTCCTCTCGGTAGCCGACAATGTGGCCTTCGGACTGCGCTACCTCAAGTTGCCCAAGGCAGAGACGGCCGCACGACTTGGGGAAGCCCTCGAACTCGTCCAACTCACCGGATACGAAAAGCGCCGGCCGGGCCAACTGTCTGGCGGCCAGCAGCAGCGGGTGGCCCTGGCCCGGGCCCTGATCCTGCGACCCTCGGTCCTCCTGCTCGACGAACCCCTCGGCGCCCTCGATGCCAAGTTGCGCCGCACGTTGCAAGTGGAGCTCAAGGCCCTCCAGGAGTCCGTGGGCATCACCTTCATCTACGTGACCCACGACCAAGAGGAGGCACTCACCATGTCCGACCGCCTGGCCGTCATGCGGAACGGGAAGGTGGCCCAGATGGGGGCACCGAGAGAGGTGTACGAGCACCCCGTGGATGCCTATGTGGCCGACTTCCTCGGGGTGTCCAACTTGATGGATGCCCTGTCGCTTGGTGCAGCCGGTGGTGGGCCGGGCCGGGTCCGGCTGGGCGAGTTCGAAGTCGCGGCCGAACAAGGCACCGCGTCCAGCACCGGGCCGGTCAAGGTGGCCATCCGTCCCGAGCGGGTCGCCATCGAGCCCTACGAGGCGAGCGGGGCAAACCGGGTCCCGGCCATGGTCGAGCGCCAAGTGTTCTTGGGCTCGTCCACCCAGGTCATCCTGCGGCTGGCCAACGGAGCCGAAATCCAGTCCCTGATCCAGAATCGGGGCGAACAGCCGACCTACACCCAGGGTACCGCCGTCCAGGTCTACCTACCTGCCGATGCTCTCCACGTCCTGCCCCTCGGGGGACCACTGGCCGACGAAGACCCGGCGCCGCCGCTCCACGAGGTGCCGCCCATCCAACCGGTGGGTGCCACCCACCATCCTGAGGACCAGCAACACCCACAGGACTAACCCCGAGCCGCGGTCACATCCCGGTGATGGTGGTCAACGCCTCCTGGCGACTGGACCCACGCTCGCCGCGGGTCATCCACCGGTAGGCGACGAGTCCGAAGATGGCCACTACGAACGAAAACACCAGCATGATGGTGGCCAGGGCGTTGAGAGCCGGGCCGCTGTTGCCGCCACGGGTCGACGAGTAGATCAGGACCGACATGGGCTGGGTGTTGGCTGTCGACGACAGCAGGTCGACCACCACGAAGTCGTCCACCACACTGGCGAAGACCAGCACAGCGCTGGCGAACACCGCTGGCATCAGCAGGGGTAGCAGGACCCGGAAGATGGTCTGCAGCCGCGAGGCTCCGAGGTCGGCGGCGGCCTCCTCGTACGAGGGCCCGATCGACACCAACCGGGCCAGGACGATGATGGCTGGCCAGCTGAAATTCCAGGTCGCCAAGCCGAGGACCTCGGCCGCCGTGCCCAGATGGATGGAGGTGAACAGCTGCGTGAAGAGGAAGAACATAGCCACGGCGAAGATGAGTTCGGGGATGACGTAGGAGAACACCACCACGAAGTTGAAGGTGGTCGCTGTGCGCGTGCGCCACCGGTTGATGCCGATGGCAAAGGCCACCCCCAGCGGAACGGCGATGATCGTAGTCAGCACGGAAAGTCGGAAGGTCTGGATGATCGACTGGCGCAGCTGGGGATTCTCGAAGACCGAGGTCAGTGGGTTCCCCCAGTACCACCTGGTGGAGAAGCCCTGCCATACGCTCTGCGATTTACCGGCATTGAACGAGAAGATCACGGCGACCACTATGGGCAGGATCGACCAGACCAGATACAGCCAGGTGAACCCCTCCAATATCCAGGGTCGCCGCCACGGGTTCTTCCACGGGCGGAGCCGGCGCGACCGTACGGCCGGCCCCGGCACATCGCCCGAGGCAGACATCGGCTCGGCTACGTCGGCAGCCACGGCCATCAGTAGGCTTCCCGGGAGGCCCGCTGCGTTTGGACCACGTAGTAGAGCATCGGGACCAGGAGGACGACCAGCAGCAGCACCGACAGCGCTGCCCCCTTGGACTGCTGGCTGGCCGTGTTGAGTTGGCTGTTGATGACGTTGCCGATCATGGCCGTCGACGGAGCCCCCGACAGCATCTGGTTGGTGAAGTAGTCCCCCACCATGGGCAGTGCCGTGATCAGCATGCCGGTCAGGATGGCCTGTCGACTGAGTGGGAGCGTGACCCTCCAGAACGTCCGGGCCCGGTTCAGTCCGAGGTCGCGGCCCGCCTCGAGGAGGCGCTGATCGATACGGTCCAATCCGGCGTAGAGGACCAGGATCAAGTACGGGATGTACCCGTAGACCAGGCCCAGAATGATGGTCATCGGCTTACCGCCCAGCCAGTTGACCGGCTGGCTGATCAGACCCAGGTCGAGCAGGGCCCGGTTGATGTACCCGCTGGTTTGGAGCAGGCCGATCCAGGCCAGCATCCGCATCATGTAGCTCACCCAGAAGGGGGCGATCAGCAGCACCAAAAAGAGCACTTTGCGCCGGCCGGCGTAACGGGCCACGAAGTAGGCGGCCGGATAGGCGATGAGTAGCGACAGCACCGAGGCGACAGCCACGTAGACCACGGTCCGCAGGAAAATCGGGCCGACGAAGGCGGTTTGGCCGACCAGGTCGTGGAAGACGGCGACGAAGTTGGCCCCGGTCCACTGCAGCGGGTTCCATATCGGTTCCGGCGACTGGAAGATGGCGTTGAGCTCGCCACCGGCAATGGACAAGACGACGTAGAAGGGAACGATGAACAGGAAGATCAGCCAGAGGATGCCGGGCAGGGCGAACCCGGCCCAGACCCATCGTCCCTGCATGCGGTCGGCCCACCGTCCCTGGCGGGACTCCACGCTCATGGAGCGGGCGGGGTCACACGCCGCTGCTGACCCGCAGCCACGCTTGCTGGTATTGAGCACCCAACGCCGGGGACAACTCCAGCTCTCGCAGACCGGTGGCAAACATGGACTCCAGCACCACCGTGGAGGTCAGGCTGGGCGGCAAGATTCCTTGCTGCACCAGAACCTCAGGGGTGACACCGGTCAGGGGCTGCATGTATCCGTTGAAGCTGATGTTCTCGAGAGCGATGTTCAGATCGTTCAGGTAGTTGAGAAAGAGGTGAGCCAGCACCGGGTTCTTGCCGTTGGCCAAGATCGTCATTGTGTCGTTGCCCACTGGGCCGATACCGCTGGGGGGGAACCAGTACCCGATGACGTCGACCGACGTGCCCTTGGGCATGTAGTTCTGGGCAGCGGCCATGTCCCCGGACCAGGCCTGGTGGATCCAGGTCTGCCCGCTGGGGATGGAGCTGTAGTCGTTGTTGTCGATATGGAGGTTGACCAACTTGACCAACTCGAGCAGCGAGTTGGTGGCCGTCTGCAACTGTGCCGGGTCTGAGGTATTGAGGTCGGTGATGCCGTTCTTCAGCATCCCGATGCCAAGGCCCTCCCGGGCGTCGTCGAGGAGGGCGATCTTCCCTTTGTACTTGGCATTCCACGGGAACGCCCACGGGTTGGCCGAGGCGTACGGATCCTCCGTCACGTGGTCTTTTCGCCAGGCGATACCGGTGGTGAAGATGGTGTACGGCACCGTGTACTGCCAGCTCTGGTCGTAGAACGGATTCTGGAACGCCGACCAGGCCTGCGTGATGTTGGGGATATACGAGTGGTTGAGAGGGCTGATCATCTTGGACGCCACCAGTTGGCCGATCACGTCGACCGTGGGGACGAAGACATCGAACTCGAACTGCCCACTGCGCAGTTTGGCCAGCGCCTCGTCCATGGTGTTGAACGTGGTGAGCTCGACTTTGCAGTTGTACTTCTTCCCGAAGTCCTTGAGCACCTTCGGATTGATGTAGGCCACCCAGTTGAAGAGCTTCAGGGTGGCATTCTTCTCGGGCTGGAGCCCATCGGCAATTGCCGGATTCGACTGGTAGAGGGGCCAAGTCACCGGGTCGTTGGGGCGGGGCAGAGCCAGGGGCTGGGTCGTCGTGGTGGTCCCACCCGCTCCCTTGGTCGAGCTCGAACCGCAGGCAGCCAGGGTGGCGGCCAGGCCGGTGGCGGCCGCGCCAGTCAGGAACGCCCGTCTACTTACCGAAGTACTGCCGTCGCCAGAGCGACCTTCGCGCGGATGGAACACCATGATGCCCTCCCTCGGTTCGTCGGCGCCCCAAAGCCGACTGACTCATGCAGCCTGAAGGCTAAGTCAATCACCAGTGCTCCACCCTGGCAAGGACGTGCCGGCGTGGCCGGATAAGGACGTGCTGGCGTGGCCGGATAAGGACGTGCTGGCGTGGCCGGATAAGGACAGTGCTGGCGTCAGTTCACGCCCAGCCGTTCGGGTCGGCGAGCAGACCGGCAGGCAGCGACGCAGTGCGGCACTTAGGCAGTGAGGGCGCGGGCCAGCGACGTGAAGTTGTGCAGCAGTCGGTCGATGTCGACCTCGCTGTGCTGGGCAGAGATCAGCCACTGTTCCATCTTGCCCCACGGCGGTAAGAAGACGCCGCCGTTCAACTGCAGCAGCCAGTGGGCGTGGTTGAACCGGTCGTCGAGGCCGACGAACCCGCGGTAGTCGCGCACTGGCTCGTTCTGAAATACCACGCACCCCTTGGCCCCCACCGATACGACGTGGGCGTCGAGGCCGTACTCCTCGATGGTGCCCGTGATGCCTTCAACCGCGCTCAGGCTCAGCGCATCCAATCGCCGATAAGTCTCGTCGGTGAGGACCTCGGTCAGCATGGCCTTGGTGGCCGCCATGGCCATCGGGTTGCCGTTGAATGTGCCGACCATCTCGTAGCCGCCCTCGGCCACGAACCCCATGACCTCTTGGCTGCCGCCCAGCGCGGCCGAGGCGATACCGCCTCCAATAGCCTTGGCCAGACAGACGAGGTCGGGCACGACACCGACCCTGCCGATGGCGCCGCTCGGGCCAGCCGTCAGGCCAGTCTTGACCTCGTCGAAGGTGAGCAGTGCCCCGTGGGCGTGGAGCAGCGCCTTGACCCCAGCGAGGTAGCCGTTCTCGGGGGTGATGATCCCGGCGTTCATCATGATCGGCTCGATGATCATTCCTGCCACCTGGCCCTTGTGGGCTTCGAGGACACGGCGGAGCACGTCGAGGTCGTTATACCCGACGATCAAGGTCTGACTGGCGATGGACTCGGGGATCCCGGTGCTCGACAGCACACCGACCGGCGCGTCGGCCGGACCATTTTCCGGCGGATCGGGCATCACCGACACCTGCACCGAGTCGTGGTGGCCGTGGTAGCAGCCCTCTACCTTGATGATCAGATCGCGACCGGTAAAGGCGCGCATCAGATGGATGGCATCCATCGTGGCTTCGGTGCCCGAGTTGGTGAACCGCCACAGGGGCAGGCCGAACCGCCGAGCCAGCTCGGCGGCCACCTCGATGGCTGTCTCGGTGGGCTGGGCGAAGTGGGTCCCTCGAGCGACCTGGGTGCGGACCGCTTCGACGATGGCTGGATGAGCATGGCCAGCCAATCCCGCGCCGTAGCCCCCGTGCAGGTCGACGTACTCATTGCCGTCTACATCCACGATCCGAGAGCCCAGTCCGAGACTCATCCAGATGGCCTGCGGGGTAGTGATCTGCCAGCTCGAGGTCACCCCGCCGGCCAAATAGCGCTCTGCTCGCTCCCGCAGCGCACGCGAACGGGGTTGGCGACTGACGAAGATCGCCTCTTGTTCGGCCACCAGCTGGTTGAGACGGAGGTCGAGCTCCTCGGACATGGCGTGTTGCACCGTCATCTGGGCTCCCCGGCCTGGTAGTTTGAATGGCCGTTCAGAACACACCTTATCGGGTATCTGGGCCATGATGATTTCCCGCCCAGCAACCTCTTCCAGCGAGTGAGCCCATGACCCCTCCGATCGTCATTACCGTCCGAGCACCGGACGGCCCAGGCCTCGTGGCCGACATCGCTGGCGCGGTGGCGAGCATCGGGGGCAACATCATCGATGTCGGCCAGCACTCCGACCAAGCCACGACTGGATTCGGGTGCCGCCTCGAGGTCGACCCGACTGTTGATCCTGCAGACCTAGGCGTCCGGTTTGCCGAGGTGGCCCAACGGCGCCAGCTCACCTTCGAGATCCACGATCCCGAAGAGCGGCCACGTGTGGTCATCGCCTGTTCCAAGACGCTCCACTGCCTGAGCGAGCTGCTCAGCCGGGTCTCGCTCGGTGAGCTCGACTGCGAGGTCGTCGGGATCGTCTCGGATCGCACTGATGCAGCCGAAGTGGCCGACCGCTATGGGATCACCCTGACCCACCTGCCGGTCGGGGCAGACCGCCGTGACCAAGAGGCTGCCTTGGCTCAATCGCTCGATGGCTTCGCTCCTGATCTGGTCGTCCTGGCCCGGTACATGCGGATCCTCCCGGCCGATATCGCCGAAACCTGGGCTGGGCGGATGATCAATATTCACCACTCGTTCTTGCCTGCGTTTCCAGGTGCTGGCCCCTACGCCCAAGCGCACGATCGCGGCGTCAAGCTCATCGGGGCAACGGCCCACTACGTGACCTCGGGACTCGACGAGGGCCCGATCATCGCCCAGGACGTAGCCCGCGTCTCACACCGCGACACCATTGCTGATCTGGTTCGCCGTGGCGCCGACATCGAGCGGTCGGTACTGTCCACCGGTGTCCGGCTCCACCTCGAGCACCGGGTCATGGTGTTCGAGAACCGCACCTGCATCTTCGACTGATCGATCCGATCCACCCGCAACCTGACCCCCAGTACCTGCACCGACCCACAATCTGTCCAACTATTGACCGGCCCGCTCACCGAGCGGGCCCCCACCCCAGGAGTGATCATGGAATCTGAATCGCGACGCAGCCCCTTCTATGCATCGGCCGAAGCGGCCGGCGGCACCCACATGGAAGAGGAGGGCTGGTTCTGGCTGGACAGCTTCGGCGACTTCGACGGTGAGTACGAGGCCGTGCGCAACTCGCTGGGTGTGTGGGACGTCTCGCCCCTCAACAAGTGGGAGTTCACCGGTCCCGACGCCCTAGAGGCGGCCCAGCGGGTCCACGCCAACAACATCGCCGGGCTCCAAGTCGGTCAGGTCCGCTACGGCGCATTCTGCGATACCGATGGCCTGATGATCGACGACGGGACGATCTACCGGCTCGAGGACCGGGTCTGGGTGATGACCAACGGCCATGACCGCCTCGACCACTTCACCCAGGCCGCCTCCGGCCTCGACGCCTCCATCGAGAACATCACCCTCAACATGCCCCACCTCGGTCTCCAGGGCCCCAACGCCCGCAAGGCCCTAGACCCGGTCTGCGGCATCGACCTGTCCACACTCGGCTACTTCCGGTTCCACCCCGAGTTGACGACAGTGGGCGGGGTGCCCTGCTACGTGTCCCGGACCGGCTTTGGAGGCGAGTTGGGCTACGAGCTCTTCTGCTCCCCCGAGGTAGCGGCCGACCTGTGGGACGTCGTGACCGGACCGATCGGGGCCCGCCCCTACGGCGTCAGCATCGTCGAGACCCTGCGGGTCGAAGCCGGCCTGGTCGTCCTCGGCTACGACTATCAGGAGCACGAGATCACCCCGTTCGACCTCTCGTTCGACAAGATGGTGGCCCTCGACGGCGGCGAGTTCCTTGGTCGCGATGCCCTGCGGTCCGTGGCCGACAACCCGCCCAACCGATTCAAGACCGTCGTCATCGATGGTGACGTACTGCCCGACTACGGCGCCGAGGTCACGATCGACGGTCGGCCGGTCGGGACACTCACCAGCCCAGCGCCCAGCCCCAAGTTCGGCCTGCTGGGCATGGCCATCTTGGAGACGGCCGTTGCCGTCGACGGCCAGCGGGTGGAGGTCGCCCTCGAAGATGGCACCGTCGGGGCCACCGTGGCCCCCCTGTCCATCCTCGACCCCGAGAAGCGCCGGCCCCGGGCCCAGGCCTGAGCAACAGGGCCTGAGCAACAAGGCCTGAGCAACAGGGCCTGAGCAACAGGGCCTGAGCAACAGGCCTACTTGGCCAGGATCCTCTGGCGCACCGGGTCGTAGAAGGGCGGGACCGACAGGCTGACTGGGTACCGTCCCGTCGGCGTGCGCACCTCGAACTCGTTGCCGTCCAGCCACTCCTGGGTCACGCCGTCAGGACTGTCCACTTGGGCCAGACCCACAGCGCCACCCAACGTGTGCCCGTAGGCCGCAGCCCGGACGTAGCCGATCCACGTACCGTCCAACAGCACGGGCTCGTTGCCGAACAGCCGCACCGACGGGTCACCCACCAGCAGGCTCACCATCAGCGACCGATACGGGGCGCCCTCGCGAATCTCGAGCAGCGCCTCGCGCCCGATGAAGCCGCCTTCTTTGTCGAAGGCGACAGCGAAACCCAGACCGGCCTCGAGCGGATTGTCGGTGTTGTCGATATCGACGCCCAAGTCGCGGTAGCCCTTCTCCAGCCGGAGCGAGCCCATGGCGGCCAAGCCGATCGGTCGCACACCTAGATCGGCCCCGGCCTCCATCAATGTGTCGTAGGCCAGCGGCCCGTACTCAGTCGGCACATGGAGCTCGTAGCCCAACTCGCCGACGTAGGTGATGCGTACCGCCCGGGCCGGGGCCATGCCCACGTCGAGCATCTTGTGGGTCAGGTAAGGAAAGGACTCGTTGGACAAGTCGGCCGCTGAGACCCGCTCGAGCAGCTGGCGCGACCGTGGCCCCTGTAGGGACAACAAGGTCGTACCCGACGTCACATCAGCCACGGTCACGAACTCCCCGGCGGCCGTGGCCCTACGGATCATGGGCTCGACCCGGCGAGCGATCACATCGGACGCCACCACCAAGAACTCCTCGTCGGCGACACGGGCCACCGTCAGGTCGGCAGCGATCCCGCCCTTGGGCGTGCACCACTGGGTGTAGACGACCCGGCCCGATTCGCGGGCCACGTGGTTGGCGCTGAGCCGCGACAGCACGGTGGCAGCATCGGGCCCCTGCACCAGGAACTTGGCCATGAGGGTCATGTCGAGGATGCCCACGCTCTCGCGCACAGCACGGTGCTCGGCAGCGATCTTGTCGAACGACGCCTGAGGGCCGTAGCCGTCGGCCACCGGCAGCGGAAAGTCGTCACCCTCGAACCACTCGGGATACTCCCAACCCATCGACGAGTTGAAGTGGGCACCCAGTGCCACGAACCGGTCGTGCAGCACGGTGCGGCGCAAGTTGCGGGCCGACCGCGGCCGCCACGTCGGGTAGGCCGCATCGCCGAAGAGCACGCCTAGTTGTTCGTTGGTCCGTTCCTGGCGAAATGCCCGGGTCGACTCGTGGGGGGCGGTGCGGTCGATGGCGTACCCGGTCACATCGACCGGCGGCTCGCCGTCGATGATCCAGTGCGCAAGGGTGGTCCCGACCCCGCCGCCCATCAGGATCCCGAGCGAGTTCAGCCCAGCGGCCACGAAGACGTTGTCCATCTCGGGGGCTGGGCCGAGGAGAGGGTGGACGTCGGAGGTGAACGACTCGGGCCCGCAGAAGAACTTGCGGATGCCGGTGTCAGCCAAGGCGGGGACCCGCTCCATGGCTCGATCCAGGAAGGGCGCCACCCGGTCGTAGTCGGGCTCGATCTCACCGAAGGAGAAGTCCGCCGGAATGCCGTCGAGCTTCCAAGCGGCAGCATCGGGCTCGAACAGGCCCACCAGCAGGCCGTCACCCTCGGGCCGGATGTAGCCGTAGCTGTCGGGGTCCTCGATGACCGGCAGGTCCCGGGTCACCCCGTCCATGGCCTCGGTGATCACGTAGTAGTGCTCGGCGGCCTGCAGCGGCACGTCCACGCCGGCCAGGGCGCCGACCTGGCGGGCCCACATGCCGGCACAGTTGACGACGATCTCGCACTCGATGGTGCCGTGCTCCGTGACCACGGCGGTCACCCGACGACCCTCGACGACCAGGTCGGTGACCGGGCAGTCCTCGACGATGGTGGCCCCGCCCATGCGAGCGCCCTTGGCCAGCGACATAGCCACCCCCACCGGGTCGGCCCGGCCCTCGTCAGCCACCATGAGGCCACCGACCAGGTCGTCGGTGCGGAGCAGGGGGAACAACTCGGCGATCTCGGCCGGTGACACCTCTCGATCGTCGACGCCGAAGGCCCCGACGAACATCGCCTCGCGGCGCAGTGCCTCCATGCGATCAGCGTTAGTGGCGATGGAGAGGTGGCCGACCGCCATGAACCCCGTCGAGTGGCCGGTCTCCTCCTCCAATCGGGCGTACAGGTCCCGGGAGTACCGGCTCATGAACAGCGAGGTCTCGTCGACTGCCCCGGCCGAGGTGATCAGTCCCGCCGCATGCCAGGTCGTGCCGGACGTCAGCTTGTGGCGCTCGATGAGGACCACATCGGCCTCACCGAGTTTGGTGAGGTGGTAGGCGACCGAAGCCCCTATGACCCCGCCGCCGATGATGACGATGCGAGCTCGGGACGGGAGGGCACTCATGAGATGGCGGCCTCCCACTCGGCCAGGCTCGGGGCCTCATCACCGATGGTGGTCTCGTCGCCGTGGCCGGTCAGCACCCGGGTGTCGGCGGGCAGATCGAGCAGCTGGTCACGGATCGAAGCCACGATGGTCGGGTAGTCCGAATAGCTCCGACCGGTCGCACCGGGCCCGCCACGGAACAGGGTGTCGCCGCTGAATACGACACCGGTAGCCGCATCGTAGAGACAGCACCCGCCGGGGCTGTGGCCAGGAGTGTGCAGCACCTGGAGCGACTGTCCGCCCATGGTGATGACCATGCCGTCGGCCAGGTCGCCGTCGGGTGGACGATTGGGGTAGACCTCCTGCCACAGCATGGCGTCGGCCGGGTGCACGAGGATCGGGGCACCCACTGCATCGGCCAGGGCGGCAGCAGCGTTGATGTGGTCGTTGTGGCCGTGGGTGGAGATCACTGCGGTGACCCGGCGTCCCCCGATGGCCTCGATGATGGGCGCCGCCGCATGGGCGGCATCGATGACTGCCACTTCGGCGTCGTCACCGACCAACCACACGTTGTTCTCCACGGCGAAGTCCTGGCCGTCGAGGGAGAAGGTGCCGGAGGTGACGACTCGCTCGATGGTCACAGGACCACGACGGAACGGAGGACGTCGCCGCCGTGCATGCGCGCAAAGGCGGCCTCCACAGCATCGAGGTCGATGGTCTCGGTGACGAAGCGGTCGAGGTCGAGCCGGCCCTGCAGGTACAGATCGACTAGGTCGGGGAAGTCACGCGACGGCAGGCAGTCGCCATACCAACTGGGCTTGATCCGACCACCACGGCCGAACAGTTCGATCATGGGGATCTCCAGGACCATGTCCGGGGTGGGCACGCCGACCAGTACCACGGTGCCAGCTAGGTCCCGGGCATAAAACGCCTGCAGGAACACGGCCGGGTTGCCCACCGCCTCGATGCAGACATCGGCGCCGTTGCCCCCGGTAAGGGCGCGCACGGCCTCGACGACGTCGCCCTCAGAGGCGTTGATGGTGTGGGTGGCGCCGAACTGGCGGGCCAGCTCCAACTTGCGGTCGTCGAGGTCGATGGCGATGATCGTGCCTGCTCCGGCCAGGACGGAACCGGCCACCGCCGCGCAGCCCACGCCGCCGCAGCCGAACACGGCCACCGAGTCGCCCATGCCGACTTCGCCGGTATGCATGGCCGCACCCAGCCCAGCCATGACCCCGCACCCGAGCAACCCCACTGCCTCAGGGCGGGCCGACGGATCGACCTTGGTGCACTGACCGGCAGCCACCAATGTCTTTTCGGCGAACGCCCCGATCCCGAGGGCCGGTGACAGCTCGGTCCCATCCACCAGGGTCATCTTCTGGGTGGCATTGAAGGTGCTGAAGCAGTACTGCGGTGTGCCGTGCAGGCACGACCGGCACTCGCCGCATACGGCCCGCCAGTTGAGGACGACGAAGTCGCCAGGGGCGACCGAAGTGACGTCGGGCCCGACCGCCTCGACGATGCCGGCGGCCTCATGGCCGAGCAAAAACGGGAAGTCGTCATTGATGCCGCCCTCTCGGTAGTGGAGGTCGGTATGGCATACACCGCACGACTGGATGGCCACCACGGCCTCACCCGGGCCCGGGTCGGGCACGATGATGTCGACCGTCTGGACCGGCTCGCCCTTGGCCATGGCCACTACCCCTCGTACCGTCGACGACACCGTGTTCTCCGTTCTGGCCCCGGACAATCCGGCGACCGCTGGACTCATCATCGCCCGAATCATAGGATTGGCTATATGGCCGTTCAAACGACACCGAGCATCGCCCCATTGGACCCTGGCGAACTCGAGCGTTCGCTGGCAGCGTTCGGGCACAGCCGGATGCTGCCGGTGGCTGCCTACATCGACCCGGACGTCTTCGACTGGGAGAAGCGCAACTTCTTGGAGCGGGGCTGGATGTGCATCGGGTTCTCGGCCGATATCGCCCAGCCGGGCGATCAGCGGGCCGAGTCCACCGGCATCGGTGGCGTGCTGCTGATACGAGCCCAGGACGGCGTCCTGCGGGCATTCGCCAACGTGTGCAGTCATCGGGGCCACGAGCTGCTCCCGTGTGGGGAGACCGCCCACCACGGGCGGGTCATCTGCCCGTACCACTCGTGGGCCTACGACCTCGAAGGCAAGTTGGCCACCGCACCGAGCTTCAGCGGGGTGGAGGGGTTCGTCAAGTCAGAGCACGGCCTGAACCAGTTGCCGTGCGTCGAGTGGCACGGACTGATCTTCTTGGACGCCTCGGGTGAGGCTCCGCCGCTGGCCGAGCAGCTGGCCGACCTGAGTGAGATCGTCGCCCCCTACGAGCCCGAGCGGTTGATCATCGCCGATCGGCACGACTACGTAGTGGCCGCCAACTGGAAGACCCTCACCGAGAACTACCACGAGTGCTACCACTGCACCAAGATTCACCCCCAGCTATGTGAGGTGAGCGACCCAGAAAGCGGGATGATCTACTCCACCGACGGTCCATGGGCCGGAGGAACGATGGACATCAAGGAGGGCATGGAAACCATGTCGATGGACGGTCGCTCAAGCGGGGTGATGCTCCGTGGTCTGTCCGAAGAGCAGAGGCGGATCGTCATCTACATCAACGTCTTCCCCGACGTCCTGATCAGCCTCCATCCCGACTACGTGATGATGCACCGGCTGACCCCCCTGGCTGCCGATGCCACCCGGATCGAGTGCATCTGGGCCTTCGCCCCCGAGTCGTTCGAGAAGAAGGGATTCGATCCCTCGTATGGCGTCAACTTCTGGGACCTGAACCAACCAGCAGGACTGGGAGGCATGCTCCTCGGTGCACCGGGGGCTGTCGTCGCCCCATGCCGTGCCCGGAATGCTGTCCACCGAAGAAGAGGCCGTCTACGACTTCGTGACCATGGTCGCCCGCGGCTACAAGGGCGAGCCTGTCCGCAACGTCAAGGTGCCGGCACGCCTCTCTTGAGGACGGCCCAGCGGGCCGCCCGCTAGCCCAGCACCGTGGGATCACACGAACGTCGATGGGCCTCGCTTGACCATCTGGTCGGCGATGATCGCTTGTTGGACCTCGCTGGTCCCCTCCCATATCCGCTCCACCCGCAACTCGCGGAAGAGCCGCTCAGCCACGTTTTCGCGCATGTAGCCCCGGCCGGCGTAGATCTGGACACACCGGTCAGCCACCCGGCCCGCCATCTCCGAGGCGAACAGCTTGGCCATCGAGCACTGGGTGTGCTGGATCTTGATATCGGCCCCCGCATCGATGTTCTTGGCCGTCTCGTAGACCATGGAGCGGGCGGCAAACAGCTCAGTGAGCGAGTTGGCCAGCATCATCGACACCGCACCGAACTCGGTGATCGGACGGCCGTTGACGATCCGCTCCTTGGCGAAGGCGGTGGTCTCGTCGATCAGGCGCTGAGCACCGCCGAGGCAGCGGGCCGACACCATCATGCGTTCGAAGCGGAACCACTCGTAGGCGAAGCCCATACCGTCGCCCTCATTGCCGACCATGGCGCCAGCCGGGACCCGGACGTCGTTGAACGAGACGATCGGGTGGTGGTGGTTGATGGTGTGGGTATAGGCGGGCGTGCGGTCCACTACCACGCCGGGGTGAGGGAGGTCGATGATGAACATGGCGTGCTCGCCCGCATGGGCGCCCTCGGTCAACTTGCCCTGGAAGAACACGAACGAGGCCGAGTTGAAGGAGGTGACGTGCCATTTCACCCCGTTCAGGACGTACTCGTCTCCCTCTCGTCGAGCGGTCGAGGTGATGGCGTCGACGTCGGAGCCGGCGAACTCTTCGGTGATGGCGTACGCCTCCTCTTTCTCTCCTCGGATGGCCGGCTTGATATAGCGCTCGATCTGCTCGTCAGTGGCCACCTCGGGCAGCCAGGCCGGTGGTGTGGCCATGATCCAGGCCAGAGCGTTGGTGACCCGACCGGTCTGCTCTTGGACCAGCACCTGTTGCAGCATGGTGCACCCCTGGCCACCCAGATCCACGGGCATGTTGGTCGAGTGCAGGCCCAGTTCGTGCACTCGGGCCCGCATGGTGGCGTCCACCCCATCGGGCAGGTCGCCCTCGTGGAACTCGGCGAACTCCTCATAGGGGATCAACTCATCGGCGAACGAGATGGCCCGGGCCTGGATCTCGAGGTCGGCGGGCGACAGGTTGTACATGGCAGGACACTCCTCGTTGGTGCAGGTCGGTGGGTGCTCGTTGGCTCACGATCGGACGGGCCCCCGAGCATTGACTGGTCATTCAGTGTATGCAAACGTCTGCAGTCAGTGATACCCACGAGGAGGCCTTGGCAGTGACACCGTCTGCGTCGAGCCGCCTGACTAGCCCGAGCCGCCTGAGTAGCCTGAGTAGCCTGAGTAACCCGAGCAAACTGGGGCACCGATGAAGGTGGTCGTGGTGGGGGCTGGCTTTTCCGGCCTGATGGCGGCCTTCGATGCTGCCGGCCTAGGCCATGAGGTCATCGTCCTCGAGGCCGGCGAGCGGGTGGGTGGACGGGTGTGGTCTCAAGCGCTGGTGCCCGGTGACGATCGGACCATCGTCGAGCGAGGTGCCGAGTTCGTCCTCGACGGCTATCGCGAACTGCACGCCGTGGTCGACCTGCTCGGACTCAACTTGGCCAGTGCTGGCATGTCCTACTACGTGCGCGAGCCCCGGGGCGGTGCCCCGACCGATCTGGGGTCGATGGCGGCCATCGCCCGTCTCCTGGGCCAAGCCGCCGAGCGGGTGGGCCCGGACACGTCGCTGGCCGAGGTGGCCGCCTCGTTCGACCAGGACCCGGCGGCTCTCGAAGCCTGTCTCTCCCGACTGGAACTGACCAACGGTGAGCAAGCCGACGTGCTCTCCTCGGCCGTGACACTCGGAGCGATGAGCGGCTTCTTGCCCATCCCCTCGCAGCGGGTGGCCGGAGGGAACCAGGGGATTGCCCTGGCGCTGGCCGCCCGCCTCGGCAGTGCCGTCCACCTCGACACCGCCGTCACCGGGGTGGAGCACGGCCCCGACGGGGTCCGGGTGCGCACCGCTACTGGCACGGTGGAGGCCGATGCCGTCATCCTCACCATCCCCATGGCCGTGCTCCGCCACCTCCCCATCTCCCCAGCCCCTCCCCCGCGGATCACCGCGGCATGGGGACGGGCCACGCTCGGCCACAACGCCAAGCTGCACATTCCGCTGCGGGCGCCCACGGTTCCGTCCGCCGTGTTGTCGGTGCCGCACCGGTTCTGGACGTGGACGGCGACCGATGCCAGCGGCCAGGTGCAGCCGGTGCTCCACGCCTTCGGCGGATCGCCCCAGGCCCTCGAGCGCCTCGAGGTCGACCAGGGCCCGGCCACCTGGGCCCGACGGGTGGCTGAGCTGCGGCCCGAGTTGGACCTGGAGTTGGATGCCGCCGAACTCACCACCTGGGTCGACAATCCCCTGGCCGGTGAGTCCTACTCGGTGACCAGCACCAGCGTGCTGGCCGAAGACAACGAGCTCCTGTTCCAACCGTTCGGTCGGGTACTCATCGCCGGGGAGCACACGAGCGCGGAGTGGTCAGGGCTGATGGAAGGTGCACTGCGGTCGGGCCGGCGGGCGGCCTCCCAACTGCAGGGCTTAGAGACCCAGTAGGAGCGAGCAACCGGCGCCAGCTCAGGTCCAGCAGCCGCCGGTGCATGCGCCCTCGTCGGAGCCACTGCGCACCGGCAGTACCGTATGTCCGGTGACCGTGCTCGTCGATCTGCAGGGCGTAGCCGTGACCATGGGCGACCGGGCCCTCTTCACTGACCTCTCGGCCACCGTCAGCACCGGCGACCGGATCGGTGTGGTGGGCATCAACGGAACCGGAAAATCGACCCTGCTGCGGGTGATGGCCGACCAGCTCGATCCCGATGCCGGCATCGTTCGACGGGGCCGGGGCACCCGTACCGTCTTCCTCGATCAGACCCCCGACCTTCCGGCTGGCACCGTGCGCGCAGCCGTCGGGGATGGTTGGGAGGCTGCCGCAGCCCTCGACCGGCTGGGAATGGCCGAGTTCGTCGATGCCGAGGTCACCACCCTGTCCGGGGGCCAGGCCAAGCGAGTCGCCCTGGCTCGCGTGCTGGCTGAACCCAGTGAGCTGCTCATCTTGGACGAGCCGACCAACCACCTCGACCTGTCGGCCGTGGCCTGGTTGGAAGAGTGGATGATCAACTACCCGGGCGGCCTGGTCGTCGTCTCCCACGACCGGTACTTGCTCGACCGGGTCACCACCCGGATGCTGGAACTCGACCGCGGGGCCAGCTACCTCCACGACGGCGGCTACGCCTCCTACCTCGAGGGCAAGGCCGAACGCGAGGAGCACGCCGCCTCGGCCGAGTCCACCCGGCGCAACCTGGCCCGCACCGAGCTGGCCTGGCTACGCAGAGGGGCCAAGGCCAGGAGCCGCAAGCCTCAGGCCCGGGTCACCGCAGCCAAGGCCCTGATTGGCCAGAAAGCAGCTGACGCCGCCCGGCCCGACGACCTCGAACTTGAGGTCCGCATGGCCAGGCTCGGCGACAAGGTCATCGAGTGCACCGGGGTCGGTTTCTCCTACGACCCGGCGACCCCTATTTTCCGCAACGTCGACCTGCTGATCGGCCCGGGCGACCGGCTCGGGGTGGTGGGGGCCAACGGCACTGGCAAGTCGACCTTCCTCGACCTACTGGCCGGCCGCACCATTCCCACCACCGGCACCGTCGAGTTCGGCCCGACCGTGGTCGTCGGCTACTACGACCAGCACGGCCAAGAGCTCGACCCGCAAGCCCGGGTGCAAGAGGTGGTGGCTGGTCCCCACCGGACGCCGGGTTCGCTGAGCGACGTCGCCTTGATGAAGCGGTTCTGGTTCACCGGCACCCTCCCCTTCACCCGAGTCGGCAACCTGTCCGGTGGCGAACGCAGGCGGCTGCAACTGCTCGCCGTGCTGGCCCGCCAGCCCAACGTGCTCCTCCTCGACGAGCCCACCAACGACCTCGACCTCGACACGCTGCGCATCCTCGAGGACTTCCTCGACGACTGGCCAGGCACCCTCATCGTGGTCAGCCACGACCGGGCCTTCTTGGACCGCACCATCGAGGCTGTCGTCGTGGTCAGGCCCGATGGAGTGGCACCGGTGGCCGGTGGGCTCGAGGCGTGGATGGCCGACCTGCTGGCTCCATCGACCCGAGGGTCGGGTACCTCCAAGACGGGTGCATCAAAGCCGGTCGCCTCCAATCAAGCCGGATCCAAGCCAGCCGGATCCAATCAAGCCGGATCCAAGCCAGCCGCACCCAAGCCAGCCCGTGCCGCCGGAGGGCCATCCGTTGGTCGTCTCCTACGCGACACCGAGAAGGAGATGGCCAAGTTGGCCCGACAGCGCGACAAGCTGCACGACACCTTGGTGACCACCACCGACCACGTCGAACTCACCCGGTTGGGGGCCGAGTTGCAGGCCGTCACCCACCAACTGGCCGCCACAGAAGAGCAGTGGCTGGCCCTGGCCGAAGAAGCCGAGGCCTAGGAAGCCCTAGCCGGGGTGGGGGCCACGCACGTCGTGCGGATCCGGCCCACTCCATCGACCCAGCTCTCGATCACGTCTCCCGGCACCAAGAACCGCGGTGGCGTCCTCCCCTGTCCCACCCCGGACGGGGTGCCGGTGAAGATGACGTCGCCAGGCAGCAGAGGTAACACATCGGACATCTGGGCGATGAGAGACGAGACGTCGAAGATCAGATCCGAGGTCCGGCCGTCTTGGACGGTCTCACCGTTGATGGTGCAGCCCAGGCCCAGATCGTCCGGATCGTCCACCTCGTCGGGGGTGACCAGGTAGGGCCCGAACGGTCCGAACCCTCGGTAGGACTTCCCCAGCGAAAACTGCATGCCCGCCGCGAACTGCACGGTCCGCTCCGACAGGTCCTGGCCGACGCACAACCCGGCCACATGCGACCAGGCCTGGTTCGCGCCTACCCGGTCGGCACGGCGGCCGATGACCACCACCATCTCCACCTCCCAGTCGACGGTGTCGGCTGGCAGCTCCACCACCGAGTCCGGGCCGGCCAGGCTGGCCGGGAACTTGGTGAACACGGCCGGGATCGACGGGGGCTGCATCCCGGACTCGTCGGCGTGGGACTGATAGTTCAGTCCGATGGCGAACACCTGCCGGGGCATTGGTGACGGACAGCCGAGGTCAGACAGGACGAACGGGACCCCACCGGTGACCTCTGCTTGGCCGGCGAACGTCACGAACTCTTCCCACCGGTCGTAGACCGCATCGAGCCCAGGGCCGAACCGGCCATCGGACAGCGTGGCTACATCGACCGCCTTTGACCCTTCGATCAAGACGGCTCGCCCATCGATGTTCCCCAACTTCATGTCCGACCTCCGAACTCGTACAGCACGTCTGTGAGCACACTGCTGGGATCGACGACCGATCCCATCGACCGCCAGGCCACATGCTGGTCGGGCCGCACCAGGATGGCACCATCGGCTCCGATTCCCGACACTTCGCTCCAACCACCGTCGACGTCGAGGACGTCGCGTCCCACCAGCACCACCGACAGCGGGACCGGCCCACCCGCCAGGTCGCCCGCAGCGTCCGCCCAGGAAGACGACGAGGTGAGCAAGAGGAACCGGCCGGGTGGCACCATGTCGAGCGTCGACACCCGTCGCCCGTCCCGGGTCACCCACGCGTGCGGAAGCCGGCCGCCCGGTCGAGTGGTGGGCACGTATTGGCGGACCGGGTTGTCGACCACTGCAGCCTGGGACCCATCGTCGACCACCGTGCCGAGGCCAGGCGGGTAGGAGAAGCCGAGCTGCATCCCCAGCATGTCGAAGTGCTCGTCGAGTCCCTCAGCCGCCCTGGTGATGCTGGCTCGTCCCTCTGCCGTAGCCATGACGGCGTCGTAGTTGGCTCGCGACTCCTCCAACGAGTCGGACACCCCGCACGCCAGGAATACCTCGAACAGGCCCAGGGCATTCTCCAGGCTCTTGTCGGCGTTGACTGCGGCCACCGGTCGCCGTTCCGCACCATACGAAGCGAGGAGCCCGTCGGGAGCCCAGCGCTGTTCGGTGGCGGCCAGCTTCCACACCAGGTTGTGTACATCGGCCACGCCGGTGTTCAGCCCGAGGCCGCCGGTGGGTGGGAAGCGGTGGGCGGCATCCCCGACCAGGAAGACCCGACCCTCGCTGTAGCGCTCGGCGATCTGGCACGTCATGCGCCACGGCCCGATGTTCTCCATCACCAGGTCGAAGTCGTCGGTGCCGACCGCGGCTCGAAACAGTGCCTCGCACCGTTGCGGCGTGTACGACTCCAATGGTTCAGCGTCAGGGTCCCACTCCTGCATGTAGACCCAGGTAGTACCGAGGTCGTGGGCCACGAATACCCCCCGAGCGTCGGGGTCGAGGGTCCAGTACAAGGTGGCCGGTCGGGATCCGACCAGGTGGCGCAGATCAGCGGTGACGTGGATCATGACGAAGGACTGGAGTACGTCGGGCCCCTCCATGGGGATGCCCAGCCAGGACCGCACCCGGCTGCCCGCCCCGTCGGCGGCGATCACGTAGTCGGACGTGATCGTGGTAGTGGATCCCGAGGGCACGTGGTGCAGTGTGCTGACGACCTGGTCGTCGTCCTGGCTGGCTTCGACCCACTGCACGCCGTCGAACAGACGGTCGATCTGGTCACGTAGGACACGCTCGAGCCGGTGCTGCGACAAGTTCCGTAGCGGGGTGGGGGTCACTCCATCGAGTTCGTGGGGCCGATCCAGCATCTCGAAGGGGACCCGTCCCAACTCGTCACCAACCAGGGTGGTCACCCATCGGACCCAGGCCCCCTCGTCAGGCGTCTGACATGCCGCCAGCACGGGATCCATATCGGCCCCGGCCGACCGCAGTATCTCAAAGGTCCGAGCGTTGACCACATGGGCGGCTGGTGCTGGCTGTGCTCCTAGTCGGCGCTCCACCACCACATGGTCGATCCCCTGTTGGGTCAAGAGGAGCGAGGCGACCAGACCGACTGGGCCGCCCCCGACCACCAGCACCGTGGTCCGCTCCGGCAACCCGGCAACCCCCGTCGTCCCCGTCGTCCCCGTCACTCCCGTCG
>Ga0194055_10000731_pt1 | contig 26582 bp, 28 predicted proteins | sample SepL449m_MetaG_FD_155482 | JGI IMG/M metagenome (GOLD analysis project Ga0194055, IMG submission 155482) | Anoxic zone freshwater microbial communities from boreal shield lake in IISD Experimental Lakes Area, Ontario, Canada - Sep2016-L442-9m | ecosystem: Environmental > Aquatic > Freshwater >... | reverse complement strand
GTCGGGAACCTGGTCACTCACGTGGAAAAATACTCAAGCGGGTAACCACACGTTACGTGTGAGGGCAACAAATAATTCCGGCTCGCTGACAACGGGCGAACATCAGGTTGTTGTTGCAGGGCTTGTTTCTCTTACTGCGCCTAACTCACAGAAGTCGGCCAGCACACTGACACTTAATGGAACTATTACGCCCGTTAAGAAGAGCGTTGTCATCACTATCGAAAAGAAGACGACTACCGGCACTTGGGTAACACTGGGCACTACGAAGACATCAAGTAAGGGCGTTTGGAAATTAAAAACCCTCGCGCCTAAGAAAAAGTCTGTTCTTGAAGTACGAGCACGTATAGACGACCGGACGCTAGGGTCTGCAGTGTCGAAGATTTCTCGTGTGACTATTAACTAACCAGCGCCAGACGGCGCGCTGCTGGACAATGTTCAGCCTCAGTGCATTGACCATTAATGGCACTGGCTGACACTCCCACGTGGCTTCCCAATTGGCTAAGCGAAATAGACTGGCTGGTATTGAAAGATTGGAAAATCATGTTTGAACGTCTGGGTCATTTTGTTGTACGCCGCAGTAAGGCAATTCTTGCTGGATACGTTGTATTCCTCGTAGTGGCTGGCGCACTCGGTTTCGGAGTCTTTAGCGCAATGAAGACGCAGGGCTATGACAATCCCAAGAGCGACTCGGCCCGAGTCGACTCAATTCTGCAAAAGGATTTCAGCGCTCGCGAGGCCAGCGTGGTCTTCATCATCGATAGTCCAACCAACGTAGACGATCCCGCAGCCGTAGCATCGGCTACTTCTCTGTTGAGTAAGGTCGCTGCCGAGGATCATGTTGAACGCGTTGATTCTTACTGGAGCCTGGGCAAGCCTGCATCGCTCAAGAGCAAAGATGGAAAAGCTGCCCTTGCAACTATCTACTTTGATAACGGCATTGACCCAGAACTTGCATCAACAGTTGCGCAGCACATTCAGGATACTTACGACGGCAAAGTTGGCATGACCACAACATATGTCGGTGGTATGCAAACTATTTACCATGCAATCAATTCCCGCATCCAGTCAGACTTAGCACGCGCTGAAGCAATTGCAATCCCATTGAACATCATTCTGCTGATGATTATTTTCGGAACTGCAGTTTCTGCGGGACTTCCCATGATTGTTGCCTTGAGTTCCATCTTTGGAAGTTTCTTTGCACTCTTTGTAATTAGTCAGTTCACTGACGTTTCAGTTTTCGCTTTGAACCTAATTACCGGACTAGGTATGGGCCTTGGTATTGATTACGCGCTGCTCATTGTTAACCGCTATCGAGAAGAGCTGCATGCTGGGCACAGTGTTGAAGACAGTGTGGCTCGCACAGTGGCAACCGCAGGTCGTACCGTATTTTTCTCGGGCATCGCAGTCATGCTCGTGCTTGGCGCGATGACACTGTTCCCGCAATACTTCTTAAAGTCATTTGCCTACGCTGGTGTGAGCGTCGTGTTGTTCGCAGTGATTGCATCACTGACAGCATTACCTGCATCTCTAGCTTTGCTTGGTCACAAAATTGACAAACTGAAAATCCGCCGAAGTGTGTTAACGACGAAAGAAGATGGTGCCTGGGCTTGGTTAGCGCGCTCCGTCATGAAGCGGCCACTCGTTGTCATCATCGGCGCTATGGTCATGCTCGGCGCTATGGCAGCACCAGCACTGTCTGTGAAATTTGGCCAAGTTGACGATCGGGTGCTTCCCGCTTCGGACCGGGCTGCAATCGCAGGTCAAATTTCACGAGATCGCTTTGATGGCGCGCAGACAACACCGATTGAAATCTTGATTCCTCGCGACAGTGCAAACATCGCTCAGGTGGATGCCTTGGCAGTAAAGATTCTCGCTCGTCCCGGCACAGTCACTGTGGCTTCACCTGACTTGTATATGACGCACGCTGGAACCACAGCAATTCCAAACCCAGGAAGTCAGCAAACTGACACCTATTCGCGACTCACAGTTGTCTCAAAATTCGGACCGCGGGACTCTGAAAGTGTCACGTTGGTCGATTCCATTAGAAGTAGCGACTTACCAGCAGGAACTTTAGTTGGTGGAGCAAGTGCAATCTATTCAGACTCCCAGGCAGGAATCTCTGACCACTTGCCCGCTGTGTTGATGTGGCTCTCGCTAGCCACGTTAATTGTGCTTTTCCTCTATACCGGAAGCGTGCTGCTCCCGATCAAAGCCGTGTTCCTTAACCTGCTGAGTTTGTCGGCAACTCTTGGTGTCATCAAGTGGGTATTCCAAGATGGACACCTGCAATGGCTCACTGGGAAGTTCACGGTAACAGGTGTTATCGATACGTCATCGCTGGTTCTTGTTGCCGTCGTTGCATTCGGTTTGTCAATGGACTACGAAGTGTTCATGCTCTCGCGAATCAAGGAAGAACATGACCGTGGTGCAAACACTATGGACGCGGTCAGTTTTGGGTTGCAACGCAGCGGTCGAATAATTACCGCGGCCGCAATTTTGATTGCTCTGGTTTTCTTTACCTTCCTGACAAGTGGCGTAACAAGTATCAAGATGTTAGGTCTTGGCACAGCCTTTGCCATCTTGCTTGATGCCACGATTGTTCGGGGGTTGCTCGTGCCTGCATTAATGCGTGTTGCCGGCAAGTGGAATTGGTGGGCTCCTAAGCCGCTGAAGGCCATTTACAATCGGTTTGGCATTAGCGACTAATCTGACATCTATGGCAATCCTCATCGACCAGGCGTTATGGCCGTGGCGAGATTGGATGTGGTGCCACATGGTCAGTGACACATCGATTGAAGAACTTAAAGTATTCGCAGACCTCATTGGTGTGCCTGAACGTGGTTTCCAAGGTGATCATGTCGACTTGCCTGAACACATGCGAGTGGTAGCACTTGCGCACGGTGCTCGCGAAGTAACGTCGCGCGAAATTTTAGCTGCGCTTTATCAAGCAGGCATTCGGTTGCGGCCGCATGAACGCCAGGGACGACCTGAAAAAGTACCGCCGCACCAACCGTAAGTCATCACTGACACAATGAACACATGAGCAACCCGCCAAGCACAGTCAGTGGAACGACAACTTCTGGAGTCACCGATCTAACACGCTATGCCTGGTTATCGATTGCTACCGGAATCATTGTCTTTTCATTGAAGATTGGCGCCTATCTGACAACAGGCTCCGTGGGATTGCTTTCCGATGCTTTGGAATCGATCGTCAACATTGTTGCTGCCGTGGTCGCGCTGATTGCGCTTCGTACCGCAATGAAGCCACCTGATCCCCTTCATCACTTCGGACACGGCAAGGCCGAGTATTTTTCGGCTCAAGTCGAAGGTTTCATGATTTTGTTAGCCGCCGTCGTGATTGTGGGCACTGCTGTTGAGCGACTACTCAAGCCACAACCACTTGAACAAGTTGGCTGGGGATTAGCAATTTCAACCGCTGCCTCCCTACTCAACGGTGTAGTCGCATTTATTTTGATGCGAGCTGGCAAGAAGCACAGGTCAATGGTGCTCACTGCAGATGGTCGCCATTTGCTCACTGACGTATGGACTTCAATTGGCGTCATAGTTGGTGTGGCTGCCGTAGGCATCACTGGCTACCTACGTCTTGATGCATTAATCGCTATGGCAGTTGGCCTCAACATTGTTGTTACAGGATTGAACTTGCTACGTGAAAGCACCGCAGGTTTGATGGACAAGTCACTTTCACCCGATGACCATCAAAAGATTGTTACTGTTCTGCAGCAGCACGAAAGCGAAACTGTGAAATTCCACGCGCTGCAAACGCGGGAAGCCGGACGGCATCGATTCGTGCATCTGCACGTACTGGTACCTGGCGCTTGGACTATTCAGCAAGGCCACGACCTATCGGAACAAATTGAAGCCGAAATTATTGCAGCACTTCCCGACACCGCAGTTCAAACCCACATTGAGCCACTAGAAGATCCTCGATCATGGGCCGACGAACACGAAGGCCAACACCGCTGGGACTAATCGCTGAGTGCTGTGAGTTCCTGGCCGACTTTACGCTCAGCCACAAATGACATCAGCGGAATTGTGCCGGCGACCATGATCAAAAGCGTCTTCGGTAGAGACCAGCGAAGTTTCTGGGACAACAAGAATGTGGCAATTAAATAGATTGGAAACAGCCAGCCGTGCGCGGTCCACGCAACAATGGTCAACGTGGTCTTACCGTGATCCAAAATGTACTCGTACGGCAAGGCGATAAAGAAAAGAACTGCAAACGTTGTACCAACAACAAAAGCCATTGTGCGATAGAAGTTCCATAAGCCTGCAACTGAATTTGGGATAAGTGACATAGGTCTAGTGTGCCCTATTGCCTAAGCGTCAGTGGATGTGGCCAACTCATCTTGGGCGACTCGCACCCACATGCCCATCACAATCAGCGCAAAGACCAGCCAATTAAAGACATAAAAAATATTTCGCCAATGTAGCGGCACGCGAGGACTTGTAGTAAAAATTGGGCTTACGGTAGTAAGACCTGCAAGTGACTCGGTCGAAACCAAATATCCGTCGTGCACTGTGCGCTGTACCAGCGAAACCACACTTGCCGTCGTAAGTGTATTGGGCAATTCAACGAGGTCGACAATGTCAGCATCCTCTGAGGGTTGCAGCACTCCAGTCACAGTGACTTGACCGGTAGGTACCGCAACCGACTGTGGTGTGGCCGAACACCCTCGCACCACCATGATGATTGATGCATCATCAAGAACAAGTGGATCGGCAATCCAATCGCACATGGGTCCCGCCCAAGAAACGATGGTCTGCGCACCCGGATTCGGATTCTTCAACGAGCTTCCTTGCGCGATGCGTCCCGTGAGCACAATGCGTCCTTGATCAAGCCAGTGACCAGTAACCGTCGTTGTTGCTCCAATGGAAGCTACGGGTAGAAATTGTCGCAATGGACTCAGGACCGTGAAATCACGCGTAACGGACTGACCTTCTTTTCCTTGCAGAGTATGAGCTCGCTCCCACTGCCAGTGCGCGGCAAACAGACACACCGCGATAGCAAGCAATGCCAGGACGTGGATACCTAGCATGCGTCGTGTGAAGTAGCGACTCATCACTATTGCTGAGTGGACTCTTCGTCAAAGTTCACTTTTTTAATGTGGCGATTCATACTGATAAGCAAAAGCACTAACGCGACACCGAGCAATGTGAAAGTAACTGCCCCACCGATACCGGGATTTACTTTTGACACATCCAAACCTGTAGGCGATGGAAACGGAATGGGTGACGTTGTCGCGATGTGATGCCACAGTGCCTTCATTGTGAACTCCTTAGTCCGTTAAATAAATCATCTTCTAGGCCGATCTCGCCAATGCGTGATTGGGCTAGTTCAAAATCTTCTGTCGGCCAAATCTCAATTTGCATTGCATGGGGAACAGCGAACCAGGAACCATCTGGGTCAATCTGTGTTGCATGGGCCTGAAGTGCTTCATCCCGTATGTTGAAATATTCGCCACATGGAATACGCGTAGTTACACGTTGTAATGCGTTTTCGGTTTCGTCCCAATCCTTGAGCCAATCCTCGTATGGTGATTCCAGACCAAGCCCGAGCAAGGCTTCATGCATCGCAACAACTCGCTCACGCGTAAATGTGTGATGGTAATAAATTTTCGAAACGGTCCACGGCTCTTGTCCAGTTTCATAATCTGCATCGGCTGCCTTGTCCCAAGCAAACATCGCGACTTCATGCGTACGAATGTGATCCGGATGCGGATAGCCACCGTTTTCGTCATACGTTGTCATGACATGAGGACGAAACTCACGAACTATCTCAACTAACGGTGCAGCCACAAACTCAAGTTCAAGATCTGCAAAGCAACCCTGAGGAAGCGGCGGTTTGGGATCACCATCTGGCCAACCGGAATCTTCAAACCCGAGCCAACGATGTTGGATGCCAAGAATTTTTGCGGCATTTGCCATTTCCTCACGCCGCACCTCGCCTATTGTGCGACCAGCTAACTCAACACGATTATTTAAGATGTCGCCGCGTTCACCACCTGTGCAACTTACGACGAGAACTTCAACACCTTCACGCACATACTTCGCAGTCGAGGCTGCGCCTTTGCTTGACTCATCGTCGGGATGGGCATGTACCGCTAGAAGACGCAACGGTTCGCCAACGCGTGGTGGAATCGGGGTGCTGGGCATGCCTCTATTGTCCCGCACGCCTTATTGTGGAATCACCATGACCGACCTTTCTGCGCTACCGCCCGATTTGCAGCAACGCTACGGCTACAAGAAATCCACATTCGGGCGCACCCTATTTAGCATTGTGATGACCGGTGTGATCGTTGCCGGCGGCATGTTCGTCTATCTGAAAAGTAAAACGCCTGATGTGGGCTGGTCATTGCGCACCTTCGTGGTCACATCAGATACCAAGTCCACCGTAAGTTGGCAGGTGTCTCGCCCAGCCAAGCAGGTGACTTACTGCGTATTGCGCGCTCAAGACATCAATCGAAGCGATGTGGGTTATGCCACGGTCACCATTGCTGCTGGTGACCCAGTTGAAAATGTGACTTACCAACTCTCCACAGAAAGCAAGCCAATCCTGATTGAAGTGCTGGCGTGTTCAGCCAGCCCCACAATGCGAGTGGCACCAGCACATTTCCCCCCAGGTGCGGCAATTCCAGCCCAGGATCCGCCAGGAGTCGCACCAACCTCGTAATCACTTGTAACCTTTTGCGGTGAGTGAAACCTGGTTAACCCAAGAAGCCTTCGACCGCCTGTCCGCTGAGTTGGACGAGCGAAAGGGCTCGATTCGCGAAGAGATCAAGAATCGCATCGCTGCTGCGCGCGAAGAAGGTGACCTGAAGGAAAACGGTGGCTACCACGCAGCTCGGGAAGAACAGGGCAAAAACGAAGCTCGAGTGCGGCAACTACAAAAGATGATCGAGACCGCAGTTGTGGGTACTCCTGAATTCACTGAAGGTGTTGTGTCGCAAGGCATGGTCATCACTGTGAACTTTCCTGATTTGGATGACACCGAAACATTTTTGCTCGGCTCTCGTGAAGAGGCCGCACACACCAGCATCGATGTCTACTCACCAACCAGTCCACTTGGCGCAGCCGTCCTTGGACAAAGTGTTGGAGCCGAGTTGGCTTATGAAACTCCCAGCGGAAAAACTCTGCGCATCATAGTTGTGAGCGCAGAAGCCTTCACTGGTTAAGCTGCTCCACCTGTTGAGTGAGTCTTAAAGTAGCGAACAGCTGCCGGAGCAAAAATCGCAAGTAACAAGAAGGCCCAACCAAACGACAACGCCACTGCATGATTCTCAGGAAATGAATTTCCTTTGAGTGGGAGCGGGTTGTGAAAGAGCGTGCGAGAAGCCAGCGCTAAACACGACACTGGATTCCACTGTGCGATCGGTTGCAGCCAACCAGGCATAGTGCCAATCGGCGTGAACACACTCGATGCAAATGTCAATGGGAAAATCCATGCAAGACCCGCGGTTCCAGCCACTTCAGGGTTCGGCATGTGCAATCCAATCCACGCACCCACCCATGTAATCGCATAAGCAAAAGTGGCAAGCAGTACATAAGCAAGTAACGTCTCGCCAATAGAACCATGTGCGCGCCAACCGACTGCTAAGCCAGTGATAGACAACATCACTAGCACAAGTGTGTTTTGTAACAGTGATGCCAGAGTGTGCCCACCAAGAACAGCGCCAGGCTTCATCGGTAACGATCGGAAGCGATCCATGATGCCGCGGCTGGCATCTTCGGTAATACCCACAGTGATACCTGCGACAGCAAACATTACGGTCTGCGCGAAAATTCCAGGAATTAAAAATTCCCGGTATGCCTTAGCACCGCCCTCACCAACATTGATTGCACCGCCGAAAACAAATGCAAACAGTAAAACAAACATCACGGGTTGAATGAGTGCAAAAAATAGCGACTCGGGTACTCGAGTGATTTTAAGTAGGTGGCGACGTGCCACAGCGAAAGTGTCAGTCAATAACCAGCCGATTGTCGGGCGGGGTGCGTGTTCCGAAGTCATTAATTTCTCCCTCTGCGTGAGCGTCGTGCTTTCGTTGGAGTTGGTGTCTCATCCTCTGCCGCATGTCCAGTCAAACTCAGGAATACATCGTCCAAAGTTGGACGGCGAAGCGCAATGTCTTCAATCCCTATGCCGTTTTCGTCCATGACGCGAACAGCTTGCAGGAGCGCAGCAGATCCCGTTGAGACTGGGACAACAATGCGGCGCTCAACATCGCTCGTTGTGACGGTGCCGGACGCTAGTGGGGTCAGCGCAGATACCGCGCGTTGCACATCTGCAGACGCATTAACTACAAGTTCCACACGATCTCCACCCACTTGGGATTTCAGTTCGTTAGAAGTGCCCTGCGCAATAACACTGCCGTGATCCAACACCACAATGCGCGAAGCTAGTTTGTCGGCCTCTTCAAGGTATTGCGTTGTGAGCAACACTGTTGTTCCCTCTGCAACCAGACCTTGAATGACTTCCCACATGCCTTGCCGGCTACGCGGATCTAGTCCCGTTGTTGGCTCGTCAAGGAATAACACCGATGGACGGCCAATCAAACTTGCAGCAAGGTCAAGACGACGACGCATACCGCCGGAGTATCCCTTAATTCCGCGATCTGCAGCATCGGTCAGTTCGAATCGAGCAAGCAGCTCATCGGCACGCGATACTGCATCGGCTTTGCTCAAGTGAAAAAGTCGACCGAAAAGCTCTAAGTTCTCTCGGCCAGTCAAGTACTGGTCTACGGCCGAGTATTGCCCAGTCAGCCCAATCACTTCGCGCACTTGATCGGAGGCAGACGACACATCGAAGCCACCAACAGAAGCGGTTCCAGAATCGGCATTAAGCAACGTCGAGAGAATACGAACTGTTGTGGTCTTGCCTGAGCCATTCGGACCCAAAAGCCCAACAACAGTGCCCTGTTCAACTTCGAGGTCCACGCCGTTGAGCGCCTTAACCTCTCCAAAATGTTTAACCAGCCCGTGGGCTTGAATAGCAAATGTCATAAAAATCAACCTTCACAAGGGAGGACGCTTCTCCAAAGGTAGCAGGAGTGCGGTGAGTCACTCAGTCTCGGCTATGGCAACTTCTCTCAGGGCATAACCTCGTGCAACTATTGACCCGTGGAACAGATAACGATGAGCGACATTCAGAGCGCAGCGGAACTGCTTGATCCGATCATTCGACATACCCCAACGATGAATGCCGGTTGGATTGAAAAAGGTTACGGCGTTGAAGTGCGCTTGAAGTGTGAAAACCTGCAACGTGCTGGTTCCTTTAAAATTCGTGGCGCCTATAACCGCATCTCTCGCTTGAGCGCGCAGGAACGTGCTCGTGGTGTAGTTGCTGCAAGTGCTGGTAACCATGCCCAAGGTGTGGCACTGGCTGCACAACTTTTGGGAATCCCGGCCACAGTCTTCATGCCGAATGGCGCTCCGATTCCAAAACTATTAGCCACTCGCGGTTATGGAGCTACTGTGCATTTCAGTGGAACCACTATTGATGAGGCATTGGTTTCAGCTCGAGCATTCTCCGATGAAACCGGTGCGATTTTTATTCACCCTTTCGATCACGAACACATTGTTGCTGGCCAAGGAACAATGGGTTTGGAAATTTTGGAACAAAACCCTGACGTGCGCACTGTAGTTGTGTGCACTGGTGGTGGCGGATTGTTGGCTGGTACCGCTCTAGCGATTAAGACTCTGCGCCCTGATGTGCGCGTCATTGGTGTGCAAGCCGCCGAAGCCGCTGCCTATCCGGTGTCACTGAAAGCAGGGTCGCCACAAAAACTCGACCGAATGACCACGATGGCTGATGGTATTGCAGTTGGTAGGCCTGGTGACATTCCGTTTGCTTTGATTCAGAAGCACGTTGACGAAATTATTACGGTGTCAGAAGATTCCATGGCGCGCGCCTTACTTCTCACCTTGGAACGAAGCAAGTTGCTTGTTGAGCCAGCAGGTATCGCCGCACTCGCGGCAATTCTCGATAATCCGTCGCACTTTGAAGGACCAGTTGTCGCCAGTATCTCAGGTGGAAACGTTGACCCACAGTTGTTATCCCGAGTCCTGCGCACTGGCCTGGCAGCAGCTGGCCGTTACTTCATGCTCCAGGTGCGTATCCCTGATGTTCCCGGCTCACTCGCTCAGTTGCTTACCGCAATTGGCCAGACCGGAGCCAACGTGGTCCAGGTATCGCATACTCGCATTGATCCACACTTGTCGGTTCACGAAGTTGACGTCGACGTGGAATTAGAAACGCGTGGATTTGATCATCGTGAATCCGTATTGAGTTACTTGGCAGACCATGGATTTAATGTGGTCGACAGTTTCTAATGCGTCGTTTGTTTGATCGGTACTTCAAAGACTTACCCACGGAAGTCATCGCCCTTACCGGTGTGTCCTTTTGCGTAGCTCTGGGTTTTGGAATAGTCGCACCAGTTATTCCAGTCTTTGCCAAGTCGTTTCACGTATCAGCCTTACAAGCCAGTGCGGTCATAAGTGTTTTTGCTTTTATGCGATTTGCCAGCGCAACTCCATCGGGTTGGCTAGTCAACAAATTTGGTGAGCGCGCGGTGTTATGGGTTGGCTTAAGTATCGTAGGTGTCTCTAGCGCATTGGCAGGACTGTCACAAAGTTATGAGCAACTACTTATTCTTCGTGGACTGGGTGGTACTGGTTCGTCAATGTTCACAGTGTCTGCAATGTCATTGCTGCTTCGGGTGGTCAACGCCGAACATCGCGGACGTGCCTCAAGTACGTATCAAAGCGGATTCCTACTTGGCGGTTTAGCTGGTCCAGCAGTCGGTGGACTTGTTGTCGCATTCAGTATTCGAGCGCCGTTTTTTGTCTACGCAGGAACTCTCACGATGGCGGCTTGCGTTGCGTACTTTGCACTGCCTAAGGGATTGGGGCACCCGGATCATGATGACAATCGCGGACCAGCTGAGCCACACATGCCACTGCGTGCTGCATTACGCATGCGCGAATACTGGACGACGCTAACATTCAATGTCACCTCTGGTATGACGACATTCGGTATGCGCACTGCATTACTACCAATTTTTGTTATTGAAGTACTTCACAAATCACCTGCAGTCTCTAGTTTGGGATTCTTGGCTTCAAGTGTTGCGCAAGCAGCATTTTTGTTACCTGCAGGACGCATGACAGATGTCCGCGGTCGTAAACCCACATTGTTACTCGGAGCATCACTACTCACATTCGCAATGCTTGTGATTGTTTATCATGAATCGCTCATGCAGTTCTATTTATACATGGCTCTGACTGGTGTGAGTATGGCTTTCTTGGGAGCCGGTGCGTCGGCGGTAATCGGCGACATTGTTGCTGGCCGAAAAGGTGGACCTGTTGTGTCGACTTATCAAATGATGAGTGACTTTGGAATTATCGTTGGACCGCTTGTCATGGGTTACTTGCGCGATGTGACAGATGGATTCCAGATGCCATTCTTAGTGGCGCTTGCGGTCACATTGATTTTTATAGCGACAGTTGTTCGCATGCCTGAAACTAAAAACCGGCAATACGAAAGTGTGGACTAGGCGCTGACGCCTTCAACTGCTGGTAAGAAGTAGCCAGTATTCGCGTGGCAGTCGTAACCATTTGGATTTTTGATTAAGTACTGCTGGTGATATTCCTCTGCGTACCAAAAAGTCTTTCCATCCGCTAAATCACATTCAGTCGTAATTGGTCCGAGTTGATGCGCAGAAAGAACTTCACCGTATGTCTTGTGGGTCGCACGTACCGAGATTTCTTGCTCGTCAGTGGTCCAATACACCGCGCTGCGGTACTGAGTTCCGATGTCGTTACCTTGCCGATTTCCTTGTGTGGGATCGTGATTCTCCCAAAAAACTTTAAGTAGGTCATACAGTGATGTCTGCGCCGGATCGTATGCCACCATCACGATTTCCGCGTGGCCTGTTGTCCCGGTACATACCAACGGATATGTAGGGTCATCAGAAGTGCCACCCATGTAGCCCACTGCAGTGCTCACAACTCCAGGCACAACCCATAGTTTCTTTTCGGCACCCCAAAAGCAACCCATACCGAAATAGATCACTTCAGTTCCCGCAGCCCACGGGCCACGGATGTCGGTATTAAGAAATAAGTGGGTTTCGCTCATGATGACAGTCTGCCAAATCATCGCCCAGAACGCACAGTGAGATACCGTTTACCCGTGACCCAAGATTGCCAGTTCATCGTGCAGCTCGAAAGAACCGTCAACCGGCTGAGGGCAATCAGTTTGGACAAGCTCGCACAAGGTTCCCGAGTCAGTGAAACTCGCCAACTCATTCAGGAAATCGCAGATTCGGCTTTAACGTGTGAAGGAATCGACAAACGCCCAGTGGCTGCGTTATCTACAGCCGCGCTTGGCGATCAGCTCGATGTTGTCGGGCGCCATTGCGCTGGAGTCTGTGATGCCACAGTGTTGGATGACCTGGCAGCAAAACTTCGCGAACTCAGACTTGCGTTGTAGCAGTACCCCTGGTGGGACTTGAACCCACACTGGCACGATTTTAAGTCGTGTGCCTCTAACCGATTGGGCTACAGGGGCTGTGCCCTCTAATCCTGACAGGTACTGGCGCAATCTCAAACTTGAGGGTGACTATGCGAACAAATTTGGCTGTTACTGCGCAAGTCGCAAAGCAATGCCATCAAGAATATCGCGCTCAGAAACAACAACCTCTGTCATCCCAGTGAGCAACATGATGCGATCCAAGACCAAGGCTCCTGCGCCAATGACATCCACACGGCCTTCATGCATCGGTCCAAGTGCAGCACGCGTAGTCCGCGTCATTTCAAGGAGTGACCTAGTGATGCGATGCACATCAGCGGCGCTGACACGACTGCCATGAATTGCATGCGGGTCATAGTGATCCAGGCCAAGTGCAAGAGCTGCCACAGTAGTCACGGACCCTGCTAGGCCAATCAGACTTGTAGCTTGTTCCATTGGTACGGCGGACTGTGCAGAACGGATTGCTTCATCAATGTCGCGGGTTGCAAGCGCAATTTGCTGATCTGTGGGTGGATCACTCACTAAATGACGTTCCGTCATGCGCACACAGCCAACGTTGGTACTGATGGCACTGATTGGTGCAGTTGTGCCGAGAACAAATTCAGTAGACCCACCACCAATATCAATAACAAGATACGGGGGTACTGGCGGATGCACGGCATTCACTAAATCTGCCGTAGCGCCCAAAAATGAAAGTTGTGCTTCTTCATCGCCGCTAATCACATCAGGAACAACGCCAAGTCGGTCTTGAATTCCGCTAACAAAAATTTCACGGTTCGAGACATCTCGGCTTGCACTGGTGGCCACAAATCGAACACGTTCGGGAGCATGAGTTTTGAGCAACTGTGCATACTCATCTGCGGCAGCAAAAGTTCGAGTCAGAGCAGCTTGAGAAAATTCGCCAGTTTGATCTACACCTTCTCCAAGTCGCACAATAATCATGGTGCGAACCACATCGGTGAGTGTGTCTTCCTCAATATCTGCGATCAGTAAGCGGATTGAATTCGTTCCACAATCAATGGCTGCAACTCTCATGATGTCTCCTGTACACAACAGCGTCCACCCGAATAGTCACCGATCATGGCAAGTACGCGATCACCGAGTGGATTAACTCCAGGGCCGACAGCAAGAGAATGTGCTGCCAGAACATGCAGGCACTTCACGCGGTGTGGCATACCCCCGGCACTGATTCCAGCAATTTCTTCGACCTGACCAAGTGCATCACGCGCTTCTAAGTAAGAGGTGTGTGCTCGTGCATAGTGTTGTGCTAATTCAGGATCGGAATCAATTTCTTGCTGGAGTTCACGCATCACTCCATTTGCTTCTAAAGTTCCCACCGCGCCCGTCGCTTTTGGGCAAGTTAAGTAATACATCGTTGGAAACGGAGAACCATCTTCCAGCCTCGGGGCAGTAACAACAACATCTGGCTGTCCGCACACACATCGGTGCGCAACATCGAGAGCACCACGAATGACACGACCGAGTTGTTGCTCTATGGCCAATTGGTCATCGGATGAAATCACGATTGAACTCTACTGCGCAGGAGTCGTGACGACGAGCGGATCATTTTTCACATTTGGTTGATCCGCCAATTTCGTACTCATCCAAAGTTTGCTGTACCACGGCGCATCATTGTTGGGTACAAGTGCGCCCGGCACACTGCTGATGGCAGTGGAGGTTTCTTTATCGAGAACAACAAAACCAATCTCACCAGGAAACACATAGTTCAGGCGAGCTCGAACTAGTGCTTGAAGGTACGCCGAATCCCGAAGTCTGGTTTGTTTTTCTGTCAGATCAGCGATTGCTTGTTGCTGACTAGTCAGTTGAGACTGCAAAACGCCTAAGTCACGCTGTCCGCGAATGAACGCCCGAAGTGGCACTGCCAAGTACAACATAATGAAAACGATGACAAACGCAAGAACAAATGCGCGTTTGGTTGGTCGAAAAGCAAGTCCCACTTATTTAGTGTGCCTTGCCTAGCCCTGAAAACGCGGGAATGCGGAGCGGCCGGCATACCGTGCCGCTGAACCCAAATCTTCTTCAATGCGCAACAACTGGTTGTATTTGGCAACTCGGTCGGTACGTGCTGGCGCACCTGACTTAATTTGACCGCAGTTGAACGCCACAGATAGGTCAGCGATTGTCACGTCTTCCGTCTCACCAGAACGATGGCTCATCATGGTGCGCATGCCCGCACGATGCGCCATGTCGACAGAATCAGCAGTCTCGGTGAGTGAACCAATCTGATTGACCTTGACCAAAAGTGCATTCGCTGATTTCAAGTCAATGCCTCGAGCAATACGTTGCGTGTTCGTCACGAAGTGGTCATCGCCAACAATTTGAGTTAACCCGCCAAGTGAATTGGTAATTGCTACCCACGCATCCCACTCATCTTCAGCTAATGGGTCTTCAATCGAGACGATGGGGAAATCAGCAACCATTGACGCATAAAACTCAATCATTTGTTCTGTGGATTTTGCTTGCCCTTCCACGTGATACTTGCCGTCTTTAAAGAACTCCGTTGCAGCGACGTCCATTGCAAGAGCCACATCGGTTCCCAGCGCAAAACCCGCTTTTGAAATTGCCTCTGAAATTAATTCAAGTGCTGCGCGATTGCTTGGCAGGTTTGGCGCAAAGCCACCTTCGTCGCCAAGTCCAGTGCCATAACCTTTAGCCTTCAGTACGCCCTTGAGTGTGTGATACACCTCAGCGCCCATTCGCAGTGCGTCACCAAACGTTTGTGCACCAATCGGGGCAATCATGAACTCTTGGAAGTCAACATCGCTATCCGCGTGAGCACCGCCATTGATGATGTTCATCATTGGCACGGGAAGTAAATGTGCATTCGGGCCACCGACATACCGATAAAGAGGTAGCTCTGCTGATGCTGCTGCAGCCTTTGCCACTGCAAGTGACACACCAAGAATTGCATTTGCGCCAAGGCGAGCTTTGTTATCTGTGCCGTCAAGTTCAATCATGACTTCATCGACAACGCGTTGATTTGATGCATCTAGTCCTAGGACGGCATCGAAGATTTCATCGCAAACCGCATTAACAGCTTTTGTGACACCTTTACCTAGGTAACGTGCTTCGCCATCGCGAAGCTCAACGGCTTCGAATGCACCGGTTGAGGCACCCGATGGGACCGCTGCGCGACCGAACGACTGATCGTCGAGAACAACTTCAACTTCAACCGTGGGATTACCACGGGAATCGAGAATCTCGCGGGCGTGAATATCAGCAATGCTTGACATAAAAGTCTCCACTTACATTGAGTTGGGAATAAATGTGCCCCATTGCACTTGTAAAATTAAGTCTAGCGCTGTGGAATGTGCACTACGAAAAGGCGCTACGAAAGACCTTCGCTGTGGCGAATTTCAGACCGGTAGCCTGCCATTCGGCCTCGCAATAACGATTCGGCATCAAGGTCCTTTTCGCGCGCTAGCTCAACTACTGCAACAAGTAAATCGCTGATTGCATCAGGGCTGACTTCGGCAATCAGGCTGCGTACTTGCTCGCGCAGTTGACCATCAGAAGGGCTCACAGCTAGCTTGCGGGATCGATACATCAACTGCGTGGCAACCTGAAGCGCCGGCATGGCAATGGGAACTCCGTCCGTGACTGATTCGCGAGGTTTCTCTTGCGCCTTAATTGCCGCCCAATTTGCTTCGAGCTGCTCGTCGGATTCGTACACCACATCGCTAAATACATGCGGATGCCGGCGAATAAGTTTGTTGACCACGCCTTGAGCGATTTCATTCAAGGTGAAGGTGTTGTCACTTTCTTGTGCGATCCGCGCATGAAAGACAATTTGTAGTAGTAAGTCGCCGAGTTCTTCTTTGAGTGCTGGTAAGTCGCCTTGGTCCATGGCTTCAAGAGTTTCGTACGTTTCTTCTAGGAGGTAGCGCGCCAATGACTCGTGAGTTTGTTCAGCATCCCACGGACAGCCTCCAGGCGAACGCAACTGGTTCATGACCTCGACCAGTCGAGCAACGGAGTCTGTCATACAAGTGCCAGTCTTATTGCTTTGGCACAGAAGCAAGCGCAGGCTGCGACAACGTGATGTCTCCACCATCTGCCTGCAGTTTGTTCGGATTCCACTCACCGAATCGTGGCGATAGCCGAATATTCATTGTGCGACTCACATCACCGAGATACTTAACCATCGCATTTGATTGATCCGCAGATACCGCAGTAGGAGCGAGAAGCTTTGCGAGTAAATTCTCGGCCAAAATCATTTCCATGAAATTATCAATTTCCACAGAACTAATGCCGTTCATTGACATGACTTGATTGCGAATCTTCTCTTCGCCGTATTGCGCAAAAATCGATTGTTTAAATGCTTCAACTTGCGCCTTGGAAATTGTGATGTTTTGTTGTGCAAGTCCCTTGTCTAATACTTGCTTGAGAACTAAGTGATCAAGCACCATCTCGCTGAGCAAAGCTAGGGATGGAATTGTGCTCACTGCACCGGTAGGAAGTTGCTCAAGTTCCGCGCGAACTTCGTTCACTTTGGCCGTCACCAAAGACTGTGGAATGACATTCCCTTCAACAATGGCCGCTGATCCTGCTAATTGAGGACCAGTGGAGCACGCGCTTAGCACTACACCTGCAACGACTACAGCGATAACTGAACGAATCTTCACTTGCATCCCCTTAATCAACTTGCAATCAGTACGGCTTGAACCAACTGACTTACCCACTCGACTAAGTCACCATCCGGTGAGCTCCCCGTAGGCGCCCCCAGCATGGCCACTTTAGGTCGCGGCACAACAATCGTACGTGTTGCAGGCAGAATTTTTGTACCTGGGTAGAGCCGAGACAGCCGCAATTGACGGGATTGCGCCAGTTCCACAGGAAAAATCCGAACGCTATGGCTCGTTGCAATTACTTCTTCTACGCCAACTGTGTGCAGCATTGCACGTAACCGGGCAACAGATATCAACGCCGCTACCGGGGTTGGAAGCAGACCATAACGATCAGCAAATTCTGCTACTGCTTCATCAATGGCATCCGTCGTGTGAGCATCGGCAAGCCTGCGATATGCCTCCAAACGAAGCCGCTCTTCTGGAACATAGTTGTGGGGAATGTGAGCATCGATTGGCAATTCAACTTTCACATTCATTTCTGTCGCAGCTGTCGTTCCCTCATTGCGCACTTCAGAAATTGCTTCACTCACCAGGCGGATATAAAGATCAAATCCAACCTCAGCGATGTGGCCACTTTGTTCGCCACCCAAAAGATTTCCAGAACCTCGAATTTCTAGATCTTTCATTGCCACGGCGATGCCCGAACCCAAGTCAGTATGCGCAGCGATTGTTGCCAGCCGATCATGTGCATGTTCGGTCAGTGGTTTGTCTGGCGAGTACAGAAAGTACGCATACCCGCGTTCACGACTACGCCCAACCCGGCCACGTAACTGATGCAGTTGGGACAATCCGAAGTTTTCAGCCCGATCAACAATCAATGTGTTGGCATTAGGAATGTCTAAGCCACTTTCAATAATTGTCGTTGAGACGAGAACATCAAACTTATGCTCCCAAAAATCGACAATGATCTGCTCAAGCTCGTGTTCATTCATCTGACCGTGCGCTACCGCAATCCGCGCTTCTGGTACCAAGTCCCGAAGTCGACTTGCCACACGATTGATGCTTTCGACGCGATTGTGCACAAAGAACACTTGACCATCGCGAAGTAACTCACGATGAATCGCTGCGGTAATGAATTTTTCATCGTATGGACCAACCGAAGTCAAGATTGGGTGTCGCTCTTCAGGTGGCGTTTGAATCGTTGACATTTCTCGAAGTCCGGTGACGGCCATTTCAAGTGTGCGCGGAATTGGAGTTGCAGACATCGTCAACATGTCCACGTTTGTGCGCAGTGCCTTGAGATGCTCTTTATGTTCAACACCAAAGCGTTGCTCTTCATCAACGATGACTAGGCCTAAGTCTTTGAATCGCACATCAGGATTAAATAGGCGGTGCGTCCCAATCACGATATCGATCGTGCCATCTGACATTCCTTCAAGGACTGCCTTGGTTTCAGATCCTGTCTGAAATCTTGAAAGCGCACCTAGTTTGACCGGGAACTGCGCATATCTACGCGCAAACGTCTCCATGTGTTGTTGCACAAGCAAAGTAGTCGGCACAAGAACTGCTACTTGTTTACCGTCTTGCACTGCTTTGAATGCCGCCCGAACTGCAATCTCAGTCTTCCCATAACCAACATCGCCGCACACTAAGCGGTCCATGGGTATGTCCCGCTCCATGTCCGCCTTCACGTCATTAATGGTGATGAGCTGATCTGGCGTTTCGACATGTTCAAATGCGTCTTCAAGTTCGCGTTGCCACGGAGTATCTTGTGCGAACGCGTAACCTTTACTTGCCATGCGTGCGGCGTATAGCCGAATCAATTCACCCGCAATCTGACGCACCGCTTTGCGAGCCCGCGATTTGGTGGCCGCCCAATCACTTCCGCCTAGGCGATTCAAACTTGGTGCTTCACCACCTACATAACGAGTGACGTGATCCAGTTGATCGGTAGGAATGTAAAGCCGGTCACCACGTTGTCCTCGCTTGCTTGCAGAATATTCAACAACTAAGTACTCACGAGTAGCGCCTTGAACTGTGCGTTGCTGCATCTCGACATAGCGCCCCACGCCATGTTGGTCATGCACTATGTAGTCACCAGCTTTGAGTGACAACGGATCAATCATTGCTTTGCGACGGCTTGGCAGTGAACGAGGTTCGCGTCCAGAGTCTCGCACTGCAAAGAGATCTACTTCGGTGAAAAGCGCCACCCCATGACCCGACACACCATGCAGTTGATGAGCAATAGTGACTTCAACAATTCCGGTAGCTCCAACTGGATTGTCGACTATGCGAGCAGGCACATCGTGTTCGGATAGCGTCTGCACAACACGTTGCGCCGACCCTGCGCCTGCCATCGCGAAAATAACAGCATTACCCGCTCCCCAATGTCCACGCACATCACTGACAACGTCGTCCAATGCCGATCGATACTCGCGAATTGTTTCGAGTGCGGGAACCGAATCCTCCGGTCCTATCAACGTTGATAGTTCACACCAGCGTCTGCCCCCGTACATTAGCTTTACGTCGTCGTATTCGCGATATCCTGATCGTCCTAAATCGATTGGCATGACATTGCCATCTGATGCGTTGTGCCAGGACGCTTCAAGAAACTCTGCACTCGTTGTGACTAGCTCGCTGGCACGAGTGGCGATCCGCTCTGGTTCCACTTCGATAACAAGCCAATCGGGGCCAATTGTGTCAAGCAATAGTTCGAGTTCTCCAGTAAGTACTGGAATCAACGCTTCCATTCCTTCTGCTGCAATACCTTCGGCAATTTTGGAAAGGATTTCTGATAATTCAGGATGCTTGACGATGAGCTCCCGGGCACGCAGGCGCACATCATCGGTAATTAATAGTTCACGACAGGCCGTTGCTTGCAAGGTTGTGGTGGGTAGCCCGAGTGAACGTTGATCGGCAACAGAGAAAACCCGAATGTCATCAACGGTGTCATCCCAAAATTCCACGCGCACCGGATGCTCTTGAGCAGATGGGAACACATCGACAATGCCACCTCGCACCGCAAATTGTCCGCGACGATCTACTAGATCCACACGTTCAAACCCCAAGTTGACCAAACTTGTACTCAGTGAATGTATTGACACATAATCGCCAACTGAAACAGTCAACGGCACGATCTCACCCAGACCCTGGACAATCGGTTGAATGACCGCACGAATTGGTGCAACTAGTACGCGAATTGGTTGCCCGTCTGGGTGAGCAAGTCTGCGCAGTACGGTCATTCGAGTGCCAACTGTGTCACCACTTGGACTGAGTCGCTCATGCGGCAGGGTTTCCCACGCGGGGAACACTGCCAAAGTTTCAGGAGAGACAAAATCCCGTAACGTCACAGCAAGTTGATCAGCTGCTTTATCACTGGCTGTGATGATCAGCACCGGACGAGTTGATTGAGCAAGCGCGGCAACCACATAGGGAATGGTTGATTGTGCAACGCCGAGTCGGGTTGGAGCACCAGCTTCTACTTGCTCTATTGCATGACGAATCTGTTCATCGCGAGTAACCGCTTCGATGACGAACGATAAGGCCATGCTCTTACGCTAAACATTCAATGAGTGCCGCCACAAATTCAGGACGTGAAACAACAGCGTGCGCGATAAATGTGTCCTGATTATTAAACACAATTGAATTACCTGAGCGATCACATACCGTTAAGCCATAGTGCTGCGCTACACCAAGCGGTGCGGCAAGGTCCCATTCGTGGAAGCCGCCTGTATTTATGTACATGTCTGCTTGGCCCGAAATGATGTGGGCAACTTTTGCACCCACTGATCCCATCGGTATCACAACAACATTTTTGCCAAACGTTTCACCCAAGTGCTCAACAATCATGTGCAGTTCGTGAGGAGGACGTGACTTACTCACCAATACTCGTATGTCGTCACGATCTACCGGTACGAGTAGTGCCTCATCATCCATAGACAACATTGTTTCCGTGCGCGGAATATAAACGCTAGCTGCAGATATTTTGCTCGGCTGAGTTGACTCACGGTCCCACAACGCAACATGCACGGCAAAGTCACTCTGGCCTCGGGAAAAATGCGATGTGCCATCTAATGGGTCAACAATCCATAACCGCTCGGCATTATGGCGGCCTGGATCAAGTACGCCTTCTTCGCTCAGTACCTGATCTGCAGGCCGATACTTCTCGAGCAACGCACTCAATAGTTCGTGGGCTGCTCGGTCGCCTTCTTGGCCAAGTACCTCACGAGAAATCTGAGTCATGGACTCATTCCCCGAATCAGGCAATGACTGTGCATGCGCCGAAAGATTATTCAATAAAGTGCCCGCTTGACGTGCAACTATTCGCGCGACGTCGTGATCGGTCTCAAGAATCATGAGTTGTATCGGTTCTGAGTTTCTACCAAACCACGTTCAATGATGGATTCCACCGCATCGGCTCCACTCGTAATTAACCCAGTAACCGCGCCGGACTCTGCAGATGCAAATGCTTTTAAAACAAAGTCAGCTGGATCTTGTTGCCCAGGTGGTCGTCCAATTCCAAGCCGTACACGAAACCAGTCTCCAGAACCAAAAGATGAACGTATTGACTTCAACCCATTGTGACCGTTGTCACCGCCACCCACTTTGACACGAATCGTCTCTAGTGGCAGGTCAAGTTCGTCGTGTAACACAACGATGTGATCGAAATCGATTTTGAAAAACGATGCAAGTGCTTTCGTTGGTCCCCCACTTTCATTCATATACGAAAGCGGCTTAACCAAAATTACTTTGCTCCCGCTGATGTGAGTCTCAGCAGCATCTGCAAGTGCTCGTTTATGGCGCTTTAAAGTCACTGCGGAACGTGATGCAAGTTCATCAACCACACGGGCGCCGATATTGTGGCGCGTGAAAGCATAAGTGGGACCCGGATTACCGAGTCCCACTACGAGCCATGCGGATGACTGAGTCACAAATTACTCAGCTTTAGTTGCAGCTTGTTCGGACCCGTCGGCACCTTCAACGCTCTCGCCTGAAGCGATACGTGCGGCACGTTGTTCGGCCTTAGCCTTGGCACCTTCAGCTGCTGCCGAAGCTGATGCTTCTGCACGAGCAGAGGCATCTGCAGCATCACGTGCGATTGTGGCAGCTTCAGCAGCGGTCACAACAACAAGATCCACGTGCTCAACAAATCGGCGAACTGGATCGATTTGAATATCGCGTGGAGCTACGTTGTGGTTCTTGCCGTCAACGGTCAACGTCAAAGACGTTGCCTTGTGGCGCAGAACCAAAGTTAATTCGTGCGCGTCTAACGAAACGTGAATGGGAGTAGATCCGTGGCCGTACACAACAGCTGGAGTCTTACCTTCACGACGCAAGCGACGTGCTGCACCTTTGCCAAAATCGCTACGGATTTCGCCAGTTAATTCGTTTGCCATAATTTCTCCTCGATTGGTCATATGCACGCCCCGCGTGAGACCTTCGTCGATAACGGCTTTTGAATCACCAAAAAGCCCTCGCCGAGGAGCAGTCCTAGGTTAGCCAGACCCAACCGTAAGGGTCAAATTGTCGCTAAACGCCGACGTGGTCAAACAAGCTTGTGACTGAACCTTCATCAAATACTTCACGAATCGCCCGTGCAATAAGGGGAGCAATCGGAAGGACCGTAAGGCGTGGGAATCGATTCGACTGTGGAATCGGAAGAGTGTCAGTAACAACGACTTCTTTAATCCGTGAGTCCTGTAACCGCTGACGAGCCGGTGGCGATAGCACACCGTGAGTTGCGGTGACAATGACATCGAGTGCGCCATTCTCAAACAGTGCCTCAGAGGCTTTCACAATTGTGCCGCCAGTATCGATCATGTCATCGACAACGACACAGATGCGACCTTTCACGTCACCAACAACTTCTAAAACTTTTGCTTCGTTTGGAACATCTGGATCGCGACGTTTATGAATAATGGCAAGTGGCGAACCTAAAATGTCAGTCCATCGTTCTGCAACACGCACGCGGCCAGCATCTGGAGAAATTACGGTGATCTTGCTGCGGTCAACTGTGCGACCCACGTGCGCTGCAAGAATTGGTAATGCAAACAAGTGGTCCACTGGGCCATTAAAGAAACCTTGAATCTGCGCTGTGTGTAAATCAACACTCATAATTCGGTCAGCGCCAGCAGCAGCAAACAGGTCCGCCATCAAGCGCGCTGAGATAGGTTCGCGCCCTGCATGCTTTTTGTCCTGGCGGGCATAGCCATAAAAAGGGACCACTACTGTGATGCGTTTTGCTGATGCCCGCTTGAGAGCGTCTACCATCAACAGTTGCTCCATAATCCACTCATTAACTGGAGCAGTATGAGTTTGCATCACAAACGCGTCGCAACCACGCACTGATTCTTCGAAGCGCACATAAATTTCACCATTGGCAAAGTTGTAAGCGCGAGTTGGAACTAATTCAACTCCAAGAGCCTCGGCAACTGCAGCGGCTAACTCAGGATGCGAACGCCCTGCGAGAAGCACCATTCGTTTTGCATTGTTCTGAGTGATGCCGGTCATGTTATGCCCCTTCTTTGCCCGTCTGAGACGAGTCTGCCAGTGCGGCTAGTGCTGACTTACTACCGGGGCGTCGTCGAAGCACCCAGTCGACGATATTGCGTTGCCGAGCGCGTCCCACGCCCATAGATCCGGCGGGCACATCATCGGTGATGACTGAGCCAGCCGCTGTATAGGCACCGTCACCAACAGTCACTGGCGCAATCAGCATGGTGTCGCTTCCAATGCGTACTTGCTTACCAATTGTTGTGTGGTGCTTTTCTACTCCGTCGTAATTTACAAAGATTGTGGCAGCTCCGATATTTGTGCCCTCGCCAATAGTGGCATCGCCAACATAAGACAGGTGAGGAACTTTGGCATCTGCGCCAAGTTGTGCATTCTTCATTTCAACAAAGCCACCGGCCTTCGAACCTTCGCCAAGTATCGTTCCAGGACGCAAGTATGTGTAGGGGCCAACGCTGGCATTCACACCAATAACGGCCTCGTAAGCAGTGGTGCGCACCACATGGGCACCCGCTAAAACCGTTGTGTCATGCAATGTTGAATCCGGACCAATGACAGATCCTGCTGCAAGATGCGTGCGACCCAACAATTGGACATTGGGCAAAATCGTGGCGTCCGATTCAATCGTGACTTTTCGATCAATCCAAGTTGTGGTTGGGTCAACAATCGTTACACCCGCAACCATGTGAGCATCATTAATTCGAGTTCGTAGCACTGCACCAGCGTGTGCAAGTTGGCGGCGGTCGTTAACACCCAAAATATTTGCCTCAACTGTCACAGTCGCAGAGACACTGTGACCGGAAGTTTGGGCAATCTCAATCACATCCGTGAGGTACAACTCGCCTTGTGCGTTATGTGCTTTCAGGGCGCCAAGTGCGCTGTGCAACACTGCGCCGTTAAAGGCATAGGCACCTGAGTTCACTTCGCTGATTGTGCGCTGTTCTGGCGTTGCATCTTTCTCTTCCACGATGCAACACACAGATCCATCATCATTGCGCACAATGCGCCCATAACCATGAGGATCAGAAACCGTGGCCGTTAAAACAGCGGCACCATTACCTTGGGCAGCGCTAACGAGTGCGCTGATGTCTTCGGTTGTTATCAGTGGTGCATCTCCTGAAAGTACAACCACCGTGCCTTGTGCCAATTCCGGATTAGCCTCGAGCGCAACCGAAACCGCATGTCCTGTGCCATTTTGATGTTCCTGCACAACTGTGGACACATCTGGCCACGTGTGAGCTAAGTAGTCAACAACTTCATCACGGCCATGCCCGACAACAACCACAACTTGAGAACTATCAATTGCAGTTACAGCACTCAGCACATGTCCAAGCAGTGTTTCACCAAGAACTGAATGCAAAACTTTTGGTTGTGGTGATTTCATTCGGGTACCCGAACCAGCCGCGAGAATAACTACCGCAACAGGTGAATGAGTGGGCGACACAACCCTAGCCTACTTAACCTCGTTGCCCACAGTCGCAAATTGACTTGCTCCCGGTCGTGGATTCGAACCACGATAAGCACCTCCAAAGGGTGCTGTCCTGCCATTAGACGAACCGGGAATGAACTCCTGAATCTTATGGTCTCAGTGGTATTTTCCCCAAAAGTAGGGTGACTGCGCCAGGCCATGACCAACAAACCGGTGCGATACCCTTGAGAGACGAACCGTAACGCACTCACAAACCAGCGAAACGGTAGTTCAGGTCAATTCAGCGAGGATCATTGTGGCCGTAGCCCACCACGACGACGAGTTAGAGCCCACAAATCACGACCGGGTTCGAATGACTGGTCATGAACGCCGTGCGCAATTAATTGAGGTTGGGCGTGCGCTGTTTGCCGAAAAGGGTTTTGAATCTGTCACAGTTGAAGAAATCGCTGCTAAAGCCAAGGTTTCTAAGCCGGTTGTTTACGAACATTTTGGATCAAAAGATGGTCTCTACGCTGTTGTTGTAGACCGCGAAATGAACTACCTGCTCAACTCAATTACTCGAGCTTTAACTGCTGCCCATCCTCGGGTGCTGCTTGAACAAGCTGCTTTTGCGCTTTTTGACTACATCGAAACGCATAATGATGGCTTCAGGATCTTGTTGCGTGATTCACCTGTTTCGGCAGCAACGGGAAACTTCGCAAGTTTGCTTTCCGATGTAGCCAGCCAGGTAGAGGCTCGACTGGCGCGAGAATTCGCCTCACGCGGCTTTCCCAAAAAGATGGCACCGATGTATGCGCACATGTTCGTAGGAATGGTCGCGCTTACTGGTCAATGGTGGTTAGACGAAAGTGGCGCGAAGAAGGAAGAAGTTATCTCGCACCTTGTTAATTTGGTGTGGAATGGCGCTGTTGGATTAGAGCGCGAACCAAAACTTGTCAGTCGCCGTAAAAAGTAGCAATTACTTACTTTTTATTCAGGCACTTCACGTGCGCCATGCACTGGACCGTGTGCATGAATGACGGAATCAACAAGACCCGAACTTGAAAATGCCACAACTAAGTCGATTGCCTTTGATTCGTTTTCCACTAAAAACGCACACGTCGGCCCGCTTCCCGAAACCAAGGCACCTAGAGCGCCGTTGTCTCGACCGAAATCTAAAACGTCGTGCAGACTTGGGCGAGCCGCCAGTGCAGCAGACTGCAAATCATTGTGCAACGCTTTGCCAAGTTCGTTGATGTCGCCGCGAGCTAATGCGAACATGACATCCTGCGGTACTTCAGGAGCTTGCTGAAAACCTAATCCGCGCTGTTGATCTAGACGCGAATACATTTCTGGAGTCGATAATCCCTGTGTAAAAGTTGCCAACACCCAATGAAACGATCCGCGTGTCATGACTGGCGATAAGTTATCGCCGCGACCTGAGCCCAGTGCTACTCCTCCATGCATCATGAAAGGAACGTCCGAGCCCAACTGCCGTGCAATTTCGTCTACCTGGTCACGCGTAAGCAGATTT
>Ga0194055_10000730_pt1 | contig 26621 bp, 19 predicted proteins | sample SepL449m_MetaG_FD_155482 | JGI IMG/M metagenome (GOLD analysis project Ga0194055, IMG submission 155482) | Anoxic zone freshwater microbial communities from boreal shield lake in IISD Experimental Lakes Area, Ontario, Canada - Sep2016-L442-9m | ecosystem: Environmental > Aquatic > Freshwater >... | reverse complement strand
CCAGCCACCAGTGCCGTCGACATGTCGACCTTGATTCCGGCCCACCCCATGATCCCCAGCACCAGCCCCACGGCCAGAAGCGTCGGGGTAAACGCCAGCATCGCGAGCGGCAGATAGCGCAGCGCCATCCACAGCATCGCGAGACTCATTAAACCCGACCAGATCGTCGCACGAAAAGATGTGGAGACCACCGCATGCGTGATCTGTGTCATCAGATGAGACAGTCCCGTGATGAATGTCTTGTCCGACAATTCACGCTGAGTGATCGCCATCAGTTTGGCGAAACATTCTTCCTTCAACTCAGGCTGAGCGCTCTCACGGATCCGAACCAGGATGCGGACTTGATCGGTCGAGCTGTCGTCGGGATTCCGGCTCCAGAGGTTATCGAGAAAATGAGCGTATTTCGGCTGACTGAGAATCCGGACTTTCCAGGAGACGATCGCCTCAGGATCTTTGACATTCGGCGGAACATTCAGCAGATCCGCCAGTGAAACAACTCCCGACACCATGTCCGGGTTTTCCTGGCGCATCAGTGTCGAAACGTGAGCGACCTTTGCGAGCCAGGCGGGGGTCATCTGTTCAGGAGCAGGCGAAATCAATTCCACCAGCCCGATCCCTCCCATCCGTTCTTCGATGAAGCGGTAATCACGCGCCACCCGCGAACGTGGTTTGTGGATATTGATGTAGTTCGATTCGAATTCGATCCAGACGGAACCAGCGGTCGCAATCAGTACGGGAGTCAGAAACATGACGAGGGTGAGTCCGGGGTGAGTCAGCACCCAGCCCGTCATTCGACCGACCCCTTCCGCAACGGCGGCAGTCCCTTGTTCGACAGATGCCGCATCATCAGGCCGACGTCGCAACCGCATCGTCATCGCACCTGCGGAGAGCGCCCAGACCAGTGCCCCTGCTACCAGGTTGCAGGCAAACATCGTGATTCCCAGCTGAGCCACCGGTTGCACGGTTGTTGCGGCCCAGGTGGCCAGGTACCCCGACGCCGAAGCAATCGCGCACCATGCCACCGGCGTGAACATCACGGTCAATGTTTCGTGAGCCGTCTCCGGCCGCTTCAGTCCTGTGTGCAGGATAGAAAAGAATCGAACCGCCAGATGGCTGGCGGCAGGCATACACAACACGACGGTCTGCGCAATGATCGGTCCGGCCGAAAGAGTCAGTTTCAGATTGAACAACGTGATAAAGATGCGGGTGATTTCCCATGTCGCCCAGCCCGCAATCAATGACAACAGCGCCCAGGCCGGATTGCGGACAGCAATCAGCATGGTAATCGTCATCAGGATCATGGCCACAACACCCAGCGTCTGGTTATCGCGATCCAGGCTGACGAAACCGTCGACGACCAGCACGGGAGCCCCCGCAACCGCGACTCGCTCCAGCTTTTGCTCGCGGGCAAATTCGTCAGAAATCTGCCGGATCTTCAGAACGGCATCACGCCGGTCTGTCTCGGCCGAAGCATTCAACCGGACGATGATCGCCGTCATCAGTCCTGTCGGGTCAACCAGCAATCCATTGAACAACGGATGTGCACTGAGTCGTTTGCGGATATCGGCCTGTTCCACAGGATCGTCTGCGGCGGATCGGACAACCATCGAGACCGTTGCCCGACCAGCGACCATCCGGAACAGTCCAAAAATGGAAAACGAGTCTGAGACTGCCGATGTGACTGCTTCATCGACCAGCCAGGGAACCGGCATCTGATCGATGGCATCGGCTCGTTCAACGCCAGGGACTTCGGCCAGGCGATCCGCCAGAAGTCGAACCCGGTCCATCCCTTCAGCGGTCCAGAGTTGTTGGTCGTCATAGGCGACAAATACGATCTGATCCCCCCCGAATGCGTGCTTGGTCTTTTCGTAACTGAGCAGTGCGGGGTGATCTCCCGGGAAAAATCCTTCAATCGTCTGGTCGAATTCGACGGGCGGTACGAAATACCACGACAGAGCGATCAGCGGGATGACGACCATCCAGACTGCGTAGCGGTAGCGAAACACGACGCGAGAAAGCCAGTCAATCATAAACGCCAACAGCCTTACAACGACAAGCGATTCCTGAGGTTACGAACATCCAGACCGACCGACGCGACGGATCTCCGGAAAATCTACCTCATCATTCGTCAGTCTGCGGCACTTCAGATAACGGTTCACGGTTCGCAACGCAACTGCATCGCGGATTCTTCGGTTTGTATGGGTCTACTTTTTGGGTTCTCGTTCGTTCGGCGCGGGTACTTTGTTCGGCGCGGGTCTCCCGACCCCGCCGAAACGGCCGACCGTGTTCGGCGCGAGTCTCCCGACCCCGCCGAAACCGCCGACCGAAGGTCTCCTCTTCGTTCTTGTCAAAAGGGCATTTGATCTGACTGAGCTCACATGAATCCGGCAAGAATTTGACGAGTCTCGGACATGCCGACGTTCGGGGAGCATGTGAGGAAAAATGATGGAGACCTTCGGTCGCCCGTTTCGGCGGGGTCAGGAGACCCGCGCCGATCACGTTCACGCATGCCGGAGTCTTGAGAGCATGCGAAGAAAAGCGATGGAGACCTGCGGTCGGCCGTTTCGGCGGGGTCGGGAGACCCGCGCCGATCACGCGTTGTTGTTTTTTCGGGCAGAACGATAGAAGAACTCGCAATTGCTGACAGCTGATCACCGCTTCGCGCCAACTCCATCAGATACTGTCCGTAGCTGTTATTCTGCATCGGTTCTGCAAGTTTCCGGAGCTATTCGGCTGTGATGCATCCCAATCGCCAGGCGATCTCTTCGGGGCACGCGACTTTCAAACCCTGTCTGGCTTCGAGGACACTGAAGTTCCCCTCGCGTCTCTGCGCCTTGGCTTCTCTGCGTTTCCATTCTGCAGGATTTCGAATTTCGTCGGCATTGAGGATCACGATTGCCGTTGCAAACCGCTGCAAAGATTTGCGAAAGGATCTGGTGATCGGTTACGCTGAATAGAGCCCCTGTCGGCGGGAGTTTGCATGTCGATCTTTCCATTAGATCACCGGCCAGAGTCGTCACAGATCAGCGAACTTTTTCAGGAAGTTCGCTGCGCTGCGATGGAATTTGTTTTTCCGCCAGCGTGTATGATGTGCCGTTCAGAGATGCCACACCGAATCGCCAGGACTGCAGGAAGTACGCTTTGTGATGAATGTTTGGGTAAGTTGGACTCTGGCCACGGCAACGCTTGTCGTCGATGCGGTGCTCCTGTGGGACCATTTACCATTGCCACCGATCATTGCATCCTGTGTCATCGCGAGAATTACGCGTTTGATGGCGTCATTCGAATGGGGCTTTACCGGAACAGTTTACGCGTCGCGTGCTTGATGGCAAAGAATCCGTCCGGGTCGCTGATATCCCGAACTCTGGCCGACTTACTCGTGGACTCTCAGTATGATTTGTTTTCGGAACGAGCCTTTCATGCGGTCGTTCCCGTTCCTGAACATTGGGCCAAGCGACTGATTCGGCCTCACTATGCCGCCGAGACGATGGCACGCCAGATTTCCGCCCGGTTGAAGGTCAGGCTGGCGACCGGTATCCTCGCCAAAGCCCGCTGGACTCCGAAGCAGGCGAAAAGCCCGCCGGTACAGCGCCGGCAGCAACAGAAAGATGCATTCCACGTGGTGGGTGCTGGAGTGCAGGGACAGTCGATCCTGCTTGTCGACGACATTCTGACAACCGGTGCGACGGCGGATGCCGCCGCGCGAGTGCTCAAGCGAGCCGGAGCCAGTCGCGTCGTTGTGGCCGTGGTGGCCGTCAGTCCGCCTCGTGCCTGACCCATAGTGCAGTACGTCGTGCTTCACCGCAATGCGGTTGCATGACAGGAGATTTTGTTCAGGTGTCAGCGTTGCAAACTATTCGGATCGCCACCCGAGCCAGTAATCTGGCATTGTGGCAAGCTAACCATGTCGCCGATCTGCTCCGCCAGGCTGCTCCCACAGTGACTGTGGAACTGGTGCATGTTTCGACCGCAGGTGACCGCATCCAGACCGAGCGATTGCGCGACATGGGCAGCCTTGGGGTCTTCACGCGTGAAGTCCAGTCGGCAGTCCTGGATGGTCGCGCCGATCTGGCAGTCCATAGCCTGAAAGACCTTCCCACAGAATCGGTCGAAGGACTGTTCCTGGGGGCCACGCCTGCTCGTGGCACGACTCCGGATGCACTCGTCCTTCCACAAGGTTTTACGGGTGAAGCCAGTATCTCGGCGCTTCCGCCGGGAGCACGTGTGGGAACAGGAAGTCCGCGTCGTCAGGCGCAGCTTCGTTTCCTGCGAAACGACCTGATCTTGAGCGAAGTGCGCGGCAATGTTGAGACGCGCCTTCGGAAGCTTGACGAAGGGGAATACGACGCCCTCGTTCTGGCAACGGCGGGACTGTCGCGCCTGGGTCTTGGACACCGGATCTCCTGTGAGCTGGCTCCGCCGCTGATGTTCCCTGCTGTCAGCCAGGGTGCGGTTGGAGTGGAATGTCGTATTAGCGACGATCCGGTCCGTCAAATTCTGTCGTTGATTTCCGATCCAGCGACGATGGCGGCGGCTACGGCGGAGAGAAGTCTGCTGAGTACCCTGCGGGCAGGTTGTCATGCACCGTTGGGGGTCGCCACCACGGCTGCGGGTGATTCACTGACATTAGAGGCCGTGATCCTGACACCCGATGGTGCCCAAAGATGGACAGCATCAGCGACAGCCTCAGCGGCGGATGCCGTGGAACTGGGGCGCCAAGTCGCAAAACTGCTGCTGGATCAAGGAGCTGCACTCTGACCGAGCCACGAGAATCACGCCAGTTCATCCAGACTGTGTTGTCAACGATGTTTCGTCGATGAAACGAGCCGCTCTGTTGCAGCCCTAAGCCGGCCCAAGACGATTGAGCATGTCTAGCGACAGATAAAGTTCAACATGGGGAAATGAACACCGGAATTCGATCAGATCCATGCGCGTGATCCGGTCAGAATTGATTCCCAGCCATTTCAGCCGTTTCATATCTGCCAGAGTAAAAAGGTCGCCTCTGGTCAGATGTCTTGAGTTGATTGCGAGGGCGGAAATACTGCAGCTCTTGGCGATAGCCGCGATATTTTCTCGTGAGATCGCAGGTCCCCACAGAGCGGTGAGTCGCAGGTTTGGCAGATCAGGCAAACCGCTGATGATCGCATCCAGCTCGCGAGAGCGGCTTTCGGATTCCACGGAAAGGAACTGAAGCCTGGGAGTGAGCGAGGGGAGATCGGCAACGACAGCCTTGGGAAATGTTCCCGTCGTCAAATAAAGTCCGACCAAGGATGGCCACGAGAAGAGTTGTCGAGTGAGTTCTTCCGTGAATTCCGGATCGAAGGCCCGAGCGGCATTCAGAAAGAACGGAAGATTTCGAATGGCTTCCGGCCATGCGAACAGTGGACCGGCGCTCTCTGCCCGACCGAGATTAAACTCAATGATTTCCAGCAGCCCGTCGCGCCACAGTCGTTCCAACCAGAGCATTCTTCCGAGTTCGTCCGTCTGTTCACGATTACTTGGTGAGTTGGTCGCCCAGCAGGAAAATACCCACCGCCCGTAGTATGTCCCGATACGACAATGGGCAGGTGTTTGCCAGTACGTCGGACAGATTTGCTCCCAGCGTTTCAGACTCTGCTCCAAGTCCGTGGTATTGCGACAGACGTACGATGTACCACAGACTGCCGAACAAACCGAGAGAGTTGGAAATGTACTACCAAGCGGTGCGAATGCCTGATCCTGCGCCAGACTGACTCGCATCCACGTCGCGAGCATTTTTTTTCGTCGCTGCAGACAATCCGCAAGATCCAGCCTCGGAGAAATCTCTTCAGGATGCAGGCGGATATCTTCGATGCATTTTTCAATACTCTTCATTCAAATGTTCACTTCGCTACGTTGATCGAAGGTTCGAACCGTTCATCATTGATGATCTTCGAATGGCGACGTTGGACGACAATCAATTCCCCGGCATCAAGGGGTCAGCAAGAGACTCAATTGCCTGTAGCATGCGAGTCCAACTCTGTTCAGTGCGAGACACGTACTCGGCCCATTTGAGATCCATTTCGTGCACAAGCGTCGCCATGCAGCCAGTTCCATCGGGTTCAATGGTCAGCGTGACTTTGGAAGGCGCGTCTGCCACTTCATCAGCAGGATCGCTTTCCCCAACGATCCATGTGAACGCGATCCGAGACGGTCTGACCAGTTCCAGATACGTACCTCGGTGAACCGCTTCCATCCCGCCACGCAGGTCAGAAAAGCAGAATTTGCCACCGACTTGCGGGGCGATTTCAACGCGCCGCATCTCACCTGAGAGCCCGAAGCCTTTCAGTGCGCTGGCCATCCACGCCCGAACCTTGGCGGGATCTAGCCATGCATCGAAGACCTTCTGCGCAGGAATTTGAAAACGGTGCGAAGCGCGAGCTTCGATTGTTGACCGATTTGGAGAGTTCATCACGTCACCTTGCGGTTGCGTTAACCACTGAGCGTCTCCCACCGTTCGAACCGGACGCTAGCGCGTTCCGGCTGATGGCTTAAACCATAAACACGTGACTTTGCTACTCAAGTTTCTCAGCGACCAGTTTCTCACCCGTCGCGGGGAGCATCAGTGTGGGTTCGCCCGAAAGCAATCCTCGCTTCACGAGAAAGCGGTCTGCTGCAATCAGCGTGGTGGTGCGCCACGGGTCCTTATTGAAAAAGCCATGCGACTGTCCGATCGCCGACTGAAGTTCAGTCGTCGTATTTCCCCCGGTTCTCAGATCTGCATAAGCAAGGTCCCAGCCCGCTTTCCACGGATCCTGGTTTCCGAAGAAGACGATCGCCGGAGAAAACTCTGCCTTGAGAAATCGCCGAACATCAACTTCAAGATCTTTCGAATCATCGAGAGCGAACGCGGGATTAAACAACAGATATGCGGCCACGCGCGTGTCGATGCCTGCAGGATCTGAGGGATCGTTGAGTCCTGGATTGGTGCTTGCCAAAACTGCGATATGCCCTCCGGCAGAACCGCCGCCCGTAATGATTCTCTCGCGATCAACTCCTAACTCAGCCGAATGTTGCTTGAACCATCGGATGGCGGACTTGGCGTCGGTGATACAGACTCGCTTGCGTGTCTCCCCCTGCGGCAACTGTTTCGCGTCTTTGGCATTCAACATCTGGTATTCCGCTGTGGCACAGACAAGTCCACGGCTGGCGAAGTACGAACAGGCAACGCGGAATTGATCCAATGACCCGCCACTCCATCCACCGCCATGAAACAGGATCAGGCCCGGGACCTTTGATGTTGCCGGATCGTGGTTTGGGCGAGAATAGATCTCCATTCGTCGTGGTTTGCCGGCAGAATGCTTGTAGACGACGCTTCTTCCTGCCATCTCGGCGCCCACTGTGGCGGCTTTGGGTGATGGGGAATCTTTGGGGATTTCGTCCGCTATCACCGTAGCAGATGTGACAAGCATGAGTCCGGAGGCGAACAGAGTCGGAAGGAGTCTCATAGTGTATGGTCCAATTGGGATTCGACTGTTATCGATTTTCAGCAGACTCGGTCAGCTTGTCCATCCATCGCTGGACCTGAATGGCATCCTGATAGGTTGCTCCTGTGGGAACCGGGGTCTGCCCCCGAACAACTCGACAGAAGGTTCTGAGTTCTTCGGCCATCATCCCGGTCGGACCGCCAGCACCAGCACGGATTTCGAGTGGCATTGGCCATTCGGCCGATTCGGACCAGACATCAATCGGACGGGGATTGGGCAGGATTCTTGCCGACCAGCCTTTCCCAAAAACTTCCATCCGGTCAAATCCCCGAGGAGCCATGCCGGGCGGGGTCATGTACGATGCAGTTAACGTTGCCAGAGTTCCGTTGGCCCATTGCAACTGTGCGTTCGCCAGATCGATGGCGCCTGTTGATGTTCGATGATAGCAGGCTTGAAACCGCGTCGGCTCGGCTCGATTTAACAGCACTTGAGTTGCATACAGATCGTGCACCATGGCTGCATGCAAAGGGTTCTCTCCAGGGAACGCTGCGACGATACTCGCCGGGCGATGACGAACACAGTCAATAAAGTCTGGCGGACCTCGTCTGGCCGACTCTTCTCGAAGTTGCTGGAATTCGCTGTTAAACAGGATGATATGCCCCAGCATCAGATTGGAAGAATCCGGGCGAATCAGCGGACCGAGACTGAGAGCGTCTTCGAGATTGTCAGCCACTGGCTTTTCGAGCAAGACGGATTTGCCCGCCGCCAGCAAGATTCTTGCGACACGAACGTGTTCTGCGGTCGTGCAGGCGACCACCCAGGCTTCCGCCGTCGACTCCTGAACGGCCTGGTCAAGCGATGTCCATCCGGGCACACCGGGAATCTCGGTCTTCAATTGAATCAGGCTGTCGGCTCGCCTGGCAACGAGTGCCACCAGTTCCGCTTCAGCAAGTCCCGCCAGTGTGAGAGCGTGCAGACGGCCGAATCGTCCCAGGCCCACAACGCCGATTCGAACGGGTTCATATCGCATGTTTGGTCTTCCGGTTTGACGGTTGCGGCAGTCACGCACTCGCTGCAGTCAATGACTAAAACCAGACGCTAACGCGTTCCAGCAGATTGATCGAATCCAAAACCACGTCGTGATGGGGCACGAGGCTCACAGAATTGTGAACCTCAGACAGATTTGAGAATACCGACAATCGGCAGTTTTTGCCGTTCACAGGTTTGCGGTCCCGTTCCGCTCGGCTGTTCCGATTCGAAGGACGTCGGAAATCTCGATACATCATGCACGAAACGATTGTTGCGCACAGTTCCCGCAGATCGAAACGGGGCTGTATCCCGACTTCCTGTCATTTCGGACGACCATCAGTCAAATCAGTGATCTTACCTGGCGATTCACGGTATCTGATCGGCAAGTTTGGCCGATCAAATGGTTGTCTGACAACTTGCGGTACGAGGGGAACGGTCCTCACCTTGAGGATGTTGTGGTTCGCCCTTGTGAGGACTCGACGGAGCAAGTCCCCATCTCACCACAGGCTGCACATTTGTGTCTGTGACGTCGCGGGCTGATGGCACGCACTGGTTCGTTCCGGGCCGGAAAGATCGCTCTATGATTCGCTTCCAGAATTCTCGTTGGTTTTTGACAGTCGTGGTGGCCGCTTTGACTTTGGCCAGTTCATCCGGGTGCAAGCAGATGTCATCCTGGAAGAACATGTCGGCTCGGCCTTCGACATCGACGTCGGACCCATTCGCATATCCACAGAATAGCGAAACATATTTCCATCAGCCTGAAGGGGCTCCGCTGTCGCCTGTCCCTGATTTGCCAGCCCCCGGACCAGAACTTCCATCGCCAGGCCATTCGTCCCCGATGGACCCGCCCCCACCACCTGTTCCGGCCGAAGGTGCCAACGCCCCGAAAGGTCCCGGTGGTTCAGTCACGTCCCGATTGAAACAATGGATGACTCCACGTCGTGTCAGCTTCTTCAATAAGCGTGAAGTCCGCTCAGAAACGGTCGATTCGTCATCGCTGAAATCGCAGCCCGCGGCTTCCAATTCGACTCGTCGACCCGTCGTGGCTGCCGAAGAATATCGTCCATCGGCAAATATCGAACGCGCCAGCTCCCGCCTGGCAAACCAAGCTCCGCCGATGAGCAACAGTCAGCAATCCTATTCGGAACCAGCACCCAAAAGTGGACCGAAGATCATTGTCACACCCGGTTACGGTTCGTCATTCCCGGCGAAACCACTGCCCGATGGTCCGGTCATTACACCGGGTTCCCAATACACACCAAATCCAGTGGGTCGTGATGTTCCGATCGAAAAGTGGCCTCATACACGGGTGGCAGAAAACAATCGTGGGACGGTTCCTTTGAGAAAACTACCGGCCCCCGTCTCCGCAGATGCGTTTGTTCCCGCAGAGCAACTTCCACCGCAGGCTCAGCCGGAACTGGCTCCACCTGTATTAGCTCCGCCAGCTGCGAGTCCTGCGAGCGTACCACTTTTGCTTCCGCCAGGGCCTTGAACAACGATCCATATTACGCACTCTACCCATTCGACTGAGGCTTCAGTCTCATTTGGGCTGAAGGCCCAAGAGTACAAAGCACAGGGCTTCAGCCCTGTGTCTGTAGGGAGAACGTGATGCAGCGACCTGAAAGGTCGCAAGAAACCCGATTAAATCAACTGGTTCCGATTCGATGATCTCTCGCGACCTTTCAGGTCGAACATTTTGCTTGGTTTCAGTTCACAGGGCTAAAGCCCTGTGCTTTGTGCTTGTGGACTTTCAGCCCACAAGAAATGACACGCTGTGACAAATCGAAGTACCAATCGCGCGGCGGATGGACACGATCCGCTGTAACTTATGCGTCCGAATTTTGGGTAAGTTCAAGGGCTGAACCGAAGGGACGCCCCGGTCTTCAGCGTAAAAATCTGTTCCGGGGCTTCGCGAAGACACTCCAGCCCCGCCCACCCAGTTTGACTGACCTGAGTTTGAAAAAGTCGATTGTCCCGAACAGATTTTGCGATCTCCATTTGGTTTTAGTTCAGTTTGATTAGAATGTCTGGCAGGTGTTAGCGACCATACCTCACGGGGGGCCTTCGCCTTCAGCGATGGTCTGCTGTAGTAATCACGCCGGGTTTTACCAAAGAGATGGAACGATGAATCGACGGCCCGAAGGATTCCGGGGCATCCCTTCCCCACGCCGCGCTGGTATTCAAATCGCCACCTGCCTGGCTCTATTGCTCGGCATGGGAGTGCTGCTGCATCGAGCTCCGGCCCAGTCACCTCCAGGCGAACCTCCTGCGGCAGAAGCTCCCGCCAAACCGACCAAGGCGCCGGCTCCAGCACCGAAAGGGATCCCGCGCGAGCCGATGGAAGTCCTGATTGCATTAGGGCCTTTTCTTTACCCATTGGGTCTGGCATCGATCGTTGTGGTCTGGTTTTCCATCGAACGTCTTGTCGTACTGCGGCGAGGACGCGTGATTCCACGCCCGTTTGTTCGACGTTTTTTTGAGCATCTGGAAGAGGGAAAGCTCGATCCCAAGTCGGCCTTGAAGCTGTGTGAAGAGAGTGGCAGCCCGATCGCTTTTATCTTCGCCCATGGTCTGCGGAAGTGGGGAAAGAGCAGTGTTGAGGTCGAACAAGCCATTATCGATGGCGGGGAACGGCAGGTCAGTCAACTTCGCAAGCATTTACGAGTGCTGAACGGAGCCTCAACCGTCGCCCCGCTGTTGGGTTTGCTGGGCACGGTTGTCGGGATGATTGAATCGTTCAATACGATTGCAACTAAAGCGGCCATGGGAAAATCGGAAGAACTGGCGGCCGGGATTGGATTGGCCTTGTTAACGACCGCAGTAGGCTTGATGATCGCCATTCCGGCACTGATCATGTACATGTACCTGTCAGGGCGAGTTGACGCATTAGTTATTGAAATGGACGGACTTGCGCAGGAACTTGTCGACCTGATCTCCGCTGAAGGGCTGGCGGAACAGGCTCGAAATGGTCCCAAAAATGTGGCCAAGCCACCGGAAGCACGCAAAGCGGTTTGAGTATCGCTGAATCAGAAGGATTGGCGATCCCAGAGGCACGAACGTCGAGCCCCGGTTGAAATTCCGGGCTGAACCCGGGGATCACGAGATGTCGAGCGTCAATCAAGGGGGCAATCCCACCGGAGAAGCCCCTGGAGTGATCTCTCCATCGGTCTCCTCATCCTCCCCGATCACCCCCATTTCCGCCCCGGTATCGCGATTTGCATTTGTCGATGGTCTGCGTGGTATCGCGGCACTATCGATATTGATATTTCACCTCTGGTGGTATGAACCAAAACCGTGGCCGACGCTGGAATCGTACCCTGCGATTGTCGACGCAGCATTCATGAAGTTGCGAGGTGGAGTTCAGATACTGCTGGTCGTCAGCGGTTTCGTCATCGCTTATACCTTGCGAAAAACCTGGTTCACGGGCCCTGAAGTCGTCTCGTTTATTGGCAGACGGCTTGCTCGCCTGATTCCTGCCTATTGGGTTGTGCTGTTCGCGGTCATTCTCCTGGATCTGGTCTGCCGGCATCTGCTGACGCTCCCTTCCCCGATGGATGGCCATCTGACAGCAACTCGAATTGTCGCCCATATGGCGTTTTTGCAGGACGTGGCAGACGTCGGAGCCCTCAGCGCCGGGATCTGGACACTCTGCATCGAAATGCAGTTTTACGTGGTCGCGGTGCTGGGCTGGGGACTTGCTCAGCGACTTTTTCGCCGGCCGGATCAGAATCTTCCGCAACCATCTCCCTGGGGGTTGTTGATCGTCTTCGGGCCGTTGGCCCTCGCATCGCTGTTTCATTGGCGAACCATGGAGAGTACGTCGCCCTGGATCACACATTTTCTATGGATGTTCTTTTTGGGAATGTGTACCTGGTGGACACTGGATCGAACCGTTCCACGCCTGGTCCTGCTGGGCCTGATTGTCATCGCCATCGTCGAACTGTATCTGGACGCGGAGTGGCGTTACGAAAACTCCATGGCCCTGCTGACGGCCCTCGCAATTTACTCGGCAGGGCGGCTGAACGCATTGCATCTCTGGTTGAACTGGGGGCCGCTCCAATATCTGGGTCGAATTTCATATAGCCTTTACCTGATACACTTTCCGGTCTGCCATCTGATCGTTTCCGCCGGATGGAAGACCTATGGAAATTCACCAACACAAGTTCAATCGCAAGTGATTCATCTGGTTGCGATCGTTGCCAGTCTGGTGGCAGGTCATCTGCTCTATATCTTGGTGGAAGCCCCCAGCGCGCGATGGGCGGCACGTCTGAAACGGGCTGAATCGAGTTGATTTCGCTGTCAATTGACCAGCAATGGGCTCGAATCGGAGGCTGTTTTCACGCTCTGGGCGGCCACTTCGATCACTTTCTCTGACCCTGGCCATGATGAATCGGTCTCTTTCCTGGCCCCGTGACGCAGCGCTACTCCTGAAAAGACCTTGTCCAGCCGAGTTTTTACGATTCGAACGGCAGGTCGTGCCGATTCCCTGAATTGGCAACTCGGACCGAGGCCGGTTTTTCAAAGAAATCGGTCCAAAACAGGGAGTTACGTCGACAGGCGCCCTTGATTCGCATTGATCCGCTTTTTGGCGGAAGCTACAACCCGCCGTCCGTTTCTCCCAATTCACATCCAGTGTTTGATCGCCCCCATCCGGTTTCGGTCGCGGTATGCCCGCGTCCTTCCGCAACCGCAGAGGTGAATCGATGTACGTGTCGACACAGCGGCTTATCGCTCGAATGCAATCCATTTCAAAGTACTCTCTTGGGCTTGGCCTGGGGTTGGTGCTGTCGCTTTTCGCACGGACAGGCTTCGGGCAGGACGATCTCACCCTGCCTCCGTTGCCAGAAGTCTTCCGGGCTCAATCCGACCCAGGGGCAGAACCGCAGTCGCTGCGGATTCCACCGTCTGGTTCTCGGACCGAGTTCGGTGACGCCGTTCAAGATGGACTGCTGTTTGGCGACCAGATCAGCGGCCGGACAGGCCAGGCTTACGGAACGCTGTTTCGTGCCGGCGTCTCGACCGGTCCAGCCGTAGGTCGTACCGATACAATCGTTCCTCTGGAAATCATGCCGTATGGATTCATCAATAACGCGATGGTCTTCGGAAGCCTGCGTGGCTTTCGGGCAGCGAGTGATGGATGGGGCATGAACCTGGGGGGCGGTATTCGCTACTACTCGGAACGGTGGGACCGAATCTGGGGTGCGAACGCCTTCTACGACTACGACAACTCCAGCGGTGGTTTGTTCCGTGAAGTCGGATTCGGATTCGAATCATTGGGAACTTTGCTGGACGCTCGAGCCAATGCCTACATTCCCAACGGGAAAATGGAGCGTCTGCTGTCCACGGAACTCGTCCAGGGGAGTCAGCACTTTGTTGGCCATCAACTCCTTTACAACAACCTGCTGACATTTGGTGATGCGCTGCGCGGAGCCGACTGGGAATTCGGGATTCCGATTCCTGGCCGAATTCCACAGCGGCATGACTTGAGAGTGTTTGGCGGTGGTTACCACTACAACGGAACCAGTGTCCAGGGATTCACTGGTTGGAAGGCCCGAGCTCAGCTGAATGTCGTTCAGAACCTGTCGGTTCAACTCGAAGTGCTGAATGACAAGATCTTTGACACCAGCGTCGTCTTCGGTGCCACCTGGACTTATGGTGGTTTCCGTCAGCCAGAAGATCAGAAGCGAACTCAGTTCGACCGCATGACCGAAATGGTTCGTCGTGGCTACAACGTTGCTGTGGCCCGAATTCCTGTGATCGACAAAGACAAGATCGCGATCAATCCGGTCACGAACCAGCCGTATTTCTTCGAACACGTGGCCAGCTACGCGCCACTGCCGGGTGCTGACGGTACGGTCGAACACCCCTGGCAGAATCTGACATTGGCTCAGACAGCACTCAATGCGACGTTCCCGAACCCGCTGGATCAGCGTGGTAATATCATCTACGTCCACGCGAACAGTACCTACTCAGCCGCACCAGACAATACTGTGACTCTGATTCCAAGTGTTCGCATCCTGGGTGAAGGGACGTATGTAGACACCAACAACGTTCGCCAGAACGTGAAACACACCATCCAGATCTCGGGACTTGGCAACGTTCTGCTGCCGCGAGCCACTCCAGCGACGTTTATCAATCGTCCACTCTTCACAAACCAGGCTGGCGATGCCGTGACTCTCGTCAGTGGTTCGGCAGCGGCATCCAGCGAATTCAGCGGATTCCAGATCGGTGACTCCAGTATCGCAGGCAGTGGACCGGCAGGTCGCGGAATTGTCGGGGATGGCGTCGCCAACGTGATCGCCAATCAGAACGACGTTAACTTCGCCAGGGGAGACGGTGTCTTCCTGAATGCGGTCAATGGGCAGGTTACCATGAACGGAACCCTGATCAACAACCTTGGTGATCCGTCAAATGAAATCGGACTGCACATCACCAATATGGCAAACGGCGGCAGGTTCAACTTTGGTAAGGAATCGAATACCTCGCGCACGAGTCGTATCAACCACGAAGTCCCTGTGGCTGCTCTGGGAGGCTACTCGCTCAGTATCGACAACACCGCCGCCGGCAGTGTGATTGATATGCAGAACTCGGATATCTTCGACGGTTCATTGCAGCCGGTTCGTCGCGGTGGCGGTGTCCGCCTGAACGACATCAACGGACAAGCGATTCTGAACAACATGACACTTGTCAACACAAACGGGGACGGGATTGAACTGACCGGCGGTGCTGGAAATGGATCCCGCGTTTCGTTCGTCGGATCGATCGCAGTTAACGGTGCCGCAACTGATTCCATCAATATTCATGATTCCAGCAGTTTTGTGAATTTCACTCCCGCAACTTCCGGCGCAACGATCTCGGTCCAGAATCGAAACCGTGTCGGCTTCAATGTTCATAACAATCCCGGTGGATCGATCAGCGTTCTGCAGCCGATCACGATCAATACGGCAGCAGGTGCCTTGCCGTTGTTCCCGGCGATGGCCTATGAAAACAATGCCGCCAACTTGACGTTCCGACCACTCCAGGCTGCCGCAACCGTGATTTCGATTTCGGGTGGCGGTCGGGACGGGATCGATATTGGTGTCACAGGTGAAAACAGTGGTCAATTCAATGTGATCAATGGCAAGACAGTGATCGACCAGGTGACCGGGGTCAGCCTGAATATCGGAAACCCTGCGACCGTGATTTCGCCAGCAGTAGCATTGCCTCTTGCCGTTCCACTTCCGATTACTGGTGCTATCAACTTTGATGCCCTCAGCATCGACAATCGCGGCGGTAACGTCGTGACTGCTCAAGGGATCGGAATCCAGATTCAGCACATGAATCATCCCGTCACATTCAACAACACGACGGTTGTCGGAAACAATTCTCTGAATCAGTCGACGGCTGTCCTGATTCATGACAATTACTACTACAACGTCGGCTCCGGCGGGGTTGCGGGTACTGGAGATCCATTCAATCCTCCGGCAGTTCAGTCCAGCCGCATTGCAGGCGATGTGACGTTTGCGAATCTTGATATCGAAGGCACTGTGGGCGGAGGTCCCAACAATGCGTCTGGACTGGATATCGAAGGATTGGACCCGAGCCCGGGGGGTGGACCTGCCGCGGGCAATCGTACAAGAGTCACGGCGAGTATTCTTGACATCAATCGCACCACTTTGAATACGGGAAGTGGTACGTCGCTATTTGTCAACAACTCGGGTACGCGGCCAGCGATCATCAGCCTGGCGACCGCATCAACACCTCCTTCCAATGGTTTCACGTCATCCTCGGGAACGATCCGTTCGGATACGGGCCGGGCCGTCGTCATTCAGAACTCCACGATCGGAGTCGGCTTGACTGCGGTGAGCTCCACGAATTCGCCTGCTAACGGGATTTTCCTGGACAACAACGTGAACTCGGGCAGCGAAGTTAAACAAAACAACACGACAGTCCATCCCGCGACATTTACAGTGCGGGGCGGTGTCAATGGTGCCATCGGTTCCGGTGGGGTGATCACGTCCTCGCTGCTGGACGGCGTCTTCATTCGTAACTCGGAAACCGTCAGCCTGACAAACATGCGAATCACGGGAAATACCGAAAACGGCATCTATGCCAATACGCCTGGCCTGACAGTCGTCAGCAGTCAGATCGACACGAATGGACGGTACGGAATCAATGTGTACGCAGTGGCAGTCCCGCTGACGAACTCGAATCGTACGCTGCAGACAACCAACCCGTTCTTTACCCTGCAAAGCTCGATCATCCGCAACAACGGAAACATCCTCGGTGGTTCTCAGGAAGTTCTGTTTACAGCAGCACACACCGGCGATTACACCGTCACGATGAATGGCAATACCATCACACATGACATGAGTCCGGTGGCTCCGACAACGACGATGGATGCCAACCTGCCGGTACAACTGGCACCGGCTCCTCCATCGAATGATGGCGTACTGATTAGAACGATCCCGATTGGAAATGGTGCACGCCTGGCCCTGACCGCTCTCAACAACACGATGTCTCTAACGAACGTGACCAATTCAGCGACGACTCCGTTACTTTCCGACATGCATGTTGACTGGAACGGACCAGTTGCCTCAGGTTTCATCGAAGGAAACACTTTCAATTTCGGTGTGGGGTCTGGAGAAGGTTTGATCATCAACCTTTCCTCAGTAACAGCCAGCGAGCAAGGTTCACTCTTCCACATCGCTGGGAATACATTCAGTTCGCCACGAGGAATTGCCACGACAGGGATCGACGTGACCACGGCTGGGGCTCCGGCAACGATTCTCATCGGAAACCTTGATGGATTTGGTGGCAACGTCATGAACTTCGTGACTCCAAATGCTGGTAACGGGGTCATCATCGGGAATCGTACCGACGATATCGCGATGCTGTTCAGTCTCGATACGAACTCGCAGACACAGATCTTCAACAATACGATTACGATGCAGACGACGACACAAACCCAGGAGGCAATGGTCTTCACCTCCGTCACGGCACCGAACACGGATATCGGCATCTACGGAAACACGATTACGATGACCGAGCCGAACTTCAACATTCGTCCATTCCTCTCACAAGGGATCGATTTTCAGAGCGTAATTATCGGGCCTCCACCACAGTTGCAGCGAGTCAATCTCTTCGGAGTCACGGACAACAGAATCTTGATCAACAATCGAGCCAGTTCGTTGTTCCCGTGGTTCAATGCTCCTGCCAACGTCTTCAATGGCAAGATCATCGTGAACGGAACTCCTGTTCCTTGATCCTGACGACCTAAACACGGCCCGAGTCAATCGTGGCAAATGGCCATTCTGACATGTTGATTGAAGCTGGGTCACAATTCCTCGCGGACTTGTGACCCAGTTTCATTTTCAGTGACACCAGGAACGCGAAGAACACCGAAGTCACGGAAGAGATCCGTCGCAACGAGTCTCACGGATTCCGGAAGCCCAGCAGATGAATTCCACATCATCTTCGCCGTATCCATCCGGGCCTCCGTGCCCCGTTCCTTCCCCTGTCTCTGTCAGTGGTTTGGCGGAATTCTTTGGTTGGAGTTCAACGGTCGTTGAGCTGTCTTTTCGATACGCGTTCCATATCCGCAGGGATGCTCACACTTGTTTAGGCCACCGTTCAGGCAAATTCTGCCGTAATTGGAAGTCACTTCTACCCCTAACGAGCGGTTCGGCCCTGACAGGGGACGCGTCCACAGCCAAAACTCATTGAGCAAACGCAGGAAGCGTCTCTGAATGTCAGATTTTCCCCAAGAGATACTCTCGTTACGACCGATACTGATAGTACAACCGTCAAAGTCGGCGCGGTCGGCCGTTTCCCGGCTACCGATCCGACCGAGAATCTACTGTTGAATGCTACGAATTTCTTACAACTTCCCAGGAACGCGAACATGTCCGAGCGAATGACGCTTGGTTCGCTCTTCGTGCTGGCAGCCCTGATCCCAGGGATTTGCTGGGCTCAAGGCGGGTATGGCAATGGTGGGCCACCAGGCAACTGGCAAGCCCCTCCGCAGGGAGCCCCCTATTCGGGGTATCCAGCACCACCTGCTGCGCCACCGATGATCTACGAGCAATTGCCGGACGATCTCGGGTTTCGCCACGAGGACTCGGCGTTTGAAACCGCGCTTAAGAACGTGTTTCGCCATTCCTATTACCGTGGTGAATTCCTGCTGTGGGCGGCCAGTAAACCAGGTGACGTAGTTCTCGGGGCTGCACCGAACGGAGGGTATACCACGTCAACGGTGCTTCAGCAGAACCCACCGTTGCTTCCACCGACCACCTTCGGGCTCCAGAATCCCATTGGAACTGTCGTCGCCGCTGTCGTTCAACCGACATTGGGTGACTTCAACATTTCGAATGTCCCGGGATACCGTGGCACGTTCGGGCTGCCGGTCGGACCAGGAAATTTCGAAATGTCAGCATTCATCCTTGGGACTCGCCAGAATTCCTACGATGGAACGTCAATGATCACTCAGGAAGTTCCTCCGAACGCAGTGTCAGGAGCCCTGGCAGTTCCGGCGGTGTTTATTGGAGAACCGATCAATGTTCCTGGAAGTCAGAACGTCCTGCTCTTTACCGACAGCTACCAGGCCGTGATGAAAACGAGTATCTGGGGATCAGAAGCAAACTACATCATGGACGCGGCAAACAGTGGTACGGGCGATCTGCTCACCATCAGCCCGTTGCTCGGCTTCCGTTACTTGAACTACCGTGAATCATTGTCGCAGGGTGGGGTGTATGAAGTTGCCGTCACCGACAATCTGGGGAACGTGACGCTGACCCCAAACCCCCGTGCCATCTACTCGTCCAGTAACAACAATTCCTATGGGCCACAGTTTGGTGTTCGCTCAGAATTGTCCATCTCGAAAGTCACCTTCGGTGCTGAACCCAAGATCATGCTGGGGTTGAATTCGTACTCGGCAACCGTGACTTCAATCAATGCTCCGTTCGACGGAACGAACACCAGCAACTCAAAGAAAGCGACGATTTTCAGCCCGGTCGCAGATCTGAAGCTTTACACCCGCATCTCGGTCGCAAAGTATGCTCACGTGTTTGCTGCATACAACGTGATGTGGGCCGGATCTCTGACACGTCCGTATGACTCGATCGGCTACAACGTCAATGCGAACGGTGGAGGGTTCTTCACTCCCACGTTTACCGATTCCATTATCCAGGGATTGACCGTCGGCGGTGAACTCCGGTTCTAACTCGGACAATCCAGTTGCCCGATCTCGCGGACAATCAGATGACCAATCACACGGCCCGCAAGGGCCGTGTTTCGTTTCCAGATTCGAGCGTCGATCGAATCGAGTCCACCGACGGCGCAGCTACCCCTCGTTGCGGGTGCCCAGTAGCGAGGGTTTCATAGTTGGGCCACTCGTCTTGCACGGTCCTCGGGCAGCGAGTACCCTAACAACATAACAACGCTTTCCGATGTTTGTGTTCTGGTCCGGAGCTTGCGATGAATGTGCCGTATGCTCACCCCGGGTTCTCTCGACGTACCGCAATACAGGCGGGAACGGTCGGATTACTGGGGTTGGGAGGAAACCATCTTTCGGCACTGCGCGAAGCCGCCGCAGAATCGCTGGCGAAAACCTATTCAGCCCGTTCGGTGATTTACGTATTTCTGTCAGGGGGATTAGGGCAGCACGACAGCTTCGACATGAAGCCGATGGCACCCGATAATATCCGGGGCGAGTTTCAGCCGATTGCCACTCGGACGCCCGGACTCGAAATCTGTGAGCACTTGCCGAAACTTGCGGCGCGCAGTCATCTGTGGTCGCTCGTACGATCAATGACACATCCCTCGAATGACCATTCGCTCGGTCATCACATTATGCTGACCGGCCGCAGCACTGCACCGCCGACCTTCAATGCCAACAAACCGATGCCGGGAGATTGGCCCTCAATTGCCGCAATAGCAGGAGATTTGACGAAACGCCGGAATAATCTTCCCCCCGCGGTCGTCCTTCCAGAGCGACTGATCCATCGTACCGGACGCGTCATCCCTGGGCAGTTTGCTGGCGAAATGGGGCCTCGACGTGATCCGTGGTTCATTGATGCGTCCCCCTTTAACAGCGAGACTTATGGGGCCTTTCCCGACTATGAATTTCATCACGCACGCGGGGGAGTTCGTACGAAGTCATTGGCGTTTCAGGCCCCCAATCTGACGCTTCCCGAGGCTCTCACGCGAGGCAGACTGGCAAATCGCCTGGAATTGCTGAAAGGGATCGACCACCAGCGAGCTCAATTAGAGGCCGCAGCGACAACCGAAAAATTCGATCGGCATCGGCAGTCGGCGATTTCGTTGTTAACGGATCAACAGGTCCGTCGCGCGTTTGATGTCACTTCCGCTTCTGACGCCGAACTGGATCGCTACGGACGGAATTCGTTTGGCTGGTCGATGTTGATGGCCCGGCGGTTGGTCGAAGCGGGTGTCAATCTGGTCCAGGTGAATCTGGGTAACAACGAAGCTTGGGATACCCATGGGAACGCATTTCCCAACCTGAAGGACTTTCTGTTTCCGCCCACCGATCAATGTTTGTCAGCCTTGCTGGATGACCTCGAAGCCAGCGGACAGCTTGGCGAAACGTTAATTGTGATGGCAGGTGAGTTTGGCCGAACCCCCAAGGTGTTCGGGCTTCCGGAACATTACAAGCTTCCCGGCCGCGATCACTGGGGCGCTGTTCAGACAGTCTGGCTGGCAGGGGGTGGAATCGCAGGCGGTCGTGTGATCGGATCGTCGGACAAGATCGGTGCCTATCCCGCAGCAGATCCTCAAACTCCCGAGAACTTTGCCGCGACAATTTACTCGGCACTCGGTTTGCCCGGCGAAGTGGCCTGGTACGACGACCTCGCTCGCCCCCATCACATCTATTACGGCGAGCCGATCCGCGGACTGACCTGATCACGAATGCGAGGCAAATTTGCCTCATCGCATCAATTCTTGAGCTAGCTTGGTGGTAGTAGCCCACCTTCGTCCCCTTTGGGAACTGGCTCAATGATTTGCCATAATTGTGAAGTTCCGCTCGATTGGGATGGAATCAGCCCGATCGTTGCCTGCGAAATTTGCCGTTCTTATCGCTTTGTTGATGTACCGGACGGATCTGGCGAACAGATTCTATCGCTGAATCAACCGGGGGAATTGTGTTGCCCCTGTTGCCGGCGCCGTTTGACTCTGGCCGCCATCGACGGACTGAAAGTAGAACACTGCGCGGGATGCGAAGGAGTACTGCTCGACAATAACGTGTTCGCGATGTTCGTTCGTAACCGTCGCGCTGAATTCCGCGAGGCGGCATTACAGTCTGCCTTTCAAGTCGAGGAACGTCGGCTGAAACGCGTCAACTGTCCGGAATGCCGCAGGTCGATGCAGGCCCATCCCAGTTACGGCCCGAACCTGATCGTCATCGATTCGTGCGTCGGGTGTGGCCTGGTCTGGCTCGATTGTCACGAATCGCTGTCGGGAGCGATGCAACTCGTCGGCTGACACATGAGTTGCAGAATGTCTCCGTCAGCGAACTACGGACGGGGCCGATCACAACGCCGCCGGGTCTGGAGAACGGGATTTGGAACGCTGATCTCCGCTGATCTCCGCTGATACACGCTAATCAAGAGCAGATGGATGCGAACCATCGTATGCTGACGAAGCCTTTTCTTTCTCCGTCTGAATCAGTGGAGATCAGCGGAGATTAGTGTTCCAGATGAATCGGATCATCGTCGATTCGTGCGTCGGGTGTGGCCTGGTCTGGCTCGACTGCCACGAATTGCTGTCGGGAGCGATGCAACTCGTCGGTTGATGCGAGGTCAGAAGATTACTTCTTCCGCTTCTTGGGAGCGGGTTCTTCCTCTTCCTCGACTTCATCGTCTTCGAAGTCGAGGGTTTCGATTTCATCGAGCGAACTTCCCGAACCCGTTGCGATCTCATCGTCGCTGTCGGCCATGATGTCACCATCATCCGAGTCATCAAAACCGAGTGTCTCGTCAGATTCGACGTCTTCGTCGGCTTCGGCCGCATCGTCGTCATCAATGGTCTCGACATCCTCGTCAACGGACTTGCCCTTCGGCGTCTCATCGTCGTCCGATTTGGATTTCGGACCACCGAAAATCAGCAAGGCAAACGGCATCAGAATGACCACGACGACACACGCCAGTACGACGCCACAGACGACCTGGAAGGTCGTATTGAGCTTGTCAGCACTATTTAAGAACGTGTTGACCAGCAAAAAAGCGAGGAACCCCGCCGGAACGGCGGCGACCAAGGATACCAATGCTCGTTGAATTCGTCCCACGACTGTTCCCCTGATTCTGCGCGGTCGAAAGTGCCGCCGATTGATGGTAATTCCGCACATCAACCGGAAGCAAGATCGGCATACCATCCACCCGGCCCGCATTCCATATCACTGCAAGGAAAGCCGTCGGTGATAAGCCTCGTTGATTGTAACGATTTTGACGGTCGGTGCCGCCAAATCTCTGGCGATAGTCCAATAGAAGGGCAGCCGGGGAGGCGACTGACGAGCGCGAGCCAGATTCCACCTCTCTCACAACAAACAATATTGACGCGACGATTATTTACACGTAAAGTATTATCGCAGAGATCGGGCCGGTCGCAACACGACAGCCCCAAAATCGCCGGAAGCCTTGTGGAGTTCATCATGATTCTGAAACGTAAGTCGGGAGAACGAGGTCACGCCGATCATGGCTGGCTGAATGCGTTCCATACCTTTTCATTTGCCGACTATCAGGACTCGGCGCACATGGGATTTCGCTCGTTGCGTGTCATGAATGAAGACCGGATTCAGCCCGGAATGGGTTTTGGAACTCATGGTCACCGTGACATGGAGATTATCACCTACGTGCTCGAAGGTGCCTTGGAGCACAAGGACAGCATGGGGAACGGTGAGGTGTTGCGGCCTGGTGAGTTCCAGCGGATGTCCGCCGGATCTGGCATACGACACAGTGAATTCAATCCATCGCCAACGGAACCAGTTCATCTCTACCAGATCTGGCTGCTGCCTCAGAGTACTGGCATCCAGCCGAGTTACGAACAGAAGCGATTTCCAGATCACGAACGGTGCAATCGCCTGCGACTGGTCGCATCGCAGGATGCGGCAGAGGGATCACTGCGGATTCATCAGGATGCTCGGATCTATCTGGCAAGCCTCGACGCAGGCCACTCGGTCAACCACAGCCTTCTGCCGGGACGACATGCCTGGCTGCAAGTCCTGAAGGGAGCTGTCATGCTCAACGGGCAACCGCTTGAAACCAGCGATGGTGCGGCAATCCGTCAGGAAAATCAACTGGAAATCGTGGCGAGTCAATCGGCTGAGATCATGCTCTTTGACTTGAATTGACGTCGAACAGCACCCCGGCTTTCCCTCAGGTGATGAAAGGCATCTCTATGTCACAATCTCCAAAACTCCTGGCCTTCGCTGGTAGCACTCGCCAAGATTCGTTCAACAAGAAGTGAGTAAAGGTCGCGGCCGACGGGGCTCGAGAAGCGGGTGCGGATGTGACCCCCATGGCTATCACGCATCAACGCGCTACCACGCATACGTGTCTAAAACCATACCGGATGCATATTGTCTCGCTTCTCCAGAAAGAAATGCCATCGCATTGGCGGAGACCGTACCGCAAAGATCCGAAGATCCATGCCACGGAACAAGCGTCACTCGCGGTCCGGCACTTGTCCATGTCAGTCGAGCGGGGTGGTAAGTTGGTCGGTCAGCTCGAGCTGCGTAATCGTGCTCGAGCTGCGCGGGAATCGACTGCGGCATCGCGTCCGATTCGCCCATCAGTCGCCGGATCGCCGTTCGAACAAACAACTCACAACAGACCATGCTGCTGACCGGATTACCCGGCAGGCCGAAGACGTAGTTTTGACTCATTTCATCAGATCGGCTGCCGAACCAGACTGGCTTGCCAGGCTTCATTTCCACCTTGTGAAAGATTTCACGGACCCCGGTTGCGGCGAATTCACTCGGAACAAGATCGAGTGTTCCGGCCGAGACACCTCCAGAGAGAACCAGCAGATCCGATTGCAATCCGACGGCAATCCGGGCTCGCAAATCATCGCGATCATCGCGAGCGATTCCGAGAGGAACGGTGATTGCACCTGTTGCCTGAATCTGCGCGACAAGCATTGCCTGATTCGAGTTACGAATTTGTCCCGGCCCCGGCTGCTGATCAACGTTGACCAGTTCATCGCCGGTGGCGAGAACTGCGACCGTCGGTCGACGATGAACGAGGACTTGAGCCCACCCCAATTCGGCGAGTGCCCCGATGCGTGCTCCGTTCAACTTCAGCCCCGCATGCAAGACTGTCGCACCAGTGCGGACAGACGTACCTTGTTTCAGAAGATTGGCACCCGCTGCAGTCATTCGTGTGGCAATCCTGACTCGATCGTCTTCGCGCACTGATTCTTCAACCTTGACAACCAGGTCGGCACCGGCCGGAATCGGAGCCCCCGTCATGATCTGGATCGCCTGCCCAGGACCGACCGATTTTGTGGGAACTCGTCCCGCCGTAATCAGATCAATCACATCCAGCGTGGCCACTCCCTCGACAAAGTCCGTCGAGCGAACGGCATAGCCATCCATCAGAGACTTATCAAATGGCGGCGAATCGTCGGCCGCAACGACATCTTCGGCGAGTGTCAATCCGAGTGATTCCGCCAGGGGAAGTCGTACAGGCGGGAGTGGTACAACGGTCGCCAGAAGCTTTTCAAAGGCGGCGGCGATGGTCAACATAAAAGAATGCTTTGCAATGATTTCCGCCAATGGCGGTTAACGGAATTAGAATTCAGACAATGGCAACACTGGCCGGAACAAATATCGCATTCTGTGAAGAATATCGACCGTGAACGTTGTTGCAAGCGGGGATGCGGCTTTAGGTACAGATGGAAATTCGTGACCTTAGGCGAACCATCCCGCGTGAGCATCGCAACTGCCCAGCAATGTCGGCGTAGAATTTGTGCGAGGCTTGGGTAACCGTATCGTGGACAACAGCAGACAGGGTACAGCCATACTTGACGGTTCTTGCCCAAGGTCAATTCGCCGGGCCGAGTTCCTTAAGTGTTCCGCAGCATTCACAGGCTGGAAGCAAGGCATGCCGGATGTGATGGCACGACGGGCACTCCTCAAACAGCGACGTTGCACAGCAGGGGCAAGTATATTTCTCATCTGCGGCCCCGCTTATCTGCTGCGGAATCTGCAACCGTTTCAGCGACTTGCGATTCCAAAACAGGAATTTCAATGGCCCGCGACGAATCGGGTAATCGCAGATCGGGCACAGAAACGATTGATAGGCGTCCCGATACTGACGAAGAAGCCACTGACGATTCGGCTGCGATACCAGCCGAATCAGCCCCCACAGAAGTGCCCCCACGACGATCAACCCGGTCGCAACAAGCGGATAAATCAGCATGTCGAGCGGGAAGTACGAATGCAGCAGCACAATCACCTTCAGGATGACGGCGCCCCCGAACGCCTGGACGAACGGGAGCCAGCGACTTTGACGTGACCTGTAAAATCCATACCCGCTCGCGATGATCAATGGAATCAGCACTAATAACTGCATGCATCCCAGAAAGAACTGATGGCGACTCATCAGTTGCGCGTACTCGACCTGAATCTTGGATTGGTGCTGTCTTAACTCTGTCTGTGTGTCTTCCAGAGCATCGTGCAGGCTCGCTTCTTTACGTGTCAGTTCAGCGAGTTCCGATTGGAGTTCCAGGCCCGCCTGCTGGTTCTTCAGGAACAGTATCTGCGCGTCATCCAGCGCCTGCTGTTCCGATGGCGACAATTCTTTTTGCTTGGTAATCGCCAGCTTCCGAAACTCCTGCAACTGACTCCACGTCTGCTGCGAGGTCGCCGTGATTTCACGTAGTTCGGTCTGGTTGACACGCTTGTCTCGCGAAAGACGCTGTAACTTTCCGATCTCGGCGTTGATGGCATCGACCTTGGCCTGAACGGGAGCAGCCGCCGATTTCGCTTCCAACTCTTGATAATCAGGTCCGGCGAGCCGCCAAATGTCGTCGGTAAGAAATCCGATCGTCTGATAGACAAGGATGAACAATAGAATCGTGCAGAATCGAATCGAAAATCGATGCCACCAGGGTCCCTGATTTTTCACACCAGCAGTCGTTGTTGTCATAGAC
>Ga0194055_10000729_pt1 | contig 26647 bp, 16 predicted proteins | sample SepL449m_MetaG_FD_155482 | JGI IMG/M metagenome (GOLD analysis project Ga0194055, IMG submission 155482) | Anoxic zone freshwater microbial communities from boreal shield lake in IISD Experimental Lakes Area, Ontario, Canada - Sep2016-L442-9m | ecosystem: Environmental > Aquatic > Freshwater >... | reverse complement strand
CTTTAAAGAAGCAATCTCCTCCTTCGCATCCAATACTTGTTGCTTGTTCTCGGACAGGATCGCTAACAAATCCTCTTCAGGAATCGTTTCGATTTGCGTCGCGTCGGACTCGGCTGACGAGGAAGCATGCAAGGAAGAATCGGAGGGATCGGCTTGGGGAGCTTTTGCAATGTGTCTCTGTTTCCAAAGGTCCCGAGCGCGTTCGAACCATCGGTCGATGATGGCTTGTTGTGATTCGATGGCCCGATCGAGTTCTGAATTGTGGCGCTCGATGGCTTTCCATTCCGCCGGCAGGTTGATGGGTCGATCGTCCGTAATCTGCGTGGAGGCAAAGAATGCACGAAAGCGATAGTGATCTCGCTGCGACAAGGGATCGGTTTTGTGATCGTGGCAACGGCAACAGGACATGGTTATTCCGAGCATGGCAGCAGCGGTCGTCTCGGTCAAATCCGCCAGTACTTCGGCCCTTGCCCTGTCTTGTTCGTTGAACAACTTGGCCGCATTGTCATACGGTCCCATTCGAAGATATCCCGTCGCAATGAGAGCATCTTGTTCCCATTCGTTCTGTGGGCTTCCTTCGACCAATTCGTCTCCTGCTAATTGCAAGGTCAGAAATTCATCAAAGGGCATATCGCGGTTCCAGGCTCGCGCGACGAAATTGCGATACCTCCATGCTTCTTTCCGAAATTCATCCCAATCGAATCCGTTGCTGTCGCTGTACCGAATCACATCCAACCACATCCGGGCCCAATGCTCGCCATAACTTGGAGACGCGAGGAGTGCATCGATTCGACGCTCGTAGGCGTCGGGGGATCGATCGTTCTCAAAGGCTTGGATGTCGTCCAGACTGGGCTTTTCTCCCGTAAGATCTAAGAAGGCACGTTGTAACCATCGCGCCCGATCGAGCGAAGGTGCAGGCCGCTTTCCATCGCGCAACCAATCGGCGATCAGGAACCGATCGATGGGATGCGAGTCGTCGTCCCACCGATGGGATGCGTCCCGTTCGCCCTCGAACGAGAGACGTTCCGGATGGGTTGGATTGGAGATCGGCTGCAACGACCAAAGATCCAAGCGTTCCCCTGAAAACAAGATATGGATTGGATTGTCGGAGTCCTCCCAGGCTTTTCCGATACGCTTCTCGTCGGACGCTCGGCCTTCCGTTGGCTTCGAAACAGGATCGTTCGTTTCTGCTGCGATCAACCAGATGGCTGGAAGAGCCGAGATAACCGAGATAACGGTGAAGCTAACGCTACGTATCCGCTTATGGATGAACGAAGTGTTGCGGAGGGTCATAGCAGGACCTCGGCGATGGGCTTGGCGGATCCGGACACACCTGTGATCCTTTCATCACGACCACTGACGGGAAAACTCAATCGTTCAAAATCGATTCCCAGCGAGGTCAGAATGGTTGCGTGAAGGTCGCGAAAGGGGATGGGTCGTTCGATGGCCATCAAGCCGATTTCGTCGGTGGCTCCTAGATGGAAACCGGGCCGAACTCCTCCTCCAGCCATCCATAGCGTGAAGCCCGCAGCATTGTGCTGCCGCCCCAATTTGCCTTGCAGCATCGGTGTTCGGCCAAATTCGCTAGCCCAGATGACCAAGGTGGAATCGAGCAGCCCGCGTTGCTTCAGATCGGCGATCAAGCCAGCAACACCCACGTCGGTCCATTTCGCGCGCGGCTGATGATTTTCGAGGAGACGGTCATGCGCATCCCATCCATCTTTGTCCGGCATGTCGTAAAGCTGCACAAAGCGAACACCTTGTTCGACGAGACGACGAGCGAACAAGCACTTGCGCGAAAAGCTCTGCGTTCTGGGGTCTTTGTCGTGCATGCCATACAGCTGATGAACGTGCTCTGGTTCGTCCTCTAAATCTCCGACTTGCATCGCAGCGGATTGCATTCGATAGGCCAATTCGTACGTGGCGATCCGAGCATCGAGTTCCAAAAACCCAGGATGTTGTTCACGATGGATGCCATTGATCGTCTCGAGCAAATCGAGCGAATCGCGACGGCCGACTTGAAACATCTCCGCAGGCATCAAATCATTGACCGGGGAACCGGCATGGCGAAAACGGGTCGACTGAAATGCAGGAGGGAGAAAACCATTGGAGTAGTTTGCGGCACCCCCAAGCGGTCCCGCATCGAACAACACCACGTATCCAGGGAGGTCTTGGTTCTCAGTCCCCAAGCCATACGTTATCCACGAACCCAAACTCGCTTTGCCCGGTCGCACTTCCCCCGTATGGAGTTGGTAACTGGCCGGCGCATGATTGTTCGATTCGGCTTGCATGGAATGAATGAAGCACAAGTCATCGACGTGCTCCGCGATATGGGGCATCAGTTCGCTGACCCACGTTCCTGTTTCGCCATGGCGTTGAAACGAGAACGGACTCTTCAGAATCTTGTCGTCGCAACCATGAAAGACATTCGAATGCCGGGTTGCCTCGAGGGCTTCGCGTATGGATTGCGGGACCGGCTTGCCATCCAATTTCTCGAGAAGAGGTTTGTAGTCAAATGTATCGACCTGGGACGGGCCGCCGACCATGAACAGAAAGATCACGGATTTCGCTTTGGGGGCAAAATGAGGACGACGCGGCGCGAAAGGGTTCAGAAGATCAAATTGCCCGACCTCTCCCGTTCCCGCCCCTAGAACACCGTCTTGTCCGTTGGCCGCAAGTGCATGCATTGCCAAACTCCCAAATCCACACCCAAGGCCTTGGAGAAAAGAGCGTCGGTCGTAAGGGGATGAATTGGGTTGGAGCACAGGGAGGGAATGTATTCGCTTCATTCGGACAACCTCCTAGGAGGCGTCGGTGGACACGGGAGGGAGTGGACACGGGAGGGAGGATGCGGTTCAAAATGGCCAAGCACACGTCTCAGCTGCAATGCTTAAGACTTCATTTTATCGGATGGGGAACGCCGAATCCGTGGTGAACTCGACAGAATGGCAGATTGTTTGCATTTCCTTGAGGAAGCGACGTTGGCTCTTGAGAAGGTCTCAGTTCATCGGATTTCAGAACGCAAAAACAGGTTGTTGGAAATGAAAGTCCGCCCCGCAATGCGCGCCACAGTATCACGCTACCTTGGTAACCCTTTCCAATCCCTTAGAATGCAAGGAAGTTTCTCTCGCTGTTCCTTTCGTTCCATTCGACAAGTTGGGTGACCTGCCATGCAATCGACGATGCTAAAACGCAACGGGGTCTTGATGTTCGGACTATGTCTCGCAATGAGTTTTGGCGTCACTAGCCGCGCGGAAGCTCAAGGTGCATCTTCGACGAATGCAACCACATCCAAATCCATCCCCAACAATCAGGACAAGAAGTTAGAAAAGGCAACCTTCGGGGGCGGATGCTTCTGGTGCACCGAAGCGGTTTTCCAACGCGTCAAAGGAGTTCAATCGGTCGTCTCCGGTTACACCGGAGGTGCCGTGGAGAATCCGACGTACGAACAAGTATGCACGGGAGAAACCGGGCATGCAGAAGTCATTCAGATCGAGTTTAACCCAGAAGAGGTATCGTTCGCCAAACTACTTGAAGTCCATTGGAAGACCCACGATCCCACGACGCTCAACAAACAAGGGTATGACGAAGGGACGCAATACCGTTCCGCGATCTTCTACGAGAACGAAGAGCAGCGAAAGGTCGCGGAAGAGCTCAAGGAGAAGCTCAACAAACAGGTTTACGATGGAAAGATCACCACCGAAATCACCGAGCTCACGAAGTTCTATCCCGCGGAAAAGTACCACCAAAACTACTTCAACCTGAACGCGAAAAAGGGGTACTGCCAAGCCATCATCGTGCCCAAGCTGAAGAAGTTCGACGATGTTTTCAAAGATATCAAGAAGCCGTAACGTCTTGACAATCTCTGCTTGCATACAAGCGGTTAACTCAGGCATTGGAAATCTGTGACCTAAAAATCTGCTTTGCAGATCGATCGCATCGATCGCGGCTTGCAATGCTCATGCGGCACCACAGCTTGCTATTAGTTTTCTTAATGCGGATTGCCCGGAAAAAATAACTAAATTTTTGGGGGTGAATGAGAACGCCTCGATTGACGCACACGTTTTGAGACCGATACATTGCAAGGTATTGGATTTCCGCATTATCAGGCCCTAAGGCGGAACTTGGCCGCTTCTCGCGTGTTTTTATTTGGATTCAGCGAACTTTTCGGTCTTATCTTTTTTGGAGGTGTTCTGTGCATAGAAGATCTTATGGTTTGAAGGGTGGTTTCACCCTCGTCGAATTGCTGGTGGTCATTGCGATCATCGGCGTCATGGTTGGATTGTTGCTTCCAGCGGTACAGGCAGCTCGGGAAGCTTCTCGCCGCATGTCTTGCGGAAACAACATCCGACAAGTGGCATTGGCACTTCTCAACTACGAGAGTGCATTCAAGAAGTTTCCGATGGGTGTGAACTACGGCAACGGCAAAGCACCGCACACAGTTGCTTACCATCACACATGGCTGACGGCGATCTTGCCTCAAATGGAAGCATCGACGCTGTCCAACAATGTCAATTGGAACCTCCGGGCATGGGGTCAACCGATCGTGAACGCTCAGGTGCCAAACCTGTTGTGTCCATCGGACGGTAATAGCTCGAAGATTTACGCTGCCCAAAACATTGGCATCACCTGTTATTCGGGCGCCCAAGGCTACCACTGGTGGCCAGATGCCATCTTCGGTCCATGGGCTCCTTGGCAAGGCTTTGGTTTCCGAGAAGTTGCTGACGTCTCAGGCTTGTTTGCACCATCTCGCATCAATGGACTGAAGGAAATCACTGACGGCCAATCCAATGTGTTGATTATCGGCGAAACAGACAGCACGAACTTTTACGGTGGACCATGGATGACAACGTCCACTGGCGCCCGTCGACGGTACACCCAAGAAGGTGTTTTCCGTGCTGCGTTTGTGGGATTGGCTGTTTCGGGTTGGGGAGCCAACGAAGATGGCGTGAATCGCGCCCTCGAGGTCGATGGTTCTGGTTTCAAGCGTGGAGGGTGGTTCAAGCCCGCCCCTTATGCCTATGAACCCACGTTTATCACGGCATGGGGAATCAACACCGAATGGCCAGGAACATCCAGCTATCACGGTGGTGCGGTTCAAACGGCATTCGCCGACGGTAGTGTTCGATTCATGAATGCGAACGTTGCTATGAGAACCTACATTTTGATGAACGCAATTGGCGACAACTACGTCCTTCCTGACTCCGAGCAATAATTGGCCGTTCCTGTTCGTTCCTTCATACAATCACACAATGCACCGAGAAGGTGTTAGGAAAGGTTAAATATGCAATTGATGACTCGGTTCCTGTCTGCTTCGTTGGTTCTCGCGATCTGCTTGGTGATCACAGGCTGTGGCAAAGATCCTAAGAAGAATCCCGACTTCAACGAAAAGTCTCTCAATGAGCCAGCCGGAATCAAGATGGGAGGGGACGCACGACAAGCGCCTCCTGGTCCGTAATCAAAACGGCGAAGTTGAGTAGCAAATTCAAAACGCCCGCTGGAATCCAGCGGGCGTTTTCTTTTTCAACCAGGGTGTTTTCAACCAAAGGTGATCGCGTCATCCCGACGCGGATCGTCTCGGTCAGCCGGCGGTGTACTCGGACCGAGGTAGATGGAAGTAGCAATGGATATGGGGGTATCCACGGAAGTACCAAACCATATCGGGACCTTCGATTTGCCATGTATCCCAAACGCGGTCGGAACCGACGTCGTAGCGTCCCTCATACCACGACACATGCAACCGATCGACGATGTTGTGCTTCTCGATGGCAGCGATTGTGGCATCGACATCCTCCGCGCGAAACATAGCCAACATGCCACTGACGGTCTCGATGAACAGCTTCTTCTGATCGGGACTGAGTTCCGCGAGATTCAATCCGCGTGGATTGCTTGGGATTTCGATCACAGCATCGGATTGTTCACTTCGGGGTTCGGCCGCGACAAGTCCTTGTGCTTGCTGTTTCCCATCCAGGGCTGCAACGAATCGATTGAACAGCTTTCCTTGGTACCAATAGGGATTCCCGGGATGATCCTTGGCTTCGTTGAAATTGGCTCGCATGTCGGACTCAGGATGGGGGTAGTGCCCATAGAAAATGGGGTTTCCACCGAAGCCTTGTCCTTTGCTCGTATGAGCGCTGCAGCGACGGGTTACGTGGTGTCCCGTAAAAATGAACTCGAAGTCGTCATCCTCGGGTGATCCGAAAAATCCCGCTGCTGGCGCATTGTCCTTTTCTCCGTACTGATCGAGAAGAACTTGATCATTGACGGCCGATTGATAGTCCGCACTATGAAGCGAATCAAAAATCTGTTTGATCAACTCTTGTTGATCGGCGGTGAAGGTCGACGGAATGCGATGGCTAGGATGGACATACCACCAGTTGCTCACGTACGAACGGCTGGGATGATCTTTTGGCAAGCAAATTTGCTTCTTCTGCTGGTCATTCAAACTCTTGTAGAGTTGTGTTGCCAACGAATCGGATGTCTCTGCGGTTGTGCCGAAGGCAGGAAGAGTCAAGCCGCTGTTTTGAGTGGCCCAAAGCCCCAATGACGCCGCGCTAACATTTTGGATCCAGTGACGACGATGGATAGCGGACATGATGAACCTCATTTGAGAAGATGGGAGCGGAGTGAATCGCGTAACGATTCACCGTTTGCTTGGAAACTAGCAGAATCCTGAAACGGGTGCAACAAGATTCGTCGCTGCAACGCATCGGGGGTTTCTCGTGCGGTCAACGATTTCGTATTGGATACCAGTGACATCGAGACGCTATTCCGATGCCAAATCCGAGCGGGCCGTTCCTTCCGCTGCGACGAGTTGCCGAAATTCATCTTCGGTCAAAATGCGAATCCCAAGCTGCTTTGCTTTCTCGAGTTTGCTACCGGCCGACTCACCGGCGACGACCAAGTCCGTTTTTTTCGAGACACTACTGGCCGCACGGCCACCCAGGCGTTCAATCAAGCGCTCGATCTCATCCCTCGAATACTGCTTAAGTGTTCCCGTCACGACGATCGTTTTCCCTGCAAACGCTCCGTCTTGATCCACTCTGTCTTCCTCGGACGATTCCAGGGACACACCGGCTTCTCGAAGTTGTTCAAAAATCTGTCGACCTTCATCGCTCCGACAAAACTCATAAACGCTCTTGGCGATGATCGGCCCGATTTCATCGGTCGCAGCCAATTCCGTTTCGGTCGCTAACAACAGTCGCTCGGCACTTCCGAATCGCCGCGCTAGGACTTGTGCTACACGTTGTCCAACATGGCGAATCGAGATCGCGTTGAGGACCCGTGCCAGCCCTCGGTTCTTGCTGGCTTCCATACCCTGCAATAGATTCTCGGCTGACTTCTGTCCCAAGCGATCGAGCGTCAATAGATTCTGCAGCGTGAGACCGTAGAGGGCTGCATACGAATTGACCAATTCCGCATCGACCAGTTGATTGACCAGCTTGTCTCCCAGGCCTTCGATGTCCATGCAATCGCGCGATGCAAAGTACCTCAATCGCTGACGCCATTGGGCGGGGCATTGCGCGGAAGTGCAGCGAATGTAGACGCCCGAAGGATCGCGCGTTAACGCTTCGCCGCATTCAGGACATTGTGTGGGAAACTGAAACTCGGGGGTGTCGGATTCGCGTCGGTGTTTTTCGACCCGGACAATATGCGGAATGATCTTGCCAGCTTTCTCTACGACGACCCAATCACCGACCCGAATGTCCTTGCGGCGAATTTCGTCCAGATTGTGGAGGGAAGCTCGGCTGACCGTTGTCCCTGCCAATTGAACCGGTTCGAGTTCACCCACAGGTGTGATGGTCCCGGTCTTGCCGACTTGTGTTTTGATTTCAACCAGCCGGGTGACAGCTTCGTACTTTTCAATCTTGTAGGCAATGACCCAGCGCGGTGCCTTGGCAGTGGATCCTAGCCGGTTGCGTTGATCCAGCGAATTCACTTTGATGACGAGCCCATCGACTTCAAAATCAAGATCGTGCAGATTCTCCACCAATTGATTGCAGTGTGCGATCACTGCCTCGTCGGAATCAAAGCATTGGACATGCGGCGTCGCTGGGATTCCGAATTCCCGAACCATCTCTAGGAATTGCATGTGATCGGTGACATCGATCCCTTCGCAGTAGCCCATGCCATGACAGAAGAACCGAAGGCGTCGCTGCGCGCATAGCTTGGAATCGAGCAAACGAATCGAGCCTGCGGATACATTGCGAGGGTTTTTGAACTCGGCTTCTCCTTCGGCGACTCGCTGCTCGTTCAATCGGACCAAATCCGAGTTCGTCATATAGATTTCGCCGCGCACTTCTAGCATAGGCGGAGCGGATGTTCCTCGAAGCCGTTGCGGCAGTCCACGCAGCGTTCTTGCATTGTGCGTGATATCGTCACCGACTTCGCCGTTGCCTCGCGTCACGGCTTGAGATAGCAAACCGTTGTCGTAGCGAATCGAGGCGGCAACGCCGTCCACCTTGAGCTCCACGACCCATTCGATCTGCTCGCCGGGAAGGAGTCTTCTGACACGCGCGAAAAAATCGCGCAGCTCCTGTTCGGTATAGGTGTTCTCGATCGACAGCATCGGAATGCGATGGGGAACGGATACGAGACCGACGACGGGAGAGTCCCCGAGCCTTTGCGTTGGACTATCCGAGGAAACTAGTTGCGGAAACTCCGTTTCGATCTCTTGAAGCAATTGGAGCTTGCGATCGTATTCGAGATCGCTGATGACCGGAGCGGCGAGCACGTAATAGTTGTAATCGTGCTGTTGCAACTCGGCACGGAGGGAATCGATCGATGCGCGGGCTTGGGATTCATCCACCATGGATCCTGCTTGGTCGGAACGATGATTCGGCGCATGGGGCCGGTTGGGAACGTCGAGAACCGCGACCAGGGGAGCCAGGATTTTCGCACTGGATTTTCGCACTGGGTTTTGGAACGGGGGCTTCGAACAACAACAGAATAGCAGGCATTCGCAAAATCGACTATCGGCCGGGGTAGAGTGTGGTATCGTTCGGCACCAAACAAAAAAAGCCCTCGATGGAATCCATCGAGGGCTTTTGTGTTTTTCGAAGAAGGCATGTAGCGCGAACTACACGAGTTCCTTCTTAGCTCCAATCAAAGTTCTCAATCGCTCGGCGAGCAAACGGGCATCGAATGGCTTCTTGAACGTTTCGTTGATACTCGAACGATCAAAGCTCATCGTGTTTCCGTCGTCGGGAAGCAAAGCGATTAAAACGATTTCGGAGAAATCGGAATTCTTTCGCAAGTTTTGGCAGATTTGCAGCGCTTCTAGTTTGCCGACTGAGAAGTCGACAATCATGCAATCTGGATGGAAGCTTTCTGCTTGAATACCAGCCTCGAAACCGCTCGCAGCGACTTGAACTTTGAAGCTTTTTTCCAGAGGAAGTTCTCGCTTCAAATTCTCGATCAAGACCTGATCTTGCGCAACGATCAGGACTTTCGCCATGGCCTCATCTTCCAAGTCTCCTAACGGCATTCCGTGCTCTTTGAGAAACTTGATTAGATACTCGCGGGGAATGCGGCGGTCTTGAGAACCGGGGATGCGGTACCCCTTGAGTCGGCCGGAGTCGAACCACTTGCTGACGGTTCTCGGGGCCACCTTGCAGATCTTCGCGACCTGGCCTGTGGTGAACACCTTCATATTTTTGGTCTCCGTTACCTTCCAATTATGAGTCGAGTCAGAGCCCTCGCTGGATTGCGAAAACTCTTGACGGTGGTTGCCCTTGTTGAATCCGCTTTTCTCGCAAGACGACACTTGAAGAGTCATCGTACGATCCAAGCTTTAAACAACTGGGTCTGGGCACAAACAATGAGGACGAAACGACTCCCAGTCGGTGATCAGCTCCTTCGTCACACCGAACAGGTTTGTTCCTGCCTGCCTTTTCCAGTTCAACAGCTTGATCTGACCTAACTCGTTGGTTTGCGTTTCACCGCACTCCTACGACGCAGCGCCATCCTTGAGCCATGTCACCGTGAACCGGCAATCGTCGGATAAAGATACGGGTGAACCGTAAGCCGAATGCGTGCAGACTGCTTCGAAGAGTTGCTCGCAACTCGTCGAATCAAGCCATGACGCCACGTCCCCGCACGATCTCGCGGAACGTCAGCAGTGTCCCCCCCTATCCATTCCCTCCGACCTCTCCAAACTGGACTTGACTCTTTCGAGTGGTCTAGCGCAGAACAGGCCGTCCTGCACCTAGTTTCGATTCAAACCGGGTGATTACTTTAGAAAGAATCTTCGGTTGACGTCTTACGAATCGTTTTTTGGACAACTCAGGGTCAACAGGATGTCTGCAATCCTTCTTCTGGTGATTTTTAAGAATTGGACTGAACGGACCTTTTGCCACCTGCCGAAAACCCAGCCCCCAGTTCGGAAAGGAGCTCCGTCTCCGATGGGATCGAGCAGGGCGAGTATCCCGATAAGACGGATGTTGAGTCCCGCTGGCAGTCTGCAACGGATAGTCCGGATGCGATGAGGCGATGGCTAAGCGTGCTTCTGTCTGCAGCCGGCAATTACCGCCAAACCACGCGCCGCAAAAGCCAGGTCCCGAGCAAGAATAGGACCAAGTTGCCTAACCATAAACTCATGGCTGGCCATTCCCCATCTTTCGCTCGATCCAGCGCCAATCCAAACAAGGGATAATAGATGAGCAGGATAGGGACAAAGCACAGGCCGAACGTCCAGGCATAGTCGGCGGACCGGATCAGGATGGCCATAGGGACTCCCATCCAAACAAAGAAAAAGCAACTGAACCCCAATGCCCATCGACGGGCAGGTTCGAGCTTGAGCCGAACCAGAAGCTTCTGATTGCCATTGACCATATCCTGCAACGACTGAATCTTGCGGTCATTCAATTGGGAATACCTACCCAACCCCAGTCCGATCGCTACTTGAACTGCCATCGATTCCATTCGCCGCTCGTTGGCAGACGTTTGAGTCGCGATTTCCTGGGGAATATCGCTAATCGTAAACTGCGATGGTTTGACCGACTGCCCGCCATTCTTCGAGGCCTGGGTTAGAGGCATGCTGATTTTCTCGGAGGTCGGCAACCGAAAGCGTGTGGCTTGGTCATGGTTGATCTCCCCATACGAATTCACCAATTCGATCACCAAGCGATCGTTGTCGGGATCGATCGAAATCTGCGCTTTCTCGGCATTGATGGTCATCGGTTTGCCAGTGCTCTCGTTGAACAAGAAGATCGTTGGCTGGATGAGCCAGCGATTCTGGACATCTTGAACATGGATCGTGAAGCCTTTGTCCGTCTCGTAGGATCTGCGGACTCGCAATCGGTTGTAAAGCACCTCTTCCACCGACCGAAGGATGACTTTTTCCATTCCCGGCCGCCCCCACGAAACGGCCATGTCATTGATCCATACCGCCGGTACGCTGACAAGGAAACCTAATACCGCCATCGGTCGGATCACGCGGAAAGGAGATATCCCCGCCGACTTGAGGGCCACGATTTCATTGTCTGCCGAGATTCGCCCAAAGACGCAGCACACGGAAAACAGCAATGTGGCAGGGAGAGAAAATTGCAATGCAATCAAACAGATAAACGGCAGTAGCTTCAGGATCGCAAGCCAGCCGATCCCTTCCATGATCAATTGCTGTCCAACCAAACCGAGAGATATCACCAGCGTCATGGCCAACGCGGTGGTCGAAAACAGCTTCAGCACATCCCACAGGATGTATCGATTGAATTTGCCGGGAAACATTGCGGCGCGAGTCTACACGATGCGGGCATCTCAGTTCGACATCAATTTGAAGTCAAAAACGGCGATGCTGCCCTCGTCCGAGCGGTGTGAATCGGTGCAGGACCCTCACAAAAGGATTTAGCTGGCATTCTATCCTTCCGTCATTCCCGGCGACGAAGGCTGGATTCCGATCGCATTTGACCGATCGATCGTGAGGAACACCCCGAAAAAGCAGCGTTGACGACACTTTCACGGTGACGTAGACGCATCGCTGACAGGGTCGTTCACATCTCATGATCGACGAACGGCACAGCCGAAAAACGTCGATTTTCGTTTTCATGAGCCCGAGGCGCTAGCCGATTTTTGCAATTTGAAAGAACTCGGCTAGCGCCTCAGGCTCACTCTTGACGGCTGTGTCAAGAACGAACGGAGGATGAGAATTTAGGTACTTGCGGGAGGTTGATTGAGAATCCCTCGCACGACTTGACCGGGTTGTCCGTCAAGCAAAGTTCCTACGGCTCCTGGTCGCGGAAAACTCAATTTCGCAGGATCCAATCCAAACAGATACAAGAGCGTGGCATGGTAGTCGTAATGATGCACGATATCGCTAATCGCTTTGTAGCCAAAGTCGTCTGTCGCGCCGTGGACGCAACCCGATCGGATCCCCCCGCCGGCTAGCCAAGAGCTAAAGCCATACGTATTGTGATCGCGGCCGACATTCTTCTCATTCTGGATCACAGGCAGTCGTCCCATTTCGCCTCCCCAATGGACCAGCGTCGAATCGAGTAGCCCGCGCTGCTTGAGGTCTTTGACCAAGGCGGCCGAAGGTTGATCGGTCTTCAGGCACGAAGCAGGGAGTGCTTTTTCGATATTGCCATGGTGATCCCACTGCTGCGTCGAAGTATAGATCTGAACGAATCGCACTCCCCGTTCCACAAGTCGTCGGGCGATCAAGCATCGCGTACCATACTCGCGCGTTGCCTCTTGATCGAGGCCATACATTGTATGAGTGGCTTCGGTCTCTTGTCCGATATCCAACGCTTCGCTCGCTGCGGATTGCATGGCTTCCGCCAACGCGTAGGTTGCGATTCTGGCTTCTAGATCGGTTTCGTTGGGATGTCCCTGAAGATGCTCCGCGTTGATCTTTTGCAGCATCTGAAGATAGGCTTTTTGTGGCTTGCCTGCCAAGTGAGGAGGTGGATTGAGGTTTCGTATTCGAGGCTCTTGCGGTCGGATGACGGTTCCTTGATAAATCGAGGGCAACCAGCCATTGGACCAGCAATCCGTTCCCAGCACAGGCAATCCACCTGGATCGGTCAAAACGACAAAGGCGGGGAGTCGTTGGCTTTCGCTCCCTATCCCATAGGTCAACCAGGATCCGAGAACGGGTCGCCCCGCAGTGATCCTTCCGTGGTGGAGAGCATAGATCGATTGGCCGTGGTTGTTGACGCCCGTGTTCATCGAACGAATCAACGTCATGTCGTCGGCGATCGAGCCCATGTGGGGTACCAACTCGCTTAGCTCCATGCCACATTGCCCATAGCGTTCCCACTTCCATGGTCCCGCCCAAATCTTGGCAGACGATTCCGCAGCGTTGTCGTACTTTAGCTCTCCTTCGTACTTCTCTCCATTTCGCTTTTCCAATTCGAGCTTGCGATCGAACAGATCCACGTGCGATGGGCCCCCCTGCATGAACATGGAGATCATGGCCTTGGCCTGCGCTGGGTAGTGCGGCGCCTTGGGTAGGAGATCCATGGTCCGACGCGTGAGGTCTGGTTTTGGCGGTTCGGCAATCGCTTTGTGATTGAGAAGCGATGCGATGGCCAACGTCGTCCCAGCGATACCTTGTTGAGCCAGGAAATGACGGCGGGAAAAGCAAGGATGGAAGTGCACGGTCTGTGTCCTTGATCAATCGACGTAGAGAAATGCATTCGACGAAAAAAGGGATTGGCAATAAAGTGCCAACGCTTGATGATTGGCTTGGACCGCTTCGAGTGTCCCTGGCGGCTCTCCATCCGTGGGGAGGGATGTTCCTTCGGTCGGCTTCGTCAACTGCTGACGCAATCGATCCATCCATTCGACGCTGTTTGTCAACTGATCAGAAGTGGCGGGCGTCCCAAAGGCCAACCGCCAGGCATGCGCGATCTGCACTGCCGAATCGTCACCCACCTCTCGTTGGACTCGGCGCGCAAAATTCTCGGAGAGTTGAATGACGATGCCGTTGTTCATCATCAATAAGGATTGCGTTGCCACGGTGGAACTGGGGCGACGGTCGCAATTCGGCGAAAGTGTAGCCGGATCAAAAGGTTCGAGAACTCCCAGCGGCATCGATCGGCGAATCTGTGTGTAGATGCTGCGACGATAGCTGTCACGTGTGTCCTCTTGCTTGGCAACCAAGATTCCATTGCCATCGCGGATTGCCTTGCCGAGAATAATCTGTCCGACTTCGTCAGGATTCACAGGAATCGGTGGCCCGTTCAATTGGTTGACGAGGGATCCACTGGCCATGAGCATCGAATCGCGTACGGATTCGGTGTCCAAACGACGGACGGACATCCTTCCTAACCAAAGATTCTCGGGATCGATCTCATTGGATCGCACCGATCTGGAGGAGGATTGTTGGTAGGTTTTCGAGGTGAGGATCAGCCGCTGAAGCCGTTTGCGACTCCACCCTGATTCCACCCATTCCGTTGCGAGCCAGTCCAGAAGTTCCGGGTGGGTCGGACGTTCTCCCAGCATCCCTAGATCCCCGGGCATGGCGGCGATGCCTCGGCCAAAGTGATGCGCCCAAATTTGGTTCACAAGGGTGCGTGTTAGAAGCGGATGCGTCCCCTTGGTCAATAGTTTTGCGAACGCAAGACGACGTCCGGATGTCGTCAGGTTGGGATCATCCAGCGGTATGGCTTCGTGTTCATCGAGGATGCTTAGACTGCCTGGACGGATCGAATCCTTGGGCTGTTGAAAATCCCCCCGAGCGAAGACGAAAGTCGTCGGGGTCTGTTCCGGAACTTCTGAAAACGAAGCGAGGTAACGGTCTGCTGGACGTTTGTTGCTGATATTTGCTTTGTCCGTATCGTACTTTTTGTTGAATTCGTTGATCCGTGCGCCGTCATACAGAATGGCACTTCCGCGATCGACGTTCAAGCTTGGATAGTCGCGCATCAGCTTTTGTTGCTCGGGGGTGCGTTGCTCGGCCGGTGTGGATCGAGCCATGCGTGCCGGCTCACGCAGTTCTTCCATCAACTTCATGACTTCCTTGTCGAAGATGTCGTTGACGATAGTATCGAGCTCCGCAACTCTTCTGCCTTCGAGTTCGGCCAATTCCTTGTCAACATCGGCTGCCCGTTGCTTCTCTTCAGGGACCCACAGGTTCACCAGTTTCGCGTTGCGATCGCGCCATTGCTTCCAGTCGAGACCAGGTTCCAGGATCGCTCGGATGCGATAGTAATCCTTTTGAGAGATCGGGTCATATCGGTGGTCATGGCATTGGGCACAGCCCACCGTTAACCCGAGGAATGAGCCGGAAACAACCTTGATCGTCTCCGCGACGACGTCATTTCGAGCGACATTGGGGTCGACTCCTTCCTGTCCCGTCCCGTCCGGAACAGTACGCAAGAATCCAGTGGCTGCGAGGCGTTCGATTTGGTCGGGCTGCAAATGATCCCATGGCAATGGCACAAGCTCGTCACCCGCCATCTGCTCGATCACAAACTGATCGGCGGGGGTATCTCGATTGTGAGCTTGAATCACATAATCGCGATACGGATAGGCCCAGGGGCGTTCCGCATCCTGCTCGGTGTACCCATCGCTATCCGCGTATCCCGCCACATCCAGCCAATGCCTTCCCCAGCGCTCTCCGTAACGAGGATCGCTCAGCCATCGATCCACCAACCGTTCGTAGGCGTCCGGAGAAGGGTCCTCAACAAACGCAGTCACCTCTTCGGGAGATGGCGGCATCCCGAGCAGGTCCAAGCCCAAGCGTCGAATCAAGCTCCCCCGATCTGCTGGGGGCGAGAAGGTAAGACCGCGTTGTTGCAATCCATAGAGAATAAAAGCATCGATCGGATTGGCGATCGGCTCACGCTCAGCCTCGGAGCCAGAGAAGCGAGGTACTGACGGTCGTAGAACCGGCCGAAAGACCCAAAAGTTCCGCTCTTCCTCGGTCCATGTTTCCAAAGAGGGTTGCTCTGGTTCGGTTCGTTTGGTGGCCGCTCCCGATTCGATCCACCGCCTCAAAAGATCTTTCTCAGGCTGGCTCAAGTGTTTGTTCCCCGGAGGCATCTCGTCCGCTTCGACTCGCTGCCACAGGAGACTGTCCGCCGGGCTGCCAGGATGGAGTGCCGGCCCGCTATCTCCACCGCTCTGCATGAAACGGACGAGCCGCAAGTCGAGCCCCGATTCGCGATGATCGGACTCCCCATGGCAATGGAAGCAATGGGTTTTCAGGATCGACCGGATATCGGTTTCGTAGAAAAGCTGCTGGGACTCTGGCACCGATTGCGCCACACCGTTCGGGCTCCCTCCAAGTCCGAATGCCATACAAAGGGCAAACGAAAAACAAAATGTCCAAGCCACCAAGCTTTGCCTTTGCCAACCCATGCGGGGGCGATAACGTTGTCCAATGTCAGCGCCAAAGGGTCGCGTAATGGAATGAATGCAGTGCATGGGAAGAACTTGCATGCGTTGGGGAGGGAGGGGAAGGCAGGAGAAGAACCGCAAGTCGTCGATTCCTCTAAGAGTCATTGTACCATACCCTTTACGGTCGAATAAATCGAACCCGAAGGATGGAACCAAAAACGACCATGGGTCTCTAACCACGGTCTTGGAGAACCACCATCTTGGTTTTCAAATGCCACGAAGGTATAGGAGTTGCCTCGGTTGACACACGTTGTAATGGTCCCTGGTGCGGTAGCTGGGTGTTTGGATGAGGCAGGACTAAAACACCGTTGTCTCTGGCTTGCGAACTTCACCGACGTCTCTCTCCGTGGTGAGCCGACCCGCGAGTGGCTAGTCGTTTCGGGGGACGAAATCTCCGCGATCAGCCTTTTTCAAGATTTCCCAGCATCCTCCAGCCCCAATAAAATGGACGCTGCGAAGAACGCTTCTGCCGACGTGGGGCAACCGGTCCCCGAAGCCAAACTCCTTCGGTCGGTTCCTTGGAACGACGTTCAGTCGATCCGAACGCAGGCCGGAGTCGGAGGTGGAACGTTGCAACTCAAAGTCGATGGGGATTGGGTCGATATCCTTCGCTTCTCGAACGCCTATGCGACTCGTTTTCACAAGATCTCCCGCCTGATGCAAATGATGCGCGAGCATCCAAAGACATGGGCCGAAGACTGGGATCGATTGAGCCATGCCAATCATCACGAACAGGACGACGGCGGGTTCGATCCGCCGGATTGCCCCACCTGCCATTTGAGATTGTCCTCCAAATTCGAAAGCTGCCCCCGTTGCATGCAGAAGGGGCAAATTCTCCATCGCGTTAGCGAACTCCTGCGACCCTATCGGCGCGGAGCGGCTATCCTCTGTTTGCTAACCATCCTCGGCGTTATCGCCGAACTGATTCCTCCGAAGCTCCAGCAGTACATGATCGATCATGTGCTCGTCGGTCGCGTCGATCCTACATCTTTGGTCGATGGTTCGTCCTCCGCACAGCCTTTACCGGATTTCAAGACGGCTCTGCTAATGATCGTCCTCGCCCTGGCCGGCTCACGAGTCCTGCTTTCGATTGTGGGGGTCTTCAAAGGCCAGTTGGCGACCATCATCGGCACGGGGCTGACGAGTACTCTCCGGTCCGAAATGGTCCGGAAACTGCAAAGCCTCGCAATCGTCTACTACGATCGCCATCAAGTCGGCTCGATGTTGGGACGAGTCGCCCACGATAGCGAAGCCATGCATGGCTTGATGCATCAGATCACCGGTGGATTCTTGTTGCAAATTGCACAACTCATCGGCGTGGGTGCCATGCTCCTATGGATCAATCCCAAGCTCGCTATGTTTACACTGATCCCTGTGCCGCTCGTGATCCTCGGCACATCGATCTTTTGGCGCAAAGTCTATCCTCGGTACTACCGATTGTGGGACGCTTCTTCCAAGCAGATCACGGTGCTTAGTGGGATGCTATCGGGCATTCGCGTCGTGAAGGCGTTCGCTCAAGAAGAACGGGAGTACCAACGCTTTGCAAAGACAAGCGATGAGCTACGCAATTGGCGATTGTGGGTGGAAAATGCGAACGCGTGGTATTCCGCCACCATGTCGATCGTCTTTAGCCTCGGAGGATTGATCGTCTGGTACGTCGGCGGCAGGGATGTGATCGGCAGTTCCATGTCCCTCGGCGAGTTGATCGCTTTCCTGGCGTATTTAGGAATGTTCTATGCCCCTCTGAGCGCTCTCTCGAACTTTACGTCCTGGCTCACGAGTTTCTTAACCGGAAGCAAGCGAGTGCTAGAGTTATTGGATACTCCCCTCACAGTGACCGAGACCAGCAATCCCATCCCTTGGAATGACGTACGAGGTGAAATCCGTTTCGACGATGTGTCGTTTGGTTACGATCGCAATCAACCAGTTCTCAAAAATGTCAGTTTCCATGTCCAACCGGGAGAGATGATTGGCATCGTCGGGCGGAGTGGATCGGGCAAGTCGACCATGGTGAATCTGCTCGGCCGATTCTACGATATCCAAGAGGGACGTATCACCGTCGATGGCATCGACCTCCGCGATCTCGCTAGCCACGACCTCCGAGAACGGCTTGGCATTGTCTTCCAGGAATCGTTCATGTTTCGCGGCACGATCTGGCGCAATCTCAGCTATGGTCGCCCTCAAGCAACCCCCGAACAGGGACTGGTCGCGGCCAAGGCCGCCGGCGCGCACGATTTTATCTGCAGACAACAGTTGGGTTATGAGACCCTGTTAGGGGAGCATGGAGCAGGCCTTTCAGGTGGAGAAAAGCAACGCTTATCCATCGCTCGAACCCTTCTTTATGATCCAAAGATTCTCGTCCTCGACGAAGCGACCAGCAATATCGACGCCGAAGCCGAGAAGAGTATCCAGGATGCCTTAAAAGTACTCATTCGAGGGCGGACCACCATTGCAATCGCTCACCGGTTGTCGACACTTCGTAACGCTGACCGGATCTTTGTCTTTGATCAAGGCCGAATGATCGAACAAGGGACTCACTCCGAGTTGCTCGCAATGGACGGCACCTATGCACGCTTGGTCCGCATTCAGACTTCGGTGACGAAGAATCCGGACATCGATCGATTGCTCCATGCTGGGCAGGGAACCAAAGAAGTGATGAATGCCTCCTCCAGGAATGGACAGGGCAATACGATGTATCCCACGAACGCTGCTACCGCCGTCATGGATGCATCGAATGGGGATGGCAATGGCAACTCGGAAGGCAACGCGGAAACCGCCGATTCGGTATCGGACGAAGAGGAGACGGCCGATCCACCCCAACTCAAATGGCTTTCTCCTTTCGAAACGGAGTTTCGTCCCGGTCAGCACGATCGAATCGAGTTGTGGGTCGATGGGGAACGCATCGCATCGAACGTTTTTCTGGTTCGCACCTTCCCCGCCTCTCGGCCTGACGAATTCTTCAGCGTACGAAGTTGGAACGAACTCGGCGAAGAAGTCGAATGCGGCATGATCCGATCGCTAGAGGGTTGGTCCGATCACAACCAACAGCGAATCGCTGAACTTCTTGCCCGAAGGTATCTGATTCGCAAAATCCGGCGCGTCCTCAGCAGTCAACTGGAATCCGGTTATTTGACCCTCGATGTCGAAACCGACGCAAGGACCGAGCAGTTCGTGATTCGCTGGACTCAAAGCCAAGCATTGGACTATGGCGACAACGGCAAATTGTTGATCGATACGAAAGAGAATCGTTACGTCGTCGAGGACATCGATCAACTCCCAGCCGAAGACCGTGAACGCTTTCTACAATACATCTATTGGTAGAGCATCCATGGTTGGAAGAGTGGCTATATGGTTTTGTCGCAGGCGCCTGGTGCCGTTCTACGCACCGCGCAAATTGAGTTGCAGGTAGGGAGGCAATCGCTTGGCTCGGCCGCTGGAATCAATGCAGCCTATCTCGCTCTTTCCGGTGACGATCAAGTCACCTTCGGATTGCGTGTCCGCAGTGGCACGCACCAATCGATAGTGATGTTCGATCCTCGCGCCATGACAATAACCCAGCCGCGTCTTGAGAACCAACACGTCATCAAAGAGTGCTGGCGCATGGAACTCGACGTGCATCGAACGGATCACCAGCATGATTCCAGACTGCTCGACCTCTCGATAGGAAATGCCGGACGCGCGCAACATCTCAACACGTCCCCGCTCAAAGAAATTGAGATACTGCGAATTGTGCACACGGCCTTGTCCATCGACTTCATGATAATGGACTCGGATCGTAATTTCGTGTTCGGATACCATCGATGAATGGATGCTTGGGGAATGGGTGATTGGGGAATCGCTGGAAGGTGTGAAAAGTTTATGCTTGCTGGATCTTGGCTGTATCGTCCTCAGGCCGAGCACATGAGCATGGGACCGACGGAGATGATAGCATGTCGGTTCAGGTAATAAGATCCTATGACTCGACGCATAGTGCCTGTCTTATCTATATTTGTCGATCCGCTCAATCCGCAGAATCCTAAGTGATGTTGACAGACGTTTGCACCGTTTGCTAAGACCAGTCCCGAGATTTCCAATCGTAGGGATTGCGGAATCCTGGCAAAATTGAACGGTTCTTCTGAAGGCAACGATCACGGATGATCGATACCACCGGAAACCGATAATTATGTGTTGTCCACCGGCAAGCTATCAAAGGATTGTTAGCCATGCGCAGTCGTCTACCGAATTGGGTTCGCTTGGGATTGGTTCTCGCTGTCGTAACCGGCACGCAAGTAGGATGTAGCAGTGGCTGGAAAATGCCAGGGTCCGATATGTTTTCCTGGAAACGGAAACCCAACGAGAACACCCTAACTGGGTCGGGACCATCGATCCAGATGCCTTCTAGTTCCAAGTCGACCGCCTCAACCAGCCCGACGAGTCCTGCCAGCCGCAATACTCCGAACCCGATTGCAAGCACCGTCGCGAATCCCAACAAACAGACTGGACCGTACGGCTCATCCAGTGCTGCAACTCCTAGTCAGGGTTCCGGCTTAGGTGCCAACCTCGCAGGCTATCAAACCCCGTTGACTGTTCCGAACGCTTCGACACCCCCTGGGGCAGGTGGAGCGTCTTCGCTAAACGGTTATAGCAGTACATTTACACCTCCCACCCCCCGTCCAACCGCAGGTAGCATGCCGAATGCCAACCTTGCCGCCAACAATCCCTACGGCTCGACACCGAATCCCTACAGTGTTGCTCCAACTACCAATAGTTATGCGGCACCGGGCGCGTCGAGTGTGCCACCCGCGTACAGCCCTAGCGCTCCTTCGTCTTCCGCCGTGGCGGCTCTACCCACTTCCTATCCAGGTGCAGGTTTAGCACCTTCGGGAGCGCCGTCGGGAGTACCGGGCGGATTGCCCCCCGGCCCAATTCCACCTAGCTACGGAAGTCCCAGTGCCGGTTTACCACCTAGCTCCGGTGCAGCGAGTGGTTATACCCCTTCCGCTCCAGCCTACTCGCCAGCCGGGCTATCTTCGGTCCCGGCAGTTCCTGCTGGTTACGGAACACCCAACCTGCCGCCGTCGACCTCTCCTGTGTCGAGTTCCACACTGCCTGTCGCATACGGTGGACCTGCAACACCCACTCCACCTGCTGCATCACCGGCACGCGGACCAGCAACCTACGCACCGGGTAGCACAGGCGCGAGCAACAATCCGTACAATTTTTCAACCGCTGGGGGAGCCTCAGGTTCCGCCGGTAGTTACCGGTAATCCCGCATGATACATCGCTAGTCTCGTGGCGATCCGTTTCGACAAAAATATTCAACGCAAGCAGGCCATCGCTGGCCTGCTTGTTGTTTTTGATAGCTCGCGCTTTCGACAATCCTTTGCGCAAGAATGAAACGGCGTGGGATTAGCCCACCGTCGATCGCCGAAGGATGGACCACGCGCGACTTTCTATTCGTGCGATGCGTTCCACTCGACGTCGCGACCTTCGCCGCGCAGTTCATCCAATCGCATCGCGGTCAAATCGGGAGAATACCCGTAGCGCTCCTTCCATGAGGTTCGATGCGCTTTGCTGCGACCCCATCCTGCAATGCGATCGCGGTCGCGTAGGGTTGCCAAAATGGTCGCTTTAGGGCAATCGTCGAGGCAAACGCCATTCCTCATGACCAAGTCCCCTCGTCGAAACACCATGCTGGGGGACGCGAACATCGTTTCCGCGTTCCGATCCTCACGATACACCACAACATCTGCCAACGATCCCTCGGCCAATGTTCCTCGCTGAACCAAGCCCAAAGCGCGGGCTGGTCCCGAACGTGTAACGGCCGCAATTTCATCCAGCCGATATTCTCTCTTGAGACTTGGCAAGCTGCTGGTCCCCTTCACGTCGGGATGCAATCGCTCGAAAATCGACATCCGAAAATCGTAGTCCATCAGCAGCCGAATCAAATGAGGATAGCCTGTAAATGGCCCACCGTTCGGATGGTCGGTGGTCAAAAAGACCTTGAACGGATCAACGACTCTCAAGAACAATTCCAAGCCGATGGTCCATTGCAGGCCATGCACGTATTGGCTTTGGCGATAGCGAAACGGTAGAACCCCACAGCCTGCTTGACACTCCAAATCCTGAAAGATCGTTTTGCGAGGCGACGCCAGCTTGCGGTTCGCATATTGATGCATGGTGTCGGCTGAAAGGGTGACGGTCTGCCCAAAAAGGACTTGCCCGACGTCGATCGTCAATCGATCGGATCGATTAACGCGTTCGGCCAGCAGAGCCGCGCCCGAGCTAAAACCATGAGGACCTTCATTGCCATAACAATGGTATTGCGCGTGGGTCAAATGCAATCGACTGCCCTCGACGGCATCGATTGTTGCCAAGGTCGTAGCGATGTTTCCAGGGATGCCGAGATTGCTGCAATGGACATGAAGCGGATGTGCCAATCCTATTGAATCGGTAGCCCGCGCTAGGCATTGCAAGATATGTCGAGGCGAGATGCCAAAATGAGGATGCAAGTCGTCGAAATTCATGCTCCGTTGGTTGAACTTGAATGCGTCGATCCCTCCTGGATTGACGACCTTGACCCCACACGCTGCATGAGCCGCGATCATCCAGCCGATGTACTCCTCGATTTGTGATTGAGGCACAGCCCGTGCAAGCATATCCAACAGCATGCGATCATTTCCCAGTAGCACATAAGCTCCTGTATCCAACCAGGGTGTATCCTGCATTTCCGCATGGGATTGACGTGCGTTGGCGGCGAGCATCGCCGGTTCGAAACAGGCCGTATAACCCATTTGCAAATAACGCTGCCCTGTCTCCCACGTGTTGGGTACTGGGCAACTAAGAGGTTCCAGCCAAGGCTTGCGATCATGAAGTTCTTGGATCGCATCGCGCGCAGGGCGTTCTGGCAATAGCAATCGAGCAATGTTGACTTTGCCACCACCGATATGGGTGTGCAAATCGATTCCACCCGGCATCACGAGATGCCCTGGCAGCGAATACTCGGCATCCACAACCGTTCCCGGTGGGAGAACGGTTTCGATGCGGTCATCGACGAGATAGATGGCATCGCGATCAGTCTTAACGCCATACCCATCGACGAGCTTAATGTCTTTGAGGAGAGTAATCATGACGCGATCAACCTTGCGATCCACTGGTTTACCCGCAGGCGAGAACCACCACTCGGAACTTCGGGAAGCTCCGTGATAGAAACCGGATTACGACCACTCACAAGAAGCGATTGATCCCCCCGAAAATAGGCTTCGGTCGACTCAATTCCGGTCGATGCGCAGGGTAGCCAGACCATGGACGGATGGTCGAGCGTGGGCTTGCGTGGTGATAGGACAACCAATGGAACACCCGCCTGTACGATCGGATCGGGAAGAGATTCGCTCGTGTCATCCACCCAAACGATGCACGGTTTACTCGGCGTGCGCGCATCCTCCCCTTTTGCAGTTCCCGCCTTGCGCGCGACCCAACGTTTCGCAACGTATTCATGAGGCCGATACTCGGCACCCTGACGAAGAAATCGAATCCGTCCTGGAAATCCTGTCTGCCAGGTACAGGTCTGTTGAAAACCAGCCTCCAACGAACTCCAAATCAAGGCTCCAGCCCGAATGACTTCGTTGCGCTGTGCAATCCAATGGAGGAGGGACTCGATCCACAATTCCCGATTCGTGATGTTATTCGACGCGTACGTCAATTCCCGACCGGACCAGAGAACGGTCAAGTACTTGGCTTGGTGGAGCCATTCGCCGACCTGGCTATCCCATTCCATGTTCTGCGCTTGACGAGTCGCCTCCGCGAGAGCACCCGGAATCTTCTTCATGGAACAGGGAATGCCGACAACATCAAATCCCGCATCCTTCCAAGCCGCAATCGAAGGCGCGCTCCAATTTCCCATCAATAACATCGGCACCTTTCTACCGTTGCTGGTGGCTTGCGGCAGACGGGGAACTTCCTCCAGCAACCCATCGCTTCCGATCACAATCCAACAATCGGTCCGTTCGCGGGCTTCTGCCAAAGAGACAGAGTTCAATCCATTTTTTTGAATGGCGAGGACCGCGTCCATCCCCGCATCGCTCTCCCATAGATCGAGCATGCCTGAGAACCGACGAGCCAATTGGATAGCTGCGCGGGCGGTCTCCACGCAATGAACACGTCCCGTGACAAGAACATCCTTGGAATTGGCTAGGATCTTTTGAGCCGCATCGATCGCATCATCGCTATCGATGGTTGGCAAAGCTGCGTCACGCCGAGCACTGGTTACGATCTCCCATTCGCGATGTCGTCTTGAACAAAATGCTTCCCCGAAGTCTGGGCTTGCGTCTTCGCGATCCAGTTCACACAGGAGCGAACAAAACGTGCAGAGCCGAGCTGTTTCATGCGGATCGGTCATTCCAACAAATTCGGCTGGAGGTGTTTTAAAAGCAGTGCAATTTCGTCCGACCATCGTTTGCCAAGTGGCCGATCGTTCGCGGATCAACCAGGATGCGTTCGACAAGAATCGAGCGCGGAAGGAGTCTATCCCGTTAGCTTAACCGGAAAATAGACCGCAGGGGACATCGGTACAATTCTGGCATTCGAAACTAGACCATCAGCGCATCCAGCACGCGATCGGTCATGGCTTCGGTTCCGATCGAGGGTTGGCCACGGGGAACAAGATCGGCGGTTCGATGCCCTTGGGCCAGGACCGTTCGAACGGCCTGTTCGATTCGCTCCGCTTCCGCATTCAAATGAAGTGAATGACGACAAAGCATGGCGGCCGCCAAGATGGTGGCGAGAGGATTCGCAATCCCCTTCCCGGCAATATCCGGCGCGGATCCATGAATCGGCTCATACAAACCCGGTCCGCTACTTCCAATCGAGGCACTGGGCAACATTCCGAGGGAACCCGGCAGCATCGACGCTTCATCGGTCAGAATATCCCCGAACATGTTGCTGGTCACGACCACGTCAAAGGAGGTCGGACGGGAAAGCAGATGCATTGCCATGGAATCGACGAGGACGACTTCGTACTCGATGTCCGGATAGTCTTCCTTCATGATTTGAGCGGAAACACGGCGCCATAATCGCGAAGCCTCGAGCACGTTCGCCTTATCGACCATGGTCAGTTTCTTGCGACGATGACGGGCCGCATCGGCGGCCATCCGGACGATGCGCGCAACTTCGGAGGTCGTGTAGACGGCTGTGCTGAAGGCTCGCTGCTGGCCATCGGGCAAGGTTTCCACTCCGGATGGTCCGAAGTACAAACCTCCCGTCAGCTCACGAAAAAACAAAATATCTGTTCCTTCGATGATGTTGCGCTTGAGAGGAGACGAATCGAGCAGCTCGGCAAAAGTCACGATCGGACGGAGATTCGCAAAGAGTCCCAACTCCTTTCGAATCCGAAGTAATCCCGCTTCGGGCCGCGTTTTGGCATTCGGATCATCCCATTTGGGACCCCCTACTGCTCCAAGCAATATGGCGTCGCTCGCCTTGCAAGCGGCGATTGTCTTGTCGGTCAAAGGATCGCCATAAAGGTCGATGGATATCCCGCCAATGAGGTGTTCGGAAAACGAAAAAGGATGCGAATACTTCTCGCCGATGGCAACAAGAATTCGGTGGGCTGCGTGGGTGACTTCGGGTCCGATGCCATCGCCGGGCAACAGTACAATGTTGGCTTTCAATTCAATCTCCTCGGGGTGACAAGCACGTCTGCATCACGCATTGAATGTTGCAGGAGCTATTTACTATTGGTCGCTTTTGCGTGTTTTTCGCATCCTAGTTACTCCACCATTGAATTCCCTCCATGTTCAAACTCGTACTCAGTCCCAAAGGGCGGTACTCGTACTCGTACTCGTACTCGAACCGAACCGAACCGAACCGAACTCGAACCGAACCGAACCCTAAATCAAACTCGAACTTGAGTTGCATCGAGTACGAGTACCATTTCATTGAGTATGAGTACGAGTACGAATCAAGGCCTATCGATGTGGGTAATACCGAGCGCTAACAGATGGATGAAATGGACTACTTGCGAGCTCGCGCGTGCTTGAGTGGTAACCAAGCCCCGTTCTTGGCGCTGCTTGCCACACTCTGCTCGATAAAGTACATCCCTTCGACCCCATCATGAACGTTGGGATAAACGGTGTTGACCCGTTCAATCTTCTCGTTCTGATTCACTGCCACGATCGCGTCATAAGTGGCGGCATAGATGTTTGCAAAGGCTTCGAAAAATGCTTCTGGGTGTCCGCTTGGAAGGCGGCACGCGGCCCTACCGCTGGCGTTCATGAAAGGAGCATTCGGATCGCGTGTGTAGAGGCGGTGAGGTTGGCCATTTTGT
>Ga0194055_10000727_pt1 | contig 26668 bp, 21 predicted proteins | sample SepL449m_MetaG_FD_155482 | JGI IMG/M metagenome (GOLD analysis project Ga0194055, IMG submission 155482) | Anoxic zone freshwater microbial communities from boreal shield lake in IISD Experimental Lakes Area, Ontario, Canada - Sep2016-L442-9m | ecosystem: Environmental > Aquatic > Freshwater >... | reverse complement strand
CGCCTCCGCCCCACGCGATGTTCCAGAGAGCGCCGCGACCGAGGCATTCGGGCCGTTGATAGTCAACGACTTGTTGAGCGTCAAGTTCTCGTTGTAAGTACCCGCAGCGACCTGAATCGTGTCGCCGGCGTCTGCGGCATCGACGGCAGCTTGGATCGTCGAGTAGTCGCCTCCACTCGGGGCTACGTCGATCGACGAAGACGCCGAGTTAACGGTCTGCGTGATCGAGCTGGAAGTGCTCGCAGCGAAGTGTGCGCTGGCGGCGTACTCAGCCGTGATCGTCCGACCTCCGACGATCAGGAACTTCTTGGTCACCGTGCAGGTGCCGCTCGAGAGCGTGCAGGTACCGATCGTGGTGCTGCCGTCCTTGACGGTGACCGTGCCGGTCGCGCTGCTCGGGGTAAGGCGCACTGTGAAGGTCGCGCTCTGGCCGCGGTTGATCGCACCGCTGCTCTCGACCGAAGTGGAGGTCGCAAGGGCCGCGACTTGGGTGGACGCTGCCGAGTTAGCGCTCGCCGAGCCAGCCGCGTTGGTCCCTGTCACGACAGAGCGGACATACTTCCCGAAGTCGGAACTGGTCAGCTCGTAGGTCGCGGATATGGCGCCGCTAATGTCCGAGTACGTGCCTGACGCCGTGTCGGAGCGCTGCCACTTGTAGGAGTAGGTCGGAGTCGGCGAGCCGGACCAAGTGCCATCCGTGGAGGTGAGTGTCTGTCCGACGCGGACCGTCCCGGAGAGCGACGGAACCGCGGAGTTGCTGGGGCTCGTGCCCGACACGACTGACGAAGGCCAGAAACCGAGGCTCCCGTCGAAACCGGCATCGGCGGAGCCGTCACTGTAGGAAACGGTCCACGGTGTGGCGGTTACTGCCGTGGCGCCCAGCTTCAAGCTGGCCCCGGTCGCGCCCGGGCCATAGGCCGCGCCCCACCAGTTACGACCGAGGGCGATGGCCCCAACCTGGCTTGATTTGATGACGGTCGGGTCGGTCGAAGCCGCAGTCCTGAAGATGCTGACGTTCGAGGCAGTCTTCGCGTAGGTGATCTTGGAGCTGGTCGGCTTGCTGGCGACGGTGTAGGTCCCGTCGAACGGAGCGCCGACGCCGGACACCGTCACCGAATCACCGGCGACGAGCGCATTACTGCTGGTGGTCTGCAGAGTTACCACGTTACTCGTCAGGCTCGCGTAAGCGACCTGTACTGCCGCCCAAGCGAAGCCGGTGTTTCCGGACCCAGCGACCGAGTTGTCCTTGATCGATGAGATGGCGGAAGCGTCCGTTCCTGTGACGCCGATCGACGGGCACCAGCCGGGCGAGTCGCCTCCGGTGTTCGTGATCTTGTTGTTCTCGACCACAAAACCGGACGAAGTCGAGTTGGCCCAGATCCTGATCGCGCCGGTGCACCAATCGAGGCCGCCATCGTCGCCGTATGAAAGGCTGGCCCAGTCGGAAACCAACTGCGACTTGTCGATCGTGTTGCCGATGATCCTCGTGCCGACGTTCTGGTTGGCGGCCTGGATGGCGTGGTAGACAGTGTTCTCGATCCGGTTGGACTTGATCACGACGCCGGTCTGGGTGGTGCCCGAACCTTCCGTCTGGATGCCACGTTCGTAGTTACGGATCAGGTTGCCGGAAATCTCAGCGTTGCTGACACTCCAAGCGTTGATCGCGGTCCAGCCGTAGGTAGGGGCATCGTCGGGCCAATTACCTGAGCCGTCATGCAGGTTGCCTGTAACATTCCACCCGCTCGGCGAACCGTTCTGGATATAGATGTCGGAATTCGAGGCACTGACATTGGGCTTGCTCAGCTTGTAGAACCAGTTGTTCTTGATCTCGCCTGACGTGGTTGACCCCGAAACCTGGACTCCCACAGCGCTACCCGAGGTCGGACCGACGAACTTCAAACCGGCGATACTCACCACGGCCGTCGTCCCAACCGTCACACGCGGGTTTGTATTGCCCGTCGCCCCAATAACCGCCTCCGCCCCACGCGATGTTCCAGAGAGCGCCGCGACCGAGGCATTCGGGCCGTTGATAGTCAACGACTTGTTGAGCGTCAAGTTCTCGTTGTAAGTACCCGCAGCGACCTGAATCGTGTCGCCGCTTGATGCCTTCGTGACCGCGGCGGTAATCGTCAGACACGGCGTCGAGGAGTCGGTGCAGTTGTTCGCGTTGTCACCAGTGGTGGCAACAAAGTACGTGGCCCCTGGAGACGCGAAAGCGACGCCGACGGCGCCGATCGCAACTGCCGCTATAGCGGCCCCTATCAAGGTGGTCATTCGCTTGCGACCACGGTGGCGATCGCCGGCCTGTTTGGCCGATCCGCCTGCGTCGCTGCGATTAATGACTGCCTTGATTCCTTGCATGTGTGTGACTTTCCCCTTAATTGACTGCACTTTGCAACTAAAACCGCGCGGGATTTTCCGCGAGTCACGCGGAGAGTACTCATAAGATCACCTAGTTACAACTAAAACAAATTAATTTGTTTTTATGAGCACAATTCCGACAGGCTAGTTGACGGCCAGGGGCGCCGAGGATGTGCAGTCGGAAGGTGGGGTTTCGAATCCCCCCCCCTTCGGCTTGGAAATTCAAGTGGCAGCCACGTTGCCGGCCAGAGTCCAAGTCGCCCTCAGTTAACCTTCGCGCTATGAGCGAAATCGTTGTAGTTGCCACCTTCACAATCAAAGAGGGCCTCATGGATGAAGCAATTGCAGGCTTCGAGACCGTGATCGCCGCCACCCATGACGAGCCAGGCTGCGTTACATACGCGCTGCACCGTGACAACGCAAACCCTGCGCGCCTAGTGATGGTCGAGCGTTGGGAGTCACAGGACGCGCTCAACGCGCACATTCAGGCTCCGCACATGGCAAAGCTCGGCGAGTTCGCAGCCGAGATGCTGGCTGAGCCACCAATGATCGCTTTTTGCAGCCCGCTCGGCATGGGCCAGCCGGCTAAAGCTTCGCTTCAGGGCTAAAGCCAACGCGCTGCTCGCACCGACGGGCAGCGCGACTCAGGCCGTCGTGTCGGATTGGCCGCTAGCTAATGCTCAGGCAGCTGGGCCGAACTGCGCGTAAAGCTCGGGCAGCACGTCGGCGAGGTTGCTGAACTCCTCGACGCAGTGGGCAGACAACGACTCGCCAATGCCCTTGGGCAGTGCCTTCTTGCGCATCGCAGGGCGGTTTACCAACTTGCCGACAAAGTCACCAAGAGCACCAGGAAGGTCGGGCCGCATGATTGCCCCACCCCAGAAGTGGCTGCGCAGCAGCGTGCCGCCGTTGCCGTCGTTTAGCCACACGTGAGACATCACTGTGTGGCGAACGTGCAGCTTCATGTCGCCAGCTTTGCCACAGACGATCGTCGCGACGTTCGGGTCGTCGAGTGCGTTGCTTGAAAACCCAACCTCAACTGGTGGCACAAACTCGATCCGCGCCTTGATCAGCTCTTCGCCGAGCGTCTCGACCGGGTAGTGAGTGGTGCCCCAATGCGCCTTGTCTCCAGCCACAGCTGGCTCAACCACTGAGTTGCTGATGTGCGCCTGCGGATGCCACACCTGGTAGCGAATGGCTTCACGCGGGTGCCAATCAAACCACCAGTCGACCATCTCACCGGTGACCTTCGGCATCGGAGTTAGTGCCTGGACCTTCACAGTCTCGTCGGGCATGATGCACCAGCCGCTCTCGCGCTTGAGCGGAGTCGGATCAAGCTGCCTGTTGATCTGGCTGAGCTGCAAAGCATCGGCAGGGTCCATAGGGCCGTTCGACACTGCGGCCAGTGCCTCGGCATTGGGCTCACTGAGTGGACGCTTCAAGTACTCCTCAAAAACAGCGTTCATCGAAGAGCTCATGGGCGGCCCCACCAAGTGTGGAACAGGTTGTCGGGGTCGTACTTCGCCTTGATCTGGTCGTAGCGAGCGTAGTTCTCGTCGGTCATGAATGGCGCTGGGCGCTGAGCGAGATTCTCGTCGGCCAGCTGAGTGCCGGTCGAGAGGTGCTCCATGGCGCGCATCTGGTCGCCCGCCCACTTGTTGTGGGTCGCATCGAGCGCTGGGTCGGCCCACACTCCATAGGCCGACAGGAAGATGTCGTCTTCACTGCTGAATGCCATGTCTGGCCGCTTTGGCGAATCGGGGTGGTTGGGCTGCCAGTTCATCCACTGCAGGTGCGAGAAGTTCTGAGTATCGGACGGGTCCTCAGGCAGAGTGCGCACAATCTCACTCACGCCGGGAATCAACTCGGCGGCAGAGGCGTGAGTCCACATGTTGTCTGGCCGCCAGCGGTGGTTATCGGGGTACTGGAAGTGCACTGCTCCGAAGAAGGCGTCCATGTCAACCGGCACGTAAGGGATCGCAATGATCGCCTTGTCGAGCACCGGCGAAGTCTCAAGAATCTTTGCGACCTCGCGTGCCTCCTCCTCGGAGTCGGCAAAGGTCGCACCTGCGACTGGGATCTCTTTACCGCCGTCGTAGCTGAAGTGAGGCAGCAGAATCATTTCCATCTGAACCGGCACCTTTGGGCCGACCTCATGAGCCCAGGTGAACAGCTCTTCGAGCACATCAGTTGGGTAGATGTAGGCGCAGTTGACAATCGCCTTTGGGCGGTCATAGACCTTGAGGTGAAAGCGGGTTACAACACCAAAAAATCCAGGGCCTGAGCCGCGAGCTGCCCAGAACAGATCCGAGTTGTTGTTCTCGTCGGCCCTAACCAGCTGGCCGTCAGCTGTAACTACATCGATCGCAGTGACGCTCATGCAGGCCGGGCCATATACGCGGCTGTTCCAACCGAAGCCGCCCTGCAGCAGGAAGCCGCCAACGCCCACGCCAACGCAATGCCCGACCGGAAAGAACAGGTCTTCTGCCATAAGCGCCTTCAAGAACTCGGTGCCTTGGGCCCCGGGCTCGACGATTGCAGTTTTAGCCTCGCGGTTGATCTCGATGATCGAATCCATCGCTGACAGGTCGATCAACGTTGCGCCCTCGCGAATGTGGTTGCCCGACCAGCTGTGCCCACCAGAGCGAATCGACACTTGGCGGCCAGCTGCCTTTGCTTCTGTGACAGCTGTAATTACGTCGTCTTCAGTCTTTGCCAAAACAATCACGCTCGGATTGTTGTCGGGAATCAGTCGATTCCAAACGGCGCTTCTGCGGGCCTCGTCGTAGCCGGCATCACTAGGGGTCAGAATCGACATGGCGTGGTGTCTCCTTGGGTTTCCTGAAGCTGGGGCGCGACTGCAAAGGACGATACTACGTCAGTAGTTGGAGGTCGGGGGTTCGAATCCCCCCTCCGGCTTCTAGTGGGCGGCGTTTGGATTGCCGTCGCGGGCAGCGCGTAGCGCCGGGGATGCTCGACCTACGGCCAGAAGGGCGATCGCTGCGATGACCCCGAGCGCCAGCATGAACGACCCGAACTCGAGCAGGAAGCCCCCGAATACCGACCCAATAAGTTGCCCAGTGCCGGCGATTATCAATGACCATGACATGAGCTCTATATGCCTAATTCCAGCTTCCGGATCAGGCGGAGCGACCTCCGAGAAAGCGGCACTGAATACGACCGGCGCAGCCGTCATCAATCCGATCAACAAGGCCGCAAGCGAGAAGATCAGCGCATCTGAGTGCAACATCGGTATCGGCAGGGGGATCAGCACAATGACAGTGAGAATCACTCTCATCGTCGGCCAGACTCCGAAACGGTTGGCGACCAACCCGAACAGATACGCCAGCGGAAATGAAAGGAGTGCACCGGCAATAAACGTGACCGCAATGTGGTGGCTGGCGAAACCTTCCCGCGTTAGCAAAAGTGGGAGCAGGACCAACATCGCCCCCATCGCCAAGGTCCGAACCAGGTTCACCATGACGACGGAACGGATCGGCCTTGCCCGAAACAGCAGCGCTAAGTGGTTGCCAGCCTTAGACAGGTGTTGCGGAGCGGACAGCCGTGACATCGGCACCAGCAACAGGAGCGTTAACCCAGACACTGCAAAGAAGACCGTGTCAAAGCCGTGCTTGATAGCGAGCGGACCGACCAGTGGGCCGAGAAGGTTGCCGATACTGCTTATTCCGACTACTACCGAAAGGGCACGTGGCGCTCCCGGACCATCATTGACGCTCAATACCCACGTAAAGGATGTGATCCACAGCAGTGAGTTGCCAAACCCCGCTATCGCCCGCCCGACGCTCAGCATCGGAAAGGAGTCCGACAACCCGGTGATCAGCATCCCTAAGGCTGCGAGCCCAACAGTGATCATTGCCAACGGCTTAAGGGTCACGATGTTGACCAGCAGCGGCGCGAGTACGCCGCCAAGGATTACTCCGACCATGTAGAAGCCGACCATCAGCCCGCTCCCAAACGGGGAGAGGCCAAATAGCTGCGAGAAGTAAGCCAGCAGCGGCGGGAAGAGAGTTAGAGCCACTCCCTGAACCGTCATCATCGCTATCGCAACAGTTTGAACCCGCCGCAGCAGCACCTGCTTGTCGTGATCAGCCACTGACGCCATCACGCCCGCTCACCTCGACTCACACTCTTGCCCCGTGCATCGCGCACATCGCTAAGCGGGTTTCTCACAATCAACCGGATAATTTTGGCCTGCTTACTCAAGAAAGCGAGTCCTAACTTCGTTATTGGAGCGTTGGCTGGACCCGCTTCATCACCCGCGGCAACGGCAGGCTAGCAATCTGTATCTTTCACGGCATGAAGCTTTACGTCTGCTGGGGAACATTTTCGTCACCAAAATTCTTTGAACAGGTACATGGGCATGTTTGCGAGCACGCCCACACCTCACTGCTTGATGCTGGCTATAAGCCAGAGGTGATCAAGTCGTATGGATTCGGCCCTCTACCCAACTGGATCAACCGCAGTCGTGGCCGCCGCGAAGTGCGTGAACTTTCGCCTAAGGGCACCAGCTGGGTGCCGCTTCTTCTTACCGATGACGGTGAAGTAATCCAGGGTTCACAGCGGATAGTTGAGTGGGCTCAAGCCCACCCCGCCTAGCTCCTCCTTCCAAACAGCATCAGCTAGTGAACGGCTAGCCACAGCAGCGTGGGTTGGTCATTTGCCTACCCTCGCCGACCTGCCGTCAGGAGCTAACCATCGCTGACGAGCTCTCCATCGCGCGCGGCGCGAGCGGCGGTAGAGGTGCGCGCAACGACCAGCAGCGCAGTAACGGCGATGATGCCGAACGCCAGCGTGAAGGAGCCAACGTTCAGCAAGAAGCCCGCTAGCACCGCGCCGACCAGCTGCCCGCTTCCGGAGACTAATTGCGACCATGACATGAGCTCTATCTGTCGGATTCCGGCGGCCGGGTTAGGCGGTGCGGCCTGAGAAAAGGCGGAATTGGCTACCGTCGGGGAGCCGGATGTCATTGCGATAACAGCGGCCGTAAGCACGAAGATCAGCGCATCCGAACCCAACACCGGAAGCACTAAGGGAATAAGCACAACCACTACGACAAGCACCCTCAGCGTTGGCCAAGTTCCAAACCGGCCTGCGAGCGATCCGAACAGATGCGACAGCGGCAGTGTCAGCACAGCACCGACAACATATGTGGCCGCAACGCCGCGGCTCGCAAACCCTTGCCGTGTAAGCAGGAGTGGCAGCAGAACCACCATCGACCCCTGCGCCAATTTGAGAACCAGATTCGCCATAACCGCAGAGCGAATAGCTCTTGTACGAAATAGCAACGGAAGGTGATTGCCAGGGTTGGAGAGGCGGTACGGGGCAGGCATGCGGGACATCGGCACCAGCAGCAAGAGCGTCAGCCCAAACAGTGAGAAGAAGACTGGGTCAAACCCGTACCGAATACCAAGCGGACCAACCAGGGGCCCCAAGAGGTTGCCGATGCTGCTCAGCCCGACTACCGCAGCAAGGGCCTTCGGCGCGCCCGGACCGTCATTGACACGCAGAACCCAAGTAAAGGAAGTGATCCACAACAGCGCGTTGGCATAGCCGCCAATAACTCGCCCAACGCAGAGCATCACAGCGGAGTCCGACAGACCGGTGATCAGCATCCCAACCGCCGAAAGCGTGACAGCAATCATTGCCAGCGGCTTGAGCGTGACGATGTTCACCAGCAGTGGCGCTAGCGCCGCGCCGATAACCACGCCGACCATCCAGAATCCGACGATGATTCCGCTTCCCGTTGAGGAGAGGTGGAATAAGTCCGAGAAGTACGCCAGCAGTGGCGGGAAGAGCGTGAGGCCCACTCCCTGAACCGTCATCATCGCGATCCCTACGGCTTTGACCCGCCGCAGCAGCACTTGCTTGCTGGTTTCAGTCTCAGTCACCATCATTTGCTCTCTTCCGGGCTAGCGCTGACGACAGAATCACAACGGGGACCTTACACGGAACTAGAGCACGTTCTAGGCAACACTCGCAATCGCGTTGGACCTGACTACGCGCTGCGGACAAAACACTGGCGAATGCGGCCAAGCTTCAGCGGCAACGAGAGGCTTCCCGCCCAACAGATACGCTGCGCGAATGGCGAACACATTGAAGATTTCGATCGGCAGCGACCGGCGCGACATCCCAATCATTGACGCTGCTGTTCAGTCGTTTGCAGCCGCACGGGACCTCCCCGCCGATGGTGCTCAACAGCTCTGCGATGCAGTCCACAGGATGACTGCCTGGATTAACGACAACGCTTACCCGGGTGACCAAACCGGCGAGATCGAAATCCGGCTTGAGATCACTGAGGGTGCAGTCTTCTGCTCGCTTACCGACACTGGAATGCCGCTTGCTGCCTTCGGCGATGGCGAAGGGGAAATTCCCGAAGAGCTCCGTGAACTTGAAATGGAAACCGAAGACCTTCGACTCGTAAACCTTGCCGGCGAAGGTATGCGGATGAGTGCAATCGTCCGCTTTGAAGGCCTCACACCTGAGAAGCTGACGACGCTTGACGAGTGGCTACTCAGCGACGCGCCGGAGCAGGGCGAGTTGGAAGGGATTGAGTTCCGCAACGCCCGCCCTGACGATGCTGAGGCAATCGCCAAGCTGCTTTACGCGACCTACGGACTCCTCTACCCCCACCCAGATTTCTACCGGCCCCGGTGGCTTGCCGCCCAGATTGAGTCCGAAGCGATCTACTCGACCGTCGTTACTCACAACGGCGAGTTGATTGCCCATCAGGCGATGCTGACCGAACAGGAAGGTGGTGCGGTTGAGAGCGGCGTCGGCTTCGTTCACCCTGCCTACCGTGGCTTTGGGCTCGCCAGCGATTTCTTCGAGTTCGCGATTGAGCGAATGCGGGCTATCGGAGTACCGGCAATTCTTAGTCGCGCTGTAACCAACCATCCCTACAGTCAGCGCCTTGAGGCCGCCTATGGCTTCAAGACAACCGGATTGCTGCTCGGGTCGCTGCCGGTTTCAGTTCCGCTGTTTCACTCAAATCTTCGTGGCGCGCTGCTTTCGGCATACCTGCCATTCGATACCGGTGATCGAGCTGTATCGATTGCTGGGCGGTACGAATCGCAACTTGCTGAGGCTTATGAGCGACTCGGCCTTAAACTCGCTGGCTCTGACACGGACGCTGGGCTTGCAGATCTAGAAGGTCACGATTCGGTCATCACGGAACGCGGTGGCATGACGGGAATGATCGGCAGCCTCCTAATCACGATTGGCCGCTGGGACGAGCAAGCCCGCGCGAGTCTGATTGCGGCACTGCGGGATGCAGTGCACCACAAGGATGAGATCGCCTGGTGCGACCTTGACCTGCATTCGCTTGATGCGGACCAACAGACCGAGATCATCGAACTGCTGCGCAACTACGATTTCTTCTATGCGGGCTTGATGTGCTTCGGTCGCGTCGGCCACGACCACCTGCGCCTTCAATCAATGCTTAGCGACGACATCGAGACCGAAAAGATTGTTCTCGATTCTGATTACGCGCTTTCGCTCCGCGACTTTGTGCTCAGCGACCGCGACTAGCCAAGTAACAATTCCGGAAGGTCAGTTGAATGCGTAACGGAACCGAGTTCCGTTGCAGTACTTGCGGAGCTTGCCGCCCATTGAAGAGCCGTGTGAGCGGTTTTCACGGCTTCCTACATAGGCGACATCAGCCCGCCAGCCGGTCGGTCCAGATCCGCTCTCAAGGTGGTAGCCGCGTCCTCTACCGACTGCGGGCGGGTATTCATCGCGGTCATAGCCCCTGCGAGTGCGGATACCGCGCAGCAACCTGTTGCGACGCTGCGTTGCCCCATTTCGATTGAGAACGAGCACAGCCGGCCAGCCTCTATGAATTGCGGCTAAAGCATGGGCCCGAATGTTCGGATACTTGGACCGGCTGAAGTAGAGCGTCACCACCGACCGCGGCGTCGTGCAGTACCGCGCCGCAGTCGCAGCCGTAGCTGCGCCCGAGTAGCCATCTCCAGAAGGGATCAGAAACGCCGACGCCATGCCCGCAGTAACCGCCACGGCAAGCAACATCTTTGCGAAGAAACTCACGATAAAGACCAGAATAGTCGTTAGCGGCTTCCAGTCGGGATTAATTAGGCCGCCGACCGGCTGCGTAGGTTTGCCAACTGACTCAACCCCTTGAACCGGAGGATCGAATGCGTAAAACCCTTGTTGTATTCATTGCCGCGACCGCAGCCACTGCACTGATTGCCTGCGGGAGCACTAAGACAGTCACAGTCACGAGCACACTGACTACGGCCACCCAACTCAGCACCACTTCAACCAGCGAGCCGACGGCTAGCTCAACCACGACGACCACTACGGCTGACAGCAAGGTCAGCAAGAGCTGTGATGTAACCGGCGTCAGCCAGGTCAAGAACGGGTCGGTGACCGTTCAGCTGACTGCGAGCGGCTACCCGGCAAGCTCAAGCAACCTCGTTGGCTGTTCGACCGCCACCGACCTCGTCAACATAATCGCCAAACAGAAGGCTGAAATGCCAGTCAAGACAAACAACTTCAACTGCACACCAACGGTTAACGGCAACGCTGCCGACTTCACCTGCGCTGTAATAGCTACCGATAAGGGCAAGATCAACTACCAGTTCGTTCTCAACTACAACTGAGTCGCATGGCACCGGCGTCCGGCAGAAGCCGGGCGCCTGATTGCCGCCTTCCCCTAATACCTATAGGGTCGCGCGATGGCCCTACACGAGTCTCACGACACCGACGAAAACCTTTCAAGCCGGCCAGTATTCGCGCTTGACGACAAAGTTCAGGTTCCCAAGTACAGCCTCCCCGACGGCGAGATGCCACAGGACGCCGCGTACCAGCTTGTTCACGACGAGGTAATGCTCGACGGTAATGCCCGTCTGAACACCGCAACCTTCGTAACCACTTGGATGGAGCAGGAAGCCCGCCAGCTGATCAACGAGACGCTCGACAAGAACATGATCGACAAGGACGAGTACCCGCAGACTGCGGAACTCGAACGGCGTTGCGTCAACATCATCGGCCGCCTCTGGCATGCCGATGAAGGCAGTGGTAATGCGACCGGCACCTCAACGATTGGCTCCAGCGAGGCAGCGATGCTCGCGGGCATGGCGCTCAAGTGGAAGTGGCGTGAACGGATGAAGGCGGCCGGCAAATCAACTGAACGGCCGAACCTTGTAATGGGTACAAATGTCCAAGTTTGCTGGGAGAAGTTCTGCCGCTACTGGGACATTGAGCCACGGATGGTTCCAGTTGAAGCGGGCCGGATGCACCTGACCGCCGACAAGGCCGTTGAACAGTGCGATGAGAACACAATTGGCGTTGTAGCAATCCTCGGCAGCACCTTTGATGGAAGCTACGAGCCCGTTGAGGAGATTTCAGCTGCACTCGATGCACTTCAAGCCGAGCAAGGGCTTGACATTCCGATCCACGTCGATGCGGCCTCAGGCGGCTTTATCGCTCCCTTCATCCAGGAGGACCTTGTCTGGGACTTCCGCCTGCCACGCGTCAAGTCGATCAACTCAAGTGGTCACAAGTTTGGCCTTGTCTACCCGGGTGTCGGCTGGGTTGTCTGGCGCAACAAGGAGTCACTGCCGGAGGACCTGATCTTCAAGGTCAACTACCTCGGTGGTGAAATGCCAACCTTCGCGATCAACTTCTCGCGTCCGGGCGCTCAAATCATCGCTCAGTACTACATGTTCATCAGGCTTGGCCGCGATGGCTACAGGCGGGTTCAGTCGGCCTGCCAGGGGGTCGCCATGCGCCTCGCTGACGGGTTTGAGAAGTCCGGCCCATACGAGGCGCTGACCCGCGGTGATGAACTGCCGGTTATCGCCGTACGACTCAAGCCGGAAGTAACCGACTTCACGGTATTTGAGGTTTCACATGAGCTTCGTGCGCTTGGCTGGCTTGTACCTGCCTACACGATGCCGCCGAATCTGGAAGAGCTTGCCGTGCTGCGGGTAGTCGTCCGTAACGGAATGACAACTGATTTGGCTGACATGTTGATTGCTGACATTAAGAAGGTCACTGACGAACTTTCAGCGCAGCCAGCTTCTCGAACCCGACACAGCTCCTTCCACCACTAGAAGCTTCGCGTCGTGCCGATCGTCGGTCATACGATCATGGTTTTAGCCGCGCTGCTACTGCTAGCAGCCGGTTGGCGTGTCGCCTCAAGGGTTGACAAGTTTGGGCTCGAGCGAGCCGCAGAGACAACGGTCTTAGCCTGTGCCGCGGCAATCCTTGAGGCGCTGATTCTTGGGCAGTTTTCAGTTGGATCAAACAGGTGGGCTCTGTTGGGCGCTGCGCTAGTCACAGCTCTGGTTGCCCGCTGGAGATTCCCCCGGCCTGAGATCAGCCTTACCGATGACCTGCGCGGCTGGTGGTCCAACTCAACGCCACTGATAAAGACGGCGACCGGAGCTGGAACAGGCGCCCTGCTGTTCACGCTTATCAGCGCCCTCGTCGCACCGCAAATTGGCTTTGACGCGATGATTTACCACTACCCAGAGGTGATCAAGTGGGTTCACAACGGCCGCCCGGGTTCAAACCTGTTTGTTAACTACGACATACCTGTTGAGGCCTACCCTCATAATGGCGAGGTTCTGATGACATGGGCTGCTGGCATGGCGCGCAGCTTCGTGCCCCTGACACTCATTGGAGTGCTCTACTTCCCGCTGCTGGTCGCTGGGATCATCCTGGTCATGCGTGCGCTCGCGGTCCGGACCACGGTCGCGCTCGCGGCGACGGTTGCAGTCCTGCTGCAACCGCACCTGATTTTCCAGACAACCATCTACACCGGTGACGTTGCTTCACTAGCGTGGGCGACTATTGCGGGCGGACTTGCGCTCGGTTCACGCCGCGAGCCACGGCGCATCGCATTTGCGTTTGCTGCCGCTGGGCTCGCGCTGGGAACGAAAACGACTGTTCTTGCGCCGCTGGTAATTGTGATTGCCAGCTGCTGTTGGATTAATCGAAAGGCTCTTGTTGGCCAACTCAATTGGATACTCCCAGGGGCGCTGGTCGGCGCTAGCCTCGGCTTCGTCTGGCTTGTAAGGACGACAATTCAGCACGGCTGGCCGTTCTGGCCAATTCAGTCGGCCCCGTGGGGGGATCCGGTCCCTATGTTTTTCGAACCCCTGCTTACCAACCGTTTCATCGACGCGCCTTGGACCACTATCTCACACGATCCGGGGTTCCTGATCGCAACATTCGGCGGAGGATTGGTGCTTTTCATCGGCGCGCTGCTAGCACCAATGCTGTCACCTCAACGAAGGGTTTTTGCCGCAACAGGCCTTTTCGTAGTGACAATTACTGCTTGGAGCCTTGTACCCGGTACGGGCGGGGTTGGCGACAGCGGTTCAATCGGTTCCAGCATGAGCCGTTACACAGCTGCAGCATCGGTGATCGCTGCGATTGCGATCTCCCTTTCAGCGGCGACCAGCGGCTGGCGTTCACGGGTCGCCACCCCACTATTGGCAATCTCTGCGGCTGCATCAGTTGCCGCATCGCTGGGACTCTTTGGTCAGAGCTGGGCGACTGGACTAGAGGGAAGCGCATCGGCAGGAACGCTGGTCAGCTTCCCACTCTGGCTGCTGATTGCTGTTATCAGCGGCGGACTGATCTTCTGGATGGCCGGCCGAAGCACCGCCGCAACCGTGGCAGCTGCCGACGAGTCGAACATCGGTAGCCGTCAACAACCCTTCAGCCTCCGCTCCGGATCAATTGGATTGGTATCGCTAGGGCTGCTCATGCTGGCGCTGTCATGGGCGGCCAATGGCTACCTTGAGCGTTGGACCCGCAGTGCCAGCAAGTCCGACATTGGCGCTCACCCAGTAAGTGCGGACAACGCAGACACGGTTACAAAGGCATTCCTCCGCCAACCGAGCTGGCGCTCCGGTGACGAGCCGATTCGCTTTGCTTCGCGGCCAATTCTTGCCTCACTTGCTGGTGACAGGCTCCAGCACGACCTGATTCTGCTGCCGACAAATGGCAGCTGCGCGTCACTCCGCCAGGCTGCCTACCATGGTTGGGCCGTCACCGCCGCTCCGATCTACTTGGGAGGGCAACGAGGATACGCCCATTACACCGGCTGGGAATGCTTCAGCCGTGAGATCCCAGCCTGGATGGGCGAGTTCAACATCTACCGCTTCGACCAACGCTGGCACCGCTAAAGGCACCCTCGGTATCAGCTAGCCAAGCGGGGCTTGGTGCATACCGCGACGACATCTAGACAGTCATCCAGATTTGACGAATCCAGATAGAAATCGTCGACCGTGATCGCCTCCGCCTCTGGATCAGAGCCCTTACGTCTGCGATTAAGCAACAGGTCGTAAAGGATCTGCTTCACACGAAGCGGCACAAAGCGGCGAATTCGCAGCGGGTCTAGGCCTAGGTATCGGTCGAGCACTACCCGTTCGCGAGCCGAGAACTTGAGCAGCCTTTCCGAGCCGAAGATTCCATAAATCTCTACCGATTCGAACGATTTAAGACAGAGATACCGGAGCTGGTGTTGATCAAATTCGATGAAGTGGAACGGGTCGATTATCTCGTCGGGGCGCCCAAATGTAAGACGGTTCGGCGTTACATAGACGGCAACACCGTCCTCCCCCAAGACACGTGCCGCCTCGGCAACTGCCAACTCAGGATCAGGAACATGCTCAATTGCGTGGATACAACAGAGCGACGAGTAGGAATTGTCGGGGAACGGTAAAGCGCGCATGTCCGCGCAAACGGTCGGCCTCTGCTGTCCGGCGAGCGCCCCGGCGAACAGGTCAACTCCAACTGTCTCTCTCGGCGCTAAAAGTTCGTAACTATGCCCATGCCCACAGCCAACATCCAGCACTTGGGCATCGCTCTCCAACAGCTTCGCCGCCTCAGCATAAGCGGCAACATGACGCTGCCAGGTTGGGTTGAAGCCACCAGATGGATCACTGACCCGCTCGCCGGAGATTCGGCTTGGCGAATCAACTATCAATGGCCGCTTTGCTGCCTCCACGTAGAAGCTGCCACCGCGGTCAGCGGCAACCTCAACCGCTGTAGCCACTGCTGCAACTGGAAGTAGTGCGACACCCGCAAACACCACCGCACCACGCCCTATCGGCGCCATTGGCTTTTGACGAGCATCAGGCTTGCGGATTGCGTCGTAGAGGCTAGGCCGCCCAGGCAGCATGCCGACGATCCCATGCAGCCAACCGAACAGCACCTGACCACCCCGATAGGAGCTAGTCCGCGATGCCGTTAACCCTTCCTGCCGGAGTGCTTCGAGCAGCGCTTCTGACGGAATATGAAAAAGATGCCGCGGTGCATCGATCGCCAACCAGCGGTCCTTAAAGACTGATGCTTGGATGCTCGACGCATTCGGGACCGCGATCGCTACGAGGCCATCGACTTCCAGCTTAGCTGCGGCGTGAGAGATCGCCTGTCTTGCCTTCGCGAGGTGCTCGAGCGAATGCCAAAAGACTATCGCTGCCCATTTACCCTCAATCTCGGCAATGTCCTCGTCTCTTAGGTCGGGGCGGTTTGCGCTCCGCTCAAGGCCAATTGCCTCACGGCCGCTGGCAGCAAATGAGTCAAGCAAACTGCCATCGCCGGCACCGACATCGAGAATTCGGCCGACCGGAGCTAGACGGGCGAGGCGGTTTGCCAGCCGACCACGCGTCAGCTTAAGCAGTCGGTCGCCCGGGCCGGAAAAGCGACCAGATTCAGGGCGATACCAACTTGAATATGCGCTATCCAACTCAGCCGAACTCGGCCACGGAGAAATCGTCCAAACGCCACAGGCAACGCACTTACGGCGCCGCTCGCCCCGCTCACAGCGGTAGTCAAACGGCCGCCAACACCAGCCACAGCTCTCCTGTTCGCCAGTTAGATCAGCAATCGGTTCGGATCTATTGGCGGTCGACACAGGCGCAATACTAAAACTTAGGTTCGCGACCGCGCAGCAGCGCAGCTAATTTGCGAGCAGCCGCTTCTTTTCAGCAGCGAATTCATCATCGGTAAGCGCTCCCGATTGGTGAAGGCTCGAGAGGCGCTCCAGCTCGCTGATCCTTAGCTCTGCCGATGATTCAGGCGTCGCGGCATCAGGCACCTGAACAGCGGCAATTGGTTGCGTTGGCTGTTCGGAGACCGGCGTCAGCGGTTCGGTCGCCTGAGTCTCCTGGCCAGAGGTTGCCACTCGATCGCGTACCTGGCTGGCGGCTGAACGGGCGCCCTGTGCACCACGCGTGATTCCGCTGCCAACGACTCCTCGGGCGTGCTCCCACGCCTGCCGGAGCGTTTCGGTTTGGCCAGCAGCACTGGCATTTGGGTACTCAACCGCGGTCTGGTTGCCAAGTGCCCAGACGCCAACTCCGGTGAGGATCAGCAGCAGAAGCACTGGCAGCAGTTCGCTGGTTGCCTGCACCGGACTCCAGATCAGAATCAGCAGCACAAGTCCGTAGGCAGCCCCGTAGACAACACCAGGCTTGTCCTTAAGCCAGGGTGCAAGCCACTCGCGGATCGCTACTGCTGGCCTGCGCGGCCCGCCGACTGCGAGTGCAAGCAGGAACACCACAGCAATTCCGATCATGTTGATCGCTATGTCATGCAGCATGGCGGTCGAGATATCCCAGGTCGCCTCAGCCGCTGGCCGGACCGAATCATTCGTCACGGCAGCGTCAACAACAACTCCCTTGGCGACATTACGAACGACTAGAACAAGTAGCGCTGAGACGATCAGCGACCAGCCAACCGCAATCATCGTTTTGCGGCGCCGGCCCGGACTTGCGGCTACGGCGATTGCGTAAAGCAGCAGCGCTGCGAGTGGGAAGATCAGCGCCCCACCACCAAGCACCTTGGCGGCCGAGCGAACCTGCCCGATCTCCTTGGCACTGAAGACTGTCACCTCCGCTGCGCCAACCGGAATCTTTGCCGCCTGACTTGCGAGGCCAAAACGGTCGGCTAGGTCAATCGCAGCTGGTCGAAGGTCAAGCTTTACGTCGTTACCGGAGAACTGAAGAAAGCCGGTCTGCTTCTCATCAATCACATTGACGGCCTGCTGGGCGACGGCGCGGTTGGCAGTCTTCCAAAGGTCCTGCACTGGGCCTGTTGCCAGCGCCTTCGAGATGCCGTCCTGCACAACGCCGCGCAGAGCATTGGCGGCAGGTCCAGCAAGAATCTCCGCTTCGGTTGGCAGCGCCTTCTTGATCTCGCCCTGAACATCAACATTGGCGTAGATCTGGTCGGTTAGGAACTGGGCCGTCTGGCCGCGAATCGCATCATTTTGAAGTAACTGCGATGAGGTGTTAGCCCAATTGTCAGGTTGCAAAACTTGGCGATCTGCCCAGACAGAGATGATCGCCACGGTTGTAACGATCGTTGCCAGTCCAATCAGAATGCGGACGAGGACTCGGCCACCGCTGCTACCGCCGGTAGCTGCGTCTTCATCTGTCTCCGTTTTGATTGCCGATGCTGGCTTGGCTTCGGTTTCGTCGCTCACTGGATCAAGGCTAGCCGACGACGGGCAAAGTATTCGCAACTGCCAGCATCGGTGCGTCAATACCGCGGCTTTACCCCGCCTTGCACAGCGGGAAACCCGCGAACGGTTACTTATGTTGAATGCGGATTGTCTACAAATCGCTTCCAGCGGTCGCTGTCGCGCTGCTCTTGGCGGCGGCGCCAGCGGTTGGGGCAGTCCCGGTCGACGGTCGTGGACCCGCCAGCGGTCCGATCGGCTGGTACACCGGTGGCGACTCAAAACCAAGGCTGCGCGGCAACCCTCTCGCAGGACGACCGTGGTTCGTTGACTATCAGTGGTCAGACGCCTGGAAGCAGGCGCGGCTCTACGCGCGAAAGAATCCGGGTGCAACGGTTCGACTGCGTCGCATCGCCAAGCAGCCAATCATGAAGTGGTTTGGCACATGGGATCGTGGCCTACTTAGAAAGCACGTCCGCGAGTACCTAGTTCGCGCTTCTCATCAAGCGCCCGGATCGATCGCATTCATAGCCCTGCGCCGGATTGAATCCGCCAACTGTCCTTATCGCTCCCCGGACCCGCGGCTGCACGGCGAGCAGGCCTATTCAGAAGCCGTAAAGCAGTTTGCGCTCGCAATTGGCAACCGACGCGTTGCGATTGACCTTGAGCCTGATCAGCTAGCAACCATCGACTGTCTGCCAAGTGAGGCGAAGCAACGGCGGCTTCGGATGATTCGCGGTGCGGTCACGATCCTCTCTCGCCTCCCCCATGCAACGACCTATATCGATGCCGGTGCCTCCGACTGGATGGGTTGGTCAAGAATGCTGCCCTACCTTCGCGCGGTTGGAATCTCCCGGATCCGTGGCTTCGCCCTAAACGCAACTCACTACGACTGGACCGCCGACAACATCGCCTACGGAACCCAACTGGCACGGCGGCTCCACACGCACTTCATCGTTAATACATCACGCAATGGCAACGGCAACCTCCCCTATTCACTCTGGGGTCGCTTTGACCCCGGCTGCAACATCCCCAATGCGGGGCTGGGTATTCCGCCGACCGTAGCGACCCACAATCGCTCGATCGACGGCTTTCTCTGGTTGAGTAACCCGGGCTTTTCCGATGGCAACTGTCGTGGCGCGAACTACCGCACAACAACAGTTCGTTGGGACACCCAGCTTGCGCTACAACTTATACGCAGGGCGTCGCTACGAACTCGTGGTAGTCAGATCACATACTTCCACTAGGTCACGCAAGCCCCACAGGGTCTCTCTATTCGGCATAGTCTCTGCCTGTGTCCCTAAACGGCAGCAGCAGCCCGATCGGCCCCTCCACTGTGATCATTGGTGCCGGCTTCGGCGGTCTCGCCACAGCGATCGAACTTGAGCGCAGCGGTCACCGCAACTTCACGGTGCTCGAACGCCAACCAGAGGTCGGCGGGGTCTGGCAGGCCAATGACTATCCAGGCGCCGCCTGCGACGTGCCTTCAATCATCTACCAGTTCTCCTACGCACTAGACCCTGACTGGTCACGGCGCTTCGGCAGCCAGGCGGAGATCCGCGACTATCTCAAGCGAGTCGCCGCTGACACCGGTGTTGACAGGCGGATCCGCTTCAACACAACTGTCAAAGCAGCGAGCTTCAATGCGACAACCTCACGGTGGAAGGTTGAACTGGCCGACGGTGAGCAGATTGATTGCGATGTTCTCGTCTGTGCAGCCGGCCAGCTGAGCGAGCCGAAGATCCCAGATGTACCGGGCCGTGAGCGATTCTCCGGCGAACAATTTCACTCAGCTGAATGGGATTACAGCGTTGACATCAGCGGCAAGCGAGTCGCTGTCGTAGGTAGCGGTGCCAGCGCAGTCCAGGTTGTGCCGGCAATTGTCGACAAGGTTGGGCACCTGACCCTCATACAGCGCAATCCCAACTGGGTTGTCGGCAAGTACGACTGGGCCCCATCACGGGTTGAGAAGAGCCTGATGCGTCGCTTCCCGCCGCTAATGCGCGCCTACCACAACATTCTCTGGTGGTGGTTTGAGATCCGCTACCCACTCGTCCTACGCAAACTTGATCCAATCCGCAGAGTTTGGGAGGTAATTCTGCGCCGACAAATCCGTCGGATCTTCAGCGACCCTGCCAAAGCGGCGGCCGCGACTCCCGACTTTCCGCTTGGTTGCAATCGGATTCTGCTCTCCAAGCAGTGGTACCCAAGCCTTGCCCGCCCGGATGTTGACATCGTCGCGGCCGGTGTCGCCGAAGTTACTCCGGAAGGCCTTATTTGCACTGATGGCGAGCTCGTCGAAGCCGATGTGATCATCTGGTGCACAGGCTTTAAGGCCAGCGAATACCTGTCGCAGATCAAGATCAACGGGCTTGATGGTCAGGATCTGCAGGAGCAGTGGCGCGACGGCCCAGAGGCCTACCTTGGGCTCGCGACGCCTGGATTCCCGAACATGTTCATGGCCTACGGACCAAACACAGGCAGCCTCACAAACACTCTCGTCTACATGTTCGAACGACAGGCCGCTTGGATCCGCCAAGCGCTTGACTGGCTCGCCAGCAAGGGTGGCTCAATTGAGGTCAAACCCGATGTCAATCGCCGATTCAACGACGAGATCCAGGACCGCTTTGAAAAGACGGTCTTCACAAGAGGTTGCCCCGGCTGGTACACAACTAACAGCGGCAAGGTCACCCAGGTCTGGGCCGGTTCACATGTCGAGTATGGACGCCGAACTGAGCAGTTCGACCCGACAATCTTTAACCACCGCCCTGCTGCTTCACAGACCGCCGCTGACTAAGCGGCGAGAGCGCCCTTAGGCGTCGGTTACATACTCCTGCTCAATGAAGCGGTTCTCTTGACGTTCAGCGGATATCTGCACGGCGATGTAGACAATCAAGATGTTTACGAGCACGCCAATTCCGAGGAATGTGACGAGCAGTCCGACCGTGAAGTCGAAGCCGAGTGAACTTGCGAGCGTCATTGCGCTAGTAATCTTAGCGCCCGCCACGACTGAACGCTCAGGCGAGTACCTCACGCGTCTTAAGATGAACTCCAACCTTGCGCTTTACGCGCTGCAAGGCGTTGTCAACCGTCTTCGTGTCACGCTCAGTCAGTTCGGCGATCTCCTCGTAGGAGCGACCGTCTAGGTAGAGCGAAAGTACCTCTGATTCAAGCTCTGAAAGCTCAGCTGAGAGGCAATCGACCAGCGCACGAAGCTCCTCGGATGAGATCACGCGACTGGCCGGATCATCAACAGTCGGGCCTGGCAGGAACTCGTCAAATGTCTGCTCTCCATCACCTGATTGACCTGACGGTGACGACGAGAAGGAAACGTACTGATTAAGCGGCATGTGCTTGTTTCGCGTTGCAGTCTTGATCGCCGTGATGATCTGTCTCGTGATGCACAGCTCGGCGAAGTTACGGAAGCTTGACTCACGGTCGGTTCGATAGTCACGAATCGCCTTATAAAGGCCGACAAGTCCCTCCTGGATCAGATCTTCGGAGTCTCCTCCAGCTAGGAAGTAGGAGGAAGCCTTGAGGCGCACGAAGCCCTGATAACGCCGCACAAGGCGGTCGAGTGCATCGGCATCGCCCTGCTTGGCAAGCGCAATAAGGAAGCCATCATCAACCTTAGGTCGAACCTTAGACTGTCTCTGGAACTGCGGGGATTGCATCGTCATACCGACACTCCTTCCATATGGCATATGCCATATACGGTGGTCGGCGCTTCACCTCCCCTGGGCGCCCTGAACTTAGATTGACCCGGATCGCCTGCCAGAGCCTAAAGCTCTGGTCGACCCTTAAGGGCAGATGCAGACTTCCATAACTCTGCACTCATGTCAAGGGCAATTCCGAGAAATGTTTAGATCGAGCGCTGGCGAACTGCTTCGTAGACGATCGCCGAGGTCGCAGTAGCGACATTCAACGAGTCGACACGGCCCTCAATCGGCAGTGAAATCAGCAGATCACAGGCTTTTGCGACCCTTGGCCGCAAACCACGCCCCTCTGACCCCATTACGAGCGCCACAGGGCCAGTCCAATCAACTGAATCCCAGCGGGCATCGGCCTCACCGGCTGCTCCATAACTCCAGAGCCCAGCCTTACCGGCCGCATCAATGTAATCGGCGATGTTTCGCACTCTTGCTACTCGCAGGTGCTCAACTGCGCCGGCTGACGCCCTACAGACGGCACCGGTTACCTCAGCAGCGCGATGCCTTGGGATAACGACACCCGAAATTCCCGCCGCTTCAGCAACCCTGCAGACGGCACCAAGATTATGTGGGTCCTGGATCTCATCAAGAATCAGAACAAAGGCATCGCTCTCGGACAGCAGGCTGTCAGCGTCTGAGTAGCCAAACTCCTCGACCTCCGCAACAACGCCCTGGTGGCTAGTTGATCCACATCGATCGGCAAGTTGGTGAGCCCCAGCCTCAATTACGACCAACGAACTTGGCCAATCCGGCTCCGGACCCCGTTCGCCGACCCAGACTCGTTCTACGGCTCGCGGGCCACGGATTGCCTCGGCAACCGCGTTGCGCCCGTAGATGATCACTGTTTACGAACCAAGCTCGGACCACTCTCGGCATCGCGAACTAGCCAGCCAGCTTCGTCGAGCAGATCGCGTATCCGGTCAGCCTCTGCCCAATCGCTGGCAGCTCGTGCTGTTTCGCGCGCGAGCAACAACTCAAGTGCCTCGCTCGAAGGCTGATCGGCTTCGCTTTCACCATTCAGCAGGTTCTCAAGAGCAAGCACCTTAAGCATCAGCCGAAGATCAGCACCGCCAACCTCGCCATCGAGGCGATTAGCTTCGCGAATCCAGCTAAATAGCTCCGCGAGTGCGGCCGGAGTGTTGAAATCATCAGCAAGGGCATCGAAGAATCGCTCCCGATACTGCAGAAGTCCCTCAGGCGACTCGCCATCGGTGATGCGACGGCCAATTTCGACAATCCGCTGTGCGCGTGCCTTTGCCTCAACAAACCGCTCATCTGAGCAGGAGAGTGGCTGACGGTAGTGGCCACCAAGCAGCCATATCAAGACTGCGTCACGGCCATTATCAGCCAGCGCCTCATGCAAGGAGAGGACATTGCCAACAGACTTGGCCATCTTCTCGGCGCCGAACTGGACCATGCCGTTATGCATCCAGATCCGCGCCAGCGGAACACCACGCGCAGCAGATGTCTGTGCCTGCTCGTTTTCATGGTGGGGAAAGACAAGATCATTGCCGCCACCATGAATTTCGAAATCGGCTCCAAGCGCCGCCTCTGCCATTGCCGAGCACTCAATGTGCCAGCCGGGCCTACCAAGCCCCCATGGCGAAGGCCATGCCGCATCCTCGTCCGGCTTGGTCTGCTTCCAGAGCGCGAAATCAAGCGGGTCGCGCTTGCGATCTGCTCCCTCGATCCCCTCTCCCTGATCAACATCGTCAATGCTGCGATGCGAGAGCTCGCCATAAGCTGGATGCGATCGAACACTGAAGTAGACGTCACCATCAGCCTCGTAGGCATTCCCGGCCTCAATTAGGTCCTCAATCAAGGCAACGATCGCGTCAAGCGACTCGGTAGCCAGAGGCTCGGCGTCAGGGCGGCCTACTCCGAGTCCGTCGGTGTCGGCAATGTAGAAGGCAGCCATCTCAGCGGCAAGATCCTTGCTTGGCCGGCCGGCCGCCACCGCTGCTGTATAGATCTTGTCGTTGATGTCAGTGATGTTGCAGACGAGCGAAACATCGAGGCCGACCGATTCAAGGAAGCGTTTATAGATCGCAAAGACAACAAACGGCCTTGCGTTGCCTACGTGGATACGGCCATAGACCGTAGGCCCACAGACATAGATCCCGACCTTGCCGGGTTCGCGTGGGGCGAGATCCAAAAGCTCGCCAGTAAGGCTGTCGTGAATGCGTATCTGCCGCACTTATCTGCGAGCGTAGTCGTCTCGGGCGCCTAACCGCCGTGAGGCCAGCCGACGCCCATCGGCAGGATCCCGCGGATGATCTGAATTGCGACTACCCCGAGTGTCAGTGCGACTGCCGCATGTCGTACTCGCCTGTCATCGCTGAGCGCCGCAAATGGCAGCGCAAGAACTACATAGTTCGGGTGAAGTTGGGTTGAGAGCACAAGCAGCGCCATCATCGAAACCGCAAAGCCGGAGATCCAACCATCGCGGGATCGGATCGAACTACGGAGCGCCAGGACAACGACAACAGCAACACCGGCGAGCAGAACAGCTCTCGCGATCGGCCCAATCGGGCCAATCCCGAGGTACCCAGCAATTACGCCCGGGAATGAGTGCAGTTCGCCGATGTGCAGGGATGTTCCATCAGCGATGCTCGCGGGAATCGCTAACCAGTGCAGCCCATAAAACGCCGTCCCGAGCAGGGCGACAGCCAATGCCCCGAGTGCGAATCCGCCAGCGAGTGACCAGCCGCCACGGCTGCGCCTTACAGCGGCTCCAACGATCAGGAACGGTAGTGCGAGGCCGGCAGTTGCCTTAACGCCAATGGCAGCGGCCATAGCAACTCCTGAGCGCCCAAATCGTGACTCGATCAGCAACTTTGATGCGAATAGCAGCAAGGCGAGCGCGACTAGGTCGTTATGAGCGCCGCCAGCCGTGTAGATCAACATCAGCGGATTCAGTGCGACAAATAGCGTCGCAGGCAGCGGGTCACGACCGAGAGATTCGGCGATTGACCACGTAAGCCAGACACAGAGCAGTCCGCAAGCGGCGGTGAAGACCTTCAACGCCCAGAGGCTGCCGATTGGCCCAATGAACGTCAGCGCCGCCGTTAGCAGCGTAAACAGCGGTCCGTAAACGGTTGGCGTGTCGAGCCAGATCAGACCTGTCCAACCAAAGATTGGGTCTTGCGGCCTGACGACTGGACCATGTTCGTACGGGTTTACCCCGTAGAGAACTTCCAAACGGCCACCGGACAGGTAACTGAAAACATCTGTTGAGAGCAGCGGCGGCGCTATCGCCATCAGTGCGTATAGACCGATGATCGTCCAGACGATCGTCTTCAACCTGATCTGGTGACCACCATCAACGACCAGTAGCCACGCAACCGGCATACAGATTGCGGCTGTTGCCGTTAGGACAACGAGAATCGGACTGATCTGCCCATGCTCAGGGTGCAGGTTCAAGGCACTTAACGGCGCTAGTAAGCCAAGAATCCAGTTCGGAAGCTCCGATCCAGGCGCACCGATCGGAACCAGTGCCCTGACTGACGGGGCAGCTAGAACAATTAGCACCGCGATCGTCGAATAGGTAGCCAACGCAACGCGCGGCGAAACCGCAGAGCGAATCGCTCGCCACGGGCCACTGCTCTGGCCAAAGGCGCTGCCCGCCGTGCTCTGACCTGCCGCGTGCTGCTCCATCAGCCCTTTTCGATGACGGTTACAACGGCCATCGCCGCTGCACCCTCACTACGGCCAACAAAGCCAAGCTTCTCGCCACGCGTCGCCTTCACATTTACGCGGTCAGTTGGTACGGAGAGGGCAGTGGCCAGATTGGCGCGCATTTCAGCGCGATGCTCTGCAAGCTTAGGTTGCTCGATAACGACGGTGGCGTCTACGTTCCATGCCAAATAGCCGGCGTTACCAACCAATTCGACCGCTGCGACCAGCAATTCCAACGAGTTGGCATCCTTCCAGCGGGCTTCCGTGTCTGGGAAGTGAGTGCCAATGTCGTTCAAGCCAGCAGCCCCCAGTAAACCATCGATAATCGCGTGGGTCAGAACATCAGCATCGGAGTGCCCGGCGAGGCCTAGCGAGTGCTCAACCCGCACTCCACCAAGGATCAATGGCCTGCCCTCGGTCAGTGGATGGACGTCGTAGCCAATCCCTGTGCGCGGATGGTTCGCCATCAGCTGGCTCCCGCTCGCTTCGTGATCATCAGCTCTGCGAGCTCAAGGTCAACAGGAGTCGTGACCTTGAAGTTGTCATGTGTCGATTGCACAAGCCTGATTCTGCCACCAAGCGCCTCAACGAGGGCAGCGTCGTCGGTTGCGGCTGCGAGCACTGCATCGTCCTGATCAAGTGCAGCCTGCAAACGATCGCGTCTAAATGCCTGCGGGGTCTGCATTGCCCATAAAGATGACCGGTCAGGCGTGCCAGTTACTCGCTGATCAGCGTCAGCGACCCTAATCGTGTCTGCGACGGGAACCGCAGCAACCCACGCCGCAGCACCATCACCCTCGGCAACAGCATTTGAAAGCGCCTCGATCAGGCCAACGCTGACTAGCGGCCGTGCCGCATCATGAACGAAGACCGTTTGGTCAGCCGACTGGTCGGCAGCTGCGGCGAGTGCCGCCCTAACTGAGTGGGAGCGCTCGGCTCCGCCTTCGCAGACGGTGCAGCCAGCGATCGCCTCAGATTCATCCTGACTGGCCGCCGACCAGCCCTGCGGGACAGCGACCACAACCTCGACCGAGCTATCCCACTTTCGGAAGGCGTCAATGCTCCACGCCAGCATTGGCCGCCCAGCGAGCAGCGTGAACGCCTTAGGACGGTCTGTCCCAAGGCGTTCACCACGCCCGGCGGCGACGATCAGTGCGATCGCCAACTGATTCGCCGGTCAGCCTGCTGCGGCCAAGGCCGCGCGTCCATCTGCCGAAAGCATCTCTGCGAGGTGCGCCTCGGCCTGCTCATCATCCATCTCGAGTGCGTACTTGAGCTCAGATGCGAGGTTCGTCTTTGCCCTCGTGAACTGAGCCTTCTCACCAGTTGACAGGCCCTTCTCGTTCTCGCGGATCGCAAGGTTACGGAGCACCTCAGCCTGCTCGAAAATGTCGCCGCTGTTGAGCTTCTCCTTGTTGTGCTTGAAGCGTCGGTTCCAGTTCTTCGGCATTTCAGTTGC